>Ga0335076_10008879_pt1 | contig 10143 bp, 9 predicted proteins | sample Lox_Sample_25_FD_206717 | JGI IMG/M metagenome (GOLD analysis project Ga0335076, IMG submission 206717) | Soil microbial communities from Loxahatchee National Wildlife Refuge, Florida, United States - Lox_Sample_2.5 | ecosystem: Environmental > Terrestrial > Soil > Wetlands | place: USA: Florida...
CCCTGATCGGCGCGCGCGGGCGCGCTGCGCGCCTGGTGCTGTGGCATTTCCGCGGCGTGTCCGAGGCCGCCGCGACGCGCATCGTGCCGGGACTGCGCGCGATCTACGAGAACCGCCCCGAGACCGCGCAGCTGCGCGTCTTCCGCATCAGCCATGACGACGAGGTCGGCTATGTCGGGCTGGTCGAGCAGCGCCTGCCGCGCGCCTTCGACACCATCGACCTGGCCGCGCTCGGCGCCGCCGCCGATTGCATCGATGCGGTCAACGTCTACGTGCCGTACCGCCGCCGCGGCGGCCTGCCCGGGCTGTTCAAGTAGCCCGGGGGCCGGCCGCGCAAGGAATTTGTAACGAATACGCCATACCGTTGGGGAGCGCGCGAAATCAAGGGTTTGGCCTCGCGCAAGCTTGGCGGGCACCCGATGAGGAGCAGGCTTCGGTTCGGACTGGGCTTCCGCCTGTTCGCGGGCTTCGCCATCCTCGCCGCGCTCACGGTTGCGGCCAGCAGCGTCTCGATGCTGTCGTTCGCGCAGTTCCGCCAGGGGTTGGGCCGGATCGCCGACGACTACGTGCCCGAGCTGATCGTCGCGTCGCGGCTGGCCGAGCAGAGCCAGTCGATCGTCGCCAACGCCCCGGCGCTGGTGGTCGCCGAGACCCAGACGACGCGCCGCATGGTCGCGCTCCGCATCGACGATCAGGTCGCGGCGCTCGACGAGCAGATCGCCAAGCTGCGCGACGGCGGCGTCGCCGCCGACCGCCTGCAGCGCCTCACCGCGCTGCGCGACCAGCTGGTCGACAATCTGCGCGAGCTCGACCGGGTGGTCGAGCGCCGCATCGACAACGAGCGCACGGCCCAGGAGCTGTTCCAGCGCCTGCGGCGCGCCGGCACGCGACTGCGCGCGCTCGAGGCGCGCTGGGCCGAGACCGGGGGCGCCGATACCGCCGAGCAGCGCGAGGTCGCGCGGCGCTGGATCGCGCGCGCCGAGGAGAGCATCGAGCTGCTGGTCGAATGCTCCGGGCTGACCCAGTCGCGCACCATCGAGGCCGCGCGCGCCGACCTGGCCGAGCGGTTGTCGGGCGCACGCGCCGCGCTGCTCACGCTCGCGGGCCCGGCGCGCGCCGAGGTCGAGCCCGTGCAAACCGAGCTCATCGCGATCGCGCTGGTCAACGGCGGCGTGCCCGACACGCGGCTGGCCCGGCTCGAGCTCAACCGCACGATCGAGGGGCTGCTCAGCGGCAACAAGATCCTGGCCGACCGCTTCGTGTCGGCGGTCTCGCGGCTGCTGCACGAGATCGAGACCGAGATCCGCGGCACCAACCAGGACTTCGGCGCGGTGGTGGCCCGCCGCTCGAACCTGCTGTTGGCGCTGTCGATCCTGTGCGTGCTCAGCACGGTCGGCATCCTGTTCTACGTCCATCGGGGCGCGGTGCGCCGGCTGCGCAGCCTGCAGGCGTCGATGAGCGAGCACGTCCGCGGACATGCCGCCGAGATCGACACGCGGGGCAGCGACGAGCTGGCCGACATGGCGCGGGCGCTGCAGTTCTTCGTCGCCAAGATCGACGAGCGCGAGGCCGAACTGCGCGCCAGCGAGCAGCGCGTGCGCTCGGTGACCACCAACCTGCCGGGCGCGATCTTTCGTCTGGTGCGCCAGCCCGACGGCACGCTCGTCGTGCCGTTCATCAGCTCGGGGGTGCACGAGCTGATCGGGCTGACGCCCGAGCAGCTGATCGGGCGGCCGGACGCCGCCCGGCTGCTGGTCGAGACCGCCAGCCGCGAGCCGTTCGTGCGCGCGCTCGAGCGCTCGGCGGCCGGCGGCACGCGGCTCACCTTCGAATGCTCGTACGGGGAAGGCGCGGCGATGCGCTGGGTGCGCTTCCTGTCGCTGCCGCGGCGCGAGGCCGACGGCTGGACCGTGTGGGACGGGCTGATGCTCGACAGCACCGAGTGGATGAAGGCCGAGCAGGCCAAGCGCGCGTTCGTCTCGACCGTGAGCCACGAGCTGCGCACGCCGCTCACCTCGATCCGCGGCTCGCTCGGGCTGATCGCCGGCGGCGCGGTCGGCGCGCTGCCCGAGCGCGCGCGCCGCCTGGTCGAGCTGGCGAGCAACAACTGCGACCGCCTCACCCGTCTGATCAACGACATCCTGGATTTCGAGAAGGTCGAATCGGGGCGCATGGACTTCGCGCTCGCGCCGCGTGCGCTGGCCCCCCTGCTCGAGCAGGCGGCCGAGGCCAATCGCGACTACGGCGCGGCACGCCGGGTCCGCATCGCGCTCGGCGAGACGCTGCCGGCGGTCGAGGTGCGGGTCGATGACGACCGTTTCATGCAGGTGATGTCGAATTTGCTGTCCAACGCGATCAAATACTCGCCCGACGCCGGGGTGGTCGAGCTGGACGCGGCCTTGCTGCAGCCCGGCTGGGTGCGCATCACGGTGCGCGACCACGGGCCCGGCATCCCGCCGGCGTTTCGCGCGCGCATCTTCGAGCGCTTCACCCAGGCCGATACCTCGGACAGCCGCACCCGGGGCGGCACCGGCCTCGGGCTCTCGATCGCCAAGGCGATCATCGAGCGGCTGGATGGCCGGATCGGCTTCGACAGCGCCGAGGGCGCCGGCACGACGTTCTGGTGCGATCTGCCCTGCCAGGGCGCGGCGCGGCCGGCGGCGCCCGCCGTGCTGGTGTGCGACGACGATCGCGAGGTCGCGGCGCTGCTTGCCAGCATGCTCGAGCAACAGGGCTACCGGCCGGTTTGCGCGCACAGCGCCGCCGAGGCCGAGCGGCTGCTGGCGAGCGAGCGGCCCGACGCGCTGCTGCTCGACCTGCTGCTGCCCGATCGCGACGGACTGACGTTCCTGCGCGAGCTGCGCGGCCGCCCGGCGACATCCGCGCTGCCCATCGTCGTCGTCTCGGCGCATGCCGAGCTGGTGCGCAGCGAGATCAACGGCGGCGCCATGGGCGTGCTCGACTGGCTGGACAAGCCGATCGACGAGTTGCGCTTCGCGCGCGCGCTCGCCGCGATCCGGCCGCGCGAGGCGGCGCGCCCGCGCATCCTCCACGTCGAGGACGATCCCGACCTCGTCGTCATCGTCGCCACCCTGGTCGGCGAGCGGATCGAGATCGTCAACGCCGCCACCCGCGCCGATGCGGTGCGGCGGCTGCAGAGCGAGGCGTTCGACCTCGTGATCCTCGATCTCGGCCTGCCCGACGGGTCGGCGGCCGATCTGCTGCCGCTGCTCGGCGCGCTGGGCAGCGGCCGCGCGCCGCCGGTGCTGATCTTCTCGGCCAGCGTGCCGGGGCCCGAGATCGCGCGCCAGGTGTCCGACGTGCTGACCAAGTCGCTGACCACCAACGATCGGCTGCTCGAGCGCATCCGCGCGCTGCTCGATCCCAAGACGGCGCGCACGACCCCCGCACCCGAGGCGATGGCGGGACCATGAGCGCCGATCCGTCCGCGCGGCCGCGCCGCGTCCTCTACATCGACGACGAGCCCGACATCCGCGAGGTCACCCAGCTCGCGCTCGAGACGCTGGGCGGCTACGACGTCTGCTCGTGCATCTCCGGCGAAGAGGCGCTGGCGGTCGCCGCGGGCTTCGCGCCCGACCTGGTGCTGCTCGACGTCATGATGCCCGGGATGGACGGTCCGGCCACGCTCAAGGCGCTGCGCGCGATCGCCTCGCTCGAGCGCACCCCGGTGGTGTTCTTCACCGCCAAGGCGATGCGCGACGAGGTCGATGCGCTGCGCCGGCTCGGCGCCATCGGCGTGATCGCCAAGCCGTTCGATCCGGTGGCCCTGCCCGAGATGATCGCGACCTTGTGGGCGGAGGCCGGTGGCGCCATTGCCCGGCCCGACCCGCTCGAGGCCAAGCTGGCGGGCCTGCGCGCCACCTTCATCGCCGAGCGGCTGCCCGTGCTGGTCGAGGAGATCGAGGCCTGCGCGCGCCGCGCCGCGGCCGCCGGCTGGGAGCGCGAGCTCGCCTTCGAGGCGCGGCTCGCCGCGCACAGCCTGCACGGGGTCGCCGGCACGCACGAGCTGCCCGCGGTGAGCGCGGCCGCCGCCGCGATCGAGGCCTTGATGGGCACGGCCGCCACGCGGCCGGATCCGGCATTGGCGGCGCGCCTCGAGAGCGAGCTCGCGGTCCTGCACGCCGCCGCGCACGCGGTGCGCGCCCCGGCGCCCGCCGGCGATGCCGGCTAGGCGCCCCCGGTCGGCCGCGCGAGCAGCCGCGCGATGACGGCGCGGAAGGTCGCGATCGCCAGCGGCTTGGCGATCACCTCGTCGGCGCCGAGATCGCGCGCCATCTCGAGATATTGCGGCGCCGCCGAGATCGCGACGATCTTGGCGCGCGGATCGATCTTGCGCAGCCTGCGGATGAGCTCGATGCCCTCGATGTCGGGCATCAGGATGTCGGTCACGATCACGTCGACCGGCTGCTTGGTCGCCGCTGTCAGCCCGGCGCGGCCGCCCTCGGCCACCACCGCGGTGTGGCCGTCGGCCTCGAGCACGGTGGTGAGGATCGTGCGGGTGTCCAGGTTGTCGTCGATGATCAGGACTGTCGCCACGCGCGCCACCGGCGGATCGTCGGGAATTCGGAGCCAGACATATAGAGCACGTGCCGGAGGCGGTTCAACCCGCGCGGCACCACGGAGGATCGCATCGTGACGCACGTGAAACGGCTCCTCCTGCCGGCCCTGCTGGCGGCGCTGGTCGCGGTCGCGGGGACCGCCGAGGCCGGCACCCTGGCGACCATCCGCGAGCGCGGCGGGCTGCGCTGCGGCATCGGCGAGGGCACCACGCCGGGCCTCAACGAGCGCCTCATGACCGGCGAGTTCCGCGGCTTCTTCCCGGACCTGTGCCGCGGTCTGACCCGCGCCGTGTTCAATGACGCGCTGCCGGCCGAGCTCGTGACCGTGCCGATCCGGCTCGCCATCGAGGCGCTGGCCCACGGCGAGATCGACATCATGGTGGCGAGCCTGACCGGCACGCTCGGCCGCGACGGCGGCAGCACCGCGCGCTTCGTCGAGACCGTGATCTACGACGGCCAGGGCTTCCTGTCGCGCCGTCCGGCCGGGGCGCCGCGGCCGCCACCCGATGCGCCGCTCAAGGTCTGCGTGTCGGCCGGGGTGTCCACCCCGGGCAACCTGGCCGACTACATCAAGGCGACCAACAAGCCGTGGACCGCGATGGCGTTCAACACCACGGGCGGCCGCAACGAGGCGTTCGAGACCGGGCGCTGCGAGCTCCTGTCGTCCGACAAGACCACGCTCTACGGGCTCACCCAGCTGATGGCGAGCCCGGACCAGACCCTCGAGATCCTGCCCGAGACGATCTCGCGCGAGCCGCTCGGCCCGTGGCTGCGCAACGACGATCCGCAATGGTTCGCGATCGTGCGCTGGGCGATCAACGCGCTGGTGCTCGCCGAGGCCAAGGGCATCACCAAGGCCACCGTCGACCGCCCGGCCGACACCCTGGACGCCGAGGCACGGCGGCTGCTCGGGCTCGATCCCGGCATCGGCCAGCCGCTCGGGCTCGACGACCGCTGGGCCTATCGGCTGCTGCGCGAGACCGGCAACTATGCCGAGCTGTGGGATCGCAATCTGGGCGCCGGCAGCCCGATCAAGGCGGAGCGCGGCCTCAACCAGCTCTGGAGCAACGGCGGCCTGCTCTACCCGCTGCCGTTCCGGTGAGCGCGGCTCGGCTGGCGCGGCGCGAGCGACGGCCGATCAGCTGGCGCGCCGGGCGCGAGGCCGATCAGCTGGCGCGCCGGGCGCGCCGGGTGCCGGCGCGTGGCGCCTGCTGGCTCACGATGGCGTCGCGATAGCCTTCCCAGGCGCGCCGGTCGGCCTGACGCGACCTGATGCGGTTGCACGCCTGCTGGTAGAGCCGCAGCAGCGCCTCGGGGCTGTCGACCACGCGCGCGATGTTGTACTGCCCGCCGCGCGCCGAGATCCAGGTGAAGCGCTTCATCTTGCGGCACACCTGCTCGGGGTCGCGCCCGTCGCTCGAGCGCGCCTTGGCGCGCTCGAGCTCGATGGCGAGCCAGACCTCGAACAGCTCCTGCTCGGTGCGGCCGCGGCGCCGCCGCGGCTCCAGCTTGTAGCGCTTGACCTCGGCGCGTATGGCGTCGATGCCGATGCGCGCCACCAGCTGCTCGATCACCGGCGCGACGCCGTGGGTCTCGACCAGACGATCGATGTCGGTGCTCAGAGCCATCGCAGCAGCGGCGCCGTCATACCAGCGAGGTGTCGAAGTTCTTCACTTCGTCGAGGTACTTCCCGATCTGGTCGAAGTTCGGGAAGATGCGCTCCTGGAAGAATACCGCGAACTGCTCGGGCGAGTTGTCGCTCGGCTTGCGCCTGCGGCGATAGAAGCGCTGGTTCCAGGCGTTGATCTTGACCTGCCAGATGCACAGGATCGCGCCGATGGTCGGGTATTGCCGCTCGATCTTCTCGCGCAGCTTGCGGAAGCGCTCGGGCGTGATGTCGATCCAGATCTGGCCGATCTCGTCGTAGCTCTTGAAGTACTCCTCGAGCGTCTTGATGGTGCGCGCGCCGAAATTCAGCATGCTGAAGGTGTTCTGGCGCAGGTTGAGGTGCCGGGCGCCCAGGATGTTGTTCTCCCACAGCCCCTTCAGGTCGAGCAGGAAGTGCTGCATGGTCCCGCGATTCTCGCTGAAGCAGCGGCGGTAGAACGCGATCGCGAGCAGCATCTCGCCGACGCCGGCGATGTAGTTGACCAGCTCCTCGGGCTTGATGCTGAACTTCTTGGCGAGCGCGGCGACGTTGCGCTGGACGATCTCCCTGCTCGAGCCCTCGAGCATCGCCCGCATGGTGTCGCGGTCGTGCGCCTCGACGCCGGCCTCGTCGAAGATCAGCTTGAACAGCGCGCGCGTGTACTCGCGGGTGTATTCCTCGAGCTTGCGCTTCTCCTCGTCGGGCAGCGCGAGCAGCTCGAAGCGCTCGGGCGGCAGCAGCTCGCCGAGCGCGGCGCGCAGCGTGTAGACGTCGTAGCTGCGCAGCCGCAGCAGCACGCCGAGCTTGCGCTCGTCCAGCGCATCGAGATTGAGCTCGGTGGCGGCCTGCTTGGCGGTGCGCCCGCCGATGCCGACCTCGGCGGCGTTGAAGAAATCGATCACCGGGTTGAGATCGCTCGCCAGCACGATCTTCGATTTCCGAAGATTGACGCTTTCGAACAGATCCCAGCTGTCGAGCGCGAGCTCGAAGAATCGGTAATAGGCGTCGATTTCCGTCAGCTGGTCTTCGCTCATCGTCCCCACCGCACTCTGATCGCGCGACCTCCGGTTTCCGGAACGCGCCTGCCCAGCCTCCCGAGAGCCCGACGATGAAACCACAAAATTAGTGAATTATCTGCAACTACCTCGCCGCGGCGGCCCGGACGTTCCAGCTTTGTTCAGGCCGCTGCGCGGGCCGCCATGGCGCGCCGCCGGCGGGCTCCCGTATAACGGCGCGGTCGTCCCCCAGCCGGTCGTGATTTCCCCTTGGATTCCCTGAGCTCGGCGCCCCTGCGCGAGGCCTGGTACTACGGCGTGCCCGGCCATTACCTGAAGCCCGGCGGGATGCGCGCCAAGACCATCCTGGGCGAGCCCGTGCTGTTCGGACGCGACCGCGCCGGCCGCGTGTTCGCGTTGCGCGACATCTGTCCCCACCGCGGCATGCCGCTGTCGCGCGGCCGCTTCGACGGCAATGCCCTCGAGTGCTGCTACCACGGCTGGCGCTTCGACACCGCCGGGGGTTGCATCGCGATCCCGTCGCTGGTCGCGGCGCAGCCCTTCGAGCCCGGGCGGATCCGGGTCGCCGCCTACCCGGTGCGCGAGCTCCAGGGCAACGTCTGGATCTATATCGGCGACGACCCGGCGGCGGCCCCCGAGATCCCGGTGCTGCCCGGGATCGACGACCGGCCGGCCGACCTGATCGAGCGCGCCCGGCTCGACGCCGCGATCGACCATGCCGTGGTCGGGCTGATGGATCCCGCGCACGGCCCGTTCGTCCATACCGCCTGGTGGTGGCGCTCGCGGCGCTCGATGCATGAGAAGGCGAAGGCGTTCGAGCCCTCGCCGTTCGGCTTCACGATGGTGCGCCACGCGCCGTCGAAGAACTCCAACGCCTACCGCATCCTGGGCGGCAAGCCGGAGACCGAGATCAGCTTCCGGCTGCCCGCGGTTCGGGTCGAGCACATCCAGATCGGCCGCCACGTCGTGTGCAACCTGACGGCGCTGACGCCGATCGACGCGCGCGCGACCGAGATCACCACCGCGCTCTACTGGACGATGCCGTGGTTGTCGGCGATGAAGCCCCTGCTGCGGCCGTTCGCGCGCGCCTTCCTGCGCCAGGACCGCGACATCATGACGATGCAGCAGACCGGGTTGGCGCATGCGCCGAGCCTGATGCTGATCGACGACGCCGACACCCAGGCCAAGTGGTATTACCGGCTGAAGCGCGAATATGCCCGCGCGCGCGCCGAAGGCCGGCCGTTCGTCAACCCCGTGACGCCGCGGACGCTGCGCTGGCGCAGCTGAGGGCGGTCAGCCCGCGCTCATGCGCCGGCGCACCAGGCCGATCAGCCAGCCGATCACCGGCAGGCGGGCATAGAACTGGACGCCCGAATCCCAGTGGTCGATATGCGCGATGACGCGGCCCTGCCGATCGTAGTGCACCTCGCTCATGCCCTCGACCGTCCACGGCGTCGCGCGACGGCGCAGCCGGGCGGTGAAGCGCCAGCGCAGATACCAGATCGGCCCCGAGACGGCGCGGTCGATCACGGAAAAGCGCGGCTCGTCGAGCTCGTCGAACATGCGCTCGAGCATGGCCACGACGCGCTCGACGCCGCGCAGGTCGTTGAACGGATCGGCGAAGCGCATGTCCACACTGGCCAGCCGGCGCAGCTCGCCGACGCTGGCGCGCGACAGCGTCTCGTAATAGCGGATATAGGGCAGCGGGTCGGGCGTCGCGGCCGGCGCGCTCATTTGCGGGTGATCCTCGCCATCAAGGGGAAATAGAGCCGGTAGGGCAGCAGGCGGATCAGCTTCAGGACCCAGGTGAAGCGGCGCGGAAAGGTGACCTCGAAGCCGCCGCCCGCCAGCCCGCGCACCAGTGCGCGCGCCGCGTCCTCGACCTCCATGAGGGCCGGCATCTCGAACGGGTTCTTGTCGGTCAACGGCGTGCGCACGAACCCCGGATTGACCAGGCTGACGCGCACGCCGACCGGGTCGAGGTCGAACTTGAGGGCCTCGGCGAGGTTGATCATGGCCGCCTTGGTGGCGCCGTAGGCCGCGGCGGTCGGCAGCCCGCCATAGCCGGCGACGCTGGCGACCAGCGCGAGATGACCGGCGCGGCGCGCCACGAAGCGCGGCAGGATCGCGGCCAGGCCGTTGACCGTGCCGGTGAGGTTGACCGCGATCAAGCGGTCGAACACCGCGGCATCGAACGCGCGCGCATCGACCGGCTCGTGGGTGCCGGCGTTCAGGATGGCGAGCTCGATCGGGCCGAGCGCGGCCTCGATGCGCGCCACCGTCTCGATCATGGCGCCCCGATCCGTGACGTCGACCGCAAACGCCTGGATGCGGCCGCCGGCCGCCGGCTCGGCGGCCAGCGCGTCGAGCGCGTCGGCCGAGCGGGCGCTGACCGCCACGGCGGCGCCGGCGCGCGCATACTCGAGCGCGACCGCGCGGCCGATGCCGGAGCTCGCGCCGGTGATCCAGACGCGCGCGGGCGCGCTCATCGGCTGCCCGCCGGCGCGGCCGGGCGCCGGACATAGGTGATCGGTGCGCCGTCCTTGCCGCGAAACTCGAGCTTGGCCCATTCGCCGTCGGGCAGGTACCACCACGTCATGGCGAATTTGCCGGTGACGTCGTAGCGCAGCGCGGCGGTCGGCTTGCCGTCGAGCTCGACGGTGTCGGGCTGCGGCGGCGCGACCACCAGGTCGACCGCGGTGCCGCGCTCGGTGTCGATCTTGGTGGTCGCGTCGACCAGGGCGTGATTCCAGTAGCTGGTCGGGATGGCATCGCCCGGCAGGAAGATGCGCCCGGCCTGGCCCTCGATGCGCAGCCGGTCGCCGTCGGCGCGCGCCGTCACGCTCGCCTTGTCGCCGTCGTCGTTGGTGCGCGAGTCGAGCGCGACCAGCCGGCCGCC
>Ga0335076_10008881_pt1 | contig 10141 bp, 6 predicted proteins | sample Lox_Sample_25_FD_206717 | JGI IMG/M metagenome (GOLD analysis project Ga0335076, IMG submission 206717) | Soil microbial communities from Loxahatchee National Wildlife Refuge, Florida, United States - Lox_Sample_2.5 | ecosystem: Environmental > Terrestrial > Soil > Wetlands | place: USA: Florida...
CCGCCAGGCCGGCGGCGAGCCGGACCCCGGCGTCCCCGGGGGCGGCGGCCAGGGCCCGGGCGGAGACCGCCGCCGCCTCGGCGTCGTTGGCCTGGCCCGGGACGAGCAGCAGGAGCCTGGCGTAGGCGGCGAGCAGGTCCGCGCCGTCCGGGCGGCGGGCCAGCGCGCCCCGGACGATCTCGTGGGCGGTGCGGAGCTCCGGCCCGTCCGCGCCGTCCCCGCCGCCGGTCCCCTCCCCGGCCACCTCGGCGAAGGCGGTGGCGTAGCCCGCCGCCGCGTCGTCCCGGCCCGGCGCCGCGGCGAGCGCGGCCCGGAACTCCGCCAGGGCGGCGGCCGCACGCACGGGGAGGTCGGCGGCGAGCGCCTCCCGGGCCGCCTCGAGCCTGGCCTGCACGAACGCGCCCCGCTCGGCGGGCGGCGGGAGGGGGGGGACCGCCCCCGAGGCGATCCAGCCGGCGGCCGCCTCCTCGGCGGCGGTCGGGATGCGCGGGGGCGCGGCCGGCGGCCGGAGCGCGCGGCGGGCGAGCAGCCCCAAGCCCGCCGCGGCGGCGAGCCCCACCACCAGGCCGGCGGCCAGGGCGAGCCGGCGGGGGCCGCGCCGGGGCCGGCCGGGCGGTCCCTTCACCGGGGCGAGGACGGCCGGGCGCGCCGGCGCGAGCGCCAGGCAGGCGGGACAGAGGGGGGCGATGCCGGGGCGTGCGTCCTCGGCGTCGAAGATCGCGAAGCAGCGGGAGCAGGAGACCTGCGGCATCGGGCGGAGAGCCTACCGCAGGGGCTCGCGCCCAGGCGAGCGGAGCGAGCCCGGCGGAGCGCGGCCTACCTCGCTAGTGGCGGAAGTGACGCATCCCGGTGGCCACCATCGCCAGGCCGGCCGCGTCGGCGGCGGCGATCACCTCGGCGTCGCGCACCGAGCCGCCCGGCTGGATGATGGCGCTGGCGCCGGCCTTGATGATCTCCTCCACCCCGTCCTTGAAGGGGAAGAAGGCGTCGGAGCCGACCGCCGAGCCGCGCACCTCGAGCTGGGCCTTCATCACCGCGGTCTTCACCGACTCGACCCGGCTGGTCTGGCCGCCGCCGATGGCGACGGTCTGGTCGCCCCGGGCGAAGACGATCGCGTTCGACTTCACGTGCTTCACGACCTTCCAGGCGAAGAGGAGGTCGGACCACTCCTGCTCGGTGGGGGCCCGCCGGGTCATCACCTTGCAGTCCTCCCGCCGCACCTGGCCGAGGTCGCGGTCCATCACCAGCAGGCCGCCGGGGATGGAGCGGAGCTCGCGCGCCTCCTCCGGCCGGCGCTTCCAGGTGGCGCGCGGGTCGCCGAGCCGCGGGCTCTCGAGGAGGCGCAGGTTCTTCTTGGCGCCCAGGGCGGCCCGGGCGGCGGCGTCGTAGCCGGGGGCGATCACGCACTCGAGGAAGAGGTCGGTCAGCTCCTTGGCCGCCGCCGCGTCCACCGGCCGGTTCAGGGCGACGATCCCGCCGAAGGCGGAGACCGGGTCGCACGCCCGGGCGCGGGCGAAGGCCTCGGCCGGGGTGGCGCCCAGGGCCACGCCGCAGGGCGTGTTGTGCTTGATGACCACGCAGGCGACCTGGTCGTGCTCCTTCACCGCCGCCAGGGCCGCCTCGAGGTCGAGCAGGTTGTTGTAGGAGAGCTCCTTGCCCTGGAGGATCCGGGCGAAGGCGACCGTCGGCTCGTCCGGCTCCCGGCCGGCGCGGTAGAAGGCGCCCGCCTGGTGCGGGTTCTCGCCGTAGCGCAGGTCCTGGACCTTCCCGTAGACCGCCGCCAGCGTGCCGGGGAAGTGGGCCGGGGCGGAGGCCGGCTCCTCGCGCGCGGTGAGGAACTCGGAGATGGCGGCGTCGTACGCGGCGGTGTGGGCGAAGGCCTTCTTCATCAGGTGGAAGCGGGTGGCGGCGGAGAGCGTCTTCCCCACCTCCAGCTCGCTCGCCACCCGCTCGTAGTCGACCGGGTCGACCACCACGCCCACGTGGGCGGAGTTCTTGGCGGCGCTGCGGACCATCGCCGGCCCGCCGATGTCGATCTCCTCGACGCACTCCTCGAAGGGCTTGCCGGCGGCGACCGCCTCGCGGAAGGGGTAGAGGTTCACCACCACCAGGTCGATGGGGGGGATGTCGCGGGCCTTCACGTCCGCCTCGTCGGAGGCCAGGCCGCGCCGGTGGAGGATCCCGCCGTGGACCCGGGGGTGGAGGGTCTTCACCCGGCCGCCGAGGATCTCCGGGGCCTGGGTGTAGTCCCCGACCGAGACCACCGGGATCCCGGCCTCGGCCAGGGCGCGCTGGGTGCCGCCGGTGGAGAGCAGCTCCACGCCGAGCGCGGCGAGGCGTCTCGCAAAGGGGACGAGGCCGGTCTTGTCGGAGACCGAGACGAGGGCACGGCGGACCATGTGACGGCACCTCCCTGGGGGAGGCGCCCTTGTAGCCAACGGCGCGGGCTCTTTCAAGCGCCGCGCCGGCGAGGGGACGCCGGCTAGAAGCCGTCGTCCTCCTCGGCGCCGGGGAGGCGCGGCTCGTCCTCGGCGATGGCGCGGAGCTTGAGGAGCCCGCGGGTCTCGACCTGGCGGATGCGCTCGCGGGTGAGGTTCATGATCGACCCCACCTCCTCGAGCGTGATCCCGCCCCGGTCGGCGACGTCCAGGGCGCAGGTCTCGCTCATCTCCCAGACCTCCTTGTCCGGGAAGTTGAGCTTGATCGAGCCCGTCGACGGGTTCACGTCCAGGTAGAGGTGGTGCTTGCAGGAGATGAACATGCACGGCCGGGGGCCGTTCGCGCAGTCCGCGCGGGAGCGCGGCCGCATCGCCTCCATCTCCTGCATCACCGCGTCGAGCTCCGGGTCCACGAGCCCGAAGGCCCGCTGCCGCCGCAGCTCCCGCGCGATCTCCTTGCGGGACATGGTCTTCGACCGCCGCCTGCCCCGCTGCCCGTCGGCGTCCGCCCCGTCCGCCGCCGGCCCGTGCGCGCCGTCGCGCTCCTGCTCCGGCTCCTCGCTGCGCTTCGCCTCGCTCATCCCCTGCCCTCCCTCTCCACCTGCGGCGCCCCGAGGGCGCCGGCGACCATCCACGCGGCGCCGGGCCGGCGCCAGGGTCACGCCATGCCGACGCTCTCCGCCGACACGGTCGCGACCGCTCCACCCACCCTCTCGATCCGCTCGAGCGCCCTCCGCAGCTCCCGCTCCGCCCTCACCAGCTCGTCCTCGAACTTCCTCCGGCGCGGGTGCGCCCGCGCCTTCCGCGACAGCTCCTCCACCAGCTCCTGGAGCCCCTTCTCCACGTCCTCCAGCCGGTTCCGCACGATCACGAAGCTGCCGCGGATGTCCTCGACCGTGTAGCCCTCCGCCATCATCCGCTTGATGAGGGCGATCCGCCGGACCACTGCCACCGGGTAGAGCCCGGTCGAGCCGGTGTGCTTGCCCTTGCGGCCCACCCGCCGGCTCCGCGGCAGGAGCCCGAGCTGCACGTACTTCCGGAAGGTGGCCGCGGAGAGCCGCGCCCCCTTCGACTCGAACAGCCGCACCACCTCACCGCTGGTGATCCCGGCGGCCCGTTCCCGCTCCAGGCGGGCGATCTCGTCTGCGCGAAGAAGATCCACTCGAGAGACTCTTCTAAGCATCAAAATGAGAAAACTTGATTTCGAAGCTAGTCCATTGAGTGGGGATCGTCAACGGCCCTGTGCGAGCGCCGGGGGCGGGCGGAGCGGGAGGGGGCCGCCGCGGGCGAGCGCGACGGGGCCGCCGGCGAGGGCCGGCCGGGGCTTCAGGGTATCGGCGGGGCTACCGGCTCAGGCGGGCGTGCCAGCTCGCCCGGACGCCGGGACGGACCTCGACCACCGCCTCGCGCGCCCGGTACCCGGGGCGAGTGACACGAAGCCGGTGCGGGCCGGCGGGGAGCCGGACCGTCACCGGCGTCTCGCCCAGGTTCCGCTCGCCCACCCAGGCGTAGCCCCAGGGCGACGAGGTGATCTCGAGGCTGCCCTCCTCGCCGCGGGCCCGATCCGCCGCGGAGGGGGCCTCGCCGGGGGCGGCGGAGGGGGCGGCCGGGGCTGGGGCCGCCGGCCCCGTCCCGGGAGCCTCGGCTCCAGGTCCTCGTCCGGGCGCTGGTGCCGGGGGCTCCGCCGCCGGAGCGGGCAGCGAGGCGGGCACCACCGCCGAGGCGGTGGACGCCGGCAGCGCCGCGGCCGGGGCGGCCGGCGCCGGACCGGGCCGGACCGCCGGGCGGCGGAGCGCGAAGGCGCGGACCGCGAGCCACCCGCCCGCGAGCCCGAGGATCCCGGCGAGCGCCAGCGCGCCCACCCGGAGCCCGCGGTGGGGGCGGGCGGCCCGCGCGGTCCGGGTGGCGGCGGTGGGTTCCGCTCCCTCGGCCGGTGCCGGCCCGGGCGAGGGCTGGACGCGAGTGGCGTCGAGCCGCGGACCGGCCGCCGGGGAAGCCCCCTCGGGGAAGAGCCGGTGCATGAGCGACCGGAGGTCCCAGTCCTCGGGCGAGCCGGCGATCCGGAGGAGCACCCTCCCGAGCGCCGCGCCCAGCGCGTCGGCGCTGGGGGTGCGCCGGGCCGGGTCGGCCTCGAGCGCCCCCAGGACCGCCGCGTCCAGCTCCGGGGGAACGGCCTCGTTCCAGGCGGAGGGCGGCGACGGCGGCGGGCCGTTGAGGAGCGCGGCCAGGGTGGCGGCCTCCTCGTCGCGGGCGAAGAGGCGGCGGCCGGCGCAGAGCTCCCAGAGCACCACCCCGAGCGCGAAGACGTCGGCCCGCGCGTCGACCGGCGCCCCGCGCGCCTGCTCGGGCGCCATGTAGGCGAGCTTGCCCTTGAGGGTCCCCGGGGCGGTGACCTCCGCGCGGCTCAGGACGCGGGCGATCCCGAAGTCGGCCAGCTTCACCTCGCCCTCGAACGACACCAGGACGTTGTGGGGGGAGACGTCCCGGTGGACGAGCCCCACCGGGCGGCCACCCTCCGCCAGCCGGTGGGCGTAGGCGAGCCCCTTCGCCACCTCGGCGCAGGCGTGCACGGCGCAGGGCAGGCTCACCTTCAGCCCGAGCTCCCGGGCGCGCTCCATCACCCGGCCCAGGTGGTGGCCGCGCACCAGCTCCATCGCCAGGTAGTAGCGGCCGTCCACCTGGTCGAACTCGAAGACCTGGACCACGTTGGCGTGGGAGAGGCGGGAGGCGAGGCGGGCCTCCTCGATGAACATCCGGACGAACTCGCCCTGGGCGGCGTGCTCCCCGCGGACGAGCTTCAGCGCCACCTCCTTCACCACCCCCTCGGCGCCGCTCACCTCGGCCCGCCACAGGTCCGCCATCCCGCCGGAGGCGAGGGGCTCGACCAGCCGGTACTTGCCGAAGGCGCGCACGGTCGGTGATTGTAGCCGACCCTCGCCGGGCGCAAAGGAAGGCGCGGGCGGGGAGGGCGTGCTACATCCCGTACCCCTGCCCCGAGGTCCCCGTGCGCGCCATCCGACCGCTCCTCGCCCTGCTCCTGCTCAGCGGCCTCCCCGCCCGGGCGGCGGCCGGCGCGGCGCCCGACCCGCGGCTCGACACGCTGGCGGCGATGCGGACCGAGCTCGCCCGCTCCATGGAGCGGCTGCGGCTCCAGGGCTACGAGGCCCCCTACTTCGTCTCCTACCAGGTGGCCGACGTGACCCGCCGGGAGATCGCGGGGCGGTACGGCGCCATCTTCGACGACGTCTCCCGGCGCGAGCGGAGCCTCTACGTCGACCTGCGGGTGGGCAGCTACGACCTCGACTCCTCGGGGCCGGACGAGCCCTCGATCCTCATCGGCGGCATGGGAGACGGCCCGGGCTGGACCGCCCCCCGGGACGCGCCCCTGGACGGCGATCCCGCCGCCCTGCGGAACGCCCTCTGGCTGGCGACCGACGAGAGGTACAAGCAGGCCCTCGCCGCCTACTTCCAGAAGAAGTCGAAGGCGGTCTACAAGCAGGACGACCCCGACCGCGCGCCCAGCTTCTCGCGCGAGCCCCCGCAGCAGCACGTCGACGCCCCCCGCCCCTTCCCGCTCGACGCCGACCGCTGGAAGGGGATCGTCCGCGAGGTGACCGGGATGTTCCGGGCCAGCCCGGAGATCTTCGACGCCGAGCTCAAGGTCACCGCGGAGCGGCGGGTGCGGTGGTTCACCTCCAGCGAGGGCTCGGTCCTCCTCACCGAGCGGACCCTCTACGGGGTCCACCTGAACGCGGTCACCCGCGCCCCCGACGGCCAGCTGCTCGAGGACGGCCGGGACTTCTACGGCCCGGAGGAGGCCGCCCTCCCCTCCCCGGCCGCGCTCCGCGAGGCGGCCACGGCGGTGATCGGCGAGCTGGTCGCCCTCCGCCAGGCGCCGGCGATCGCGCCCTACACCGGCCCGGCCCTCCTGGAGCCCGAGGCGACCGGGGTCCTCTTCCACGAGGCGGTGGGGCACCGGCTCGAGGGCGAGCGACTGGACGACGACCAGGAGGGGCGCACCTACAAGGGCCAGATCGGCCAGCTGGTCCTGCCCGAGTTCCTCACCGTGGTGGACGACCCGACCCTGGGCGAGGCGGGCGGGGTCTCGCTCAACGGCCGCTACGACTTCGACGAGCAGGGGGTCCCCGCCCAGCGGACCGTGCTGATCCGCGACGGCCGGCTCGAGCAGTACCTGCTCTCGCGCAGGCCGGTGAAGCCCTTCGATCGCTCCAACGGCCACGGCCGGGCGGCCGGCGCGCGCGCCCCCATCGCCCGGATGTCGAACCTGGTGATCACGTCGCGCCGCCGGGTCCCGGAGGACGAGCTCAAGCGGATGCTGATGGCGGAGGCGCGCCGCCAGGGGAAGCCCTACGGCCTCGTGGTCCGCGACATCGTCGGGGGCAACACCAACACGCTGTCGCTCGGCTACCAGGCCTTCAAGGGATCGCCGCGGCTCGTCTACCGCGTGGACGCGGCCACCGGAAAGGAGGAGCTGGTGCGGGGGGTTGAGCTGGTCGGCACCCCGCTCGCGAGCGTGAACAAGGTGCTCGCCACCGGGGAGGTCTCGCGCGCCTTCAACGGCTACTGCGGAGCGGAGAGCGGGTACGTGCCGGTCTCGACGGTCGCCCCGGCGGCGCTGGTGGCCGAGCTCGAGCTGCAGCGCGTGCCGCGGGCCCGCGACCGGAGCCCGATCCTGCCCGCGCCCTGGTCGGAGCGGCCCGACGCACCGGGGGAGCGGCAGCCGCAGGCCGCCGCCGGGAGCGGGACGCGGTGACCGGGCCCGCCACCCCGCTCCCCGTCCCACCGCTCGAGGCGCTGCTCGGCGTCCCCCGGCGCGCCGCCCTCGACGCCTTCCTCCGCGCCGGCTGGCGCGCCTGGGCGACGCCGATCACCCTCGACGCCGAGCGCCGCCGGCTCCTCAACATCGACCTGTCGGAGCCCGAGGTGTCGTTCGAGCGGGACGGCGACCTGGCGGCGGTGGCCCACGTCGAGGCCGACCGGCGCGGCGTCGTCACCCACGTGGAGGTGGTGGGGACGGAGCCCGGAGACCCGGTCCGGATCGCCCTCGCCCTCCTCGGACCCGCCCACGCACCCCGGACCGGCGGCGGCGCCGAGGCCCGCGAGTGGGTCTGGGGCCCCGAGTCCGGCTCGAAGGTCGAGGTGGCCGGCGAGCCCGTGCGGCTCTGGATGTGCGCCGAGCGCGCCTACGGCGACCGCCTCTGGCTGGTCGCCAGCCTGGTCCGGCGGGCGACGTAGAAGCGTCCGACCCGAAGGGCTACGGCACCCCCTCCACCAGCACGGGCACCGGCCGCGACACGGTCGTGCCATCGCCGAGCTGCCCGTTCGCGTTCCCGCCCCAGCACAGCGCGAGCCCATCGGCGCGGAGCGCGCAGCTGTGGGTGTCGCCGACCACCACCTGCTTCGCCCCGGCGATTCCCTGCGCCTGGACCGGCTTAGGCTGGCTCACGCCGGAGCCGTCGCCGAGCTGCCCGCTCGCGTTCGAGCCCCAGCACCAGACCGTGCCGTCCGCACGCACCGCGCAGGCGTGCGCCGGACCGACGGCGAGCCCGATCGCCTGAGAGAGGCCGAGCACGGGACCCGGCGCTGCCGTGGCGCCGGGCGTCCCGGTCCCCGCCTGCCCCGCGTCGTTCGCGCCCCAGCAGGCGACCGTCCCGTCTCCGCCTCGAGCGCAGGTCGTGCTTCCCGCGGCCCGGAGCTCGACGGCGTTGACCACGAACGGGACGGTGCGCGGGTGATGGTCGCTCGCGCCGCCGTCGCCCAGCTGTCCGAGGGAGTCGTCGCCCCAGCACCAGACGTTCCCTTGCCGGTCGATGGCGCAGGAGTGCGCCGCCCCCACGGTGACCGCCCGGGCGATGGTCGGCCCGGCCACCAGGTCGACCCCCCCTGGCCCCGACGGCGGCCGGCCCAGCTCCCCGCTGTCGTTCCGGCCCCAGCACCTCACGTCGCCAGAGGAGTCGTCGAGCGCGCAGCCGTGATCGCCGATGCCGAGCGGGAAGTCGATCCCGGTCACGTAGAGGCCGGGGATGTCGCTCGGGGTGGTGTCCGGGACCCCGCCGGCGCTCTGGCCGAGCTGGGCGTACCCCGCCCCGCCCCAGCAGGTGGTCCCCGCCCCGTCGGAGCCGCTCGCGCAGGTGTCGCCGCCGCCCGCGGCCACCGCCCGGAACTGGAGCCCGGCCACGTCGCCGGGGAGCCAGGCGTCCAGGAAGGCGCCCTGCCCGAGCTGCCCCTGCGAGCCGGCGCCGAAGCAGCGCAGCGTGCCGTCGGCGAGGAGCGCGCAGGTGTGCGCCTGGCCGGCCGCGAGGGCGACGACGTGATCGGCCTCCTGGAGCCCCAGCGTCAGCGGCTGGGGCTGGGCGCCGCCCTGCGGGAGGTTGCCCCAGCACGCGACCTGGCCGTTCTCCACGTGGCAGGTGGCGTCGTTCCCGGCGAAGAGCCCGGCGCCCGCCACCGGCACCGGCACCGGCGTGGGGGTGGCCGCGTCGGTCGGCTGGAGCCCGTTCCCGACCTGCCCGCTCGAGTTGTCGCCCCAGCAGAGCGGGAAGAGCGAGAGGTCCATGGCGCAGGAGTGCGCCCGCCCGAGCGCCAGCTGGATGGCGCGGAAGCCGGGGACGAGCGCGTGCACCGGAGTCGCGCTGGTGCCGCCCGCCGTGCCCGTGCCGAGCTGTCCGTCGGCGTTCTGGCCGGCGCAGTAGACCCTGCCGCTCCCGCCGGTGATGGCGCAGGTGTGCGACCAGCCGGCGTCCACGGCGACGTACGGGCCGTTCGCGGCCCCGAAGGCCACCGGGGAGAGCTGGGAGCTCGCCGAGCCGTTGCCGAGCTGGCCGAGGCTGCCGTCGCCCCAGCACTGGATCGCCCCGGAGGCGAGGAGGGCGCAGGTGTGCCCCTCCCCCGCGGCGAGGGCGGATACGCCGGTCAGGCTCCCTCCGCCGCTCGCCTGCACGGTCACCTGCGGCGCCGCGGCATCGGTCGCGCTGGACGGGCTCGTGCTGCCCCCGCCCAGCTGCCCCTGATCGTTTCGGCCCCAACACCGGACCGTGCCGTCCGCGATCAGCGCGCAGGTGTGGGCCCGCCCCGCCCGGACCGCGATGGCCGGCGGCACCCCCTGCACCTGGGACGGCACCGGGAGGAAGGCGTTCGAGAGCGGCACCCCCGCCTGCCCCTGATCGTTCCTCCCCCAGCAATAGACGCCGCCGTCCGCGACCAGGGCGCAGGCGTGCTGCTCGCCGGCGGTGACGGCGAGCGCCGGGGGGATCGGCATCACCGCGCCCCCGCGCCCGCCGTTCCCGAGCTGGCCGAAGGTGTTGTCTCCCTGGCACTCGACCCGCCCCGCCCCGTCGAGGACGCAGGAGAAGGGCGGAGTTACTGCCGCGGGCGGGATCGCAAGAGGGCCGCCGCCGCTCGCCGTCGCCACCACCCCGTCGCCGAAGCTCTTGGCGGTCAGGCGGACGGTGTTGGCGTCGTAGTTTCCCGCCTGGTCGCTCGCCCGGACGAGGAAGAACTTCCGCGTGCCCGGCGCGGCGAGCTGGACGGTGGCGGTGGTCGTCCCGGTCACCGTGGCGAGGGCGGTGAAGCTGGTCGCGCAGGCGTCGTAGGCGTCGGCGTAGCAGATGCCGTAGGTCACCTGGGCGGCCGAGGTGACGGCGTCCGTCGCCGCGTTCCAGGTGAGCTGGACCGCGTTCGCC
>Ga0335076_10008882_pt1 | contig 10141 bp, 7 predicted proteins | sample Lox_Sample_25_FD_206717 | JGI IMG/M metagenome (GOLD analysis project Ga0335076, IMG submission 206717) | Soil microbial communities from Loxahatchee National Wildlife Refuge, Florida, United States - Lox_Sample_2.5 | ecosystem: Environmental > Terrestrial > Soil > Wetlands | place: USA: Florida...
TAACTCAGAGGATGGCATTGCGAAACAGGCTTCCGGCGCGGATTTTCACAGTTGACATTCCGCACAGAGGGAGCACAATACCAGACGGTCAGGTTTCCCAACTCAGCTATGGCCATTCTTCCTTCCGGTTCCGGCTGGGAATGAAAGAGACCTGCGAGGAGAAGCTATGAACAAAGCCGATCTGGTTGATAAGATCGCAGGCGCATGTGAGATCAGCAAGGCACAAGCTACCACCGCTATTGATACCGCTGTCGACAGCGTCACCGCTGCCCTCCGCAAAGGAGACCGGGTGGCATTGATAGGCTTCGGCACATTTTCCGTTTCGCAGCGCAAGGCGCGTAACGGACGCAACCCGCAAACCGGCGCCACTATTAAGATTGCCGCCCGCAAGGTCGCGAAGTTCACCCCTGGGGCCGAATTGAAAAAGGCCGTCAATAAAAAGTAATTTCGCAATGAGAGTTTTGAAACGGCAGGGGGTCGGCCCTGCCGTTTTTTATTGCGGGTCTGGGAGACAGAAAGATGATTCGAGGAATTTGCGCGCGGTTCCTGCCCCTGGTTGGACTTCTTGTGCTTCTGTCGGCACAAGAAAGCGGGCATCTGCCATTTGGAACCTGGAACCGGCTCTCGGAGACCCCAGTCATCTCTCCCCGCGGAGACACGTGGGAGGCGGCCGGGACATTTAATCCGGCGGTCATTGAGCACGATGGAAAGGTGGTGATGCTCTACCGCGCCCAGGACAAACCGGGAACTTCACGCCTGGGATATGCCGAGAGTACGGATGGAATTCACTTCAAGCGCCGCGATGAACCTGTTCTCACTCCATCGGCGGATTACGAAAAAGACGGAGGGGTAGAAGACCCACGTCTGGTCCAATTTGGGGATACCTACTACCTCACTTACACCGGATACAACAAAACAGACGCGCAACTCTGTCTGGCGACTTCGAAGGATCTGATTCATTGGGATCGAAAGGGAGTGATCATCCCGGCGAACAAAGGGAACTGGAATGTGAAGTGGACGAAATCTGGGGCGATCGTGCCGGAGAAAATCGCCGGCAAATATTGGATGTATTTCCTCGGCACGAGCGCCGGCAACAAAGACCAGGCGGGGCTGGCGTTCTCGACCGATCTAGTGCACTGGACCGAGGCAACCAAAACTCCGGCCCTTCCGGTGCGGCCGGCATACTTCGATTCGCGCGTGGCCGAGCCGGGCCCCTCGCCGATTGTTACTCCGCAAGGGATCGTTCTCATCTACAACGGTGCCGACGACAAGCTTGTTTACCGAACTGGAGTGGCGGTGTTTGACCGCAATGATCCTCGCAAGCTGTTGTGGCGCACAGACCAGCCGATCTTTTCGCCCGAGAAGGATTGGGAGAAGAACGGCCAGGTGCCGAATGTCGTCTTTGTGGAAGGCATGATCCAACAGCGTGATCGATACCTGTTCTACTACGGTGGAGGCGACACAAACGTGGGCGTTGCTCAGGCGACCATCCGTCCGTGAGCGCAAACGAGCACCTGTTCGAAATGCTTACTTCCCAGCCTTCTTGCTGAACTGCATGGTTCGGGCGACTCCTTCGCCTTCCTTCACGTAGATCAACTGGTTCGGCTTTATGTCTTTCAGGGTGTCGACTTGTCCACTCGGCCAGCGAATTTCGAGCACGTCCACTTTTTCAGCTTTTCCAATTCCAAAGTGCACGCGCAGATCGCTCTGTGAGATATACCCGCTGCCGCTGCGCACTTCGTCCATTTGCTGATGAGGCTTCGACTCTCCCGGGGGGTGCGTGGTACAGAGGATGCGGGCACCGATGCCGCTGCGGTTTGATTTCGTTCCGATAGTGCGCACTTTAATCCAGTTGTTGTCGAGTTTGGAGTCGCAACGCAGCAGCTGCGGGTAATCGTTGACGGTATTGACCACGACATCGACGTCGCCATCGTTATCGAAATCTCCGAAAGCCGATCCGCGTGCGGGAGCAAGGTCGGAGATCCCGGGCCCGGCATCATAGGAAACATCCGCGAAATGGCCGTTGTGGAGGTTGTGATAGAGGAGCTTGCGCTGCGCGTACCCTGCTTCCGTTTTCAGTTGCTCCACTTCCGGATAGACGTGGCCGTTGCAGATGAGAATGTCAGGCCACCCGTCATTGTCGAAATCGAAAAAGCCGCATCCCCAGCTCAGATACTGCGTGTGCGCGCCGAGTCCAGCAGTGAACGTTGTGTCCTCGAAGCTACCGCCGCCGAGGTTGTGATAAAGAGAGGGCGTGTCGCCAGCAAAATTCGTCTTTACCAGATCGAAGTTCCCGTCGAGGTCATAATCTCCGGCTGAGATTCCCATGCCGGCCTGGGGCTTCCCATCTGGACTCAGGGCGCATCCCGCATCGATTGCGATGTCAACGAACTTCCCGTTCTTTTTATTCTGATACAAAGTGGCTGCGGTCGAATCATTTGCTACGTAAATATCGGGCCAGCCGTCGTTGTCGAGATCGCAGACGAGCACGCCGAGTCCATAGGTTCCACTGGCTGCTTCAATTCCGGACGGGCCGGATACGTCGGTGAAGGTGCCATCGCCATTGTTGTGGTAAAGGATATTCTTCCCGGTATTCATGCCGGGAGGCCCGCACGCGACCATCACTCCTTTGTAGAGGCAAGGTCCAGACTCCGGCACAGGAGCAGTGGCGAGATCCATGTCGATGTAGTTGGCGACAAACAGATCGAGCTTGCCGTCGCGGTCGTAGTCAACAAATGCGCATCCTGTGCTCCAGCGCTTGCCATTGCTGGCCACGCCTGCTTTTTCACTGACGTCGGTGAACGTTCCATCGCCATTGTTGTGGTAGAGAACATTCTTCCCAAAATAGGTGACGAAGAGATCGTCCCAGCCGTCGTTATCGTAGTCGCCCACGCAGACGCCCTGACCCCAGCCCGTATGGGTGAATCCGGCCTTGAGAGTGACGTCGGTGAACGTGCCGTCGCGATTGTTCTTGAACAGATGCGAGATCGGCTCCTTGCCCGCTGGAAACCCTTCGAGCCGCCAGCCATTCACAAGGAAGATATCGAGCCAGCCGTCATTGTCGTAGTCGTAGAAAGCGACACCGCATCCGGTGGTTTCAAGTAAATACTTGTTTTTGTGTTCTCCGCCGAAAATAGTTTGAACGTTGAGCCCGGACTCGCGAGCCACGTTTACGAAGCTGACGCCGAGATCGGAAGCCTTTCCCGCCTGGTTTTGTGGCGTCGCTCCCTTCTGCGTCGATGCGGACCGTCCACGCAGCCACGGCGGACGCGCCAAAGCCAGGACGCTCTCGCAGGAAAGAACCAGAGCCGAGCGGCTGAGAGATTTCAAGAAAAAGCGGCGTGAAGGAAACAAGAAGTCGCTACCTGGCCCCGTCGGCTCGTGCTAGAATTCGCCCTCTATTCCTTATATTCAGTGCATCGTGACTTTGCAAGTTCACGGCGCAAACTGCCTTTCCTCGAGACGAGACCATGAACCGTCTTTTGCAGAACCGTCCTTATTCCGCCTGTACCAATTATCTCGCCATTGTCCTCCTGATGTCGCTGGCCCTGCTGGCGTCGCCGGCATCATTACTCGCCCAGTCCCCTGCCCGAGATCTTGAACTCTCGCGCACCATCCGCACCTGGGAGTTCCTTCCCGTGGTTGGAACTAAGGCAGGGTTGTTTGGAAACGAGACTGGGCGCTTCGAAGCCTGGGTGTATCCGCTAAAGATTTTTCGGGATTTTCACTTGATTTTCCACGTGGGAGATCGCGCGTTGCCCGCCGAAAGCCTGGCGCGCACCCTGACCGTAAGGCCGGAGTCGGCATCGATTCTGTTTGCGGGCGATTCTTTTCGCGTTCGCGAAACGCTATGCGTGCCGGTGAAGGACCCGGGCGCGGTCATTGAACTGGAGGTTGAAACCGAAGAGCCTCTCGAAATTGAAGTCGCATTCACCGGCGACCTCCAGCTGGAGTGGCCGGGCGCGCTTGGAGGAACCTACATCGGATGGGACACGACCAGACACGCGTTTTTTTTCGGGGAAGAAGCGCGCAAATTCGCCGCGTTGGTCGGCTCTCCGACCGGTAGTAACGCCATGGTGGCTTATCAGACCAACTATTCCTCCAACAACGAAAATTCCTTGCGCCTGGGAACAACGCCGAAGGGCAAAGATACGAAGGTGCTTGTGATCGCGGCCTCTGTAACCGGACGTGCCGATGCCGAGAAGGAATATGAACATCTTTTGAGTTCTTACGCCGAAGCGATGCGAGAGTCGGCCGGATACTACAAGGACTATTTGGCGAAAACCGTGCAGCTCGAGTTGCCGGATTCTGCTCTGCAGCAAGCTTACGATTGGGCGCGGATCAGCACGGTTCAGGGCCTGGTGGACAACCCTTATCTCGGAACCGGCTTGGTCGCAGGATATCGCACGTCGGGAGAAAGCCAGCGTCCCGGCTTTGCATGGTTCTTCGGCCGCGACTCGATGTGGACATCTTTCGCGTTAAATGCGGAAGGCGATTACGCAACCGCCCGCGAAGCCATCGACTTCATCAGCAAGTTCCAGCGAGAGGACGGCAAAGTACCACACGAAATATCGCAAGCCGCAAGCATCGTGCCCTGGTTCAAGGATTATCCGTACCCGTGGGCTTCCGCCGACGCTACTCCTCTGTTGATCATCGCGATGAACGACTACGCGGTGCAGAGTGGAGACATCGACTTCGCTCGAGCCAGGTGGGACAACGTCTGGCGCGCCTATCAATTCATGCGTTCCACATATGACCCGCAGGGTTTCGCGCAGAATGCAGGGATTGGCCACGGTTGGGTCGAAGGCGGACCCTTACTTCCCATCAAAAATGAGTATTACCAGGCCGGACTCGCCATCGAAGCGACGCATGACCTCTCGAACCTGGCACGCCTGCTGGGCAAAGAAGACGTCAGCAAGCAGCTGACCTCTGACTTTGAGCAAGGCAAGGCGGCTCTGGAGCAGGCGTTCTGGTCACCGGAAACAAAGAACTACGCGTTCGCCTTAAATAAAGACAACCAGCGAGTCAACGAACTCAGCGTTCTCACCACGGTGCCCATGTGGTTTGGGCTGCCGGACGACGCTCATGCTGATGCGACGATCTCTCAGCTCGCCAGCGCTGATCACCAGACTGACTGGGGAATGCGAATTATTTCGCAGCAATCCAAGATCTACGGAGGATCCGGATATCACTATGGCTCCGTTTGGCCGCTGTTTACCGGATGGGCCTCTGTCGGCGAATACCGCTACCATCGCGAATTTCCCGCTTATCTGAACCTGCGATCGAATGCACTGCTGGCAACCGACGGGGCCCTTGGACACTTTACTGAAGTGCTTTCAGGCGATTACTACCAATCGTTTGCCACCAGCTCGCCGCATCAGATCTGGTCTTCTGCCATGGTCGTAAGCCCGCTACTGCGCGGAATGTTTGGACTGCAGACGGATGCGGAGAAGCATCAGATCACATTGAATCCGCATGTACCGGCAGACTGGACATCGTTCTCAATTCGAAATGTCAGAGTGTCGGGAAACACGGTTGGCTTCGATTATCGAAAGACGACAGAGACAATCGTGCTTCAAGCGACACGCTCGGGCAATGGCGACTGTTGGCTGGATTTCTCCCCTGCTTTGAGCCTGCGAGCACACGTAGCTGGTGTCGATCTGAACGGACACGATGTGCCGTTCAAGATGCTGCCCAGCGCCCACGACCAACATCTAACTGTACGACTCCCGCTGTCTGCGGGCCAAAACACGGTCACTATCCATCTCAAGAACGAGTTTGGGCTCGCTCTGTCCAGCGAATTGCCGGAGTTAGGCAGCGCAAGCCGTGGCCTCCGGATCATCTCCGAATCGTGGAACTCCAACAGGACTGAACTGACCCTCGACCTCTCCGGTTTGGCTGGCTGTGAATACGAAATCGGAGTTTGGAACGCGAAACAGATCGCGTCTGCCGACGGCGCAACGCTCGATCGAACTGGCAAGCTGAAAGTTCAAATGCCATCTGGGACAGCGAATTCCTACGTTCAGCAACGGATCACTATCCACTTCCCGCGCTCGTAAGTGGCTCGCTGGGAAAAAGAGCTAAACTCGGGAATACAACTTAGCTGTTCAGCCGTTACTTCATGCTGGGAGTCATGCCATGGATCCAAAATCGCTTTGGCGCTTCATCTTCGCGTTTTATTGCTTGTCACTGCTGGTCTGCACCGCACAGGATAAAACCAAGCCAGTCGACGCCGAAGGACATCAATGGTGGCAGCACGCAGTGTTCTATGAGATCTACCCTCGCAGCTTCGCAGACAGCAACAACGACGGCGTTGGAGACCTGAAGGGTATTGCCTCAAAGCTGGACTACCTGAAGGACCTTGGCGTCGACGCCATTTGGATCTCTCCCTGCTTTCCGTCACCACAGGTGGACTTCGGTTACGACGTCTCCGACTATGAAGACATCGATCCGATGTACGGCACGCTCGCCGATTTCGACACTCTAGCCAGCGAAGCGAAGAAGCGAGGCATTCACATCATTCTCGATTTTGTCGTGAACCACAGCTCAGATCAGCACAAGTGGTTCCTCGATTCGAAGTCGTCGCGGACGGCGGAACATCGCGACTGGTACATTTGGCGAGACGGGAAAGGTCCCAATCAGCCGCCAAACAACTGGAATTCCACGTTTGGCGGTTCGGCGTGGAAGTTTGACCCGACCACGAATCAGTACTACTACCACTACTTCTATGCGGAACAGCCGGACCTGAACTGGCGCAATGCAGCGGTCAAAGATGCGATGTTCGACGTGACGCGCTGGTGGTACAAGCGGGGAGTTTCGGGCTTCCGTCTCGATGCCGTTGACACGCTGTTTGAAGATCCAAATCTGAAGGACAACCCGGTACTGCCGGGAAAGAACGCCTTCGGCGATCCCATCGAGCAAGAGATTTACAACAAGAAGCTACCCGAAGTACACGACGCCCTTCGTGGTTTGCGCAAAGTAGCGGACGAAAATAATGCGGTACTGATTGGTGAGACTTGGACCTCGAATATCGACGAGTTGAACAAGTACTACGGTGAAGGCAACAATGAGCTGCAACTGCCAATGGATTTTCTATTCACCATGGTGAACAAGCTGTCGCCGGCGGAGTTTCGCAAACAGATCGCCGCGGTCAATGGCGCTTCAGGATGGCCGACGTACGTCATCAGCAATCACGACATCGTCCGTTCCTACGACCGCTACGGCGATGGGCAGCACAATGATGAAATCGCGAAGCTGATGGCCGGCCTGTATCTAACGTTGCGCGGAACCCCCATCATGTACTACGGAGAAGAAATTGGCATGAAGACCACGCCTCCCACACGGAAGGAGGACGTGAAGGATCCGATTGGCCGAACCGGATGGCCGAAGGAAAAAGGCCGCGACGGGCAGCGTACTCCCATGCAGTGGGACGAGGCTGCGAACGCAGGCTTTTCTCAAGCCACGCCGTGGCTACCTGTTCCCCCAACTTACAAAGACCACAATGTCGCCGATGAGACGAAAGATCAGAACTCGGTCCTGGCTTTTTACAAGAAGCTTCTCAAGCTGCGTCATGCCAACAAAGCCCTGCTCGACGGCAGCTATGTTCCGCTCAACGAAAATGATCCCAATGTCCTGTCATATTTGCGGGCTTACAACGATCAGGTCGTCTTGGTGGCGTTGAACATGTCCGGGGCTGAACAAAAGGTGAACTTTGGCATGAGCCAGCACGGCTTCTCTTCGACGAAAGGTCTGGTCGCAACGGGCAAATCGTCGTCAAAAGGAGATGTGGTCACGTTGGAACCCTACGGCGTCTTTATCGGCCAGCTTTCGAAGTGACGTGCGCCCCCCGTCGCAGACGCAGACGTACAGGCTTCCCGTCCTGTGAGAGCGTGTATCGCGTCTGCGGTATAGAATGTCACCTTTGGCGTGAAATGCACGAACTCTCGATCGCTATGGGCATCGTCGATGCCGCGTTAGACGAAGCGCAAAAGCGCGGGGTTCAGGTCAGCGCCGTCCACCTCAGGTTAGGCGCGCTCTCCGGAGTTGTGAAAGATGCGCTCCTTTTTTCCTACGAAGTTGCCTGCCAGGATACGGCACTTCAAGGCTCGCGCCTCATTGTGGAAGATATTCCGGTTGCGATTTTCTGTCCGCGATGCCACGAGCAACGAGTTCTAGGGACGGTTCAATCTTTCGCGTGCCCTGAATGCGGAGAGCCGACGATGGACATCCGTCAAGGCAAAGAACTTGAGGTCTTTGCCCTTGAAGTGGAAGACTGAAATAGAAACGATTCAGGAGTGAACATGAGCGAGCCCCGCCTGGTCGAAGTACGCCGCAATGTTCTCAAGCAGAACGATATCCTCGCGCGTGCATTGCGCGAACGGTTCCGCGAAAAGGGAGTCTTCGTCGTAAGCCTGGTTTCGAGCCCGGGATCGGGCAAGACGACGTTCCTGGAGAGGACTCTTACTGAGCTTAAGCCCGAGTTCCGGGTAGCCGCACTCGTCGGCGATCTCGCTACCGAAAACGATGCCGTACGGCTGGCTCGGAGCAAAGCGCCCGTGAAACAGATCACGACCGGTACCGTCTGCCACCTCGACGCGACCATGGTGCAAAACGCACTCCAAGATTGGGACCTCGGCCAATTCGATTTCTTGTTTATCGAGAATGTCGGCAACCTCGTTTGTCCCTCTTCTTACGACCTCGGCGAAAACTTGCGACTGGTCCTGATGTCTGTGACCGAAGGCGAAGACAAACCTCTGAAATACCCAACCATCTTCAACAGCGCAGATGTAGCGGTCATTACCAAACACGAGCTTGCCCCAGCGGTCGAGTTTGATTGGGAGACGGCCCGCCGGAGCATTGAATCGGTGCGCCCCGGAATGAAAATATTTCGACTCTCTGCCAAGACTGGAGAAGGCATGGCTGAATTCTTAGCCTTCCTGTCACTACAAGCAAGAGAGCACAAAGCACTGCAGCACAGCTAGCAATGAGGGGGAATCCGAGAAGCAGAGAAAACCTTCTAGAGAAACGATTTTCTAGGGCACTCTAATCAGTCTCCAGCGAAATAAAATTAAAGGGTTGGCATGCCGGCAATGCTATGATTGCGGCGTTCCACGTTCGCAAAATCTGGAGGGTGGAAGGACCCATGGCGATCGCGAGTCCCAATACTTCTACTAGTTCCACGACCAGCACAGCGCCGAGTACAGGACAAAACTACGGAGCCGCACTGGCTACCGTCACCACACTTTTCTTCATGTGGGGATTCCTGACTTGTCTGAATGACATTCTGGTTCCGCATTTGAAGTCGATCTTCGACCTGAACTACGCCAAGGTCATGCTTATACAGTTCGCTTTCTTCGGCGCGTACTTTATCTTCTCCGTCCCTTCCGCCAAAATTATCGACGCGATCGGCTACCAACGATCGATGGTGGCCGGGCTGTTAACGATGGGACTGGGCGCGTTTCTCTTTGTGCCGGCGGCCAGCGTTCCGTCTTTTCCATTGTTTCTTGGCGCACTGATTGTGCTTGCCGCGGGAATCACCTGCCTGCAGGTTGCCGCCAACCCTTACGTGACAGTCCTGGGCAAACCGCAGACGGCATCAAGCCGCTTGAATCTAACGCAAGCGTTCAATTCGTTGGGCACATTTCTGGCGCCTTTTTTTGGCAGCCTCCTCATCCTCAGCGCCGCGCCAAAAACCATCGCCGAGATTCGGGCCTTGGCTCCTGATGCTTTGCAGGCGTACCGTTTGCACGAAGCGGCTACGGTGAAGACACCCTACGTTGGACTGGGCGTAGCCTTGGTGGTGCTTGCGATTGCCATTGGCAGCTTCAAGTTACCCAAGATTGAACACGCACAGCATAAGGTCGGCGAGAAAGTAAACGACTCAATCTGGAAGCATCCGAATCTGATTTTCGGTGCGATCGCAATTTTTGTTTACGTCGGCGCGGAAGTCTCCATCGGCAGTTTCCTGGTGAATTACTTCAGCCAACCCGAAATTGGCGGACTGACCGAAAAAGTGGCGGCCAGTTTCGTCGCCTTTTACTGGGGCGGAGCCATGGTTGGCCGCTTCATCGGCTCAGGCCTCCTTCAGAAGATGAAGACAGGCCACTTGCTCGGCATTTGCGCCGTGTGCGCGGCTGGGCTT
>Ga0335076_10008884_pt1 | contig 10139 bp, 6 predicted proteins | sample Lox_Sample_25_FD_206717 | JGI IMG/M metagenome (GOLD analysis project Ga0335076, IMG submission 206717) | Soil microbial communities from Loxahatchee National Wildlife Refuge, Florida, United States - Lox_Sample_2.5 | ecosystem: Environmental > Terrestrial > Soil > Wetlands | place: USA: Florida...
CGTCCGCCTCCGCACAGAGTTGCAGCGTCTCGTCCGAAATCGACTTGCCGGTCGCAAGATAATTGTTGGCGCCGGCCGGCGCCTCGGTGAAACGGAACGCAAGACCCGCTTTCGCCTCGACCTTGCGCAGGATTTCCAGCGCCGGCGCCATCACTTCCGGGCCGATGCCGTCGCCCGGAAGAACGGCGATATGCAGCGCGTTGCCTGCGGACATGGGGTTTCCCTAAACTAGCTGGCACGTCGTTCCGGGGCGATGCGGAGCATCGAACCCGGAATCTCGAGATTCCGGGTCTGGTCCTTCGGACCATCCCGGAATGACATGCCGCAATCTTACGGCACAAGCACCGCGCGACCGACCAGCTTGCCTTTCTGCAGGTCGACCAAGGCGTCGTTGGCCTTGTCGAGCGGCATCGGCGTCACCGGGATCGGCGCGATCTTCCTGGCACGCACGAGATCGAGCAGCTCCTGCGTCTCGCGCAAATTGCCGACATAACTGCCCTGGATGGTGACGGCCTTGATCGGGATCAGCGGCAGCGCAAAGGTGGCGCCGCCGCCGAACAGGCCGACGATCACGAGCTTGCCGCCCTTGGCCAGACAATCAAACGCAAGCTGTGTGGTCTGGGCATTGCCGACGAGATCGATCACGGCGCGGATCGGCTCGCCGGCCTTTTTTTGCAGCTGCTCCAGCGCATCCGCGGCGTTGCCGTCGACGGTGGCGAGCGCGCCGGCCTTTTCGGCTGCTTCGCGCTTTCTTGCATCGATATCGACGACGATCGCACCCTTGCCGCCCATTGCCCTCAGGAGCGACAGCGCCATCAAGCCGAGACCCCCGGCGCCGAAAATCACGATCGGCGTGCCAAAATCCTTCTCGACCTTCTTCAGTGCCGAATAGGTGGTGACGCCCGAGCAGGCGTAGGGCGCGGCCGTCAGCGGATCGAGGCCCTTCAGATCCAGAAGATATTTCGGGTGCGGCACGGTCATATGGTCGGCATAGCCGCCGTCGCAGAACACGCCGAGCGCGTTCGGCTTGACCGCGCACATGTTCTCGTCGCCGGCAAGGCAGGTCGGACATTTGCCGCAGCCGAGCCAGGGATAGGCCAGCACAGTGTCGCCTGTCTTGAGCCCGCCCTTGTCGCCCTCCTTCACATCGGGCCCGAACGCGACGATCTGGCCGACCGTCTCGTGACCCATCGTGCGCGGCAGCGACACGCCGCGATCTTTCAGGGATAGCGGTTTGCGGCCGTGGCCGAGCTCATAGCCGCCTTCCCAGATGTGCAAATCGCTGTGGCAGACTCCGGCCGCCTTCACCTTGATCAGAACCTGGGTTCCGGACGGTTGCGGCGTCGGCTGCTCGACCTCTGTCAAAGGGGCGTTGAAATCGGTGACCTTGAAACTCCTCATGGCATTTCTCCCGGTGTTCTTTGTTGTTGCAGTCTTATGACAGTCAGCGCGGCTCCGCCACAAGCGGCTTCGCCGACACCTCGGAAAGTCCGGCCTCCTTGCAGAGCACGCGCGTGTGCTCACCCAGGACCGATATCTTTGGTCCGGCCGCAACCCTCGCGCCCGACATGCGGAACGGCAAATTGAGCACCTTGAAGGTGCCGCCATCGTCCTCGACCTCGGCAAGCGCGCCGCGATGGGCAATCTGTGGATCGGCCAGGGCTTCCGCGACGGTACGATAGGCCGAGGATGGAACACCCTCCTTGTTGAGTGCGGCCAGGCATTGCTCGGTTGTGACCGTGCGCGACCAGGCCTCGACGCCGTCCATCAGCTCGGCCCAATTGTCGCGCCGGTCGGCATAGAGGGCAAAGCGGGGATCGCCGACCCATTCGGGTTGGCCGATTGCGTTCATCAGGCCTTGAAACGTCTTTTCGCTGGCGATCGCAACCATGACATACCCGTCGCCGGTTTCGATCGGGCCGAACATCGGACGCGAGGGTGGCGCGACCTCGAACTGCGACCACTGCACCTCGTTCAAGGTCAAGGTCAGCATCGATTCCAGCATCGACACGTCGATGTGCTGGCCGCGTTGCGTCTGGTTGCGCTGATAGAGCGCTGCGGAAATCGCGCCAAAGGCATAGGTGCCGGTGACGACGTCGGCATGATAGATGCCGCAATAATCCGGCCGCTCGCGGCCCGGCTGGTAGGCAAGATGCGCCATGTCGTAGCCGGACGCGGCGTGAATGACCGGCGCATAGGCCGGCAGTTCGGCGGACGGGCCGGTCTGGCCGTAGCCGGAGATCGAGCAATAGATCAGTTTCGGATTGAGCGCGGACAGCGTCGCGTAGTCGAGCCGAAGGCGGCGCATGACGCCGGGGCGGAAATTCTCGACCAGCACGTCCGTGCCCGCGATCAGGCCCCGCACGACGTCCCGGCCCTCCGCCGATTTCAGGTCCAGCACAACACTCTTCTTGCCGACATTGAGCTGGCCGAACGTGGTCGAGCAGCCATTGCGGATGGGCGGACGGGTCCGCATCGTCTCGCCCTCCGCGGGCTCGATCTTGATGACCTCCGCACCCATGTCGGCGAGCATCCGGGCGCAATGGGGGCCTGCGATCGTGGTCGAGAAATCGAGCACGCGGAGGCCGGCAAAACATCCTGTCAAAGTCCCCTCATCCTTATCGGATAATGTCATTTGTTGAAGGCTCCCTGGCGCCGGCGCGTTTGCCGGCGCATGCCAAAGACCCTAGATGGGGCGGAAGCGGCAGGGAAGCATTTACGATGCAAGGCAAATTGAACCTTCCCCCAAGCAACTGGACTTATTCTTGCATAGCAGCATAGCGGGCTCCTCAGAGGGCGGCTTTTATTGAAAGTCCTGTTTGTTACGACCGAGATGGACGACTTCGTCCGTGTGGGCGGACTGGCTGCCGTTTCAGCGGCCCTGCCCCGGTCGTTGCGGCCTTGGGCCGACATCCGGATCCTGCTCCCCGGCTACACCGATGTCGTTGAACAACTGACGCATATTCAAATCGTTGGCGAGTGCGCGGCGCGCGCCGAGATGCCGCCCTGCCGGCTCGGGCGCGCCTCGACCCGCGACGGCCTGCCCGTCTATGTGCTGCTCTGCCCGCAGCTCTACGACCGTCCGGGCAACCCCTATGGCGACGAGTCCGGGCGCGATTGGCCCGACAACGATATCCGTTTCGGCCGGCTCGCGTCCGCGGCCGCCGAGCTCGCCGCAGGCACTTTGGACAAGAATTGGGCAGCCGACCTGGTCCACGCCAACGACTGGCAGGCCGCGTTGGTGCCGGCCTACCTTGCCTGGAGCGGCTCGAAGGTCCCCTCGATCCTGACCATCCATAACCTCGCCTATCAGGGGCTGTTCCCGCGGGACTCGCTGCGGCGGATCGGCGCGCCGGAAAGCTCCTTCCATATCGACGGCGTTGAGTTCTACGACAAGGTGTCCTTCCTCAAGGGCGGCCTCGTCTACGCCTCGCATCTCACGACGGTGAGCGCCACCTATGCGCAGGAGATCACCACGAATGAATTCGGCTGCGGGCTGGAAGGCCTGCTGCGCGCGCGCTCGGACGCCTCACAGCTCACCGGTATCCTGAACGGCATCGACGAAAGCTGGGACCCGCGCCACTGCGCGCAGCTTGCGCAACCGTTCAGCGCCGGCGATTGGGACGGCAAGCGCGCCAATGCCGATTATGTGCGCAGACAGTTCGGGCTTGCGGTCTCGCGCGGTCCGATGTTCGCCCTTGTCGCGCGCCTGGTGCACCAGAAGGGCATCGATCTCGTGTTGTCGGCCGCCGACGAGATCATCGACAGCGGCGGACAGATCGTCGTCACCGGATCGGGCGAGCACGTCTTCGAGGAGGCGCTGGTCGACGCGCACCGCCGCCGGCCCGACGCGTTCGGTGTCGCGATCGGCTTCAATGACGGCCAGGCGCGCCGCATCTTCGCAGGCAGCGATTTCACGCTGATGCCATCGCGCTTCGAGCCCTGCGGCTTGAGCCAGATGTATGCGCAGCGCTTCGGCTCGCTGCCGATCGGTCACCAGACCGGCGGGCTTGCTGAAACCATCACAGACGGCGAGACCGGTTTCCTGTTTTCAAAGCCCTCGATCGAATCCTTCCTCGGCGGGGTGCGGCGGGCATTCTCGACCTTCGCCGCGACGGACCGGCTCGACTCCATGCGGCGCACTGCGATGGCGAAAACATTCAGCTGGGATCTGTCGGCGGCGCTCTACAGCGCGCTCTACCGCAAGACCGCATCGCCTTAGTCGCACGCATTGTCGCCGCCGCTCCCCGGCCGCGTTTCCGGCATCAAGACGGCAATCGCGGCAAGCCCCAACGCCGCCACGGCGGCCAATCCAAGAAATGCGACGTTGCTGCCAAAAATGTCGCTGACATAGCCGGCGAGCACGGTCGAGAGCGACGCGCCGATGCCGGTTGCCGTGCCGACGATGCCCTGCGCCAGATTGAAGTGACCGCTGCCGAAGGTAACGTCGGCCACGGTCAGCGGCACCAGCACGCTGAACACCGCCGCCGTGATGCCGTCAAGCAACTGCACCGCGACCAGGAAGTAGGGATCGCGCACGGTTGCAAACAGGATCCCACGCACGGCGAGTGCGGCAAAGCCGATCAGCAGCAGCGGCCGCCGACCCCAGGCTTGCGCCTTGGCGCCGACGGTCGGCGACACCAGCGCCACAATCGCTTGCGGCACGACGATGCAAACGGCGATCAGGACCGGCGCCCACTGGCTCGACCGGCTGGTCACGATGCCCGCCATCAGCGGCAGCATCGCCGCGTTCGCAAGCTGCAGCAACAGCACGCAGCCGGCAAAGATCAGAAGTGGGCGCCGGGACAGGAGACGAGCGACGCTGGTGGTCCTGGGATCGGCGACTGCGCGCGGCGCCGCGCCGTGTGAGCGCGCAACATCGACTTCCCGCTCGCGAATGGAGGTGAGCGACAGCAAGGTCGGAAAAGCCAGCACGAAGGTGACGAGAAACACCGAGCGGCTGGACAATAGATAGCCGCTTGTGCCCATGACGGCGGCGGCGACCCCATTGCCGAGCGAGGCAAAGCGCGCGTTGCGCCCGAGCCTTTCGCCAATCGCGATCGGCCCGACCAGACCAAGGCTGATGGCGGCAATCGCCGGCCCCAGCACGCAGCTTGCCGCGGCATGTAGGGCCGCAGCAATCATCACCACCGGAAAGATCGGCCAGAGGGCGTAGAACAATGCGGCGCAGCCGATGGTGGCGACCGCAAACCCCGCGACCAGGCGCTCGGAGCGCGCGGCATCGACAATGGCGCCGCCCGGCATCTGGCCAATCAGGCCGACGATGCTGCCGATCGACAGCACCAGGCCAATCTCGGCCTGCGTCCATTTCTGCGTGGTGAGATAGACCGCAATGAACGGGCCGAAGCCGGTTTGGACGTCGGCAAGAAAGAAGATGAACCAGTCGAGGCCCCGCAGGCTTTGCCGCGACGGCGCCGGACTTTCCGGAGAGGGGCCTACGGGTTCCGGCACACGACTATCGCCGCCGCCCGCCCCCGCGCGGCGATCGCCTTCGTTCCACTGACGCGAATGGGATCGGCGCGCGACCAGAAGTCACCTCCAATTGTCAATGATCGTCCAGCGGCTGGAGGTTTCCGGCCGCGCCCAATACCACGATCGGTGTGTCCTCCTTGAATTCGGGGGCTGCGGCCACCTGCGCCTTGGTCAATTCGAGCGTGATACTGTCGCCTTTTTCCGCGACGCGTCCGAAATGGAGCGCATTCCAGTCGACGACGATCTTGCGGCTGCCGACCCCGAGGAAGCCGCCAAAATCGATCACGGCGGCGCGCACCGTGCCCGTGCGATCGACGATGACGTCGACGATGTGCCCCATGTCCTCATTCGCCGGACTGCGTACGTCGCGGCCGAGCACGCCGTGAGCTTCCCGCGGCGCGATCACGGTGACGGAGGCCGGCGGCACCGGTTCCTTCTTGGCGGCAGCCGCCGGATTTTGCTGCGGCTCATTCTGCGCGCGCGAGGCGACGACAGCCAGAGATGCACATAACAGGCAGATCATGACGGACGGGTAGCGATGGCGCATCCAAACTCTCCTTCGCCAGCCCCTCACTGCGCCAGCACAATCGATACCTGGATCTTCCCGCGCCGGCCCAGGATCTCCAGCGACACGTCGTCGCCGTGACGGTTGACCCTGATGTCGACGGTTGAAGGCCCGAGTTGCAGTCCGCGCAGGATCACCTCGTTGAGAAAAGTTGGCAGCCGTGGGTTGCGCAACCGGATCTCGCTGCGCTCCACGTCAAATTCGAGCCCAAGTGCTGCTTCGAGCAGGGTGAACGGTGTCGCGCTCGCCCAGGCCTGCGGCGCGCAGGCGACGGGGTAAAGCGTCGGCCCGCGATGCCGCACGCGACGAAAGCCACAGAACAATTCGGGCAGGCGCCGCAAGTCCATGTAGCTCGCCGCGTCGAACAGGCCCTTGAACACCCGCTCGACCGCATGCTTCAGGCCGTAGCGGGCGAGCCCCAGCGCGATCAGCGCGTTGTCATGCGGCCAGATCGACCCATTGTGATAGGACATCGGGTTGTAGCGCGCTTCGCCGTCGGCCACGGTGCGGATACCCCAGCCCGTGAAGAAGGGCGGCCGCAAGAGATCGGCGGCCACACGCCGCGCGCGGTCCTCGCGGACCATGCCGCTGAACAAGAGGTGTCCCGCATTCGACGAGCGCACCCGGCAGGGCTCCTTGTTGCCGTCGAGCGCGAGCGCATAGGTGCCGATGTCCTCGCACCAGAAGCGCTGCTCAAAGCGTTCGGCCAGGAGGCGAGCATCGACCTCGAGCTGCTGGGCGACCTCGCGCCGCCCAAGTCTTTGCGCGCAGCGCGCCGCAAGCCGCTATCCCGCAAACACATAGCCCTGCACTTCCGCCAGCGCGATCAGGCCCTCGGCGAGCCGGCCATCGGCATGAAAGATCGCATCGTGAGAATCCTTCCAGCCCTGGTTGGCCAGGCCCTTTTCGGTCGCGCGCCGATACTCGACAAAGCCGTCGCCATCCGGATCGCCATAAGAATCGATCCAGGCGAGCGCCGCCTCGATCGCCGGCCATAACTTTTCCAGCGTCGCCACGTCGCCGGTGCGTTCGACATAGAGCCCCGCAAGCAGCACGAACAGCGGCGTGGCGTCGACGCTGCCGTAATACTGCGCGAACGGCACTTCGCGCAGCGCCGCCATTTCGCCGCCGCGCATCTCGTGCAGAATCTTTCCGGGCTCGGCATCGGCGAGCGGATCGACGGCATTCGCCTGATAATGCGCGAGCCGCATCAATACCCCTTGGGCTACTCGCGGATCGATCCACAGCATCTGCAGCGCGGTGATGAGCCCGTCGCGGCCGAACGTGGTCGAATACCAGGGAATGCCGGCATAGGGATAGCGCCCCTGCGGCGTTTCCGTCGTCAGCATGTTGAGGTCGGCCATCGAGCGGCACAACACCTCGTTGAAGATGTTGTTCGAAGTTTCGATGCAGGTGACACCGGCCGTAGCGCGCCGCATCTCGCGGCGATGCGCCAGAAGTCCCGGAAAGAATTTTGCCGGCCTGGATTCGGCTTGCTTGTTGCAGGAGACCGATACGAACAGCGACATGGTCCGCTGCGGCACGAGGTCGAAATGCCAGATCGCGGCCCCCACCGACAGCCGCGTCGGTCGCGGTTCGAAATGCAGCGCGGTGTGGCGGGATCGCCCGTCGAGGCCCAGATATTCGAGCAGGACATCTGAAGGCCCGAGCAGCTTGCTGGAGCCTACCCCGCGCCGCGCCCGCCTTTCGCCCCGCACCTCGAACAGGTCGGCGAAATCGTTGTCGAACAGCAGCGTCATCTCGAAGCTCGCGCGGCGGTCGCCATGATTATGCAGGCCGATCCGCTGGTAGGCCGTCCCGCGCCACAGAAAGATCGAGCGCACGGCATGCAAGACGTCCTTTGGCAGCATGAGCCGGCCCTGCCGATAGATGTCGGGATTGGTGAGATCGACGGTGAGCGAGGAATTGTCGTCGCGCAGGTTCGAGCCGAGCAGCAGAGGTTGCATATCTTCGAACAAGAGCTGCAACCGCGCGAGATAGCGCGTATCGGCATGGAACAGTCCGTCCGGGCCGCCGGCGGATGCACCGATATCGCCGTGACTGTCGAGCACGACGAAGGTGTCGTCATGTTTCAGCGATCGCCGCGGCCGCGCCGCGGGACCGGTCATCGGGATATAGAAGGGCTGTTCGATCGCGACCTCGCGCGCCTGCGACAGGGCGAGGATCCGGGTAACTTCGCTTTCCATGATCACCTCGCGGTTTCCGGGCTTGGCCGCTTGCGCGATGCGACCGGACCAAACCCGACCCCTCAAGCTCACGCGGCGAATTTCTCGAGCCGGCTCATTTCCTGCCTGACCAGTTCGCGATACGGCCCCTGCCCCTGCATCAGCCGGTCCGGGGGCCCGTCTTCGAGAATGTTTCCGGACTTCAGCAGCACCAGCCGATCGAAGTTGCGCAAAGTCGAAAGCCGATGCGCGATCGCGATCACCGTGCGGCCGCGCATCAGGCGGCCGAGCGCCTCGCGGATTGCTTCTTCGGACTCGCCATCGAGCGACGCTGTCGCCTCATCAAGCAGCAAAATCGGCGCGTCTTTCAGAAACGCGCGCGCGATTGCGATGCGCTGACGCTGCCCGCCCGACAGCTTGATACCGCGGTCGCCGACCATGGTGTTGAGACCTGCCGGCAGGCTCTCGACAAAGTCGCAACGTGCCGCGATCGCCGCGCGCAACACCTCGTCGTCGCTCGCATTAGGCCGGCCGTAGCGGATATTGTCCAGGATCGAGCGATGGAACAGCGAAATATCCTGCGGCACGACCGAGATCGCTTCGCGCAGACTTTGCTGGGTAACCCGCGAAATATCCTGGCCATCGATCGTGATGCAGCCGGCCTCGACGTCGTAAAAGCGCTGCAGCAGCGAAAACAGCGTGGATTTGCCGCCGCCGGATTGCCCCACCAGGCCAACACGCTGGCCCGGTTGCAGCCGCAGACTGAACCGATCGAACACTTTTGGTCCACCGGGATACTGGAACGAGATGTTGTCGAAGGCGATCGCCGCACCGCTTCGCATCAGCGGCCCGGCCTCCGGGTGATCGCGCAGGTCATGGGGCAGCAGCAGCGTCGCGATCGCCTCCGTCAGGCGGGCGACGTGCTGGGTCACGTCGACAAGGGCGACTGCGAGATCGCGCGTGGCATTAAGGATGGAAAGACCGAGCGTGCAGACCAGCACGACATCGCCGGTGGTGGCGCCGCCGCGCTGCCACAGCCCGATCGCCCAGGCAAGCAGCGCGATGGTCAGCATCAACGTCACGGCCGCGTGAAGGATGCGCAGCTTCTCGAGATAGCGCAGACTGCGTCCACGCGCGGTCAGTTCGCGGCTCACGGTCGCGTCGAACCGTCCGTGCTCGTGACTCAAGCCGCAGAAGGCCCGCACCAGCGGCATGTTGCTGATCACGTCCACCATCTCGCCATCGACGACGGCCGCCTTGTCTGCGAAATCGTCATGCAGCGGCTTGCCGGCCGCCGCCAGGCGGAACATCGTCACCACCATCACGCCCGCGATCACGATCAGGCCCGCCGCCATCGGCAGGCTCACGGTGCCGATCAGCGCGATTGCGGCAACCGTGGCGATGCAGGGCGGCAGCACGTTCCAGACGAACATGTTCTCCACGGTGAATACCGCGTTCGACGTCGCGGTGATGCGGCTCGTCAACATCCCCGGGAGCCGGTCGGAAAAATAGCTCGGCGCATGACCGGTCAAATGGCGGAACATGTCGCGCCGGAGGTCGCCGGTCACGCCGACGAAAGTGAAACTCGCAGTCCAGCTCGCGATGCGCCAGAGAAAGTTGTCGGCTCCGATTAGCGCCATGAGGAAAATGAATGCCAGCCATACGTCTCCCGTCTGCGGCCCGGCGGACAGGTTGTCGACCAGATACTTCACGCCGTATTGCGTGCCCACCGAGCAGGTAACCGCAGCGACGACGGCCGACAGAATGATGAGATGCGAAAGAGGTCGCCTGCGGAGATAGCGCAGCACGAAGTGAAGGGGACGGTGAGCATATCCCGATAGCTGGTCCATCTTGTTCGAGACCCCTGGCAGAAGGAAGATGTCGTCGCCCCGCAG
>Ga0335076_10008885_pt1 | contig 10138 bp, 7 predicted proteins | sample Lox_Sample_25_FD_206717 | JGI IMG/M metagenome (GOLD analysis project Ga0335076, IMG submission 206717) | Soil microbial communities from Loxahatchee National Wildlife Refuge, Florida, United States - Lox_Sample_2.5 | ecosystem: Environmental > Terrestrial > Soil > Wetlands | place: USA: Florida...
CGCAGTATCCGTTCGCCAAGGTGGAGAGGCACTACGAGGGGCAGCAGACGTTTGAACTGCAGGCCGGGCGGCACAATCTGAAATTCGGCGGCGACCTGGACGGCATTCGGAACTCCGGCCAATCGAACACTGCCGCGGGCGGCGATTTCACGTTCGCGCAATTTCTGCCGCTCGGGACGCTCATCAATACCATCGCCCAGAACCCCAACGCGTCGGCCGGCATCGCCGCGGCCCTGGCCGGTCTCGGCCACCCGGAACTGGCCGCCAATCTGAATGACCCGATTACCAGTCTGCAATCGTTCGCGCTGGGAATCCCGGTGTACTACCTGCAGGGATTCAGCAATCCCTCTGCGCAGGTGCCGCCGAACTGGGCCCTCCGGGCGAGCGCGTTCGTGGAGGATACCTGGCGGCCACGCGCGGGCTTGAGCCTGAGATTCGGGCTGAGGGCGCAGTCTCAGACGTATGAGAGCTTTCCGGCGCAGCGCTTCGCCGATCCCCGGTTTGGGTTCAGCTGGAGCCCCCGGAATTCCTCGACGTGGGTAGTGCGCGGGGGATTCGGACTGTACAGCGGCTGGGTGGATTCGCAGATCGTTTTTATCGCCAACGCCTTTCGTCCGCCGCTGGCGGTGAATCTCCTGGGCGTGCCAATCACGGGGCTGCCCGGCTATATCAATCCCGCTACGGGCGCCCCGGTCACCGCAGTGGATGTCTGGCAACAGGTTCTCAACCTCGGAATTCTGGGCCGGCGCACGATTGGGCTGCCGGATCTCGCGCCGCTGGGCATTCAGCCCGGCTTCCAGTTTCCGGCCACGGGAGGCCTGGCTGGGGGGTACGTCAGCCCGGGGAGCCAGCAGGGCAGCCTGGAGATCGAACACAGCATCGGCTCGACGGAGTTCAGCGCGGCGTATAACTACCAGAGAACCCTTCACCTGCCCCGGGCGCGCGACGCCAACCTGTATATTGCCGGACAGCGCCCCGACGGATGGCCGATCTTCGGGCATATCAATCCCGCGCTGACCAGCGACCTGGTGCTCGCTTCGACCGGCAATTCGCTCTATCACGCGCTGGTGCTTCAGGCGCGGCGGCGCTTTCGAAGCTGGTGGAGCCTGGACGCTTACTTTACTTACAGCAAAGCGATCGACGACGTAACCGATTTCACGACGGACTACGCGGCGCAGAATCAGTTCGACAATCGCGCGGAGCGGGGGCCCTCACTGTTCAACCAGAAGTTTCGCTTTACGCTGACTTCGGTGTTGCAGGCGCCGTGGGGGCGCGGACGCACCGGATTCCAAGGCGCCCTGGTTCGCGGCTGGACCCTCTCTCCGATTGTGCAGGCCGACTCCGCGCGCCCGTTCAATATCCTGACCGGGTACGACAACCTGGGCGACGGCTTTACCAATACTCACCGGCCGCTCGGCCTGGGCCGGAACGCCGGCATTGGCCCGGCGTACTTCAGCGTAGACGCGCGGCTGTCGCGGATCGTCCGCCTGAGGCCGGAGAGCGGCCTCGCGCTGGAGTTCACCGCCGAAGCATTCAACGCGTTCAACCACGTCAACTTCGACACCGTAAATAACATCGTCGGATCGACGCCGGTGCAGGGCCTGCCCCACCCCTTGACGGGGCGGGTCGGGCCGCCGACCGAGCCGTTTTCGTTCGTCTCGGCGCGTGATCCGCGGCAGATTCAGCTCGGCTTGAAAGTGGCATTCTGAAGCGCAGCGAACGGAGCAATCATGGCGGATTCAGCAAACCGTAAACGGAAGATCGCGATTCTGGGCGGCGGCGTCGGCGGGATGACGACCGCCTTCGAACTCACCAGCGTGCCGGGGTGGCAGGAGCAGTATGAGGTCACGGTTTATCAGCTCGGATGGCGGCTGGGAGGCAAGGGCGCCAGCGGCCGCAATGCGCACATCGCCAACCGCATCGAGGAGCACGGCCTGCACATGTGGTTCGGCTTCTACGACAATGCGTTCAACGTGATGCGGCATGTGTACCGGGAGTTGGCCGAGCGGAAACTGGCGCCGGATTCGCCGTTCCAGGAGTGCTTCGATGCGTTCGAGCCGCACTCGCGATCCACGCTCGCGGAGCCCGTCGGGAACGAGTGGAAGCTGTGGTCTTTGTCCTTTCCCCCGGCCAAGGGGCTTCCCGGAGACGATTGCCTTTTCGACTCCAAACATCCCGTGCAGCCGCCGCAACCGTTCGACTATGTTCTATTTCTGATGGACTGGATGGTCAAGCACTCCGACGATCACCAGCGCATCGGCGAACAGCCTGCCGATTTCGATCTGCCGGAGTGGGCCAAACTGCTGCTCGAGCCTCTCGGGCTGCTGGCGGGCGCTTCCTGCCGGGCGATCGGAGACCTGCTCCGGCTGGCTCACCGTTTTTCGGCGTGGATCTCGAGCGACGTGTCGCGCTATACGGATTTGCACTTCAAGGTTCTTCATCACCTGCTTTCGGCCATCCATGCGGAATTGGGCAAAGGGCTCGAGGACGCGATGGAGCACCTTGACGAGCTTCGCCGGGCCCTGGTTTCGCTCGATTTTATCCTGACGCTGGCGAAAGGACTCATCGGCGACGACGTGGTGCGGCGGGGGTTCCAGGTGATCGACCAGTACGATTTCGTCGAGTGGCTGGCCCGTCATGGATCGAAGTTCCCCAATTCGGCGATCGTGGTGGGGATCTACGACGCGTGCTTCGCGTATGAGCACGGCAATCCGGCGACGCCGCGCTTTTCGGCCGCTCCCGCCCTGCACGGGAACCTGCGCTGCCTGTTCACCTACCACAAGGCGGCCATGTTCCGGATGAAGGCAGCCATGGGAGACACGGTATTCGCCCCGTTGTATCTCGTGTTGCGCGAGCGCGGAGTGAGGTTCGAGTTCTTCCGCCGGGTGGAGAACGTGGGACTGTCGGCGGACGGCTCGGCCGTGGATTCCGTCGAGATGGACATCCAGGCAACGGTGAAGTCCGGCGCGTATCAGCCGTTGATCGAAGTCGACAAGCTGCCGGCCTGGCCGAATGTTCCGCTCTACGATCAACTGGTGCAGGGGGAGGAGATTCGCGCGGGGAACTTCAACCTGGAGTCGGCCTACACGGAGTGGCGCGATCGGATCGGCCACGAAGTTCTGCGGCGCGGAACGGACTTCGACGACATCGTGCTGGCGATGTCGATCGGCCCGATTCCGCATGTCTGTAAGGAACTGCTCGCAGCGAGCGAAAAGTGGCGCAACATGACGCAGTTTGTCGCGACCACCCAGACTCAGGCGATGCAGCTTTGGCTGACGCGCACGGCGGAGGAGATGGGGTGGAACCAGGGCATGAAGTTTCCCGCGGACGACCGCGCCATGTTCTGCGCCTTTCGCGAGCCGTTCGATACCTACGCCGACTTTTCTCAGTTGATTCCGCGAGAGCAATGGCGGCCGGAGGACGGATTGAAGCAGATTGCCTATCTGTGCAACTGCCTTCCCGACCAACTACCCATTCCCGTCCCGTTCACCGATCCTGGATTTCCCAAAAGAGCGCTGGATACGGTCAGAGAGAACGGACGCGCATTTCTGGCAAGCTACGCGGGCGTAGCGTGGCCGGCGGCTACCGACCCCCCGGGAACGGGCCCGTTGGACTGGAATCTGCTGGTGACGCAAGGCAGCGAAAGCGGGGAAGGCCGGCTGGACGCGCAATATTTCCGCGCGAACATCGATCCGAACGAGCGCTACGTGCTGTCGCTCCCCGGCAGCGCGCAGTACCGGCTGGAGTCGGACAAGTCCGGTTTCGATCATCTCTACCTTGCGGGCGATTGGACGGCGACGGACATGAATGTCGGCTGCGTGGAGGCGGCGGTGATCTCGGGACGGATGGCGTCGCGAGCGATCTGCGGATATCCGCGGACGATCTATTGCGCGTTCGGGGGAGATGTGGCGAACTGCGCCGGATAGTTCCCTGTCAAAGCGCGAGTGACAAAAAGGAAAGCAAGGCCACCTCGACAGTCAGGTAGAGCTGTGGCATAATTTCAGACCTGCAGTGAGAGGAAAGCAGCACGGTCATGACGAACAGCGAGCTTGTCGAGATCGCGCTCCACGTTTTGGTGGCGTGGAATCAGGGGGACAAACCCGATCCCGGCGAGGTCGAGGGCCTCAGGAGGGCGTTCCCTTCCCTGGCAAATCTCGACGTTGATGAGATCGCGGTCCAGGTGATTCATGACCTGAGTTCGGTGGCATTTGAGGAGCCGAGCCCGCAGGAGCAAGCGGAGCCTCACGCATCGCCGAGGAAACTGGCTGGATAGTTTCTCGCCCGACGCACGGGTTCACAACAGCAGCGCGTTGAAGAACATTTTGAACGTCAGGTAGCTCTGCGCGCGATACTGCGGCCGCATCCCGAACATCACCACGTGCCCGCTACCCAGCGGGGCATCGATCAGCGAGGCCTTGCCGGCAATGACTTTCTCGCCCACCAGCCAGCCGGACGCGAGCAGACCCGACTCGGGATAGCGCGCCACCACGGGCAACTGCGTCTCCCACGCGGGACTCTGCTCGCTCCAGATCGCAATCTCCGCCGGCACTCCGTACGCCAGCGGGCTGTGCGTATCGATCCTGGCGTTCAGCAGCGATCCCGGAGAATAGAATTCGCTCGATCCGCTCACGCGATTCATCTCGGGGCCCGGTTCGGTGTCGCCGCCGCGCCCTCCACGGCCCGCCGCGGGCGTCACCAGGCGCGCCTGTATTCCCAGCCGCGAAATCGCGTACTGCGAGGCTCCGTTGAGGAATACCAGCGTCCCGCCGGCATTGGCGAATTCCTTCAGCAGGTCCGGACCCTTGGCGCCGATGCCGCCGGTGTACTCCTCGGGCATATTGCGCTGGCCGTTTTCGATGCTGGCGGCGGCCTGGTCGGCAAACACGATCGCGTCGAATTTTTGGCGCAGGTCGCCCGCCTGGATGTCGCGATTGTGCACCGTGGTGTAGGCGAAACCGAACTGCTCGAGGAGCCAGCGCGTCCAGCCTTCGTCCATGTTCCCGGTGAAGGGCTGATAGAGTGCGATGCGAGGCTGCTTGATCTCCTTCCAACCCGCCTGCGATGCCAGCGAGAAATCTCCCGTGGCAGGATCGCGCCACACGGACTTGCCGCTCTTCCACGCGCGATTCACTGCCACCCAGGAATCCGTGTCGGAAGCCTTCAGCAGCGGCCCGGCGGCGGGTTCGGGGGCCTTCCATTCGCCGGAAAAGGGCACCGGCTGCTCCACAGCCTTCACGTCCACGCCCATCAGCAGCGGCAGGGTGTTCGCGGTCACGTCGTAGGGCCGCTTGGGGGGGCCGCCGGGATACAGGCGGTCTTCGGGATAATGCTGCCGCTCCAAAAGCGTCTTCGCCCACCCGCCGTACGGCTGATGCATGGAAACCACCGCGCTGCCATCGGCGCCTCGTCCTACCTCCACCTGCCCGAACCGCAGCGTCTCGATGAGCTTGCGGGTGGCGCCGGGGTCGCGCTGGTTGGACGAGATCAAAAAGCCCCAAGGCTCGGTGCGCGCCACCTGCCGCACGCCCACGCGATAGAAATTGCGCAGCAGTTCCGCGCGGTGGATGGCGGCATTGTAAAGGCAGGCATCGAAGGCAATCAACTGGTAATCGATAATGTCGCGCAGATGCCAGGTGCCGCCCATCCACGGCTCCAGGTAATTCCACGAACGCTCGCGCGGATTGTAGCCGAGCGCGTTCTCGGAGATCTGGTCTTTCGTCAAGGTCATCGGAGACGCGATGCGCGCGCTGGCCGATTCCGTAAGCAGGCGCAGGCCGCCGTGAAAGGCCATGAAGTGCCGCGAGGGCGTCCAGAAATCGTAGACTCCGTGGATGGCGACTCCCGTCTTGCCCGCGGACGTCAACTCCGTGGCCATCGCGGTGCCCATCATGTTCATCTCCTGCATCAGGATGGCGTCGATGTTCGGTTCTGTCGGATCGAGCCACGGCGGGACGAACAGGCGGGCGCCATTGCCGCCCATCTGGTGCACGTCGTAGGTGATTTCGGGATGCCAGACGTTGTGCAGCTTGGAAACGGTGAGGCGCGTCTCGGGCTGCGAGAAGATGTACCAGTCGCGATTGTTGTCGTGGCCCACGTACTTGTGGTAGAGCTCGGGCGGAGACGTGCCCTCGTAGGGCGTGCCGAGCGTCTTGCGGTACCAGCGGGTCACGATGTCCACGCCGTCGGGATTCAGCGACGGCACCAGCAGCACGATCGTGTCTTTGAAGATCGCGCGGTGATGCGGCGTGTCTTCGGTCAGCAGGCGGTAAGCGAACTCGACGGCGGTATGGGTGGACGCGATCTCGGTGGCGTGGATCGAACAGGTGATCAGCACCACGGTCTTGCCCTGCGCGATGAGCTGTTCGGCTTCGGCGGCGCTGGTCTTGCGGGGGTCCGCCAGCCGTTGCTGGATCGCAATGTAACGGTCGAGATGCTTCAGGGTGTCGGGGTCCGCGATGGTGGCGGCGATGAACGGCCTGCCGTCGGCGGTCTTTCCCAGTTCCTCGACTTTGATGCGGTCGCTGGACTTGGCGAGTGTCTGGAAGTAGCCCACCACTTTTTCCCAGTCGAGAACGGTCTTATCGGCGCCGATCTCGTGGCCGAAATAAGAATTGGGTGCGGGCACCGCCGCGAGTGCCGGCCAGGCCAGCACACCAAGGAAGAGGAACAGTCTCGCCGCTCGTGACATGGAGAACATTCTAACGAAGTCAGCGGCAGCACGGATGAAGAGCGCGACAATTCGCCGGCACGTGTTTGAGAGCCGGCCCCGGGACTTATTCCGAAGAACCGGGAGCCGGCCGTCCGAATCCGGAACAGAGGACCATTCCCCCCGAAACGGCCCCCCAGCGCGGACTCACCGATTACGATTCGGCTACGAACCAACCAGTTGCAATCGGATTTCCGTCGCCTGTGATTGCCCGCACATTCAATTGCGCGAGCCGACGCTTTCCGTACGTCCGGCCAGCGGTTGCACGACTCCGCTGCCGCACACAGCCACTCCGGTCTTGCTGAGCGCCGTCAGAAAGTTGAGGAGGAGGTGATAAAACACCTGTTCGGTGAGGGCCTGTTTTCCGGGCAGGCGAAAGGTGGAGGGCAGTTCTTTGGAGATTCCCAGACGGACGCAGTTTCGATGCGCCCTGCCGCCGCGATCGAGTTTGTTGGCCAGCGTCATGGGCGTTTGCATCACGCCTCCGGTTCTGCCATCCACGTAAAACTGGCAGCGCGAAAACCAGCCGAGGTTTGCCGGGTCGGCGGCATCGAAAAGCAGCAGGGGGCCTTCTCTGCCGGACGTAGTGAGTTCCATCTGGATGCTGCGATTCCCGTCCTTGATCTTCGCCTCGAAGCCCGCCTGACGGGCAATGTTGGTGACCAGATCGGGCTGGAGTTCCAGGTAAATCAGTTTGTGTTGGCCAGCCTGCAATACCTGCATGTCGAAGGGTCATTGTAGCGCAGGACGCCGCCGTCGGTAAGCGGGGTTGACCGAAGCAAATGGAGCGCCGGCGCGCGACCTGCGCGAAGATGAGTGAAGATGCCGCATTCTTTCAGGCGGGGGCTGTGGATGTCGTGCTGGTTGGTATTCGCCGCTTCTGGCGCGAACCTCGAACTGCCGCCGCTGGCTTCGGACGTGCTGGCGGCGCACAATGCTTATCGCACCAAGCTGGGGCTGCGGCCATTGGTGTGGTCGGACAAGCTGGCGTCAGCGGCTCAATCCTGGGCGGACAAGCTCCTCAAGCGCAGGGAATTTCGTCATGAGCCGCAATCCACTCAGGGAGAGAATCTTCTTGAAGTCAACGGCGGCGGGAGCGCGACGCCGGATGATGTGGTGCACGACTGGGCTTCGGAATCGCTGGACTACGACTATGCGAGCAACCGGTGCTACTCGAAATGCGGTCACTATACGCAACTGGTGTGGCGATCGACTGCTGAAGTCGGTTGCGCCATGGCACGGGACCGACACCGCGAGGTCTGGGTCTGCCGCTACTACCCTCCGGGGAACGTGGTGGGCCGGCGGCCCTATTGATCCTGCTCAGGCGCCGGCAGCCACCGCGCTGTCTCCGGTCCGAAGATCGATGAAATCGATCTGCCAGGGGGTTGGGCTCAAGTTGAGCCGTGCCACCGTAACGGGCAGGCGGAAACGGCGCGGCCCGGCGCTGCCGGGATTGATGTAGAGAACGCCGGAACGCTCGGTGCATCCGGGCTTGTGAGAATGGCCGCTCACGACTACGTGATAGCCCGCGTTGACGGGATCGAGGTCCAGTTCGTTCACATCGTGGATGACGTAGACAAGGGCGGCACCCGCCTGGGTTTTCGCGGTGGCAGGCAACCCTGCGGCCCAGGCACCACGATCGATATTCCCGCGGATGGCGACGACCGGGGCGAGGCCGCGCAGGATATCAAGGATCTCAGGCTTGCCGATATCGCCCGCGTGGATGATCAGGTCGGACCCCTGGAGTGCCTGTAAGGCCTCTTCGCGCAGAAGTCCGTGGGTGTCGGAGATCAGGCCGACCAGCACCGGTCAGGCGCCCACGACCATCGAAGTCTCTGCCGGCTCGGCGGCCGGATCTTCCACCACGCGGCTCTCGATGCGCACGGTTTCGGGTTCCTTCTTGGGAAGCCCGGGGGCAGGCGAGGTTGGCAAGACGGCGGCCGCGGCGAGGCGCTGCTTTTCCTCGTTGAGCCTTTGGAACGCTCCGGAGAGCGTGGATTGAGCCAGCGTCAGAAGCTCGATGCCGCGCGCCGCGGACTGGCGTTCCTCCTGCAGGCGCACTTCGAAGTCGGCCTTCTCGCGGGTCAGCCCCTCCACCTGCTCGGTCAATTCCTGAATCTTCAGCTTGCAGGTGACCAGTTCGGTTTCCAGGCTGGAGCGGTAGCCGTCGGCGGCCGCGGCGGACTGCCGCGCCTGCGTGAGTTCGGCGGTCAGCGCGGTGGCCTGGGCATTCAGTTCCAGCAGGTGCTTCCGATCCTGATCGAGCTGCTCTTCGTATTGAGCGATGGCGTTGGAGGCGGCTACTCGGGTGGATGCCAGTTCAGAAGTCAGGCGAGCGACCTGCTCGGCCAGCTCGCGACGCTGCCTGTCCTCCGCTTCGCGGTCGCCAGACAACTCACCGACGCGATCGGTCAATTGCGCAATGGCGAGGCGGCTGACGCCCAGTTCGGTTTCGAGCGAGGAGCGATAGCTGTCGGCATCGGCACCGTACTGCCGCGCCTGGCCCAAGTCGATGGTCAGGACGGCAACCTGCTCGGCGAGTTCCTGGTTGTGCCGTTTCTCCACCTCCACTTCTTCGCGAAGCTGGGCCGTTGCTTCCGAACCCACGAGCCGGTATCCGGTCAACTCCGAATTCAGGCGGGCGATCTCCTCGGACAGTTCCCGCGTCTGCTGCTTCTCGACTTGAAGGTTGGCTTCGAGTTGCGTCACCGCCTCGGCGCCGGTGGACTTATACCGGCCCAGTTCGGAACTCAGACGCGCGATCTGCTCGGTCAACTCGTAGTTCTGTCGCTTCTCAGAATCGAGCTGCGAAGTGAGTGCGATCACCTGGCGGCCGGTTTGCTCGATCACGGCGCTGCCTTCGTCTTCTTTGGCGGCAAACGCCAGCAGCCGCCCGTTCAGCTCGCTGATGTGACCGGTCAGGTCCTGGATTCGCTGCTCGTACTCCGCACGGCCCGACACGGCACTCTCGGCGGCTGCGTTGGCCGCTTCGAGTTGCTGGTGTTTCTTCTCCAGGTCGTCCCGGCATTGCTGCAGCGTCTGATCCCGCTCGGCGAGCAGTTTCCGCACGTCGTCGATGGTGACGGCAGGCGCGGCGACCACCGCCGCCAGATTCTGCGGTGACACCTTGGTTTCAGCAACAGGCGCGCGCCCGCGGCGCATCATGATGGCGGCACAAGCCACGCCTACGATGGTGCCAACAGCCGTTGACAGAACTACAAAAAGAACCGGTTCCATTGCTTACGATAGACCTCACTTCGCCGAAGAGTTGAGAAATAAACTCCGGGGGCCCTAGAGCATTACTATTATCAGGGGTTTTAGGAAGCATGTAACCTCTCAAAGGTTAACTGCGATGCAATAACCCTGGTCATCGGCTGGTCACATTGCGTTTCGAATCATCTTGAAAGCCGCGTCTCCGATCCTTTTCAGCGT
>Ga0335076_10008887_pt1 | contig 10135 bp, 10 predicted proteins | sample Lox_Sample_25_FD_206717 | JGI IMG/M metagenome (GOLD analysis project Ga0335076, IMG submission 206717) | Soil microbial communities from Loxahatchee National Wildlife Refuge, Florida, United States - Lox_Sample_2.5 | ecosystem: Environmental > Terrestrial > Soil > Wetlands | place: USA...
CGCCACCGTTGTCGCGGGTGCCGCCGGCAATACGCACACCCCAAAAGCCTGGCAAGTGGTGGTGCTGCCGTTCAAGGTGTAAGTGATCGTAGAGTTTGTGCTGTTTATGAAGACCCCGGAAGTGGCCGCGATCGTAACGTTCAGAGATGTATAGGTTCCCGCAGCCACACTGACGCCGCCGGCAATTAGGGCCGAATCGCTTTGCAGGCGGGTGATCTCGGTCGGCGTTACCGAGCTTGGCGAATACAACGAGACTGGGCTGCCAGACTGCGGTGTTAGGCTGATTCCGACGATGGGCAGGCTGAAACTCAGTACGGTGGTGCCGGTGGGAGGCGTATCGAAGAGTGTGAGTGTTACCTTGGCGCTTCCGTTGGTGCAGTTTGTCGTGCAGGTGCTGTTCAAGCCGCTGCACGAGGCCAGCGAGACAGAGGCGACTACCAACAGCAAAAGCAGGATCGAGCTTTTCCAATTCATTCGAACACCCCGTTCATAAGAAATGGCTCAGGCAATTAGGCCGGATCGCCTGAAATCCCCCCTGAACACTCTAGCCCAAGGATGATATTCGACGCACGCGAAAGACGAACGGTGTTCCACACTTAACACCGCTGACGCCGCGCATAAAATAGAGAACCCTGTGCTGGCGCCTGGGTTCGAGAGTGGTTTGAAGTCCGTGTGGTATCGTAAATGAGCATCCCGAAAAAAGAAATTGAGGCTCTCGCCTGGCTAAGCGTAAACCCAAAACGGTCAAAGAGGAACAGCAACAGAAGCCAGACGTTGGTTTCGAACGGGTGTACGTGCCATTGGACGAGGCGGAGACGCCTCATCGCGCTAAGACGGTTCCGGCATCGACTTCTCGCCCTCGCAAAACTGATACAACAGCCGAAGAACGCCAAGGCGATCATGCACCCATTGATAGAAACCCTTCGATGGAGGACATTTTCGGTCCGGGGGGCATGCTAGACCGGCGCATGATCGGTGGTTACGAACATCGGCCGGGGCAACTCGAAATGGCTAATGCGGTCAATGATGCGTTCGCGAACCATCACCATGCCATCGTCGAAGCAGGAACAGGTACCGGCAAAACTCTTGCGTATCTCCTTCCCGCCATTTGCAGCGGCCGTCGCGTGGTCATTTCGACAGCGACCAAATCGCTTCAGGAGCAGCTTTACCAGAAGGACGTGCCCTTCCTGCAGAAGCACTTCGCTCCAAACTTGAAGGTGGCCGTCATGAAAGGGCGCTCTAATTTCTTGTGCCTTTCGAAGATGGCGTCGATGGCGGATCAGCCTATGCTCAAGGGCATGGAAGAGGTTGACGCTTTTCGGCAAATCCGCGACTGGTCGAAACTCAGCGAGACGGGTGACCGGGCCGAACTGACCTTCCTGCCGGACGATTCGGATCTCTGGTCGCGGATTGATGCCCGCCGGGATACCTGCACCGGAAAGAAGTGCCCCCAATTTGAGCAGTGTTTCCTGACGGCGATGCAAGCGCGAGCGCGCGAAGCGGACATCATCATTGTGAATCATCACCTCTTTTTTGCGGATTTGGCGCTGAAACAGGACGATTTCGGCAGCATTCTCCCCGAATACTCCGCCGTCGTTTTCGACGAAGCCCATGAAATGGAAGATGTGGCCAGCGACTATTTCGGCCAGCAAATCTCGAATTACCGCTTTGAGGAATTGACTCGCGACGCCGATCAGGTGATGCGCCTCACCCACAACGCCACGCCCAGCCTGCTGCGCCGCACGCAGCGCATCCGCGAAAAGAGCCGGTCCTTTTTCGATTCTTTTCCCCAGCGCGATGGCCGCTTTCCCTTCACCCGCAACGAACGTGAAGCCTTCCTGGAGCAGAACCGCGAGGCGTACGACGGCTTACACAATGCGCTGAAGGGGCTGGAAACTGAGTTCGCCGCGATGTCACCGAAGCCCGAGGAATTGGTGCGGATTGCCAGGCGCAGCTTTGAGATTCGTCAGGAGTTGGCCTTCCTCTTCGAGTCCGACGAGCGAAATTTCGTGTACTGGTTCGAACGGCGCAATAAGGGCGTCTTCCTGGCCGCCACTCCCATTGATGTCAGCCAGATTCTCCGCGAGAAGCTATTCGAAGCCTTCGATACTGTGATTCTCACTTCTGCAACCCTTACCGTCGCGGGACGTTTCGAGTTCATCCGTCACCGCATGGGACTTGATCATGCCAAGGAATGCTCGGTCCCGCCGGAGTTCGAGTATGAGCGGCAAGCGCTGCTGTATCTGCCACAACGCATGCCCGACGTACGTGACGCCGGCTTCGCCAGTAAGGCTGCGGATGAAATCGTCACCTTGCTCGAGTTGAGCCAGGGCCGGGCTTTCTGCCTCTTCACGAGCTACTCCCAGATGAACGACCTATATGAGCGCGTGAGCAACCGAATCGACTTCCCGCTATTACTGCAGGGAACGGCGCCTCGTTCTGTGTTGTTGGAGCGATTCAAAACCACGCCCAACGCGGTTCTCTTTGCCACCGCAAGTTTTTGGCAGGGCGTCGACGTGCCGGGTGACCAGCTTTCCTGTGTGATCGTCGACCGCTTGCCGTTCGCCGTGCCCAGCGACCCGATCGTTGCGGCCCGTGTCCGCGCGCTGCAAGAGGACGGCAGGAACCCCTTTGCGGAATTTCAGGTTCCCGAAGCGGTGTTGGCGCTGAAACAGGGCTTCGGTCGGCTGATTCGCACCAAAACCGATCGCGGCGTCCTGGCGCTCCTCGATACCCGGATCCAACGGATGCCGTATGGTAAAATTTTTCTTGAGTCTTTGCCGCCCTATCGCAGGACGCACGATTTAGGGGATGTCGAGCGTTTCCTGGGCGCCAGCGAACCCGCCTGAGCGGCTGCGAGGAAGAGAAACCATGTTTCAAGTCAGTGTGGAAGAGACATTTTCGGCCGGCCATGCGCTGCGCGGCTATAAGGGAAAGTGCGAGAACGTTCACGGGCATAATTACCGCGTGCAGGTGACTCTGGAAGGGCCACAACTCGACAACGTCGGATTACTGATCGATTTTACCCAGCTCAAACACGTCATGCGCGAAGTGATTCGCCGGCTGGATCACCAGTTCATCAATGATCTTGAGCCGTTCACCATGGTGAATCCGTCAGCCGAAAATATGGCCAAGTACTTTTTTGAGGAAATTGGGGGCCAATTGTCGAGCCTGCCTCCGGGAGCGCATCTTTCTCACGTGATTGTCTGGGAGACGGACACGGCCATGGCGAAGTACCAGCCATCGCGATAGAGTGGCAATCATGAACCGCTCGCTCTACATCATTTTGATTCCCGCGCTGCTCGTCGCAGTTGGATATGTAGTGGTTTTGAAATTCATGGGAATTGCGCCGGGCTATCCTCGACTGATCATCGCCATGATTTTGTTCTTTGGTGGGATTTACTGGCTTTCGCGGCGGTCAGCCAAGCGAGTCAAGACCCAGTAACCAGGGAGCCTCGGTGTGGTGCTTTATGTTTGTAACCGAGATTTTCAAATCCATTCAAGGTGAGGGTACGAGAGCGGGACAGCCGTGTATCTTCGTACGGCTGACCGGCTGCAATTTGCGCTGTGCTTGGTGCGATACGGAGTACGCCTTCCACGGCGGCCAGAAAATGAGCGTGGAAGACGTGCTCGAGCGCGTGGAACGGCTCAACCAGCTTTCAAATGGCGAACCTGCCGGTGTGCCACTCGTGGAATTGACCGGGGGAGAACCGCTTTTGCAAGAGGAAGTCTATCCGCTTGCAGAACACCTGATCAGCGCCGGCTACACGGTTATGGTGGAGACTAGCGGCGAGCGATTCATTGGGAAATTGCCCAATCAAGTCGTTCGCATCGTTGACGTGAAATGTCCCGACTCAGGCGAACCTGACACCTTCGACCTGAAAAATCTGGACCAACTCAATCAGCGCGATGAGGTGAAATTTGTGATTTCTTCCCGCCGTGACTACGAATTTGCACGCGACTTTACGCGCGAGCACGCGCTCCCCAACAGAGTGCACGATGTCCTGTTCTCACCCGTGAACGAAGACCCGCATGGCAAGTGGAAAGGGCTCGAGCCACGGCAATTGGTCGAATGGATGCTCGAAGACGGCTTGAGCGTGCGGCTCGGTTTGCAGCTGCACAAAATCGTATGGGACCCGGTTACTCGCGGTGTGTAGCCCTAGACCACTAGGCGAGATCAACGGATAGCCATGACGGATTCAAGAAAAGCGGTGGTACTGCTGAGCGGCGGGATGGATTCTTGCGTGTGTACGGCGATTGCTCGCGAGCGGCACGGTCCCGGAAATGTGGCTCTTCTGCATGCCATGTATGGCCAGCGCACCGAATCCCGCGAACGGGAAGCCTTTGACGCGATTGCCGATTTTTACGGGGTTCGCCAGAGGCTCGTCGTGAAGCTGGATCACTTCCGGACTATTGGCGGGTCGGCGCTCACAGACAAGAGTATCGAGATACCGGAGAATGAACTGGGCGAGCCCGGGCCGGGGGGCAGTGCCATCCCGGTAACTTACGTGCCCTTTCGCAATGCTCACTTTCTGAGTGTCGGAGTGAGCTGGGCCGAAGCGATCGGCGCGCAGGCGATTTACATCGGTGCGGTTGCCGAAGACAGCTCCGGCTATCCCGATTGCCGGCCCGAGTATTACCGCGTGTTCCAGGAACTAATTCGGGTTGGCACCAAGCCCGAAACGGATATCGAGATGGTCACGCCGGTAATCGCGATGAAGAAGAGTGAAATCATCCGGCGGGGCAGAGAACTGGGGGCGCCGTTGCACCTTACGTGGTCCTGCTATCAGGGACAAACGGCGGCCTGCGGCAAGTGCGACAGTTGTTTGTTGCGACTCCGGGCGTTTGGAGAAGCAGGAATGGCAGATCCAATTCGGTACCGGGAGCACGCCGCAAGCGGCATGTGAATGGCCACCAAACACATTGGAATCTGTAACGATTGAGCGATAATGGGGACACACCGGCCAGTGAACCGGGGCCGGCGCTCCTCAACGACAAAAGGAGAATGGAGCATGGCGAAATTTTTGAAATCGTACGCGCTCGTCGCGATGTTGATGCTGGGGCTGGCACCCTGGCTCGCTCCCCGCGCGGCAGCACAAGAAGGAAAGATTGCCGGCATGATCAGTGATTTCGACGGTAAACCGTGGGCAGGGGTTCCGATTCAGATCAAAAGCGACCAGGGCGCGGTACAAGAGACCAAAACCGATGCCAATGGAAAATTCCAGTTCACAGGCTTGCGCAACGGTAAGTACAGCATTAGCGTTCGTCCTCCACAACTCGCACAGCCTTTTGAGGCGATCACCGAGGTGCACGGAGCGGAGAGTCCGGCGGTAAACCTGAACTTCAAAGACATTCTTGAGAAGCAGAACCCTGAAGCCCTCGCGCAGATGAAGAAGAACCAGGAGGCCCAGCAGAAGTTCACCGGTATGAAGCAACACTTCGACAAGGGGATGGCCCTGTTGGAGCAGGAGCGTACCGCAAAGGCGGAACTCGGCAAAGCCACCGCAGACCAGCGGGAGGCTGCTAAGGCCAAAGTCACCGATTTGTCGAACCAGGCCGTTGCGGAATTTCAGGAAGCGCAGAAATCTGCCCCGGAAAAGGACAACAATCAACATCTGTTTTGGGCGCGCATGGGTGAAGCATATGACCTTGCCGGCCGGAACGACGATGCCATCAATGCCTACCAGCAGGCTGTTGCCGCGAAGCCGGACAATGCGGGCTACTACAACAACCTCGGCAACGCACTGGCACGCGCCGGAAAAGTCGATGAAGCCAAGGCCGCATACACCAAGAGCGCCGAGCTGGATCCCCCGAATGCCGGAATGGCGTGGCGTAACTTCGGTATCAGCCTGTACCAAGCCGGGCGTATGACGGAAGCCATAGAGCCGCTTAAGAAAGCCACCGAGATCGACCCCAAGAACGCCCAAGGCTGGTACTTGCTGGGCACCTGCATGGTCGCCGATCCGAGTATTTACAAGACGCAGGGCGACAAGATCACCGTCACCCCGACACCGGGCACGGCGGAAGCCTTCCAGAAGGCGATTGAATTGGATCCGAACGGCGCGATCGGCGCACAGGCGAAGCAGGGACTCGAGCAGCTGAATCAGCTGACCGGCGGCATCGAAACGAAGGTCGGCACAACGAAGAAAAAGAAGCCTTAGGCGTTTCTCATCTGAGAGAAATCGAAGCCGGCCTGGGCGCCTCCCGGGCCGGTTTCTTTTTATAACGTTATTCACTAACGATGCGACAGGGTGCCGGTAATCTTCGTGCGGCGCAATGCCCACGAAAAACAGGCGATGGATAAGGGCAACAGAACCAACGCGAACGCCGCGAGAATGGAGAGAGGCCGCACCACGTGGATTATTCCCGCGCCATCGAGCAGTGCGCTGCGCGTCGCATCCAGTGCGTATGTGACCGGATTCAGCTTGGCGATAAACTGCAGCCAGCCGGGTAGGATGCTGACAGGGAAGAGCATGCCTCCCGTGACGCTCGAAACACTGAGTACAAACCACTTGGACGGGTTGCCGCGTTTGAACAGCAGCAGGTAGGCAGCGGACAAGATGCCCAGTCCCGAAAACGCCAGTAAAGAGATGCCCAGCACCGTGATCACCGTGAGCCAATTCGCCGAACGCAAGGGGAAACCGAAGAGCAGGGTTCCCCAAGCGAGGTACACAGCGATTCTCACCGTTGTCGCGAGAAATGTATACAAAGACGACCCTGCCATGACGACCGGAAGAGGCACCTGTGTCACTAGCAGCGGCTCAAGGGTCCCGGAGTCTCGCGCTTCCTGCAGACTGTGGTCAAACGAATCGATTGCCGCATGAAGATAATCGAAAAAAATAAAGCCCACCAGCGTATAAGCGAAATAACTGGTGCCCTGCGGAAGCGTTTGCCGAAGTTGTGGTGAATCCACGAAGCGTGCAACGTAGTAGAAAGTTGCGGCGGTAAATAGCGCTTCAATGATCTCGATAACAAACGGGCTGCGATAGGTACTGGCCACCCGCAGGTCTCGTTCGACGAAAAGGAAAAGATCCCGCAGTATTCGCATCATGACTGTACAGGGTCCTCGAGCGCATGTGCACTGTGGCCAGTGAGTCGGCAGAAAGCCTCTTCGAGGGTACTCACGTGCGTGCGCGCTTTGAGATTGCCGGGGGTGTCGAAAGCCACAAGGTGGCCTTCGTTCAGAACCGCCACGCGGTCCGCAAGAAACTCAATTTCGGACAGCGCATGGGATGCAAAGAGCAGCGACGCGCCCTGTTTTCCCAGAACTTCAGATTTGATGAACCCGCGAAAATCGGCGGCGGCGATGGCGTCTAGGCTGCGGGTAGGTTCATCCAGCAAGAGCACTTTCGGTTCATGCATGATGGCGCGAAGTAAGCTGAGACGCTGGATGGTTCCGGCGGAAAGAGCCCGCACCTGCCGGTCGAGGGCATTTTGCAGGGCAAAACGTTCCGCCATTTCCGGGATACGGCGGCGCAAGTAGGCATCGGCGAGATGATTCAGGCGGCCGAAAAAACGCAGATTCTCGCGTCCCGTGAGCCGGGCGTAAAAGCCGAGGTCCGAGCCGGCGTGGTAGCCTAACTGACGGCGCACGGCCGTCGATTCGCGAACCGCGTCATAGCCGGCAACACATGCGGAACCACGAGTGGGCAGAAGCAGGGTGGCCAGAATACGCAACAGCGTGGTCTTTCCCGCTCCATTTGTTCCGAGCAGTGCAACGGCTTCGCCCTGCATGACCTGCAGTTTGATGTTGCAGAGCGCCGGCGACGTGGCGGCCGCAAAAGGCTGAAGAAAGGCGCGCCAACCCGATTGAATTGGCGGGAACAATTTGTGTAGAGATTCGATGCTGATTGCGTTGTCGGGCACTCTCGAGTTTATAACGTGTCTGAGTCTAGAAAACAACGTGGCAGCATCGTGTGTCGGAGAACGCGTGGCGGTTCACCGCAATCCCCGGTAAGATAGTGTCCTATGCATGCAAAGCGGTGCGCGCCCCAGTTCATGAACGAAGTCTAAGGATCTCGGAATGGTCACCTTTTCGGACCGCGTAGTCGTTCCTGCGCACGTGCTTATCCGCCATCTGGACGGCGAGGCCGTCCTTCTGAATCTTGACACCGAGGAGTATTTTGGGCTGGATACCACCGGTACGCGGATGTGGGAAGTGGCGACGCGAGCGGCCAGCCTCGAAGCCGCATATGCCACGCTGGTGCAGGAATTCGAAGTGGAACCTGAGCAGTTGCGAGCGAATCTCACTGAATTGATGGCGCGGCTGATCGAAAACGGCCTGCTTAAGCTAGCATCGTCCGATGTGGGAAGCTTTCCAGCGGTTTAGAGCACTAGACTCGAACGCCCGGAAACTTTTTGGGCGCGCCGTGCTTTTGCTGCCCTGGACGCGATGGTCACTCCACTCGCGAGGTTTTAAAACCACAAAGGGTGTTCTGGAGGAAAAGGTTCGCGTTCGTCCCGTGCCAGCCAACCCGAATGCCTCCGAAAGTGTCTCCACAGTTCTCCGCATGGTTAAAGCTGGCGGACATTACGGAGTTGTTCGTCCGAACTGCCTGGAAGAGTCTTTGGTGCTCTGGTACCTGCTTCAGGATGAAGGAATCTCCGCCTCATTGCGAATTGGCGTACGCAAAACCGATGGGAAATTTGAAGCACACTCCTGGGTCGAGTTCCAGGGTGCAAGCCTGAATCATGGCGAGTGGACGCACCCCCACTACGCCGCTTTTGAATCGGAGTTCTCCGCGCTAGCCGAGGAAAAACAGTGAGTGGCTATTTTGGCGTGGTGCGTCTCGACGGAAAGCGCGTTGATGAAGAGCTGATCGCGCGCATCGCGGAGCGTTTGGCATTCCGCGGTCCGCATGGAACTCAAACTTGGAGCGGAAGCGACGTGGGTGGCTGTTTCACTTTAATGCGGACCGGTTCCGCATCGCAATTGCAACAGCAACCGCTGGTGTTGGGAGAGCGACTTTTCCTTTGGGGCGATGTTCGGCTCGATGCCCAGGCGGACTTGCGCTCCAATCTCGCCGAACCCAGCCTGACACGGCCCCTGGGCGAGACCAGCGAAGAGCTTCTTCTGCTAGCTTGGAATCGTTGGGGCGAAAGAGCGCTGGATTACCTTATCGGCGATTTTTCGTTCGGGCTATGGGATGCCCGTGAACGCCGTCTTGCCTGCGCGCGTGATTTGATTGGAACCCGGCCTCTCTACTACGCGCATCTCGGAGATGTGCTCTACTTTGGCAACACTCTCGGTGTATTTCTCGGTGCGCCTGAAGTTTCTACAACGCTAGACGAGTTGTTCATCGCCGACTTTCTCACTCAAGGGTTTTGCGATGAGCCCGACCGCACCGCTTTCCGAGACGTAAAGAGGCTCCCTTCCGGCCACATCCTGAATTTCTCAAGTGACGGAATTCAGGTGCGCCGCTTTCGCAAACTCCCCGTCGAAGAGCCGATCCATTTTGCGAAGGAAGACGATTACATCCAGCAGTATTTGGAACTACTCCGTGAGGCAGTGCGCGATCGGCTTCCACAGGGACCTGCATCACTCTATCTCAGCGGCGGCCTGGACTCGGCCTCAGTCTGTGCCATTGCAGCGGAAATCGCCGGAACTGCTGGCGCAAGAGAGAAATTAAGGGCGTTCACCCTGGGGTGGCAGCCGGTTTTCGATGACCCGGAGCCAAAATTTGCGGGGCTCACCGCTACGCACCTTGGCCTTCCACACGAGTTGCTCACAAGCGGGGAACTTGTCGCGTTTGAGGGAGCGAATTCGCAAGGATGGGCGCTTCCGGAACCGTCCGAGGCCTACTTCTACCTTCGACACAAACGGCAGGTCGAGAAAATTGCGTCATTTTCGAACGTCGTGCTTGGTGGCGACGGAGGTGATGACGTTCTCTCCGATCAGAGTTGGCCTTACTTGGTGCAGCTTTGGCGCAAGGGAGACTGGAAAAAGCTGCTCTACGACTTTGGCGGCTACTTTTGGAGCCACCGCCAGTTTCCCCCTTTAGGCGCCGGCTTGCGCGATAATTTTGTAAGAACTTTTCGTCCAAGGGACAGATTTGAAGGATATCCCCGATGGCTGAACCCCACGTTCGAAGCCAAGCTCAGGATCCGGGAGCGGTGGTGTCAGTCCTCAAGTCGG
>Ga0335076_10008888_pt1 | contig 10135 bp, 8 predicted proteins | sample Lox_Sample_25_FD_206717 | JGI IMG/M metagenome (GOLD analysis project Ga0335076, IMG submission 206717) | Soil microbial communities from Loxahatchee National Wildlife Refuge, Florida, United States - Lox_Sample_2.5 | ecosystem: Environmental > Terrestrial > Soil > Wetlands | place: USA: Florida...
GATCGGGTTGCCGAGCGCGTCGACGACGCGGCCCAGCAAACCGCGGCCGACCGGCACGTCGACGATGGCGCCGGTGCGCTTCACCGTCTCGCCCTCGCGCACACCGACGTCGCCACCGAAGATCACGACGCCGACATTGTCGGTCTCGAGATTGAGCGCCATACCCTTGACGCCGTTCGCGAACTCGACCATCTCGCCAGCCTGCACCTTGTCGAGGCCGTAGACGCGGGCGATGCCGTCGCCCACCGACAGCACCTGGCCGACCTCGGCGACATCGGCCTCGGTGCCGAAATTGGCGATCTGGCTTTTCAGGATCGCCGAGATTTCCGCCGCGCGGATTTCCATCACTGAACCCCCTTCATGGCGAGCTGCAGCCGGTGCAGCTTGCTCTTGAGCGACGCATCGACCATCCGCGACCCGACCCGGACGACGAGTCCGCCGAGCAAGCTGGGATCGACTTCGATATCGACGGCGACCTTGCGGCCGACCGCCTTGCGCAATTGCTCGCCGACGGCATCGCGCTGCTGCGGCGAGAGATCCTGTGCCGTTGCGACATGCGCGGTGACCTCGCCGCGCTTCTCCGCGAGCCGGCTCAAATAGCTCAGGATCATCTCCGGCAAGGCGAAGAGCCGGCGGTTATGCGCCAGCAAGCCGAGGAAATTGCGTGTCAGCGGCGAGAGCTGCGCTTTCTCCGCCAAAGCCGCGATGCCCTTGCCTTGCGCATCGCGCGACAGCACGGGGCTGCGGATGAGGCGGCGAAGATCGGCGCTCTCGCGCAGCAAGGCGCGCAAACTCTGCAAATCGCCGGCCACCGCATCGAGCGCTTTGCGCTCATCGGCGAGATCGAACAGCGCCACCGCGTAGCGCTCGGCCAGTCCGGATACGCCTTTTTCCTGCCCTGCCACGTAGAACTGTCCTCGTTTTCCCTCGGACGAGAGCGTCGGGTCGGGGATGCTTGAATGACGTGCTTTCCCGCCGATTTTCACGACAAAAATCCGCAACGCGCGCAGCGCGCGCCCGGAAAGCGCGGGGGTTCTAACACACGCCTCGGTACGGCGCAATAAGTGGGCTGCCGCAGCGCACAGCACGGTGATTTCGGAACAATTGCGGAACGGCGATTTGGCGCTCAGAGAAAGCTGTAGGGATCGATATCGACCTGAACGCGCACGGTGCTCGGCACCTTCACCGCCGCCAGCCATTCGCGCAGCACCGCCTGAATGTGGACGTTGCGCTTGGTCTTCATCAGGAAGCGCCGGCGGTGGCGCGAGCGCAGCACCGCCAGCGGCGCCGGCGCCGGTCCCAGCACGTCGACGCCGGGCATGTGCGGTGCCGCGCGCGCATAGGCGCGCGCCACCTCGTCGGCGCTGTCCTCATCGGGCGCCGAGATGATGAGCGCGGCCAAGCGGCCGAACGGCGGCCAGCCCTGTGCGCGCCGCGCCTCCGCCTCCGCGGCGAGGAAGCGATCGCGGTCGTCGGCGATCAAGGCGCGCATCACCGGATGCTCCGGCATATAAGTCTGGAGGTAGACGATGCCGGGCCGCTCGGCCCGGCCGGCGCGGCCGGCGACCTGGTGCAGGAGCTGGAAGGTGCGTTCGGCCGCGCGCAGATCGCCGCCGGAGAGGCCGAGATCGGCATCGACGACGCCGACCAGCGTCAGCAGCGGGAAGTGATGGCCCTTCGCCATCACCTGCGTGCCGATGAGCACGTCGACGGCATGGCTCGCGACGCTGTCGATGAGCGCGGCGGCGGCGCGCGGGCCGATCAGCGTGTCGCTCGTCATCACCGCGAGCCGCGCCGCGGGAAAGCGCTCGGCCATTTCCTCGGCAAGCCGCTCGACGCCGGGACCGCAAGCGGCGAAGCTGCCGGCATCGCCGCAATTCGGACAGAGCGGCGGCAAGGGCTCGTTATGGCCGCAATGATGGCATTGCAACCGGCCATGGAAGCGGTGCTCTACCAGCCAGGCGGTGCAGTTCGGACATTGCAGGCGAAAGCCGCAGCTGCGGCAGAGGGTGAGCGGCGCATAGCCGCGCCGGTTCAGGAACAGCATCGCCTGCTCGCCCGCCGCCAGCGTCTCGGTCAACGCCGCCACCAGCGGCGGCGCGAGGAAGCGCTGCCGCTCGGGCTTGGCGCGGCGCATATCGACGACGCGGATCTCGGGGAGCTGCGCCGTGCCGTGGCGTGCCGGCAGATGCAGGCGCTGATAACGGTGCTGCTCGACATTGATAGTGGTCTCGAGCGAGGGCGTCGCCGAGACCAGCACGATCGGCAGCTTGGCGAGCGAGGCGCGCACCACCGCCATGTCGCGCGCGTGATAGATGACGCCGTCCTCCTGCTTGAAGGAAGCGTCGTGCTCCTCATCGACGATGATCAGGCCGAGATCGGGAAAGGGCAGGAAGAGCGCCGAGCGCGCGCCCACCACCACCGCCACGCTGCCCTCGGCGACGCCGCGCCAGGTGTCGCGGCGCTCGGCATGGCCGAGATCGCTGTGCCACTGCGCCGGCTCCGCGCCGAAGCGCTCGGTGAAGCGCCGCAGCCACTGGCTGCTCAAAGCGATCTCGGGCAGCAGCACCAGCACTTGCCGGCCCAGCTCCAGCGCCGCGGCGATGGCGGCGAAATAGACTTCGGTCTTGCCGGAGCCGGTGACGCCGTCGATGAGCGTGGTGGTGAAGCCGCCTTCATTCACCTTGGCGACGAGGTCTGCGGCCGCGAGCGCCTGCGCCGAGGAGAGGTGCGGACCGGGCCGGCGCCAATCCGGCGCGGCACGCGGCGGCCGGCTCGGCAGCGCCACCGCCTCGACCAGCCCCGGTCCGATCAGCGCGCGCACGACGCCGGGGCCGCAGCCGGCGCGGCGCGCCAGATCGGCGGCGGGAGCGGGCGGCCCATCGGCAAGCGCCTGCAGCACGCGCCGCCGCGCCGGCGTCAGCGCCGTCTCGGCAGCCAGCGCGGCACGGCCGCGGGCGGTCAGCGCATAGCCGGTGATCGCGTGCCCGGGATGAAGCGCGTCCGGCACGCTCATCGCCATGCGCAGCACCGCGCCGGGCGGCGCGAGGGTGTAGGACGCGACCCAGTCGACGAGTCGCCGCAGCGAGTCCGGCATCGGCGGCGCGTCGAGCCGCTCGCTGACGCGCTTCAGCTTCGCCGGAGCGACATCGCCGGCGGCCTCTCCCCACACCACGCCGAGGGTTTGGTTCCGGCCAAGCGGCGCGGCAACGAAATGACCGGGCTGCAGCGCCCATTCCCGCGGGGCGAGATAGTCATAGGCGCCCGCAAGCGGCAAGGGCAGCAGCACGCTCACGCGCACATCGTCAAGCGCAATCGCCGCGTGGTCGGCAGCCGCGCGAGAACTGGCGTGGCGGTCGGGCATGGGCTACACTCTTATCGAGAAAGCGGCAGGCGTGCCAGCCGCGGCGGAAAGGGATTTCGACCGGCATGAAGTTTTTTATCGACACCGCCGACCTTGCAGAGATCCGCGACCTTGCCGCGACCGGACTCGTCGACGGCGTCACCACCAACCCGTCGCTCGTCGCGAAGACCGGGCGCAACTTTCTCGACGTGGTGCGCGAGATCTGCGCCATCGTGCCGGGACCGGTGAGCGCCGAGGTGACGGCGACGGATCACCCGACGATGCTCGCCGAAGGCCGCTTCCTGGCAACGCTCGCACGCAATGTCGCGGTGAAGGTGCCGCTCACGCCGGCCGGGCTCAAGACCTGCCGCGCGCTGGCGGCCGAAGGCACCATGGTCAACGTCACGCTGTGCTTCTCGGCGGCGCAGGCGCTGCTGGCCGCCAAGGCGGGAGCGAGCTTCATCTCGCCCTTCGTCGGCCGCCTCGACGATGTCGGATCGGACGGTATGGCGCTGATCGCCGACATCGTCGAGATCTACCGGAACTATCCCGGCCTCAAGACCGAGGTGCTGGTGGCCTCGATCCGCCATCCCATGCATGTGATCGCGGCGGCGAAAATGGGGGCGCATATCGGCACCGTGCCGCCCGGGGTGCTGCGCCAGATGTTCCAGCATCCGCTGACCGACAAAGGTCTCGCCGCGTTCCTCGCCGACTGGGCCAAGACCGGCCAGTCCATTCTCGGCGAGACCAAAGTCGCCGCCGAGTAGGAGTGCGCCGCGTGGATCGTCCCAAAGACAAGACGACGCCCACCGAGCCGGCACGCCCCGTGCTTCCCGCCCCCCGCAGCGCGCTGACCGCCAGCGAGGTCGCGGCGTATCTGAGACAGAACCCCGATTTCCTGGTCGAGCACAGCGAGCTGCTGCAGGTGCTGACGCCGCCGAGCCAGCAGCGCGGCGAGCGTGTCGTCGACATGCAACATTTCATGCTGCAGCATCAGCGCGCCGAGATGGCGCGGCTCAAGAGCCAGCATCGTGCGCTTATCGCCACCAGCCGCGCCAATCTCGCGAGCCAGTCGCGCGTCCATGCCGCGGTGCTGGCGCTGCTCGCCGCCAGCAGCTTCGAGCAGCTGATCCAGATCGTCACCACCGATCTCGCGGTGCTGCTCGACGCCGATGTCGTGACGATCGCCGTCGAATCTTCGGGACAGCAGCGGCCGCGCCTCAGCCATCAAGGCGTGCAGATCCTCGAGCCGGGCACGGTCGATGCGGTGCTGGGCGTCGATCGCGACGTGGTGTTGCAGAGCGATTCCGAAGGCGACCCCGCTTTGTTCGGCGATGGCGCGGGACTGGTACGTTCGGCGGCGCTGCTGCGGCTCTCGGTGAGCGCGGCGGCGCCGGCGGGTCTGCTCTGCATCGGTATGCGCCGGCCGGGAAAATTCCATGGCGGCCAGGGCACCGAGCTGTTGGGCTTCCTCGCCCGCTCCCTCGGCGTCACCATCGCCGCATGGCTCGACCTGCCGGTGTGACGCCGCGGAGCGGCCCCGCTCCGGTGCCGCTCGCCGCTTTTGACGCCAGCCCCGATCTCGCCGACGCGATCTTGCGCTGGCACAGCTGGCTTGCCAATGAGCGCCGCGCCTCGGCGCATACGCTCGCCGCTTATGGCCGCGATCTCGCGGCGTTTCTCACCTTTCTGACCGAGCATCAGGGCGGCCAGGCCGGGCTTGCCGAGCTCGGCGCGCTCGCCGCCGCCGATGTGAGGGCGTATCTCGCGCGCCGCGCCGCGGACGGGCTCGAGCGCAGCTCGACCGCCCGCGCGCTCTCGACCTTGCGCAGCTTCTTCCGCTTTCTCGACCGGCGCGGCCTGGTGAAGAACGCGGCTCTCGCCGCGGTGAAGACGCCGAAACTGCCGAAATCCGTGCCCAAGGCGCTGTCGGTGGCGGAAGCCGACAGCGTCCTGGGCGAAGCCGGCGATGCGGGCACGCCCTGGATCGGCACGCGCGACGTGGCGATCCTCTCGCTCCTCTACGGCTGCGGCTTGCGGCTTGCCGAGGCGCTCGGCCTTCGCCGCCGCGACGCGCCGCTCGCAGCCGGCACGCTCACCGTCACCGGCAAGGGCAACAAGACGCGGCAGGTGCCGGTGCTGCCGCAAGTCGCCGACGCGGTGAACGCTTATCTTGCCGCCTGCCCTTATCGCCAGGCGCCCGAGGACGCGCTGTTTCTCGGTGCGCGCGGCGGCCCGCTCAATCCGCGGCTGGTGCAGCGCAAGATGGAAGCGCTGCGCACCGTGCTCAATCTGCCCGAGCGCGCCACGCCGCATGCGCTGCGCCACAGCTTCGCCACGCACCTCCTCGCCGGCGGCGGCGATCTCCGCGCCATTCAGGAGCTGTTAGGCCATGCGAGCCTGACGACGACGCAGCGCTACACCGCCGTCGACGCCGAGCGCCTCATTGCCGTCTATGCCAAGGCGCATCCGCGGGCGAAGGGTTCGCCGGCAGCAGCGAGTCCGCCGTCACCCCCCACCCCACCCTCCCCCTCGAGGGGGGGAGGAGGAATAGACTCCGACGATTCATTACCGAATCCCCTCCCCCCTTGAGGGGGAGGGTTAGGGAGGGGGGTAGCCCGCGCGCACGTCACCAGCGCAGCGGCGTTTACCCATTGCTCACACTAGGCAAAGCAAGCTGCGGGGCGTGAGCAGAGCCGAGCGAACCGATGATCCGTTTCTCGCCGCCCCCAGCGTGAAGGGGCGCGGCCTTGCGTTTTTGCGATTCCTTGGATTTGTCGTTTTGTCGATCGTTCTCGCTGTCGGCACTTGTTTTCTTCTGGCCTGGCTGCTCGTCGAGTTTGCGGTGATTGATGCAACGACCCGAACGGTGCCGGTCGAAGTGGCCATGGCGCTGCAGGTCGCCTCGCAGAGTTTTGGCGCCCTGGCCACCACCGCCTTGATGGCGTGGGTCGGCGGGCGATCGCTTCGCGAATTTGGCTGGAGCGGCGATCGGCGCCGGCGCCGTTTGCTGATCGGCATCGCGACCGGATTTGCGCTGATGGCGCTGCTGCTGGTGGTGCTGCATTTTGCTTCGGTCTTTACGGTGGATCGAGCCAATCCCGTCGATGCGCAAACTCTCGTCAGCGGGGCCCTCTATGGGTTGCTGATGATCGCCGTCGCGGTTTCGGAAGAGAGCCTGTTTCGCGGCTACGCGCTGACGGCGCTCGCGCAAAGCATTTCGTTTTGGCCAGCCGCTGTGACCATGTCGATCCTTTTCGCGCTGGCGCACGCCCTCAACCCCGGAGAAACCGTCGCCGGAATGGTCTCGGTGGCGGTCTTCGGATTGGTGCTCGCCTATTCCTACCGGCGCACGGGGTCGCTGTGGTTCGCGGTCGGCCTCCATGGCAGTTGGGACTATGCCGAGAGCTTCGTTTTCGGCGTGCCCAACAGCGGCATCGTGATGTCGGGAAGCTTGCTGAATTCCGAATTTCACGGCCCGACCTGGCTCACCGGCGGCAGTGCAGGCCCCGAGGGCAGCCTGCTCGTACCCGTCGTGCTCCTCGCCATACCACTTATCGTGTCGACGCTCTGGCGAGGCGACGGCGAGGCTGGGGCGGCCGAATCGACATTGACGATGCCCACGCTCTCCGGTTGAGATCACCGGAATTGCGGCTTACGCCCGCGCGCCGCAGGGGAACCGGCGCAGACAGGAGGCAGGCGTGCGCATCGGCATCGTCGGATCCGGAATCGCAGGTCTGGGCACGGCCGTTCTCTTGCGCCGCGCCGGTCATTCGGTTGATCTGCTGGAACGCTCGGCCGCGCCGCGACCGCTCGGCGCCGGCCTTTTCCTCCAGCCGCCCGGCGCTGCCATCCTCGCCGACATCGGCGGGCTGTCGTTGCTGTCTCGCTCGGCCTCCCGGATCACGCGCATCGACAGCAGGACGACGGCCGGCGCGCAGCTGATCGACGTCGATTATGCCCGCGTGGATGCGGGACTCTGCGCCTTCGGTCTGACCCGTCCCGCGATCTGGAACGCCCTGTTCGAACCCGCCGTCACGGCAGGCGTAACCGTGAAGGCGGGCGTCGAGGTGATAGCTGCAGACAATCGCGGCGATCAGGCCGTGCTGACCTTCCGGTCGGGACAAAGCGAGAGTTATGACTTCGTCGTCCTCGCTTCCGGAACTCACGCTTCGGTGCTGCCCGCCGGCTTGCGGCGCCGGGCACGGCTCTATCCTTGGGGCTGTCTGTGGACGACGGTCGAAATTCCCGCCGGCTGGCCCGACGACACGCTGGTCCAGCGCTGCGCAGGAACGCAGGTGATGGTCGGCGTCCTGCCGACCGGGCGCGCGGAGGGTCGGCGGGTTGCGGCCATCTATTGGAGCATCCGAAACGATGCCGTCGCGGCGTGGCGCGCGACGCCGCTGCAATCCTGGAAAGACGCCGTGCGACGGGTTTGGCCGGACGCCGGCGCGCTTGTCGAGGGTCTCGCGCACGAGGATTTTCAGCACGCAACCTACCGCGATGTCTGGGCGTCGCCTCCCTATGTCGGACGCGTTCTCCTGGTGGGTGATGCCGCCCACGGGACCAGTCCGCAGCTCGGGCAGGGCGCGACACAAGCCTTGCGCGACGCCGAGGCCGTGAGCGTCGCGCTCGCCGAGGAAAATCTGTCAGGACGCGAGATCGCGTCTCGCCTCGCCGCCTATTGGGAAGGCCGCCGGCGGCGCGTCGCCTTCTACCGACTGGCCAGCCGGCTGCTGACCCCGGTCTTCCAGTCGGACGGTGCGGCATTGGCTTTCCTCCGCGACCTGGCGGCAGGACCGATCGGGCGAATTCCGTTCATTCGACGGCAGGCCGTCCTGACCTCGATCGCGGCGAAGACCGGAATTCTGAGCGACGATGCTCAGGGTTTCATCGAACGCCTGCGGGCGGCACCGTTCGCCGCCGAGCTGCTGACCGATGCGGCCGAGGCATGACGGCGCCGGTCGCGGAGGAGCCGCATGCCGGCGCACGGGATCCGCAGGAACTTCTCTATCTCTACGACGGCGAGTGCCCGCTGTGCTCCGCCTTCGTCACCTTCATTGCGCGGCGGGATATCGAAGACCGGTTCCGCTTCCTGTTCGCGCAGTCGGAGCGCGGCAAGGCACTTCTGCAAGAGCTTGACCTGCCGACCGCGGATTGGGACAGCAATGTCGTTCTCTGCGGAGCGACGCCGCTGATGAAGTCGGACGCGTTTCTGTGCGTCATGCGCAGCCTGCCTTTCCCCTGGCCGCTGCTCGGTGCCGGCAGGATTCTGCCGCGCTCCGTCCGCGACTGGATCTACGATCGCGTTGCGCGCAACCGGCAGGCGATCTTTGGGCGGCGGGAGGCCTGTACCCCTCTCGATCCGGCCGTCCGCGCGAGGCTGGTTGGGCAATTGGAGGCCGGGACCGGGCTTCCGCTGTATCAGCGCGTTCTGGGCGCGGCGTTCGAGCGGCTGCCGCCGGAAATCCGCGAGATGCATCAGGTCGAGCGGCGATGCACCGCGGCCGGCCGCGCGCAGGTGACGCGCGGGCATGGGCTCGTCTCCGGGATGGTGGGTTGGCTCGTCGGCTTCCCGGCGGCGGCCAACGATGTCGAGGTCCGTGTCGAGTTTACGGCACGCCACGGCGTCGAAACCTGGACCCGGAAATTTTCCGGACGCGCTTTTCGATCGACGCAGAAAGCGGCGGGCCAGGGCCTTTTGGTGGAACGCTTCGGCGCGTTCGCCTGCGCGCTGCGCGTAACGGCGCGTGAAGAGGGGCTCGACCTGGCCCCGATCAGGGCCGCGCTGCTGGGGATTCCGTTGCCGCGGATCTTGCTGCCGCGTATCGTCGCGACCGAGCGGGTGACTGACCGTCGGTTCTGCTTTCATGTCGAGATCGAATTGCCATTCTTCGGTCCCCTGATCCGTTACCGGGGTTGGCTGGAGAGGATCTCGGGATGCGACGCCGCATCCTGATCCTTGGCGGGACGGGCGTCTTTGGCTCTCGCATCGCCGAGCTTCTGGCGCAGCCATCCGCGGGGCAGAAGCGCGATCTGGAACTCTTAATCGCCGGCCGGCGGTTGGATCGGGCCGCGGCGCTTGCGGCGCGATTGGAACACAGCGGCGTCCCGGCGCGAGCGGTCGCTTGCGATCGCGATCGCGACCTCGGCGCCGTTCTGGAACGCGAGCGGCCGACGGTTTTCGTGGACGCATCCGGGCCCTTTCAGGCCTATGGGGACGCCGGTGGCAGCGCAGACCACGGCGCCGCGAAGCGCTGTATCGAGGCCGCGGTTCCTTACATTGACATCGCCGATGCGCGCACATTCGTCGCACGCATCGAGCTCTTGGATGCAGCGGCCAAGGCCGCCGGCGTGCCGGTGTTAAGCGGCGCGAGCAGCGTGCCCTGCCTGTCGGGCGCCGTCGCGCTGGAGCTCGCGAGCGACCTCGAACGGGTCGACGCGGTGCGGACATGGATTGCGCCGGGCAATATCGGCGCGCCGCGGGGGCGCGCGCTGGTCGCGGCGATCCTGTCCGGCGCCGGCCGCCCGATCCTGTGGAAGCGGGGCGGCCGGTGGGTCAGGACTTACGGCTGGCAGGATCTCCGGAGAGTTATCGATCCCGACATCGGACGGCGCTGGCTGGCGGCCTGCGACGTTCCCGACCTCGACTTGATTCCCAGGCGTTGGCCTGAGATCGGCGAAGCGACGTTCCATGCCGGGTTGGAGCTCGGACTCCTCCATTTCGTTCTCTGGTCCGCGTCATGGCTCGTCCGGGTGCGGCCGGCGACGACGCTGGCGGCGGTGGCAGCC
>Ga0335076_10008890_pt1 | contig 10134 bp, 8 predicted proteins | sample Lox_Sample_25_FD_206717 | JGI IMG/M metagenome (GOLD analysis project Ga0335076, IMG submission 206717) | Soil microbial communities from Loxahatchee National Wildlife Refuge, Florida, United States - Lox_Sample_2.5 | ecosystem: Environmental > Terrestrial > Soil > Wetlands | place: USA: Florida...
CGCGCTCCTCGGACTGTGGCGGATTCGGCGAACGGATCCCTCGTGGATTTATATCGGGTGCTATGGCTTGATTATTTGCTCCTACTTTTCACCAGGGTACCGGTTTTATCTGTTTCCATTATTCCCGTTGTTGGTCTTGTACTTACTTTGTGGGCTGACTTTTCTGTTGGACCAGTTACCGGCGCATCGCGCGACTTATGGCGTCGCATTTCTGGTCTTACTGGGGGCAACTTATGTGGGGGCGTACACCAAGACCAATTGGGGGACGATCCGGGAAGGACTGGGCGATCCTGATTTTTTGAAGGTTTGTGACTATGTCGAGCGCAACACGACTGACTCGGACGTCTTCCTGTTCTTCAAGCCGCGTTTGTTTGTTCTGGCAACGGGGCGAAAATGTTCGGTGCCGCCGATTCCACTGAATGGGTCGCCCGAGGCGGAGGACGTCTGGCAGTACGCGCGGCAGATCAGAGCGACTTACCTGCTGGTGGCGGATGTTGACCGGGGAGAGGCGAATCAGCTCCGGAAACCGCTGGCGGAGATGTTGAGCACGCATCGGGAGGCGGTGAGCGTAGTGTTCACCGCGGGACATTTCACGCTATATCGGCTACGAACCGTGTAGACGGAAGTATTCTTCGATGTGCTTCACGATGCGTTCGCTGGCGTGGCCGTCGCCATACGGATTGTGAGCCCACGCCATGCTGCGATAGCTGTCGGCGTCATCCAACAACCGGGTGGCTTCGTCGAGGATGCGGGTGGTGGCGGTCCCCACCAGGCGGACGGTACCGGCCTCAACGGCCTCGGGGCGTTCGGTCTTTTCGCGCAAGACCAGGACAGGCTTGCCGAGTGACGGCGCTTCCTCCTGGACGCCCCCGGAATCGGTCAGGATGAGATAGGAGCGCCGCATCAGATCCACGAACGGGACGTAGTCAAGGGGATCGAGCAGGACAATGTTCGGGTCGGATGACAGAAGAGTCCGGACAGGGCCCGAGATATTGGGGTTGCGATGAACCGGGTAGACAACCTGGACGTCGCCGCGGGCCGCCAAGCGGAGGAGCGCGGTGCAAATGCCTTCGATTCCATCGCCGAAGTTCTCCCGGCGGTGTGCGGTGACGAGAATCATCCGGCGGGCGGGGTCAAGACCCGACAGCTCGACGCCCTGGAGGCGATGGCTCTCCAGATCGGCACTGACTCGCAAAGCCGCATCCAGGCCGGTGTTGCCGGTGACGAAGATGGACTCCCGGGGAACCGATTCACCGAGGAGGTTTTGAGCAGCGCCTTCGGTGGGCGGAAAATGCAGCGTCGCCAGGCGCGTGGTCATCACGCGGTTCATTTCTTCGGGGAATGGCTGGCCGAGGTCCCAGGTTCGCAGGCCCGCTTCGACGTGAGCGGAGGGCACCCGATGATAAAAGGCCGACAGCGCGCCTGCCATCGTGGTGGTGGTATCTCCCTGGACGATGACCATGTCCGGTCTGTTCGCGGAGAGTACCGGTTCGAGCGAGGAGATGGTGCGCGCTGCCGATTGGGAAAGTGTCTGTCCGGTCTGCATCAGGTTCAGATCGTAGTCGGGCTTTACGTGGAAGACGGACAGAACCTGGTCGAGCATTTCGCGATGCTGCCCGGTGACGCACACCTGCACGTCGAAACCGCCGTGCCGGCGGAATTCGAGGTAAACAGGGCAGAGCTTGATAGCCTCAGGGCGCGTGCCGAAAATCAGGAGGACTCGTCGCATGCGATGAAGCCCCATGGTAACAGGGGTTCAAGGCGGGCTTGAGTTGGGGCCGGCGGTGTTATGCGCCGGCGACTTACCACAGGTAGTCTTTGGCGGTCTCGCGCTTGTCGTACCCGTCCAGCACGTGGACCACGCGAATTTTTTTCAGGGACACGGGGGAGAGCTGACCGATCGGGATATACACGATCGTCCGGCCTACACGCGACGCGATCGTTTTGAAGATCGACCGCGGAGGCTTGGCGGCAACGTAGACGACGAGGCGATGAATGGAGTAGTCCAGCGCGGCGAGGAGGAGCCGCTCGGACTTGGACTCGGCGAATTCGTAATCGGCGTCCTGCCACACGTCGTACATGCGGCGAGGCGGGAGGCTCATGAGAAAACCGCCATACTCCGCACGGCCGATGCCCGGTCCCACGAGATGATCGAAGGGAAACGTGGAGTAGAACGCCATATCCGACTCGTTCTGGTTTTCGCCGAGCCAGGTAGTGGTGTAGGGATAGCGGTTGTCGCGGTCCTCGTCGAAGATGACCACGACGGAGCCGACTTCGCCCTGGATTTTCTGAAACTGGCGCACGTAGATGCGGCCTTCGTACCATTTTCGGATGGTCTCGCGGAGGTCGATGCCGTCCATGATGGAAGTGGTGAAGGGCTCGACGCGCACGCGCTCTTCGGAGAGAATGCTCTTCCCCTTCTTTTTGAGATAGCGGCCGTAGTCTTCGACCACCAGGTCCTCGGGCGGGTAGGAGCAAATGCCTGCGCCATTCACCTGGCTGGCCCATTCGCCTGCGTACTTCTCCTTTTTCCGTTCTTTCAAACCGAACGGGCGGAGCCGCCGCTTGGTGCTGGGCAGGCGCCGGCGGAGGCGGATGCGGCGCGTGTTCAGCCACACCTCCTCACCGGAGATGCGGACGGTCATGAGATTGGACGCGCTCTGTTGAGGCGGATATCGGCCCGCGACTTCCCACACTTCCCAGGCGAAATTGTCGTCAACCACGGCGCGGGCGGCGACGGTGAGGTCGAAGATGCCGGCGGCCAACTCATTTCCGGCGAGCGCCAGGTTGCGAGTGTAGCGCGCCAGCAAACGGCGCTGCCAATGGGCGATGCGGTCGCCAGTGGTGGCTTCATACTCTTTCTCCGCTTCGCGGAAGACCGCAAGTTGGGCGTGACGGCGGTCGATGAGGTTCGAATCGGTCATCAGGCGGCGGAAATTCTCGTAGCGCCATTGGAGGGCGGGGTATTCGGCGGTAATCTCTCCCAGTGATTCGGGAGCCGGGTTGAAAAGCTCGATGCCGTCCCGGCGGATGCGCGCCAGGGGCTGCGCCTGCGGTTCCTCCATAGCATCCAAGACGGGATCGAGCAGATTCAGCGAAAGCACCACGAGAACGTTGGCCAGGGGATTAGCGCCCTGAAGTTTCCAGGCGATCCCTCGGGCATGGCGCGAGATCTCCTCGGACCGCGGCTGGGGGTAGATGCGGTATGCCTCGATATAACGGGCCAGGCCGATGTGGCGGATGGCGTAGGTATCGGGGTAAGCATCGCGGAGGTGGGGCCGCTCGCCGGCATCGGGGTCGGCGAACACGATTTCGGCACCGATCTCGACACCGGTTCGGATGGCCTCGGTGAACGGGTCGGCGGGCTCGACGGGAACGTAGATCGCCTGGTCCTGACCGCTGTTCTCATCCGGGTAGAAGATCAGCGACATTTCCGGGAGGCGGGTCACGGCGCGAAGCCAAACCTCCTGCAGGGTAACGGGGAGTTCCACGGCGATGACTTCAGGACGGTCGCGCAGAATGGCCTGCCGCAGTTCCGCGGCGAATTCTAAGCGACCGGGGACCACGGGGAAGTACGTAAAGCGGCCTCGTTTGAGGCTGCCCGGGTCAGGAAGCGGAAGGTCGATTTCGCCGGGCATAGCGCAGCGCTTCCTCCCCCAGGACCTGGACGATGGCGATTTCCAGGGCTTCGGTTTCATGGGTCCGCTGGGTGGCGAGGCTCTTGAGCTTGATGGCGAACCGCGCCACGTTGATGCCGTCCCGGACGGTGTACCGTTCGTCGGCGGCGTGCGCCATCTGCAGGAAGTCGGTCACATAGTTCAGGATTCGCTCTTCGGCGAACGGCAGGTTCTCACGGAGGATGTGGAGTTCCTCGTCGCGCTCGGGAAAATCGATGAAGATCTGGGGCTGCAGGCGCGAGTGAATGTATTCCGGCAATTCGAACGTAGAGGCATCGTCGTTCATGGTGGCGACGAGGCGAAAGTGGGGGTGGGCCTTGATCTTGATGCCGGCCACGATGGATTCGACATAGCGACGGTTATCGAGAAGCGGAGCCAGACTCGCCCAGCTCTTCTCGCTCATCCGGTTACCCTCATCGAGGATGGCGACGCCGCCGCGCAGAAGGGCCGTCACCAGCGGAGAAGCCACATATCGCAGACTGCCTTCGCCTTCGATTACGGGAGTGACGAGGAGATCTTCCGGGCGGGTGTCCATGGTGGCTTGCAGGATATAGACATCGCGCCCCATGCGCTTGCCGGCAGCGTAGGCGAGAGTGGTTTTGCCGACGCCCGGCTTACCCAAGAGCCGTGGATTCATCGGCAGGTCCTGATCGTTGACGACCATCCATGCGGCCAGAAGTTGCCGCATCAGCTCGTCCTGCCCGACCCATTGGACCGTGAGTTCGTCCGGATGGGCGAGGTGCAAAGTGACACCTTCGATCTCAACCGTCATATCCTATTCCTCATTATCCGGTACCGGGGCAACTGTGCGCCCGTTCGAAAGGATAGCGCGGTTTTGGCGCCGGCGTCAGATGGTGCGGATTACGATGCGGTGCACTTTCAGCAGGAGGTCGACTTCTTGTAGCGGAATTTCGAGCGACTTGGCAATATGTTCCGGGGAGTCGCCCCTCCGGTGCATGCGGATGGCCTGGGAACGCTTCGTCAGATTCAGGCCTGGTTTGGAAGTGAAGACCGTCGTGGTCGCAACAGGTTGCGAGACCTCATGCATCTGCTTGGCCAGACCGTTGAGGTTCTGCTGCATCGAGGCGATCGAAGTGTTGCATTGGTCGAGGCTGTGGCGCGACAGTTTTTCGGCGGTGCCCAGGAGAGCCTTGGCGCGCATCAAAGCCAAGAGACTGGCCGCGACGCCGGCAAGCATGAGGCCGACCAACATGGCAAAGAGGATGACAAACGGAGGCACGGCAAGTTCCCAGTGCCCCATCCACGCCGCCAGGTGGTGGCCCCACAGAGTCATCGCAGGCTCCGCAGACGCTCCTGCTGGCTGGCGATTTCCTGAATCCGCACTCCGTAGTTGCCGTCTACAACGACGACTTCTCCTCTTGCGATCAGGCACTGGTTGACCAGTACTTCGACTTGTTCACTGATGTTGCGATTCAGCTCGACAATCGATCCGGTGGTGAGCTTCAGGACATCCCTCAGCGGAAGCTGAGCTTTACCGAAAGAGATGCTGACCGGAAGGTCCACATCCAGCAGGAGATCCATGGTGCGGGATCGGGCCGATTGCTGGACGGGATCGGGGCGGGGCTGGGTGACTGCCGGGACTTCGCGCCGTTCGGGCTCGGGCTGCGCAGGTGCGGAGACCGCGGCGATCAGCTTGCTGCTGAGGGCGACGATGACCGGTGGAAGATTCGTACCCGCGAATTGCACGGGTACTACTGCCCAACTCTGCACGGACGCGTCCGGGCCGCGCTCGACGCCGGCTTCGCAGGTAACTTCGTGGCCTAAGATGGCGCCGATGGACCGGGCCATGACGCCGAGCGATTGGCCGATGATCTCAAACCAGGTGTTCCTGGCCTCCGTCTGCTCAACCGTCTCCAGACCGGCCGCCTTCAGCGTGAGTGTGCCGGCATACTCCCAGGTAGCCTGCGGTGCGGCAATCCAGGCCTGGGTGCCAGGCGACAGGTGAAACGGCTGCTCCCACCAGAGAATCTCCGATTCCGGTCCGGCACCCGCGCCGGCGGCAACATCGGAGAACGGGCCGGTGGCTGCCTGCCAGTGCACTTCCGGCTTCTGGTCGGTCATGGACTCCAGAACCTGAGCCAGGCTCTCGGTCCACTGATCCAAGAGTTGCTTGACGCTGTCTACAGAGTCCAGGCGGTTGTCGGTGCTCATACGGTTACAGCCCCGCGCGATGCGGGCCACTGCTGTGCCAGATAACTCCGCAAGCGCAGGATGGCCTGAGACTTCAACTGTGAGATACGCGATTCATGGAGGTGGACGACCTGGGCGATTTCGCGAAGAGTCAATTCTTCGTGGTAATACAGGCTTAAAACGGTTCGCTCAATGGCGGGGATGCGTTCGATGCCGTCTGCCAGCAGCCGCTCCAGCTCCGACCGCTCCAGAAGTGTCGAAGGGAGATTCTCGTTTTCGTCCGGGAGGCAGTGCAACAAGTCCTTCCCCTGGTCCCCAGTCGTATATTCGAGACTACCGACGTTCAAGCCCCTGATCTCCACCAGCCATTGGTGATACTCATCGATGGCGATATCCAGTTGAGCAGCGATCTCCTCTTCAGTGGGGGACCGTTTGAGACGCTGCTCCGCCACTGCGATGGCAGCCTCGATTTGTTTGGCGCGACGCCGCTTCTGACGGGGCGCCCAGTCGAGCCCTCGCAAGCTGTCGAGGATGGCGCCGCGAATTTTGTATTCCGCGTAGGTTTTGAGTTTGACGTTGTGGCTGGGATCGAAGTTATCAATCGCCGAAATCAGACCGATGACACCGGCGGACACCAAGTCTTCGAGGCCAATATTCTCCGGCAGTCGCTCATGGATCCGCCGTGCAATCAGCCGGACCTGTGGCAAATGCTCCAGAATGAGCCTCTCGCGCTCATCTTCATTCATCACTGTGGACACCGCATACGAGTACATGTAATTTCGCCGTCCATCACCGCTGTGCTAAGCCGCCGTCAGTTTCCGGCTGAGGCGACCTCCGAGGATCCAGTCCACCAGCCGGCTTCCACTGGCAACTTCCAAGTCTTCCGGGATGCGCTGTCCGTTTGCGAAGAAGGACAGCGGCTTCCTGGTACGAGCAGATTCGTTGAACAGGGGCCCAAACGAACCGGTCTCATCGAGCTTCGTGAAGATGAGGCGGTGGGGCCGGAAAATGTCGAAGGAATCGACTACGCGCGAAAGGTCCGCGGCTTTCATCGAAGCCGGGAGCACCAATTGCGTGTCGATATCAGACCGGGTCGACAGGAAGTGCGCCAGAGACGCGGCGTTCTCCATATCTCCGGGAGCAAACCCGGGCGTGTCCAAGAGAATCAAGTCCTTGCTCCGGTTCTCCTCGATTGTCTGGGCAAGAGCATTGGCGGTCTCGAGGACGTGAAATCCAACGCCCAGGATGGCTGAGAAACAGCGAAGCTGTTCCGCCGCCGCCACGCGATAGGTGTCCATGGAGAGCAGAAGCACAGGCTTCCGCCCGGCCAACCCGTAATTCACCGCCAACTTGACCAGGGTTGTGGTTTTACCTGAACCGGGGGGGCCCACCAGAGCGACGATCTTGGGAGACGACTCCCCTCGGCCCAGAACCGGTTGCACGGTGAAGCGCGACTCCAGTTCCTCGATGACCGCACTCTGCAGGTCACCACGGTCGATGCGTTGGGACGAGCGTCTTTGGCGAGGTGCAGATTGGTTGACACGCGATTCGGCGGCCTGCAGCATCTCGCGAACCAAGTCCGGGGCGACCTCGCTGGCAATGAGCGCCGCGTAGAGATCGGAGAGGTCGGGCGAGCCACCGGTCCACTGCGGCTGGGTGAAGACCGAATGCGTGAGAGCCCGCCGCATGCCTTCGAGTTCGCGCTTGAGTTCCGCCAACTCCGTGGTAAAGCGCTCGTTGACCGGCCGAGCAGGGGGCAAAAGCGGGGTCTTGGGGGTTTCGAGCCGCTGGCCCCCGGCATCGCCCGAATCCGGCCCCGAGGCGAAGACGACCTCGTACTCGCCCAGATGCCGGGTCTCCGGAAGGGACTTGCGGCTGTTCATCAGCATCGCTTCGGGCCCCATTTCCTGACTCGCCATGGCCATGGCTTCTTCCACCGTGCTTGCGAAATAGGACTTGATTCTCATGTGCTTCGCCTCCTGCCCGGCCTGCGGCCTGACGCTTTGTCCTCGTGGGATCTATCGTCAGAGCGGGGTTTTTTCTGTAGATCGGGTGCCATTAAATGGTTCCGAGCGACTGCACCCGGAGTCCCGGCGGCACTTCGTTGTGCGCCAGGAAGAACAGGTTGGGAATCGTGGGCTCGGTGATCTGGCGCAGGAAGTAACGGGAGCCGGACGACGTCACGGCTACGACAGGCATGTCGAACGATGAAATCCTGCTGCCGACACGATTCAGAATGTCGCGAATCGCTTGCGGCGTCAGCGTGAGGTGGCTGTTCTGGTCTCCATGCTCGACGGCTCCTTCAACGGCTTGCTCAATGGCCGGCGGCACAAACCAGGCGGCCAGATCCCCGCTTCGGCTGAGATACGGTTTCACTACGGTGCGGCGGATCGCCTGTCGCACATATTCGGTCAGGAGAATCGGGTTGTGCGTGGCGGCGGCAGCCTCACCCATGGCTTCCAGGATGGAAACAGCGTCCCGGATGGAGACGCGCTCGCGGAGCAGGTTTTGCAGCACGCGCTGCACCGTCGACAACGGCAGGAGCTTGGGCACCAGATCTTCCACCACTTTGGGATGTTCCACGCTCACGCGGTCCAGCAGCCGCTTGGCATCCTGGCGAGAGAACAACTCGTGGGCATGGCGGCGGATGAGTTCAGCGAGATGAGTGCCAAGGACGCTCACGCCATCCACCACGGTGTATCCCGAGTTCCGCGCATGCTCGGCGCGGCTGCTGGATACCCATATCGCGCTCATGCCGAATGCCGGCTCGCGCGTGGCCTGGCCTTCCAGGGCCGCTTCTCCCGTACCCACGGGTATCGCCAGTTCGCAGCCCTGCGGGAGTTCGTAACGAGCAATCTCGACGCCCTTGAGTGCGATTATGTATTCGCGACTTCGTAATGAGAGGTTGTCGGTGACGCGGACCGGCGGGAGCAGATAACCCAAATCGGTGGCGAGCTGACGGCGAATGGAAGCGATGCGCCGGAGGAGTGGCGACTCCTGGGCTCCCTCCACGAAGCCCACGAGCCCCAGACCGACCTCGATGGCGAGTGGCTCGATGCGCATCAGCGACTCCACGTTCTCCTTGGCCGCCGCCGGCTTGCTTTCCTGCGGTGGCAGCGCGTTTTTGGCCGACTCTCGCCGTCGCATGGTCCAACCCGCGGTTCCGGCGGCGCCGCCCAACAAAAGGAACGGCAACATGGGCATGGAAGGGAGCGCGGCCAAGGCGAGGAGAACGCCGGCGGCAAGCAGGAGAGGCTGCGAATTGCTGAGAATCTGACGACGGAATTCAGCGCCCAGGCGGGAGTCGGAACTGGCGCGGGTCACGATCAGACCGCCCGAGATGGAGATCATCAGCGCCGGAATTACCGTGACGAGTCCGTCGCCGATGGTCAGGACCGTGTAGGTTTCGAGCGCTTTGCGAAAGTCCATGCCGTGCTGCAAAACACCGATCAGGAATCCGGCCACGATGTTGATCGCCGTGATCAGAATGCTGGCCACGGCATCGCGCTGTGTGAAACGGGAGGCGCCGTCCATGGCCCCATAGAATTCCGCCTCGGTGGCCAGTTCCTTGCGGCGCCGCTTGGCTTCGGCCTCATCGATCAAGCCCGAGTTGAGATCTGAGTCGATCGACATTTGTTTGCCGGGGAGGGCGTCCAGAGTGAAGCGCGCGGTGACCTCCGATATGCGTACCGCACCGTGATTGATGACCACGTACTGAATCGCAATCAGTACCAGGAAGATCACCGCGCCGATGATATAGTTGCCGCCAACCACGAAGCTGCCGAAGGCCCCAATGACCTCGCCGGCCGCCGAAGTGCCGGTGTTCCCATTCAGCAGGATCAGCCGCGCTGAGGAGATGTTGAGCGCCAGGCGAAACAGCGTCAACAAGAGCAAAGTTGTCGGAAACGAAGTGAATTCCACGGGCCGGACGAGATATAGAGCCACCATCAGCACCGTCACGGAGGCAAGAATGTCGGTGACGATGAGCAGGTCAAGGACGAATCCCGGCAGCGGGGTGATCAGGGCCATGACGATAGCCAGCACGGCGATCGGTACGGCCATTTCCCCGAGAAGAGCCAGAGGCAGGGCTTGGATCCATTTGGCCGGGAGCGGGGCCGCGATTGCTTTGGCTGGGGTCATGTTTTTTCTAGCTCGCTAATTTCCCGTTCATCAGCTTGAAAATGTACGCGAGGATTTCCGCGACGGCGCGGTAGAGGTGGGGCGGTATTTCCTGTCCGACGTCGACCAGTTTATAGAGCGCCTGTGCCAGGGGCGGGTTCTCGACGATGGGGACGTGATGCTCCAA
>Ga0335076_10008891_pt1 | contig 10133 bp, 8 predicted proteins | sample Lox_Sample_25_FD_206717 | JGI IMG/M metagenome (GOLD analysis project Ga0335076, IMG submission 206717) | Soil microbial communities from Loxahatchee National Wildlife Refuge, Florida, United States - Lox_Sample_2.5 | ecosystem: Environmental > Terrestrial > Soil > Wetlands | place: USA: Florida...
TCGAACTGCTGTCCGCCGAGCCCAGGGTGGGCGTGCTCGAGGCCTCCCGGCGGCTCGGCGTCGCCCGCGGTACCGTGCAGGCGCGCCTGGAGCGGATGCAGAAGCGCGGGGTGATCACCGGGTACGGACCCGAGGTGGATCCGGCCGCGCTCGGCTACGAGGTGACCGCGTTCATCACCCTCGAGATCCGCCAGGCCGGCGGCCACGACCCGGTGGCCGAACGGCTGGCCGCGATCCCCGAGGTGCTCGAGGTGCACACCATCACGGGCGCCGGGGACATGCTCTGCCGCGTGGTGGCCCGGTCCAACGCGGACCTGCAGCGCGTCCTCGACGCGATCGTCTCCGCCGAGGGCGTCGTCCGCTCCGCCACCCTGATCTCGCTCGCCACCCAGGTCCGCTACCGGGTCCTCCCGCTCGTCCGCGCCGCCACCAGTGCGGGGTCGGCGCAGCTGCTGCCCGCTTGAACAGCGACGTGCGCCGCTGTGAGTCAGCCGAAGCAGGCTAGCTGGTCAGGTCGGTGGCCATCTCAAGCACGACGGCCCGGAGCTTGTCCCGGTCGTCGACCTGCTGCATGTAGAACATGCAGGTCGCGCCGACGCTGATTACGGCGGCGGTGGCGCGGGCCCGGTCCCGCAGCGGCGCTTCGGGACCCGCGAGCAGGTCGACCAGCGTGTCCAGGCGGTCCCGGAAGCGCGCGAAGCGCTCCTTGCCCGCGTCCATGGCCTGCACCGACGCGCGGTTCTGCTCCAGGAAGCGGAAGACCTCACTGCCCCCCAGCACGATGCCGACGTAGCGATCCAGGATCGCGTGCCGGGTCTCGTCGCCGCGCGGCTGGCCCTTGGCCCAGTCCAGGAGGGCGTCGAGCTCGGCGAAGTAATCGTCGGTGAAGCTGTGGACGATATCTTCCTTGGACTTGAAGTGGTAGTAGAGAGCGGCCTTGGTCACGCCCAGGCGCTCGGCGATCTCGCGCAGGGACGTCTTCTCGTAGCCCTGCTCGGCGAAAAGCTCCAGCGCCACTTTCTGCACGCGGGACCTGGTGTCGGTCCGCGGCATGGGCGCCGTGTGATCCATGTCCGTTCCGCACCTCAGACGGAGCCAGGGCCGCCATATTTACTTGACGGCCGGTTAGTGACGGTCCTAGCATAGTGACTTGCCGGCCGGTAAGTCAACGACGCGGCCGGACGCGGACGGGAAGCCCCCGCGAGCCGGCGCGGCGCGGGCCTGGACTGCCACGAGCCAAAGGGGCGCGGCCCTGCCTGGACTGAGGAGCGAGGAGCCTGCGACGAGGGACGGCAGGGCCGCAAAGCGCCCCGGAGGCGAGCAGGAACAGAGAAGGAGTGCGACGGTGGCGGAAGCAATGGACGGCGCGGGGACCGGGGCCGAGCCGGGCCGGCCGGCTGGCGGGGAGCCGGAGGCGGCGGGCGTGACCGGGCCGGGCCCGGGAGCGAGCGGGCAGTTCCTCGCGCCGCGCGAGGTGCTCATCGTGCTCCCCGGGCTGTTGCTGGCGATCCTGCTGGCCATGCTCGACCAGCTCATCGTGAGCACCGCGCTGCCGCGGATCGTCGGCGACCTTGGCGGGGTGGCCCACCTGTCCTGGGTGGTGACCGCCTACATCCTCGCGTCCACGATCACCACGCCGTTCTACGGCAAGCTCGGCGACATGTACGGGCGGAAGAAATTCTTCATCGCCGCGATCGTCATCTTCCTCGTCGGCTCCGCTCTGTCCGGCCTGTCGCAGTCGATGGCCGAGCTCATCGCGTTCCGCGCGCTGCAGGGCCTCGGAGCCGGCGGGCTGATGGTCGGCGCCATGGCGACGCTCGGCGACATCGTGGCGCCGCGCGAGCGCGGCCGGTACATGAGCTACATGATGGTCGTGATGATGCTCGCCACCATCGGCGGCCCGCTGCTCGGCGGGTTCATCACCACCTCATTCTCCTGGCGCTGGATCTTCTACATCAACATCCCGGTCGGCGGCGCGGCGCTGGTTTACCTCTTTGCGACCCTGCACCTGCCCCCGAAGCGGGTCGACCATAAGGTCGACTACCTGGGCGGGTCGCTGCTCGCCGTGGCGGTGACCGCGCTTATTCTGCTGGCCACCTGGGGCGGGACGCAGTACGCGTGGGGATCGCCGCAGATCGTCGGCCTGGCCCTGGTCACCGTGGCGGCCGGGATCTCGTTCGGCTACGTCGAGATGAGGGCCGCCGAGCCGATGCTCCCGCTGCACGTCTTCCGTAACCGGAACTTCTCCCTCTCGATGGCCATGACCTTCCTCACCGGCCTGGCCATGTTCGGCGCGATGACGTTCCTGCCGCTGTTCCAGCAGACGGTGCAGGGCGAGTCGCCGACCGTGAGCGGCCTGGCGCTGACGCCGATGATGCTCGGCGTGACGGTCACCTCGATCGTGGCCGGGCAGGTGACCACAAGGACCGGCCGGTACAAGGTGTTCCCGATCCTCGGCGGCGCCATCATGGCGGTCGGCATGTACCTGCTGACCGGCCTGGACGTCGGCACGACGCGCCTGGAGTCGGCGCTCTACTACGTCGTCCTCGGCCTCGGCATGGGCTTCCTCATGCAGATGGTCTCGCTGATCGCGCAGAACAGCGTGGAGCAGAAGGACATGGGCGTGGCCAGCAGCGCCCGGATGTTCTTCCAGCAGATCGGCGGGTCGCTCGGGGTGGCCGCGTTCGGCGCCCTGTTCGCCCGGCAGCTTATCGAGTCGCTCAGCCGCGCGGCGGGCACCGGGGTGCACATTAGCGCCAGCGGCGGCCAGCTCGACCCGGCCACCGTCAACTCGCTGCCCGCGCTGGTCAAGCACGACGTCTTCACCGCGATCGCGCAGGCCGTCCAGCACGTCTTCATCTGGGCGGTGCCCGCGGCGGTGATCATCTTCGTGCTCGCCTGGTTCATCAAGGAGGTCCCGCTGCGCGGCCGGGCGCAGGCCGGCCAGCCCGCCAGCGAGCAGCCGGAACTCGTGTCCTGACGAGGGCGACGACCCCGGACTCGCGCGAACGGGCCGCGGCGGCAGTCACCGCGGCCCGTTCGGCTGATTTGATCCTTGACCCTCAGCCTCCGACGTAGGGGACCGCCTCAAGGATCTCCACCGTGCTGGAGCGGCCGTTGGGCAGCGGGTAGGTGGCCTTCTCGCCCACCTTCTTGCCGTTGATGGCGGCGCCCAGCGGCGACTTGGGCGAGTAGACGTCGATCGGCGAGCCGCTCTCCTCGCGGGAGGCGAGCAGGAAGGTGACCTCGTCGTCGTCCTTGACGAACCGGACGGTGACCGTCATGCCCGGGCCGACCACGCCGTCGGTGCGCGGCGGGCCGCCGACGCGGGCGTTCTCCAGGATGTGCTGCAGGAGTATGATCCGCGCCTCGATCTGGCCCTGCTCGTCCTTGGCCGCGTGATAGCCGCCGTTCTCACGCAGGTCCCCTTCTTCCCGGGCGGCCTCGATCTTCTTCGCGATATCGGCGCGCCCCGGGCCTGAGAGGTGGTCAAGTTCGGCTTTGAGCCGGTCAAACGCCTCCTGGGTCAGCCAGGTGACGGTGTCATCGCGCGTCTCGGTCACGGGCACTCCTTGGTACTGCGCAGGACGTACAGTCCGCGGGACCGCGGTCGGTCCTCGGGGTAATCTCTTGAGGCTAACTAGCGTCGGCGACCAAAGCGAACTAGTCAAATGGGAGCGCCCGGTCGACTGCTTCCGAACGGGGAATGTCGCGCGGGCGAACGGGTGTTTCGGCACTGAAGCAGTTGTTTCGGCACTGCGGGTCGAACGAGGGAGAGAGCACCGTTGGACAGCGAAGGGGACCAGCTCAGGCTGATGGCCGTGCACGCGCACCCGGACGACGAGTCGAGCAAGGGCGCGGCCACCATGGCGCGCTACGTCCGGGACGGCGCCCAGGTCCTGGTCTGCACGCTGACCGGCGGGGAACGCGGTGACATCCTGAATCCGGCGATGGACCGGCCCGAGGTCAAGGCCGACATCGCCGCGGTGCGGCGGGCGGAGATGGCGCGGGCCCGCGCGATCCTGGGAGTTGACCAGCGTTTCCTCGGGTTCATCGACTCGGGGCTGCCCGAAGGCGATCCCAGGCCCCCGCTGCCCGAGGGCTGCTTCGCGCTCACCCCGGCCGAGGAGGCGGCCGGGCCGCTGGTCCGGGCGATCCGCGAGTTCCGGCCGCACGTGATGCTCACCTACGACGAGAACGGCGGCTACCCGCATCCGGACCACGTGATGACCCACCGGGTCAGCGTGGCGGCGTTCGAGGCGGCCGCCGACCCGGACGCCTACCCGGACTCCGGTGAGCCCTGGCAGCCGCTCAAGCTGTACTACTTCGTGTCGTTCCACGGGGCCAAGTTCGTGGCCTTCCACGAGGAGATGGTGCGCCGCGGGCTGGAGTCGCCGTACACGAAGATCTTCGAGGAATGGGCGGCCCGGCCGGATAAGGACGGAGCTAAGGACGGAGCGCAGAACGGCGGGGAACGGCGCGAGCTGGAGATCACCACGCGGGTGCCGTGCGGCGACTATTTCGAGATCAGGGACGCGGCGCTGAAGGCGCACGCCACCCAGGTCGACCCGGGCGGCTTCTGGTTCCGCTGCCCGCTCGATGTCCAGCGCTCCGCGTGGCCCACGGAGGACTATCATCTGGCTAGGTCAGTCGTAGATAGCGAGCTGCCCGAGGATGACCTGTTCGCGGGTGTCCGGGAGAGGGTGAGCCTTTGACGTTCGGCGCGCTTGCGGCCGTCGCCGCGTCCTCCTCGTCGGTCAACGACGTGACCCCGGGAGTGCTCGGGTTCCTCGTGGTCGCGGCCATGGGCGTCGCGCTGGTTTTCCTGCTCCGGTCGATGAACAAGCAGTTCCGCAAGATCACCCCAGAGCCAGGGAGCGGTCCCGGCCAGAACGAGACAGCCAAGCAGGAAACGCCCCAGTAGGCCAGGGTCGGCGTTTCGCAGCGCGGCTGCGGCCCGGTCGCTGTTAGCGTGCCGAGCAGAAACATCGGCGAGAGAGACACCGCATGCGCATTATCCACGGGATCTGGGCGCACGGCGCGCTCTGCCTGTGGGCCGAGGACCCGGACCTGCCGCCGTCGTCCGGTTCCGGGCCGGCCGGCCTTGACCTGCCGCGCCCGCACCCGTTCGCGTGCCAGGCCGCCGAACTGGCCGACACGCTGGCCGGATGGTCTGGCGAGGTCGGCGACGCCGCCCGCAAGGGCGTCCAGCACGAGCTGACCCTGCAGCTGCCCACGGCCGGCGGCGGCCCGCTGGCCTCGCCCGAACTCGTCCGCCCGGAGGCGCCGGGGTCTTCGGGGTCTTCGGGTCCGCCCCGGCGCGGCCGCGTGTCGCTGGCCAGCTGGCGGGTGCCGGTGCTCGCCTTCGGTCCCGCGGCCGCGCTCGCGGTGCTCGGCGGCTTCGGCCAGCCGCAGGACACCGCGATCGCCGGCGGGTCGCTGTCCTACCTGGTCGCGGCGGCCTGCTTCGCGGCCGGCCTGGCCGCGCGCGGCCGGATGCTGCCCGTGCTCGAGGCCGAGGGCGACGCGTACGCCGCCCGCTGGCGGCCGGTGCTCGGCGGCGCCGACGCGCAGCGCGCCCGCGACCTGGCGGCGGCGATGCCCCCGTCCTGCCGGGCCGCCGGCGGCCAGGCCCCGGGAACACTGCTCGGCGACGTCCTCGACGCCCTGGCCGACGCCGCCGTGCGGGCCCGCCTCCCGGCCCCGCTGCTGCCCGCGCGGCGCGGCCGGGCCCCGGCACGCCTGCCGGTGGCCGAACGGTATGTGCTGGCCCTGACCACGACCGACGCCGGCGTCGAGGTGGCGACGCCACGGGACGAGGCCGAGGCGGCCGAGCTGGCCGCCGAACTGGGCGCGTGGCGGGACGGCGCCCGGATCCCCGCGGGACCGGTGCGCACCTGCTTCCGGCTGGCCGAGCCCGCGGAGCCCGCCGGGCCTCCCGCGGCGCCCGCCGGGGAAGCGCAGTCGGCGGCCGGCCCGTGGCGGGTCGAGTTCGCGCTGCAGTCCGCCGACGATCCCAGCCTGATCGTCTCCGCCGCAGACGTCTGGGCCGGTCACGGGGCCGGGCTCGCCGCTGACCGCGATCCGGTGGAGGAGCTGCTGGCCGGCCTTGGCGCCGCCGCCCCGCTCTTCGGCGAGCTTGAGGACGCGCTGCGCGAGGCGGCCCCGGCCCGGCTGGAGCTGGACACGGCGGGCGCCTTCCGGTTCCTCAAGGAGACCGGGCCGCTGCTGGCCGGCGCCGGGTTCGGCGTGCTGCTGCCGGATTGGGTGCGCAAGGCCCGCCTCGGGCTGAAGCTGACCACGCGGTCGCAGACGCCGTCCGGCGCGTCGGTCGCCGGCGCGAAGTTCGGCCTGGGCGACCTGGTGGATTTCCGGTACGACGTGGCGGTCGGGGACCAGGCGCTCGACCCGGCCGAACTGGCCGAGCTGGCCCGGCTGAAGGTCCCGCTGGTCCGGCTGCGCGGCCAGTGGGTCGAGCTGGACGACGCGCACCTCAAGGCGGCGCTGAAGTTCCTCCAGCGCCAGCAGTCCGGGACGATGACCGCGGCCGACGCGCTGACGGCCGGCCTCGGGCTGGGTGCCCCGTCCGAGGAAGTCCCGCTGGTCGGCGTGGACGCCGACGGCTGGCTGGGCGACCTGCTGTCCGGCCAGGCCGACCGGCGGCTGCGGCCGCTGGCGACGCCCGCGGGGTTCGCCGGCCAGCTGCGCCCCTACCAGGAACGCGGTCTTTCCTGGCTGTCCTTCCTCGGCGAACTGGGCCTGGGCGGCATCCTGGCCGACGACATGGGCCTTGGCAAGACGATCCAGCTGCTCTCGCTCATCGCGGCTCCCGGTTCTCGGGACGCCGGCCCCACGCTGCTGGTGTGCCCGATGTCGCTGGTCGGCAACTGGCAGCGCGAGGCGGCGCGATTCACCCCCGGCCTGCGGGTGCACGTGCATCACGGCGCGGACCGGCTGGGCGGCGACTCGCTGGCCGCGGCCCTGGCCGAGGCCGACCTGGTCATCACCAGCTACGGCGTCGCCACCAGGGACCAGGCCGCACTCGGCCGGGTGACCTGGGCCCGGGTGGTCTGCGACGAGGCACAGAACATCAAGAACCACGCCACCAGGCAGGCCCGGGCGGTCCGCGGGCTGCCGGCCGCGGCCAGGATCGCGCTGACCGGGACGCCGGTGGAGAACCGGCTGTCCGAGCTGTGGTCGATCATGGAGTTCACCAACCCCGGCCTGCTCGGGCCGGCCGAGAGGTTCCGCGAGCGGTACGCGATCCCGATCGAGCGGCACGGCTCGCCGGACGCCGCGCAGGCGCTCAAGCGGCTGACCCAGCCGTTCGTGCTCCGCCGCCTGAAGACGGACAAGACGATCATCTCCGACCTGCCGGACAAGCAGGAGATGAAGGTCTGGTGCAACCTCACCGCCGAGCAGGCGAGCCTGTACCAGGCCACGGTCACCGACATGCTCAGCCGCATCGAGGACGCGGCCGACGACATCAGCCGCCGCGGCCTGGTGCTGGCAACGATGGCGAAGCTCAAACAGGTGTGCAACCACCCGGCGCACCTGCTCGGCGACGGATCGCGGCTCCCGGGCCGGTCCGGCAAGCTGGCCAGGCTCGAGGAGATCTGCGACGAGATCGTGGCCGAGGGCGACAAGGCGCTGTGCTTCACCCAGTACGCCGAGTTCGGCCGGATGCTGCAGCCGCACCTGGCGGCCCGGCTCGGCTGCCCGGTGCTGTTCCTGCACGGCGGTGCGACCAAGAAGCAGCGCGACACCATGGTGGCCGAGTTCGCTTCGCTCGACGAGCCCGCGCTGTTCCTGCTGTCGCTGAAGGCCGGCGGCACCGGTCTCAACCTGACTGCGGCCAGCCACGTGATCCACGTCGACCGGTGGTGGAACCCGGCCGTCGAAGACCAGGCGACCGACCGGGCGTTCCGCATCGGCCAGCGCCGGAACGTCCAGGTGCGCAAGTTCGTCTGCGTCGGCACCCTGGAGGAGCGGATCGACGCCATGATCGAGGAGAAGAAGGCCCTGGCCGAGCAGATCGTCGGCACCGGCGAGTCCTGGCTCACCGAGCTGTCCGTCGACGACCTGCGGTCCGTGCTCACCTTGTCCCCGGACGCGGTGAGCCAATGAGCTGGGAGCAGTGGCCGCCCGCCCGGCCGATCCGGGTCGACGGCGGGATCAAGGCCAGGAGCAAGCGCGGCGCCATCGGCGAGCAGTGGTGGTCGCGGCGGTTCATCAGCGTGCTCGAGTCGTACGGCATGAGCGGCCGGCTGGCCCGCGGCCGCAGCTACGCCCGGGCCGGGCAGGTGCTCGATTTCGAGCTGGCCCAGGGAAAGGTCACCGCCCGGGTACAGGGCTCGCGGGTGCGGCCCTACCAGGTCCGGATCGGGGTGCTGCCGCTCACCACGGCCCAGTGGCGGCGGGTGCAGGACCGCCTGGCCGGCCAGGCGCTGTTCCGGGCCAAGCTGCTCGCCGGCGAGATGCCGCGCGAGATCGAGGAGGTCTTCGCCGAATGCGGCACGCCGCTGTTTCCCCGGTCCGCCGCGGACCTGGACATGCACTGCAGCTGCCCGGACTGGGGCATGCCGTGCAAGCACCTGGCCGCGGTCTGCTACGTGCTGGCCGAGGAGTTCGACCGGGATCCGTTCGGCATGCTGGCCTGGCGCGGCAAGGGCCGCGACGACCTGCTCGCGGCGCTGCGCCGGATCCACGGCCAGACGGACCCCGGCCCGCCTGGGCCGGCCGTCCTGGACGTGCCGGCCCGTCCGCTGGCCGAGTGCGTGGAGACGTTCTGGGCGCCCGGGATGAGCCCGGCGCGGCTGCGAGCGCTGGCCACGGCGCCCGACTCCGGCTCTCCCGACCTGCTGCTGCGCATGTTTCCGCCGCCGTCGGCGCAGGTCAGGGGGAAGGACCTGGCCGAAGTGCTGGCCCCCGCCTATCAGCGGCTCGCCGCGGACGACACCGGGCCGGGTGCGGTCGATACGGTGGCTGTAACCGACGGTCGCGGTCAGGCGCCATAGCGGACCGTCAGTACTGTCCGGCCTGCGATGCGGGCCGGGGCAGCCCGCCTGCTCTAGGGAACTGCTGAATAACCCCGTTTTCGATCAAAGGACAAATCGCTGACCTGCGGGTTCATGAAGCTGATCATGGTAAATTCGGACTCTTTCAGCGCGCTCCTAGCTGACAGCGGCGGGAGCGCTGGTGCCCGGCCCGTTCGGTATGAATATTCCCGGAGTCCTGGCGGTCACGGTAGCGACGGTGGACGGCCTGGGCGGCCGCGGGTGTCTTGCTCGGCGCAAACAGCGGCGTGGTCATCAGGCCGGGCGGAGCCATCTCCGCCAGTGCCTGGACACGAAAGAAATGCGCGTCGGCGGTCAGCATGCATGCCTGCTACCATGTAGGCATGGAACAGATGACGTGGCGGGCGCCAGCCGAACTGATCGAGCGGGTGCGTCGTGCTGCTCAGCGACAGCGCCGCAGCATGAACGACTACGTGACGGCCGTGCTCGACGCTGCGACCGATCCGGATTTGGCCGGCGACAAGGCCGAGCGTCTGCGGGAACGGCTGGACCTGGCCGGGTTGCTGGCCGAGCCCGGTGAACGCCGTCGCCGTCCTCCGCGCGAAGCTGCTGCGGGCGCGCGCAGGCGTGCGGGCACCGGGACGGCGCTATCGCAGCTCGTCAGCGAAGACCGGTGAGTACGTTCGCCGACTCCTCGGCACTCGTGAAGCTCTACGCGGATGAGGATGGCTACGAGCACATCCGCGAACTGGAGAGTGTCGCCATAGCGCAGTTGGCCAGGGTGGAGGTTCCGGCGGCATTGTGGCGGAAGCAGCGCATGGGCGAGTTGTCAGCCGAGGATGCGAGCCTGCTCACCGCCGAGTTCGAGGCCGACTACTTCGGGACTCACTCGGAACCCCCGCGTTTCGCTGCCGTGGCAGCGACCGGCCGCGTTTTCGACGAGGCCGCAGGGCTATGCGCATCTCGTGGCCTGCGGGCCTACGACGCCATCCAGCTGTCCAGCGCCCTAGCCGTCCGGCGGGCTGACCGCAGTTGCGTGGCATTCGCGGCCTTCGACGGCTCTTTGCGCACCGCGGCAGCAGCCGAAGGCTTCGGACTCGCCCCGCCTGATCTGCC
>Ga0335076_10008892_pt1 | contig 10133 bp, 7 predicted proteins | sample Lox_Sample_25_FD_206717 | JGI IMG/M metagenome (GOLD analysis project Ga0335076, IMG submission 206717) | Soil microbial communities from Loxahatchee National Wildlife Refuge, Florida, United States - Lox_Sample_2.5 | ecosystem: Environmental > Terrestrial > Soil > Wetlands | place: USA: Florida...
ACCAGTGATCCCCGGCCACCGCCCAGTCCAGCTCGGCGGATACAACATGGATGCCCCATCCACGTCGCTGGAACGACATGAACGCGGCATCCACGCCTTACGACCTGGTGCGGGCGGTGCCAGAGTGACGCATGTTCAGCTTTACGCCGGCACGCCCGCTAGGTCCGGGCCAGCGCCGGCTCGCGCAGCGGAGCGGTGGCGAACTCGGCGATGCCGGAGGCGAACGGCGTCTGCGCCCGGAAGCCAAGATCCCGCGCGGCGGCCTCGGGGGAGGCCACGATGTGCCGGACGTCGCCGAGCCGGTACTCCCCGGTCACCACGGGCTCGATGCCGCCGAACGCGCCAGCCAGCGCGAATGCCATCTCGCCCACGGTGTGCGGCTTCCCGCTGGCCACGTTGTAGCAGCGCAGGGACCCACCGCCGAAATTCGCGGCAAGGGCCAGCAGGTTGGCCCGGGCCACGTCGCGGGCGTGCACGAAGTCGCGGCGCTGGCCACCGTCCTCGAACACCCGCGGCGGCACGCCGTTCTCCAGGCAGGAGCGGAAGATCGCGGCCACGCCCGAGTAGGGGGTGTCCCGCGGCATCCGCGGGCCGTACACGTTGTGGTACCGCAGCCCGACCGCGGTGCCGCCGGTCAGCCGGGCCCAGCTGGCCGCCAGGTGCTCCTGCGCCACCTTGCTCGCGGCGTAGGCGTTGCGCGGGTCCAGCGGCGTCTCCTCGCCGACGGTGGTCGTGACCAGGGAAGACCCGCACACCGGGCAGCGCGGCTCGAACAGCCCGCCGGCCAGGTCGGCCGGGTCCCTGGGCAGCGGCCGGACCCGGCCGTGCACCGCGCAGTCGTAGGCGCCCTCGCCGTACACCACCATCGAGGACGCGAAGACCAGCCGGCCGATGCCGTGGCGCCCCATCGCCTCGAGCAGCACCGCGGTGCCGGTGACGTTGACGTCCGAGTACACGGGCAGGTCGGACAGGTCCACGCCGAGCCCGACCATGGCGGCCTGGTGGCACACCACGTCCACCCCGGCCAGCGCCCTATCCACCGCGGAAGGGTCGCGCACGTCCCCCACGACCAGATCACAACCGACATGCGAAGGCGGGCGATCGTGAACGGCGTGCACGGCCGGGGTGAGCGAATCCAGGCCGCGGACCTCGTGGCCCGCGTCCTGCAACGCCGAAGCGATATGCGATCCGATGAACCCGGCCGCACCCGTCACTAGTACTCGCATGCCAGCAAGCCAACCAGCCCGCCGGACCCGGCCCGGCCGCGCGACCAACACCGTCATACCTTCGTAAGGCCCGATCGGCCGTTTTTCGTACTCGGGCCACCAGCCTCGGAAGTACTGTCTACCGCCATGGAAATCGATGTCGTCCTGCCGTGCCTCAACGAGGCCGGCGCACTGCCCTGGGTGTTGTCCCGGATGCCGGACGGCTTCCGGCCCGTCGTCGCGGACAACGGTTCCACCGACGAGTCGGCCGCCATCGCCGCGGCGTACGGGGCGCGCGTGGTACACGTCCCGCAACGCGGCTTCGGCGCCGCCTGCCACGCCGGGCTGCTGGCGGCGACCAGCAACATCGTCTGCGTGATGGACGCCGACGCCTCGTTCGACCCCGGCGACCTGCCCCTGGTGGCGGACCCCATAGAAACGAACACAGCCGACCTCATGCTGGGCCGGCGGTCCGCGCAGGGCAACGGCGCCTGGCCGCTGCACGCCCGGATCGGCAACCGGGTGCTGGCCGCCGAACTCCGCCGCCGGGTCGGCGTCCCGGTCCGGGACCTCGGCCCGATGCGCGCCGCCCGGCGCGAGGACCTGCTGGCCCTCAACCTCACCGACCGCAGGTTCGGCTACCCGCTGGAGATGGTGGTCCGCGCCGCCGAGGCCGGCTGGCGGATCGCGGAGACGGCCGTCCCGTACTACCCGCGGGAAGGACGGTCGAAGGTGACCGGCACGGTCCGCGGCACGGTCCGGACCGTCACGGACATGCGCCGGGTGCTCGCCTCCATCGCGCCCAAGGCCCCCGCGCCGCGGCCCGAACTCGCCACGCAGGCCTCGTCATGACCGCCGACGTGTACACCGGCAGGCACCGCCGCGAAGGCGCCCCGGGCGTCCCGGCCCGAAGCCTCCCGCCGCAGGCACCCACCTGGAGCAAGGCGAGCCGCCTGCTCGCGGCGCAGGTCGTGGTGATTGCCAAGGAGCCATATCCCGGCCGGGTGAAGACCAGGCTCACCCCGCCGTTCACGCCCGTGCAGGCGGCCGAACTGGCCGCGGCGTCCCTGTCCGACACCCTGGCCGCGGTGGCGGGGACCGCGGTCGCGCGCCGGGTGCTCGCCCTGGACGGCACCCCCGGCCGCTGGCTGCCCGGCGGGTTCGACGTGATCGGGCAGCGCGGCCACGGCCTGGACGAGCGGATCGCCTGGGCGCTGGCCGACGCGCGGGTGACGCTGCCGCTGCCGGTGGTGCTGATCGGGATGGACACTCCGCAGGTGACACCGGAACTGCTGGCCGCGGCGGCCAGGCCGCTGGTCGATAAGACCACCGACGCCACCTTCGGCCTGGCCGAGGACGGCGGCTTCTGGCTGCTCGGCCTGCGCGAGGTCGATCCCCGCCTCATCCTCGGCGTGCCGATGTCCCAGCCGGATACCGGGTCGAGGCAACTGGCCCGGCTCCAGCAGGCCGGCCTGCGCATCACGATGCTGCCCGAACTCACCGACGTCGACACGGCCCGCGAGGCCGAGCGCGTCGCCGCCGTGACGCCGGGCTCGCGCTTCGCGGCCTGCATGGCCCGGCTGCGCGACCCCGCGGAGCGGGCCATCGCCGCCTTCCAGTGACGCATTTTGGCCTGTCGGGGAACAAGCGATAGCCGAGAGTGGTTAAATTGGTTCCGGTTGTACGAAGTTCGTGTACGTGTCACAGCGCCTGCGAAGTTCTGACCTCGGGCGTTCGCATCCGCAGACGCCCGGCCCGTAGCGGGGCAGTGGTCGCGGCAACCCGGGACGCACGACCGTGGGTTCCCGAAATCGTCATCAGTAGGAGAAGTACATGCCTCAGGGCACCGTGAAGTGGTTCAACTCGGACAAGGGCTACGGCTTCATCGCCCCGGACGACGGCTCGGCCGACGTCTTCGTCCACCACTCCACCATCAAGATGGACGGGTTCCGCGCCCTCCAGGAGAACCAGCGAGTCGAGTACACCGCTGGCCGCGGCCCCAAGGGCCCGCAGGCGGAAGAGGTTCACCCGATCTAACACGACACGAAACGAGCAGAACGGGGCGGTCCCGGCCGGGACCGCCCCGTTCTGTCGTAAACCAGCCTCAGGCGACCGGGCCGGTCACCGTGACCAGGCTGCCGTAGGTCAGGTACGGGTACACCTTCTTGGCCGCGTCGAAGGGCAGCTCCACGCAGCCCAGGCTCTGGTAGGACCCGTAGCTGTACCGGGAGAACTGATGCACCGCGTCGCCGCCGTTGAAGTAGGACGCGTACCACACCGGGTCGTTGTACTTCGAGCCGTCCGGGTTCGTCCCCTTCATGTAGCTGAAGACGTACTTCAGGTAGACCGGGAAGGTGCCGTCCACGGTGGGGGAGGCCGGGATGCCGGTGTTGGCCGCGCTTTCGAGCACCACCTTCCCGTCGTGCCAGACGGTCAGCGAGATCGGGTAGTGCTGGCTGGCTATCGCGTACGTGTAGCCGTTGGGGTTCTGCTGGTCCTTGGCCACCGCGGTGAACAGGCTGGACCAGAAGGTCTGGCCCGCGATGCCGTCCATCGTCATGCCGTGCACCGACTCGAACGCCCGGATCGCGCCGACGTTCAGGATGTTGGCCGAACCCGCCGTCCACTGGCTGCGCAGCATCCACGGCCAGCCGCCCTGCCAGGTGAACGTCCCAGCCGGCGCGCGGTAGGCGGCGGCGAGCTGCGCCTTGGCGTCGCCCGCGGCGATCGCCGAGGCCGACGTGGCCTGCCAGGTCATCGGCAGGTACCCGAGCTGGGTCAGCAGCTGCTGCAGCCGCATCGTGCTGAACGAACCGGTAGTGAAGCTCTGGCTCACGTTGGCGCCGAGCGTCCCGCCGTCACCCGCGGTCGCCCCCGCGGCCGAGACCACGCCGGCCAGCCCGCCCGGGATGCTGACCGTGACCGTGGTCTGCTGCGACCAGCCCACGGCCGGGGTGAAGACCGCCGTGCTGCCCCGCACCGCCCAGTGCCCGGAGATCGACGGCGACAGCGTGGGCATCGGCGAATTGGGAGCCAGCGGCGCGGAGAACTGCACCCGGATGGAGCTGGTGCCGTTGACGCCCTTGGTGCCGGCGGCCGGGGTCATCGAGACCAGTTGCAGCGCCGCCGCGGGCTGCAGCGGCTTGGTCGCGTTCGCCGGGCCCTCCGACGACACCAACGAGGCGTGGCTCCCCGGCGTCGCGAACGCCACGATCATCACCCCGGACCCGATGACGAGCGCGGCGCCGCTCGCGGTCAGGACCGCCCCCCGCCGCTTCGGCCGGGTTACGCCGAATGACTGCCAGAATCCCTTAGTTTTAGTTACCGAATTTTCGCTATCTGCCTGCAACGATTGCTTCTTCCGGAACCATCCGGATCCCGACACGGCGCTGTTCCCTCCACGCGATATCACAATCTGACAAAAATTCAGGCCCCAAACCTGGCGGCAAGCTCAACAAGATGACAACTCCTCTTACTCACAGACGCCCGTGCGGGGGAAAAGGTTGCCGACGCCCGCTATCGCGAGCTGGCCGTCCCGCCGCTACCGGAGGCGGACCGTCCCCGGCCTCCGATGCGTTGCTGTCAGTAATCGGACGAACGCGTACCGACCACAACTGGCCAGCACCGAGATCAGCTTACTCAACCGTCGCGGCCGGGGCACGAGAGCCCGGCCGCAGGCCCGGGTCACGATCTCGCCTCAATAAGACGCCGAACGGGCCGGGCGAGCCGCCCCGGCGCCCCCGCTCCGCCGTTCCCCGGCAGACCATTCACCGCGGCAATTCCTGAATTCCCGCCCGGCATTTCCGAATTCCGTCCGCACGCGATGGCCGTAACCTCAGCGCAAGATTGCCGGTCACGGTGAGAACCGTAATAACTACGGTCCGTCCTCGCCTCCGGCCCGCCTGGCCGGGCCGCGCAGCCTGGCCGCCTATCACGGCGAGATTTCGGCAGCCGCACATGTTCGTCACCTGGGGCGTAAGGGCTTAGCAATGAATTTCCCAGGTTTCGGCGCCGCCCGGGCATTTAAAACCGGACAAAACGCGAATCTGGAGAATTCACGAATCCCGCCGGAGTGCGGGTCTACGGTGATGGACCGGGAGCAGCACAGCGGACATCCATGGAGGTGGATTGAATGCTTAGCGGGCATCGGTCCGCATGGCGCCGTCGCGGTAATAAAAGTCGTGCGGCACGAATTGCGGTACCTCTCGCTATCCCGATGGGACTGGGCCTGACCCTCGGGATCATTCTCGCGGTTTCGAGCGGTAACACCACGAAAATAGCCCAGTCGGCCCTCGGTGCCTCGGCCAGCCCGTCCGCCAGCGCGTCCGGCGCCGGCGCCGCGGCCGCCGCGTCGGTCGCCCCGAGCGCGGCCGCGCCCGCCGCGGCGCCAGCCAACGCGGCCGCGGCCGCGGCCAACTTCGCCAGTCCGCCGGCGAACCCGGCGGGCCGGGCCGGCCTGGCCGGCGCGAACGCGGTCGACGCGGCCGGGAACTCGTTCAGCTTCAACCAGAACGCCGATCAGGCCGCGGCCTCGATGAACTGCACGGTATCGGTGCCGGCCAACCCGCTGAGCGCCCAGGGGCTGGCCTCGCCCTGGGTCCTCGGGGACGGCTGCACCTGGGCGCAAGGCGGGACCGAGGGCGTGTTCGTGGACGCCACGATCCTGGCCCCGAACGGCCAGCTTCAGGTGTATGACCCGCTGGTGATCAACCAGGGGACCACCCCGGCCGTGGCGCCGACGCCGCCGACGATCGCGGCGGGCTCGCAGGTCATCCTCAGCGTCGGGTTCAACGGCAACGCGCTTGCCCTGGTGGGCCCGGGCGTGCAGCAGGGCAACTGCATCGACGCGTTCGGCAACTCGCTGATCAACCAGACCCCGCAGTGCAACGCGGTCGGCTTCTACCGCCTCGCCAACGCCGAGATCGCCCGCGGCACGCTGAAGGTCCCGGCGGCCGGTACCGGCAAGGACGGCCAGGCCTGCCAGACCACGCGTGACTTCGGCATGATTGACCAGGACCAGAGCGACAACGCGGTGGCGCACTACCTGTTCGACCCGAACACCGGCCAGTCCGCGCAGGCCACCGCGGCCAACCAGGCGAACATGGCCGGCGCCACGGTCGAGGCCAACGGCAGCGACAACGGCCTGCTGGACGGGTTCCTGGATCCGGCGCTCGGCTGCACGCCGTTCACCGCCCCCAACTCCACCAACCCGGCCGGGGCGAGCGCGTCGCAGGCGCTGAACGAGCTGAGCGCCCGGCAGAACCAGCGGGGCACGATCGCGCTGCTCCCGGTCAACGACCCGCAGCTGCTGGTCGGCGGGCAGTTCAGCATCGGCAAGACCAACGCCTACCGGGCCGAAACCGACCAGCGGCCGCTGGCGTTCAACACGAACACCTCGCGGAACGCGGCGACGTACTGCCAGAACATGGTCAACATCCAGACCGCGAGGCTGAAGCTGGACGCGCCGATGGAAACCGGCACCGCCTCGCCGGTCCCGGCCCTGGGCAACAACCTGGCCAACTTCCTCGCGGCCAGGCTGAGTGCCTCGTTCGGCAACCTGAACTGCGCTAACTTCGGCCTGACCAACCCGGTGACGCTGACGACCGACGCCAACGGCGTGGCGACCGGCGCGACGTTCAACACCGCGCTGCAGACCGCCAAGGTCACCGCCACCACCACGGGAGCCAACGCCGGTAACCCCGGCGGCGGCGCGCGTAACCGCGGCCAGTTCATGCCCGGCCGGCGCGGGCACGTGTAGCACGGTGATCCGCCGCGCGAGCGCCTGAGCCGGCGCTCGCCGGGAATCTCAACCAGCTCCATGGCCCAGGTGGCCCCGGGAATCCCGGGGCCACCTTCGCCATCTCCGGGGTAATAACCAGGCCCATCCGCGGGGCCGTCCCGCAATCGGTTGCGCTGCCGCGCCGCACGTGCAGGCGCGTATCACGGGGCTATCTCGATCCGCCTATCTGCGTCCTGACCTGCGCCGTAAGAACTTGGAAAGGAAATTCAGAGACCCGGCTGCGGCTCGCTCCTAATCCTTAAAAAAGCCTTACATGGAGCGAATCTTTTGAATTCGCCGATCTGGCCGTCGGCCCAGGTCTACGGTGATGCACCGGGAGCGTCATAGGGGACACCCACATGGAGGTGGATTGAATGCTCAGCGGGCATGGGTCCGCATCGCGCCGCCGCCGGAACAGCCGCGCGGCGCGTATCGCGGTACCACTGGCCATCCCGATGGCACTGGGCCTGACTCTCGGAATCATCCTCGCCGTCTCGGGCGGTAACGCTACGACCATTGCGCAGTCGGCCCTCGGCTCGTGCGACTCGGCCGCGGCCAGCGCCAGCGCCCCGGCCGCGAGTGCGAGCGCCCCGGACGCGGATGCGAGCGCCCCGGACGCGGATGCGAGCGCTCCGGCCGCGGACGCCAGCGGCCCGGCCCCTGCGGCCAGCGCACCGGCCGCGGGTGCCAGCGCCCCGGCGTCAGCGGCGGCCTCGGCCGCGCCGGCCCCCTGCCCGTCGGCATCCGGCTCGGCGTCGGCTGCGCCTGCGGTGGCCGCGGCCACCGTCGCGGGCATTCCCCCCATCAACCCCGCGGGCCGGGCCGGCCTGGCCGGGTCGAATGCGGTGGACGCGGCCGGGAACGCGTTCAGCTTCGCCCAGACGCAAGCCGAGGCGGCGAACTCGATGAACTGCACGGTGACCGTGCCGGCCCGCCCGCTCACCGCCAAGGGCCTGGCCACGCCGTGGGTGCTCGGCGACGGCTGCACCTGGGTCAACGGCGACACCGAGGGCGTGTTCATCGACGCCACGATCCTGGCGCCGAACGGCCAGCTCCAGGTGTACAACCCGCTGGTGATCACCGAGGGCAGCCAGCCGGAGGTGGCGCCCACGCCGCCGACGATCGCCCGCGGCTCGCAGGTCATCCTGAGCGTCGGGTACAACGGCAACGCGCTGGCCCTGGTCGGCCGGGGCGCGCGGCAGGGCAACTGCATCGACGCGCTCGGCAACTCGCTGATCAACCAGACGCCGCAGTGCAACGCGGCCAACTTCTACCGGATGGCCAACCGCGAGATCGCCCGCGGCACGCTGAAGGTCCCGGCGGCCGGTACCGGCAAGGACGGCCAGGCCTGCCAGACCACGCGTGACTTCGCCCTGATCGACCAGGACCAGAGCGACAACGCGGTGGCCAGCTACCTATTCAACCCGGCCACCGGCCAGACCTCGCAGGCCACCGCGGCCAACCAGGCCAACCTGACCCAGGACACGGCCGAAACCAACGGCAGCGACAACGGCCTGCTGGACAAGTTCGTGGATCCGGCGCTCGGCTGCACGCCGTTCACCGCTCCCAACCCCACCAACCCGGCCGGGGCCAGCGCGTCCCAGGCGCTGAACGAGCTGTCCGCCCTGCAGAACCAGAAGGGCACGATCGCGCTGCTGCCGGTCAACAACCCGCAGCTGCTGGTCGGCGGGCAGTTCAGCCTGGCCAAGACCAACACCTACCGGATGGAGACCGACCAGCCGCTGCTCCCGTTCAACACCAACCTCGCGCGGAACGCGGCGCAGTACTGCCAGAACATGGTCAACATCGCGACGCCCAGGCTGAAGCTGGACGCGCCGATGGAAACCGGCACCGCCTCGCCGGTCCCGGCCCTCGGCAACAACCTGGCCAACTTCCTCGCGGCCCGGCTGAGCGGCTCGTTCGAGAACCTCAACTGCAAGAACTACGGCCTGACCAATCCGGTCATGCTGACGACCGACGCCAACGGCGTGGCCACCGGCGCGACGTTCAACACCACACGGCAGAAGGCCACGGGCGTGGGCGGCAAGACCGGCCGCGGCCACGGCGCCGGGCGCCACAACTGGTGGGCCGACTTCATGCCGGGCCGGAACGGGCACGTCTAGCACGCTGATCCACCCCGGCGCCGGCGTCTGATCCGGCCCCGCCGAGAATCAATCAGCTCCATGGCCCAGGTGGCCCCGGGAATCCCGGGGCCACCTTCGCCATGTGCGCGCTGGCGCTATCCCCTGGTGACCGCACGCTCCACGGTCATAAGGCCTGAATGCCGCGTCCCCGCAGCTCGAACGCCCGCCCCAGGCTCCTCGTTTGATTTGGTGCGAGTGGTGCCAGAGTGACGAAGTCCGTTTTTCGCGTTCGCATGCTGCCTTTTCAGCGAGCGACGGGCCTCCAGGCCGGGCCGGCGGGGCGGGCTCTAGCCCAGGTTGGCCGAGCCGGCGTAGAAGTTGCCGAGCGCGGAGGTGCCGAGCGGCGCGCTGGCGGTGGACGGGGCCAGCGACGACGGCGAGACGAACGTGCTGCCCTGCGGCCCGGCCTGCACGGCCTGGCCGGTCGCGCTCCCCTTCAGGTAGGCCGACCAGGACAGGAACCACTGGGTCCAGCCGTCATCCCACTTGCCCGCGGCGGTGCTCGCGGTGACCGTGATCGGGTCACCGGGGATGGACATGTTGTAGTAGGTCTGCGCGGCGGCCGGCGGCAGGTTCACGCACCCGTGGCTGACGTTCGAGGTGCCCTGGTTCACCACCGACCACGGGGCGGAGTGGTAGTAGTCGCCGCTGTAGGTGAACCGGACCGCGAAGTTGACCAGCTCGTCGTAGTGGCCGGCACTGCCCACGGGGCCGCCGCCGATCATGCGCACCGGGTTGGCCTTCTCCACGCTCAGGTAGGTGCCGTCCGGCGTGGGCAGGCTGGCCCGGCCGGTGCTGATCGGCCACTGGTAGGCGAGCTTGCCGTTCAGGTAGATCTGTGTCTTGTGGGTGGTCGTGCTGGCCACCGCGATCAGCGACCGGCCGATCTCGAAGGTCTGCGTCAGGTTGCGCGCCCCGTACAGGCCCTTGCCGCCCTCGACCCCGTTCAGGTGACCGGTCAAGGTGACTTCCGTGTAGGCGGGCCAGTAGTCCCGCGGCCGGAAG
>Ga0335076_10008893_pt1 | contig 10133 bp, 11 predicted proteins | sample Lox_Sample_25_FD_206717 | JGI IMG/M metagenome (GOLD analysis project Ga0335076, IMG submission 206717) | Soil microbial communities from Loxahatchee National Wildlife Refuge, Florida, United States - Lox_Sample_2.5 | ecosystem: Environmental > Terrestrial > Soil > Wetlands | place: USA...
CGACTGGGGCGGCATCATTGCGTGCAAGCTCGCGCTCGATCATCCGGATCGCGTCGAGCGCCTGTGCATGATGGACACGATCTGCACCGGATGGCCGGTGTTCGTGCAGTACTACTACTGGTTCATGGACGACGATCGCGCAGAGAAGTTCTTCGCGAAGTACTCGCGCGAGTTCATCGAGTTCCTGATCGGCGGCCGCAGCCCCAACGGTTTTCCTCAGCCGCCCGAGAGCCCATTTCAGAGCGATCTGAACGCAATGACGGCGCCGGATCCTTGGGCGACCGATGCCGATCTCGCGGCGTACGCGGAACCGTATCTTCGCGGCGACGAAGTCGGCGTCAGTTGTGCGTATTACCGCAGCTTGCATTTTCACCGCGTGATCGCCGATCGCTCCGCGCCGAACGGCGAGCGATACGAGCGCGTGCCGGCGAGCGAGATGGCTCGGATGTGGCGCCGACAAGACATCAAAGCGGATTACCTCGACTACGCGCCGGAGGATCGCCACAAGACGTATCCCGGCAAAACGCTGTGGCTGTATACGAAGATGGTCGCGACGGCATCGGGCTCACGGATCGATGCACGCGGAATTCCGCGCGGCGATCCGGCGTTCGAAGCGTTTCCGCGGCATTTCCCGAATCTCGATGCGATGGCGGTCGACGGCGGACACTTCTTCATCGAAGAGCGCCCTGTCGAAACTGCGGCTTTGCTGCGCTCGTTCCTCGCCGGCTGACCGATGACGACGACCACGTTGCCCGATCGCGCGACGTTCGCGGACACCCTCGGCACGACGGCGCTGGCGGCTCGGCTCGGCGCGCGCCTATTACTCGAGAAAGTGCTGCGGCCGCGGCCGTACTCGTTCACGGATATTCCGTGCAACTACGAGTCGGTGACGCCGGAGTGGCTAACGGCCGTGTTGTGTCGCGACGTCGACGGTGCTGCGGTCACGTCGGTGCGACTCGGACGCGGCAGCACCGGTACCTCGGCGCGGCGGCAGCTGTTGCTCGAATACAACGACGCCGGGCGTCGGGCCGGCTTGCCGGCGAGCGTCTTCGCGAAGGGCACGCCGAATCTGATCACCCGAATTGCGGGTACCGTGTCGGAGAGCATGACCGGGGAGGCGTACTTCTACCGACAGATTCGCCCGGAACTCTCGATCGAAGCACCCACCGGCTATCACTCGGCGTTCGATCTCGGGAGCGGGCGCTCGATTCACTTGCTCGAGGATCTCGTCGAAACGAAAGGCGCGACGTTCTGCACGCCCGAAACGCACGTGTGGCGCACGCAAGCCGAAGAGATCGTGGCCTTGCTCGCGACGCTGCACGGGTCGTACTACGAAAGCCCGCGTTTCGCCGCGGATCTCGCGCACATCGTGCGCTGGCCGGTCGAGTACGGGCGCATGGTTCGCACGGTCGATCTCAAGAAATACCACCATCGTGGCTTCGACAAGGCGGGGGACGCGATTCCGCCGTCGGTTCGGCGTCGAAGCGCCGAGGTATGGCCCGCGATCATTCGCTCGACCGCGCTGCACGATCGGCTTGCGCAGACCCTCGTGCACTGCGACGTGCACCTCGGCAACTGGTACATCACCGTCGGCGGCACGATGGGACTACTCGATTGGCAATGTTTGGCGCGGGGCCATTGGTCGCGCGACCTGGCGTACGCATTGAGCGCGACGCTGACGATCGACGACCGGCGGGCGTGGGAGCGCGACCTCATCGCGCTCTATCTCGATTTGTTCGGCGCGCATTCGGGCGTCACGATCGGCTTCGACGAAGCGTGGCTGCGCTATCGACAGCAGATGTTCGGCGCGTTGGCGTTCTGGACGCCCACGTACGCGCCGCCGGCATTCGCGCCGAAGAACATGCAACCGCCGGCGACGGCGCTGGAGATGATCCGACGCTTCGCGCAGGCGATCGAGGATCTCGAATCGCTCGACAGTCTGTGAGGGGCAGTCTGCGAAGGGCAGGGGGGGACAATGACCGAGCGGGAAAAGCAAAACGTCGAGCGCGTGAAGTTCTGGGAGTGGTCGTGGAACAACGCCGTCGATCGCATGGTCGACGAGTGCTACGCGACGCAGTGCACGGTGGTCAACATGATGACCGGTTACACGATGCGCGGCCGTGAGGAGCTCCGCGCGATCGAACACGCGATGAAGAGTTTCGACGGCACGCGCCGCATGGAGATCACGAACATCGTCGCGAGCGGCGACGTGGTGGCGATTCAAGCCGACGTTTTGTGGGGCGAAGTGCGCTCGAAGGCATGCGCGTTCCTGACGTTTGACGAACACGGCATGATCGTCGTCGACAACAGCTACGGTCAGGATCCGTCCGGCGCGTCGACGCCGAACCGCTGACCGCCAACAGGATCGCAAAGGGGAGAAGGATCATGGGCCGATTGGATGGACGTGTCGCGGTGATCACCGGTGGCGCGTCGGGCATGGGCGAAGCCGCTACGCGGCTCTTCGTGCGCGAAGGCGCGCGCGTAGTGATCGGCGACGTGCAGAAGGCAAAGGCGGAAGCACTCGCGGCCGGCCTCGACGGAAGGGCGGTCGCGCTCGCGGGCGATGTCAGCCGTTCGGCAGACGTGAAGGCATTGGTCGATCTCGCGATCGCACGATTCGGTCGGCTCGACGTGATGTTCAACAACGCCGGTATCGGCGGCGGTGAAGCGCTCATCCACGAAACGCCGGAAGAAATGTTCGATCGTATCGTCGCCGTCGATTTGAAAGCGGTGTGGCTCGGTATCAAACACGCGGTGCCGATCATGATGGGCGCCGGTGGCGGCTCGATCGTGAACACCGCTTCGGTGTCGGCTCTGCTCGGCATGAAATACCAAGGCGCGTACGGCGCTGCGAAGGGCGGCGTTGTGCAGCTGACGCGCGTGGCGGCGATCGAATACGCGGAGCACGGCATTCGCGTGAACGCGATCTTGCCGGGCGGCGTGCTGACACCGCTCGTCTACGCGAACCCGGCGCTCGCGCAACCGCTCGATCCGCAAGTCGTCGAAGCGCAGCTCGCGCACGTGCAGCCAATTCGTCGCGCCGGTCAACCGACCGACATCGCGAACGCGGCGTTGTGGCTTGCGAGCGACGAGTCGAGTTTCGTGACCGGTGCATCGATCGTCGTCGACGGTGGATGGACCGCGTCGGCGCGCCCGCCCGAGGATCTGTCGGAACTCGTGCGCGCACCGCGATGAGGCGCGCGTCCATCGTGCAGAGGCGATACGCGAGCCGGCGGATCGATCGCAGCGCGCTTATGAATTGCGCAGATCGCTCCCTCGAAACGCACGCGAACGAAGAGTGAGTGATTCGAGTCGGCCTCTGAGGCAAGTCGGTCGGCTCGATCGACGTACGTGAATCGATCCGTCGTTGCGTTGTCAGTTCTGTTGACAGCGCGCCTTTACCGTCAAGTTAGATCGGTCAAGCCTTGTGCCGCTTTTGCATACTGCGGGGCTTGGCACGGGTCGGTGCGCTCGGTGATCATGAAAGCCCGCGTGATTGCACAAAAAAAGTCTGATTAGCACTCGCGCGTTCACGCTATATGGGGAGCACTGGATGACGAAGACTCCGGACGAGATCGATTTGCGCATCATCGACGCGTTGCGCCAGGACGGCCGCACGCCGAACAAGACGATCGCGAAGATGCTCAATGTTTCCGAGACGACCGTGGCGTCGCGCATACGCGCGTTGACGGAGCGCAACATCATGCAGGTGACGTTGCAGCGCGACATCTACTCGCTCGGGTACGAGTTCCAGGGATTCCTCGACGTCTACGTCGGAAATCGCGACGTCGACGCGGTGGCCGCCGACATCGTGCCGATCAAGGGCGTGCTAGCGGTCGCGATCTATCTCGGCAGCCCGGACATTCTCGTGTCGTTTGCGGCATGCAATCGCGAGGATCTCGCTCGCATCGTCAACGACGAGGTCGCGAAGGTCGCGGGCATTCAACGCGTCGATTCGTACCTCGCGCTCGAGATCCGCAAGTTCGAGGCGGCACATGTCGCGCTCGGAGTGAACCGTGCTGCGAACTGACGACGTCGATGAGCGCATTCTCGAGTTGTTGCGCGACGACGGCCGTTTGAGCAATCGAGAGGTCGCACGTCGTCTCGAGATTTCCGAAGGTACCGTGCGACAGCGTTTGAAGAAGCTGGAAGACGCGCACGCGATCCGAATCGGCGCTGTCGTCGATCCGCTGCCGCTCGGAATCACCGCTGCCGCGAGCGTGATGTTGACGGTGGATCCATCGACGTTGGCGAGCGCGCTCGCTGCGTTTTCGATGGTGCCCGGCGTCGTGTACGTCGCGTCGATCACGGGCCGGTTCAATGTCTTTGTCCAGTTGACGGCGCTGAACAACGCGGAGTTGAGAGCAGTTGTCGGCAAACACATCGCACGCTTCAAGGGCGTGCTCGCGGTCGAACTGCGCTTGCTGCTGCGCTCGCCGAAGCACGAGTACCACGTCATCGCAATTCCACGAACTTGAAATTGCACGGCGCGGCGCGGCGCGGTAAGTTACGCGGCCGTCGGCAAACCGGCGGTAAGTCCCCAGGCGCGTAGCTCAGTTGGTTAGAGCACCACCTTGACATGGTGGGGGTCGGTGGTTCGAATCCACTCGCGCCTACCAGCTTTTACCGACATCCCCGTCAGCCTGTTTCCCGATACGCCAAATGCGTTTTATGACAACGGCTTAGCCGGCGCTTCAAAGGTGCATCACCGTTGCAGCCGTAGCGCGACGCCATTAGAATCCGCCCCCGCGATGCCAGCCGGATGGCGTTGCAATCCAGTTAAAGCCGATAGCGTCTTCGAATCGGAGGCGGTGGCGGCTTTATCGCGTCGGAGAGTTGCTTATTAAGAAACCTGGGGCTAAGGGCGGCGATCGATCTCTGATCAACGAGGAGATCCGTATCTCGCCGGTGCGTTTGGTCGGTGCCGCTGGCGAACAGATCGGCATCGTAAGTCGGGACGAAGCGCTCGCCGAAGCGCGCAAGGCGCAGATGGATCTGGTGCTGATCGCACCGGAAGCCCAGCCGCCCGTGTGCAAGGTGATGGACTATGGGAAGCACCTGTTCGAACTGAAGAAGCAGAAATCTGCGCAGCGTAAGAAACAGAAGCAGATCCAGGTCAAGGAGATGAAGTTTCGCCCAGGCACTGAAGAAGGCGACTATCAGGTCAAACTACGCAACCTGATTCGCTTCTTGGGCGATGGAGACAAAGCCAAAGTGTCACTGCGGTTCCGCGGCCGCGAGATGGTTCACCCGGAGATCGGGATGCAACTGATGCAACGGATCGAAGGCGATTTGGCGGAGCACGGCAGCGTGGAAACACAAGCCCGCTTCGAAGGTCGCCAAGTGACGATGGTGTTGGCTCCGAAGAAAAAGAAGAAGTAGCTCGACTACTCATCACGGCGACGCGTGCTGTTGCGCGTCGCGAACGTATCAATGCGGAGTATCGAAATGCCGAAATTGAAAACCAATCGCGGCGCGGCGAAGCGTTTCAGGCGCACCGCGAACGGCGGGTACAAACACCGCCGCGCGTACAAGAACCACATCCTGACCAAGAAGGGCCCGAAGCGGAAACGTCAGCTGCGCGGTCTCGGTCAGGTCTCGCCTTCGGACGTCGGTCTACTCGACCAGATGTTGCCGAAGAAAGCGCGCTGAGCGGAGGGCGTCATGGCACGAGTCAAACGCGGCGTCACCGCTCACGCGAAACACAAGAAAGTCCTGAAGCTTGCGAAGGGCTACTACGGCGCACGCAGCCGTACGTACCGCGCTGCGAAGCAGGCCGTCATCAAAGCCGGCCAGTATGCGTACCGCGACCGCCGGCAGCGCAAGCGGCATTTCCGCGCGCTGTGGATCGTTCGGATCAACGCGGCTGCGCGCGAGCACGGACTGTCGTACAGCTTGTTTATCGCCGGCCTCAAGAAGGCGGCGATCGACTTGGACCGGCGCGTGTTGGCGGACATGGCGATGCACGAGAAAGAAGCATTCGGTGCACTCGCGCAGCAAGCCAAATCGGCACTCGCGGCCTAACGACTTCAAGCGACATCGACCGTCTTCCGGAGGCCAACCTGGCGCCCTCCCGGTCGACGTGTGAGCAGGGGAAGGGCAGTCACTGTCCCTTCCCCTTTTCGTATTGGAGCCACTGATGAAGCTGACCGACATCATCGCCGACGCCGAAACGGCGATTGCACAGGCGCACGACCCGCGCGCACTCGACGACGTTCGCGTGCGGTTCCTCGGCAAGAAAGGCGTGCTGACCGCGCAGTTGAAGGCGCTCGGTGCGCTGCCGGCGGACGAGCGCCCGGCGGCGGGCGCCGCAATCAACGATGCGAAGCGGCAAGTGCAAGCGTGGCTCGATGCGCGCGACGCGGCGCTGCGATCCGAGCAGCTGAGTTCGGCACTCGCGAACGAACGCGTCGACGTGACGTTGCCGGGACGGCGTCAATCCGACGGCGGCATGCACCCGGTCAGTCAGGCGCTCGAACGCATGGAGCGAATCTTCGCGGCGGCGGGCTACGCGGTGGTCGACGGGCCGGAAATCGAAGACGACTACCACAACTTCGAAGCGCTCAACATTCCGGCGCACCATCCGGCGCGCGCGATGCACGACACGTTCTATCTGAACAACGGCCTGGTGCTGCGCACGCACACCTCGCCGGTACAGGTGCGCGTGATGGAAACGCAGGCGCCGCCGATTCGCGTGGTGTGTCCCGGCCGCGTGTACCGGCGCGACTACGACGCGACGCACAGCCCGATGTTCCACCAGCTCGAAGGTTTGGTGATCGACGAAGGCATCGGCTTCGCCGATCTCAAAGGTACGGTCATCGAATTCCTGCAGCGCTTCTTCGAAAAACCGCTCGACGTGCGGTTCCGCCCGTCGTATTTCCCCTTCACCGAACCGTCGGCCGAAGTGGACGTGCAATGCGTGCATTGCATGGGTTCCGGCTGCAAGTCGTGCGGCCAGGAAGGATGGCTCGAGGTGATGGGCTGCGGCATGGTGCATCCGAACGTGTTGGAAATGTCCGGCATCGATTCGGAGCGTTACACAGGCTTTGCGTTCGGGTTCGGCGTCGACCGTCTGTCGATGCTGTTGTATCGCGTGGACGATCTGCGTCTCTTCTTCGAAAACGACCTCCGATTCCTACAACAATTCAATTAGGGGGCGGCGATGAAGATCAGCGAGAAGTGGTTGCGCGAATGGACTGATCCGTCGGACGGCAGCGAGGCGCTCGCACATCGGTTGACGATGGCGGGCTTGAAGATCGACGCGGTCGAACCGGTTGCGCCGGCGTTCAGCGGCGTCGTGGTCGGTGACGTCCGTTCGGTCGAGCGGCATCCTGACGCCGAGAAGCTGTCCGTATGCCGGGTATGGGACGGCTCGGCGGAATTGCAGGTGGTGTGCGGTGCGCCGAACGTGCGCGCGGGCATGAAGAGCGCGTTCGCGCGCGTCGGCGCCAAGCTGCCGGATCTCGAGATCAAGCGTGCGAAGCTGCGCGGCGTCGAATCGCTCGGAATGCTGTGCAGCAGCGCGGAACTCGGCCTCGACGCCGACGCCGGCGGCATCGTCGAACTCTTCGGCGACTATCGTGCGGGAACGGATTTGCGGGACGCGCTCGCGCTCGACGATGCCGCGTTCGAGGTCGACCTGACGCCGAATCGCGGCGACTGCCTGAGCGCGCGGGGCATCGCGCGTGAGATCGGCGTGCTCTACCAAACGCGCGTGGCGCAACCGGATTGCTCGCCGGTACCGGCGCAATCGAGTGACGCGTTCCCGGTTCGTATCGATGACGGCGCGGCGTGTCCGCGCTATCTCGGCCGCGTCGTGCGCGGAATCGATCCCACGAAAAAGACCCCGACGTGGATGCGCGAGCGGCTGCGGCGGTCGGGCTTGCGGTCGATCGATGCGGTCGTCGACGTGACGAATTACGTGATGCTGGAGCTCGGGCAACCGCTGCACGCGTTCGATTTGAACGTCTTGCGCGATGCGGTCGTCGTGCGCCGCGCGCGTGCCGGCGAAACGCTGTTGCTGCTCGACGGCCGCGAAGTAGCGCTCGACACGGACACGCTATTGATCACCGATTCGAGCGGACCGATCGCGATTGCCGGCGTGATGGGCGGCGAGCGCAGCGGCATCAACGCGGCGACGCGCGATGTCTTCATCGAATGCGCGTTCTTCGCTCCGCGCGCCGTGGCAGGTACTGCGCGTCGCTTCGGATTGCAGACCGACGCGTCTCAACGATTCGAGCGCGGCGTCGACCACGGGCTGCAGTTCGCTGCAATGGAACGCGCGACGCGGTTGTTGCTCGGGATCGTCGGCGGCACACCGGGGCCGGTCGTCGATACCGCATCGCCTGATCATTTGCCGCCAACGCAGTTGGTATCGTTGCGGCGGTCGCGTCTAGAGCGATATGTCGGCGAAGCCGTCGATGCGGACGACGTGTCGCGCATCTTCGCGCGGCTCGAATTCAAGCCGCAGATCGAACGCGGTTCGGACGACGTGTGGTCGATCGAGGTGCCGTCGCATCGTTTCGATCTCGAACGCGAGGTGGACCTCGTCGAAGAAATCTGCCGCGTGCGCGGTTACGACAAGATCCCGGTGCGCATGCCGCAGACGCGTTTGGAACTTGGCCGCTTGCCGCTCGATTCCACCCCGCGCGGCGAGCTGAAACGTTTCGTCGGCAGCCTCGGTTATCAAGAGGCAATCACCTACAGCTTCATCGATCCGGCGTTGGCAGATCTGCTCGATCCGAATGCGCCGACCGTCGTCGTGACGAACCCGATGGCGCAAGACATGTCGTCGATGCGCACGACGCTACTGCCGGGCTTGCTGAAGACGCTGATTGCGAACGTCAGCCGGCAGCAGTTGCGAGTCAGGCTGTTCGAGATCGGTCGTTGCTTCAGCGCGTCGGGCGAGTTGACGCAGCCGACGCTGCTCGGGGGCGTGCTATGGGGCGCGCGGCAGCCGGAGAACTGGGCGAACGACAGGGCCTCGGTGGACTTCTTCGACCTGAAAGGTGACGTGGAACGAATCGTCGAACACGGCGGTCGCGGCGCGCTGCGCTACGAGCCAGCGGACGATCGCGTGCTGCATCCCGGTCAGTCCGCGACTGTGTGCGACGGCGACGTTCTGCTAGGACGCTTTGGCCGGCTACATCCGGAGATCGAGCATCGGCTCGACGTGAAAGGGCCGGTGTTCGTGTTCGAGTTCGATGCCGAGGCGGTGCTCGCGCGGCGGCATCCGGGATACGAGCCGATTTCGCGTTACCCGAGCGTGCGGCGTGACGTCTCTCTCATCGTCGCAGTCGACATCAGCGCCGCGGCAGTGCGACACAGCGTCGAGCGTGCGCTCGGCAGCGCGCTGGCTGACTTCAGACTATTTGACGTGTATCACGGGGAAGGTATTGATTCTGATAAAAAAAGCCTGGCTATAGGCTTGACGTTGCAGGATCGGTCACGCACGCTAACCGACACTGATATCAACGCTTTGATGGACGCGGCTGTCAGCGCTCTCGAAAAGGACCTCGGAGCACGTCGTCGCTAATGGGCGACGAGACGACGCGATGCGAGGAGACGCGGAATGAATGCGCTGACGAAAGCTCAAATGGCCGATCGGCTGTTTGAGGAACTCGGCCTCAACAAACGTGAAGCCAAAGAGGTCGTCGAGTTATTCTTCGAAGAAGTGCGCGCGTCGCTCGAGCGCAACGAACAAGTCAAGCTCTCGGGGTTCGGCAACTTCGATCTGCGCGACAAAGGCCAGCGACCCGGACGCAATCCCAAGACCGGCGAAGAGATCCCGATCACCGCTCGGCGAGTGGTGACGTTCCGTCCCGGTCAAAAGCTGAAGGCGCGAGTAGAGGCATATGCTGGACCCCGGCCAGAATAACGAACTCCCCCCAATCCCCGGGAAGCGCTACTTCACCATCGGTGAAGTGAGCCAGCTGTGCGACGTGAAGCCGCATGTACTGCGCTATTGGGAACAGGAATTTCCGCAGCTGAAGCCGGTGAAGCGCCGTGGCAATCGGCGCTATTACCAGCGCCAAGACGTCATCGTCATTCGCCAGATCCGCTCGTTGTTGTACGACCAAGGCTTCACGATCGGCGGCGCGCGTCAGCGTCTCGAAGGCGACGATGCAAAGGAA
>Ga0335076_10008894_pt1 | contig 10133 bp, 8 predicted proteins | sample Lox_Sample_25_FD_206717 | JGI IMG/M metagenome (GOLD analysis project Ga0335076, IMG submission 206717) | Soil microbial communities from Loxahatchee National Wildlife Refuge, Florida, United States - Lox_Sample_2.5 | ecosystem: Environmental > Terrestrial > Soil > Wetlands | place: USA: Florida...
GGGGCCGCCGTTCGTCGAGGGCGAGGGCGCGATGTTCCTGGCCTCGAACGCGGGCAAGCACTCGCTCGTCGTCGATCTCTCGACGCCGGAGGGCCTCGAGGAGCTCCTCCGGCTGGTCGACCGCGCCGACGTCGTCGTCCAGAGCCTCCGCCCCGGCGCCGCCGAGAAGCACGGAATCGACGCGGAGACGCTGCGCGCACGGAGGTCCGAGCTCGTGTACTGCTCGATCGGCGCGTTCGGGTCGAAGGGCCCGCTCCGCGACCAGCCCGGCTACGACCCGCTCCTGCAGGCGGCGAGCGGGATCATGAGCGTCACCGGTGTCGACGAGATGCCGCCGGTGCGGGTCGGCGTCTCGCTCATCGACCTCTCGACCGGCCTGTGGGCGGCCTTCGCCATCGTCGCCGCGCTCGAGCGCGGCGGCGGCGCAACCATCGAGGTGTCGCTGTACGAGACGGCGCTCTGGCTCCTCTCGTACCAGATCGTCGGCTACTTCGCGACCGGCGAGGCGCCCGGCCGCGAGGGGAGCGCGTTCGCGCAGATCGCGCCGTACCAGGTCTTCCCGACCCGCGACGGCGAGCTCATGATCGTGGCCGGCAACGACAAGCTCTACCGCGGGCTCGCGGCCGTGCTCGGCCTCCCCGACGACGAGCGCTTCCGCACGAACCCCGACCGCGTCAGGCACCGTCCCGAGCTCGCGGCGCTGATCGAGGAGCGCACACGCGACTGGGGCACGCGCGAGCTGCTCGACGCGCTCGTGACCGCCGGCATCCCGGCGTCGCCGGTGCGCGACGTCGGCGAGGCCGCGGATCATCCCCAGACGGCGGCGCTCGGCATCCTCCAGCGACTCGCCGGCTTCACGACCGTCGCACAGCCGTTCTCGGTCGACGGCGAGCGGATCGTCCACCGCTCTCCCCCGCCGCGCCTGGACGACTACGAGCCGCACAGCTGAGTCACGGCCCGTCCCCCACGGCCTCGGGCTGCACGCGCTCGGGCACTTCGTCAGGCAGGTCGTAGGTCCGGAAGAGCAGGTACGCGGCGAGCAGGATCACACCGGCCAGCGGTCCGACCAGCCTGACGCCGACCGTGTGCCCGCGCGTGTCGCCCAGCAGCAGAACGACGACGACGAGCAGCGGTGCGATCGACGTCGCCGTGCGCTCGGCGAAGCTGGACGCCCCTAGGTAGGTCGCCTCTCGCCGGAGCTCGGTTCTCGCGCTGTCGTCGTCGATCACGTCCGCCGTCAAGGGCACGGGAAAGAGGAAGTGCGCGCCCACCGGAGCACCGACGAGCGCGGCGACGACGAGCAGCTGCACCGTCGCGGGGATGCCCGGCAGCAGCCCGGCGATTCCGAGCAGCGGGAACGTGACCGCGGCCGCGAGCATCGAGATGCGGTAGGCGCGGCGCTTGGACGTCCGGCGTGCGAGGTGTGCGAACAGAGGCACGCAGACGAGGGCGGCGGCGATCGCGACCCCGAGCAGCAGGGTGGCGCCGAGCCAGCTGTGCTTGCCGACGATCGCGTGCACGTAGAACGGGATGTCCGTCTGCAGCAGCTGGAAGGCGAGCGCGAACAGGACGACCGTGGGCAGGAGAACGCGGAAGGCTCCGTTTCGGAAGGTCGCCCTCAGCGCGGCGCGGAAGCCGATCTCGGCCGGGATCTGCGACCGCCTCGCCCGGTCCCAGACGCCGCCGATCGCCACGTACTGGCAGACGAGGGCGAGCCCCGCGATCGCGACCGCCATCGCCCTGAACCCGACCGCGTGGACGAGCGCGGTGCTGACGACGAGCCCGACGACCGTCCCGGCGACGCCGAGGTACACCTTGATCGCCTCGAGACCGACGCGCTCGTCGCTCGTCGCGGCCATCTCCGGCAGCAGCGCCTCGTACGGGGTGACGACGATCGAGCCGAACAGCGAGACGGCCTCGAAGACGAGCAGCAGGTAGACGGCCGTCGCAGCGTGCTCCGCGTTCGGAGGCGGCGTGAACAGGAGGACGAAGAAGATCGACCACAGCGGTGCGCCGAGGACGATGTACGGGATGCGGCGGCCGAGACGGGAACGCGTACGGTCGCTGAGGTAGCCGACGACCGCGTCGTCGAGCGCCGAGACGATGCCGGCGACGGTGAGCAGCGCGCCGACGGCGAGGGACGGCAGGAGCGTCGGCAGGTGCGCGTCGCTCGGCGGCGCGTAGTAGTAGAGAAGCCACAGGCCGCTGCTCTTGCCGAGCGCCTCGCTGCCGACCCTGCTCGTCCCGTAGAGAATCCTCGTCCGGAGCGGAATGGCCACGACGCCGAGCCCTCACCGGCTACGGCCAGGGGCCGGCGCGGTAGAGGTAGCCCTCGAGGCGGCGGCCGAGCACGCCCTCGAGCCACTCGGAGACGGCGACGAGCGCGACGAGGTCGACGCCGGTGTCGATCCCCTCGCCTTCCAGCAGGTACGCGAGATCCTCCGTCGCGACGTTGCCGGTCGCGCGCGGCGCGTACGGGCAGCCGCCGAGGCCGCCGACGGACGCGTCGAGCACCGTCGCGCCCGCCTCGACCGCGGCGAGCGCGTTCGCGTAGCCGGTGTTGCGCGTGTTGTGGCCGTGGAACCCGTCCGCGCCGGTGCGCTCGACGAGCACGCGCACGCGCGACGGCGTCGCGACGCCGATCGTGTCGGCGAGCACGACCTCCGCGCGGCCGGCGAACCGCGCGGCGAGCTCCGCGACGACGCCCGGGTCGACCCGCCCCTCGAACGGGCAGCCGAAGCAGACGGAGATGGTCACGGTCGCCGGGACGTCGGCGGCGGCGAGGATCGCCTCCGTCCGCTCGACCGCCTCCTCGAGCGAGGCGTTCGCGTTCGCGCGGTTGAAGCTCTCCGTCGCGGCGAAGCCGACGTTGAGCCGGTCCAGCCCGCAGGCACGGAACCGCTCCCAGCCGCGCTCGTTCAGCACGAGCCCGGACAGCTCCGTGCCCGCGCGCCGCTCGACCGCGGCGACCACCTCCTCCGCCCCGCCCATCTGCGGCACGCGCTCGTCGCGGACGAAGCTCACCGCCTCGACCCGCGGCAGCCCGGCCGCGGCGAGCCGCCCGACGAGCTCGGCGCGCACCGCCGGCGGCAGCGTCTCGGGCTCGTTCTGGAGGCCGTCCCGCGGCCCCACGTCGCAGAGGGTAATCCGCACGGGCAGAGCGTAGTTGCAGCGGATGCGACCGCGGCACCGGCGCGGCTAGGGTGCCCGCGGTGCATCCGTCCGCTTCCTTCAGCGCCGCAATCCGCGTGCGCATCGACGACCGGCCCGGCTCGTTCGCGCGGCTCGCCGCCGCGATCGGCGAGGCCGGCGGCTCGCTCGGCGCGATCGACCTCGTCCGGGTCGAGAAGACGACGAAGGTGCGCGACGTCACGGTCCTCGCCGACGACGAGCTGCATCTCCACCGGATCGTCGACGCGGTCCGTGAGGTCGAGGGCGTCGACGTCGTCAACGTCTCCGACCGCACCTTCCTGCTCCATCTCGGGGGCAAGATCGAGATTCACCCGCGCATCCCGGTGAAGACGCGCGAGGACCTGTCGATGGCGTACACACCGGGCGTCGCCCGCGTCTCGCGCGCGATCGCCGACGACCCGGACAAGATCTGGAACCTCACGATCAAGCGCAACACCGTCGCGGTCGTCAGCGACGGCACGGCCGTCCTCGGGCTCGGCGACATCGGCCCGGGCGGCGCGATGCCCGTGATGGAGGGCAAGGCCGTCCTGTTCAAGGAGTTCGGCGGCGTCGACGCGTTCCCGATCTGCCTCGACACGAAGGATCCCGACGAGATCGTGCGCACGGTGCAGGTGATCGCGCCGGCGTTCGGCGGGATCAACCTCGAGGACATCTCCGCGCCGCGCTGCTTCGAGATCGAGCGGCGGCTGCGCGAGAGCCTCGACATCCCGGTCTTCCACGACGACCAGCACGGCACGGCGATCGTCGTGCTCGCGTCGCTCCTCAACGCGCTGCGCCTCGTCGGCAAGAGCGTCGAAAACGTCCGCATCGTCACGACCGGCTGCGGCGCGGCCGGGATGGCGGTGACGCGGACGCTGCAGAGCGCCGGCGCGACCTGGATCGTCGGCTGCGACGAGGGCGGCGCGCTGTACCGCGGCCGGCCCGGGCTCGACGACGCGAAGCGCGAGTACGCGGAGACGACGAACCCCGAGAACCTCCAGGGCACCGCCGACGAGCTACTCGCCGGCGCCGACGTCTTCATCGGGCTGTCCGTCCCGGGCGCGATCACGGTCGAAGGCGTCAAGCGGATGGCCGACCGGGCGATCGTCTTCGCGATGGCGAACCCCAACCCCGAGGTCGACCCGGAGGCGATCGAGGGGCTCGCCGAGGTGATCGCGACCGGCCGCTCCGACTACCCGAACCAGATCAACAACGTGCTCGCCTTCCCCGGCGTCTTCCGCGGCGCGCTCGACGTGCGGGCGCGGACGATCGACGCGGAGATGGAGCTCGCGGCCGCGCGTGCGATCGCCGCGACGATCGCGGACGACGAGCTCGCCGCCGACTACGTCGTGCCGAGCGTCTTCAACCGCGCGGTCGCGCCGGCGGTCGCCGCCGCGGTCGCCGAGGCGGCCGAGCGCACGGGCGCCGCACGGCGCGCACGCGGCGCGTCGACCTCGGTCGCAGGGCTTCCGTAGTTGTCCGCAGGGGCGTTCAGCGGCTCGGCCGATGCCCCCGGTCAGGGCGGCCGCGACCATTCACGCATGACCGTCACCCATCACGAGCAGCCTCTGCCGGTTCCGTTCGAGACGGCCACGGTGGCGGACGCGATGAGCCCGGGCGTGATCAGCTGCCCGCCGGAGACGCCGTTGCGCGTCGTCGCCCGGATGATGTCGACGTTCTCCGTCCACTCGGTGTTCGTGTTCGAGCACCAGGACGAGGACGACGAGGACATGCAGCTGTGGGGGGTCGTCTCGGATCTCGACCTCGTCGCCGCGGGACGCCTCGACGTCGACGCGCGGACGGCGGGCGGGAGCGCCGTCACGCCGCTCGTCAGCGTCTGCTCGACCGAGCCGCTCGCGACTGCCGCCCAGCTGATGGCCGAGAGCGGGGTCTCACATCTCGCGGTCACGGACCCGGAGACGAAGCGGCCGGTCGGCGTGATCTCGACGCTCGACATCGCCCGCTCGATCGCCGCCGGCACCGGCCCGCGCGAGACGCAGGCGTCGGCCTAGCGGCTAGCGGGTTCCGAGCTCCATGCCGAGGAGCCGCGGCAGCGCGGCTCCGGCGCGCGCGGCGAACGGTGGGCGACGGCCCTTCTCCTCGGCGGCCTCGCAGGCCATGATCGACGTGCGCACGAGCCCGCCGCCGACGCGGCGGAACGGCTCCGGCGGCAGCCGGGGGACGCGCCGCGCCGCCAGCGGCAGGCGCGTCCACTCGTCGTCCGCGCCGAGCGCGAGCGAGGCGAGGATCCTCCCGCCGAGCCAGCTCGGCCCCACGCCGTGCCCCGAATAGCCGGCGCCGTAGTGGATGCGCGTGCCGGGCTTCGTCGCGAAGAACGGGAGATGGTCGGCGGAGACGTCGATCGGACCGCCCCACGCGCGCTCGACCCGCGCGCCCGCGAGCCCCGGCAGCAGGCGGCGCAGCCCCGCCTCCGCGCGCCCGGCGGTCGCCCGGTCGCGGCTGAAGCGCTCGTCGACCCGGCCGCCGAAGCCGATCGGGCCGGAGCCGCTGCCCATCAGCACGCGGCCGTCGTTCGTCGTGCGGAAGTAGTGGAGGAACATGCGGGCGTCCATGATCGCTTCCCCGCCGGTCCAGCCGATCTCCTCGACCAGCTCCGGCGCCGGCTCGGTGAGGACGACGTAGGAGCCGAAGTTCGTGAGATTCCGCGACGCCGGCGACCAGCCCGTCAGCGCGGCGTTCACGGCGAGCACGATCTCGCGCGCGCGCACAACCGAGCCTCCCGCCGTCTCGAGGACGCGGTCGCGGACGCGCCGCACCGGCGTCCCCTCGTGCAGCTCGACGCCGGCGTCCAGGGCGGCGCGCCGCAGCGCGCGCACGAGCCGCCCCGGATGGACGGTGGCGCCGTCCGGGAAGTAGACCCCGCCCCGGAACGCCGGCGAGGCCACGCGCCGCGCCAGCTCCTCGCCGTCGAGCGGCACCGCCTGGTCCGGGCGCCCCAGCGCGGCCGCCGCCTCCACCGCCCGCGCGACCGCGCCGTCCTGCGCCGGCGCGGCCGAGACCATCACCATCCCGCCCTCGCGCAGCCACACGTCCTCCCGGCGCGCCTCCGCGAACGCGCGCACGCCCCGGACGATCGCCTCGGCGGCGGCGGCGAGCCGGAGCGCCCCGGCGTCGCCGAGCAGCGCCCGGAGGGACGCGAGCGAGGCCCAGTAGCCGTGGAGGAAGCCGCCGTTGCGACCGCTCGGGCCGGCGCCGCAGATCTCCGCCTCGAGCAGCGCCACCCGCAGCTCGGGCGAGCGCTCCCGGAGCGCGAGCGCCGTCCACAGCCCGGTGTAGCCGCCGCCGACGACGGCGACGTCGACGTCGAGGTCGCGCGCGAGCGCAGGCGCGGCCCGCGGCTTCTCGGCCGCGAGCGCGTCCTCCAGCCACCACGCGGGCAGCGCCGGCTCGACCGTCACGTCGTCACAGGTGCGAGGCCGCGTGCTCGACAGGCGCGTCGAGCAGCCCGGCGGGCGCGACCTCCGTCTTCCGGCGGAAGTACGCGCGGTACTTCGCCGCGCAGATCAGCATCAGCGGGATGCCGAGGAGCAGCGTGCCGATGCCGATCACGATCGGGATCTGGATCCCGAACAGCGGCTTCGAGTAGCCGGCGCCGGTCTGGCTGTAGTCGTGGAACGCCTTTGCGAACACCGCGAACATGAGCACACAGCCGAGCAGCGGCAGCAGCCCGACGAGGAAGAAGTGGCGCACGCTCGTGAAGAGGTCGCGCCGGTAGTACCACGCGCACGCAAGCCCGGTGAAACCGTAGTAGAAGCAGATCGAGAAGCCGAGCGCGGTGATCGAGTCGCCGAGCACGTCCTGCGCCGGGTTGAGCGAGACGAGCAGCACCGTCCACACGATCGAGAGCGCGCCCATCCCGAGCGTCGACACCGTCGGCGTGAGATAGCGCGGGTGGATGTCCCCGAAGATCTTCGGGATCGCGCCCCAGCGCGCCATCGACAGCGTCGTCCGCGCCGTCGGCAGGATCGTCGTCTGCGTCGAGGCCGACGCGGACGTCAGCACCGCGATGATCAGCAGCTTGTCCCACGGCGAGCCGAACACGTTCGTGCCGAGCACGCTGAGCACGTCGTTCGAGTTGTTCTCCAGGAACTTCGTGCCGCCGAATGCCTGCGCAGCGGTCGAGACCACGACGTAGGTGACGACGAGCAGCAGCGTCGAGACGACGGCCGCCCGGCCCGGCCCCTCCGCCGACGCCTCCGACTCCTCGTTCACCGCGACGCCCGAGTCCCAGCCCCAGTAGATGAAGATCCCGAGCAGCACCCCGTCGGCGAGCGCGCTGAACGAGATCGCGAACGGGTTGAACCAGGACGCGCTCACGTGCAGGGAGCTCGCGAGGGCGTTTCCTTCGTACACCTTGACGAATGCGGCGATCGAGAACGCGACGAGGATGAGGAGCTCGGCGCCGAGCAGGAACTGTTGCGTCCGCGCGGACAGCTCGATCCCGCGGTAGCAGATCCACGTCATCAGAGCGATCCAGATGACGGCGCCGACGATGATCCAGGTGGTCGACGTCGCCCCTCCGTTCCACCCGAACAGCAGGTAGGTGTACTGCGCCGCGATCACCGACAGCGACGCCATCACGATCACGTCGGCGATGAAGATCGCCCAGCCGTTGATCCACCCGACGTACGGGCCGAACGCGCGCGTCGTCCATGCGAACGTCGTCCCGCAGTCCGGGTCCGCCTTGTTGAGGTAGCGGTAGCCGAGCGCGACGAACAGCATCGGCACGAACGAGGCGATGAGGACGCCCGGCGCGTGCACGCCGACCCCCTTCACGGCGACGATGAAGCCGAGCGTCGCCGCAAGCGAGTACGCGGGCGCCGTCGACGCGACGCCGATGACGATGTTCGAGAGGTAGCCGAGTGCGCCGGCCTTCAGCCCCTTGTCGCCGACGGGGATGTGGCCCTCGACCAGCTCGGGCGCAAGCGAGTCGCTCGTCATCTCCGCCTCCTAGCCCGCGAGTTCCATTGCCGTTTCGAGATCCACCGTCGCCGTCTGGCTCCTGACGCCCGACGCGAACCAGTACCCGACCGCTCCGACGGCGACGATCACGAGCAGCGTCCCGAGCGTCAGGTACTCGAACGTCGCCTGGCTCACGCCCCACGAGCCCTTGAACCCGTAGCCGACGCCGAACAGCCGCTCGAGCGTGTCCGGGAAGACCGCGACCCACGAGCCGAGCGCGATCCAGCCCGTCACGAGGATCGTCGAGATCCACAGGCCGGCCATGCCTCCGGGATGGACGTACGGCCGGTGCACGTGTCCGTGCGAGTAGCGCAGCTTGAGCGCGGCCGGGAAGATCCACAGGTACGAGATCAGCGTCGTCGAGATGGCGATGTCGAGGACGACCGTGAAGGCCGCCGACGTGCTCGAGTTCTTCAGCATGTAGATCGCGACGATGCAGAACACGGACGACGTGATCCCGGAGAGCATGTTGACCCGCACGGGAGTGCTGAGCTTCCGGTTGAACACGCCGAAGTACGGGAAGAACGAGCCGTCGTAGGCCGCGACCGCCTGGATCCGGTCGGAGCCGATCATCCAGACCGAGCCCGACGTGATGAGCGCGCCGATGAAGCAGAGCGTCATCACCACGAGCAGGGCGTGCGCGGCGCCGCCGTAGACGCCGTGGAAGGTCAGCGTCACGGCGTCGATGAACCCGCCGATGCTCGTCACCTGCTTCGCCGGCAGCACGAGCAGGATGCAGAGGATCGGGACCACGTACATGAGGACTCCGACGATCCCGCTGCGGAGGATCGAGAGGGGCACGTCCTTCTGCGGGTTCTCCATCTCCTCGGCGGCGCCGTTCTGGAGCTCGAAGCCGACGTAGTTGAAGAGCAGCAGCGGCACGAGCCCGAAGAAGACGGCCCGGGTCGGGCTCATGTCGGAGACCGAGAAGCCGGCGGCGCCGTGCTTGAAGCCGTAGATGATCACCGTCACCGAGAAGAAGCCGAGCACGACCGCGCGGAGGATCGCGCCGGCGTTCGGGATCCACTTGCCGTAGCGCAGTGCGATGATCGCAACGCCGATCGAGATCCAGATGAACACGAGCTTGAAGAGATAGTCGCCCGGCGTCGCCGTGCCGATCTTCGAGATGTTCGCGCTCCATGCGGCCGTCGCCGTGAACGCGAGCGAGCCGCCGACCCAGAGCGGGTTCGTCACCCAGTAGAGGATCGCCGCGATGCCGCCGTGGAAGCGCCCGAACGCGAGCTTCACCCACTCGTACGGACCGCCCTCCTGCGTGAACGCCGCACCGACCTCCGACATGAGGAGCATGTAGGGCGCGACGAACACGATCGCGAGCAGGACGAGCCAGAGAAAGCCCTCCGGCCCGTTCGACGCGACGGAGCCGAGCGTGTCGAGGCCGACGAACGCGCAGATGGTGAAGAAGACCATGTCGAAGCGGCGCAGCGACTTGATCAGCTTGCCCTTCTCCTCGAGGGCAAGTGCGGTCGTGGTCTCGACGAGCTGCGGGTCGGTGCTCACGTGGTGCCTCCCTTTGACGTCACTCGCTCCCATGCCTCGACGAGCGTCTCGCCGAGGATGCCGGTCATCTCATCGAACTCCTTCTGCGTCGCCACGAGCGGCGGCGAGATCTGGATCACCGGGTCGCCGCGGTCGTCGGCCCGGCAGATCAGGCCCTTCTCGAACAGCCGCGGCGAGAGGAACCCGCGCAGCAGCGTCTCGCACTCGTCGTCGCTGAACGTCGCGCGCGTCTCCTTGTCCTTCACGAGCTCGACCGCGTAGAAGTAGCCGGCGCCGCGCACGTCCCCGACGATCGGCAGCTCGAGCAGCGTCTCGAGCGTCGCGCGGAACGCGCCCTCGTTGCCGAGCACGTGCTCCATGATCCGCTCGCGCTTCATGATCTCGATGTTCTTCAGCGCGATCGCCGCCATCACGGGATGGCCGCCGAAGGTGATCCCGTGCGAGTACATCGACGTCGCCTC
>Ga0335076_10008895_pt1 | contig 10132 bp, 8 predicted proteins | sample Lox_Sample_25_FD_206717 | JGI IMG/M metagenome (GOLD analysis project Ga0335076, IMG submission 206717) | Soil microbial communities from Loxahatchee National Wildlife Refuge, Florida, United States - Lox_Sample_2.5 | ecosystem: Environmental > Terrestrial > Soil > Wetlands | place: USA: Florida...
TCCACCAGGCGCCACGGCCCCACTCTTCCGGGCGACGGCGCCTCGCCGGCGTCTTCCGTCGTCGTCGCGGCCGCAGCCTGGCGCACCACGGCCGCGGCGGCCTGCTCGAATTCGAGCGCGGATTCCTCGGCATCCAGCATCGAGGCGACGATCTGCCTGAGGTCCGGATCGGTGCGGCAGAGTTCGTCCAGCAACGCCGAGCGCTCCGCCCGCGGCGCCGCGAAGACGCGGTCGAAGATGTCCCCTGCGCGCAGCCAGCGTTGCGTATCCACGCTCAGCCTCCCGCCGTGCCGTGATGCCCCTCGGGACTATAGAAGGCCGCTGCCGCGGGTACAAGGCGCCTCGTCAGCAAGTCGTGCCGGATGACGTAACCCCGGGAAGAATGATTCTTCGGGAGTACACCATGTTCTCGACAAGACCTGCCGCCGTCGCTTGCGCTTGTGCCTTCGCGCTGAGCGCCTGTTCGCAGTCCGCGCCGCCGACGGGCGCGGCCGCGCCTGCCCAGGTGGATTCCGGAACCGCAGCCGCGCAAGCGCAAAGTGCCTGCGATCGACGCCTGGTCACGGCACAGGACGCGGCAGCCGTGCTCGATGCTCCGGTCAGCGAAACCAGGAATGTCCCCGGCGATGCGCAAAGCTGCGAGTTCCGCACTGCGGGATTCGCATCGCTCACGGTCACGCTGCGTCCCGGCCACGGCATCGCGGCAGTCGGCGCGTATACATCTGGAAAAATGAAAGCGTTCGACGAGAGCGAGCCCCTCGCCGGCGTAGGTGACGAGGCCGTGCGCAGCCTGTCGCTCGATCGCATCATCGCGCGCAAGGGCAACACGCTGTGCGAGATCACCGGTCCCGGCCTCGCCCGTCCGGCAGGCGACCCGATGACGCAGAAGCTCGGCGCAATGTGCAACGCGATCTTTGCGAAGTACTGACATGCAGGGGCCTGTCAGTCACCCGCACCGGATGGCGTAACTCCATGTGACGTGCAGATGCGGGAGGTCCCATGCGCCGGATCCGTGGATTCGCGTTGACGCTCGGTGTTCTTGCGGCGGGCGCCGCCCTCGCCCAGTCGAGCGGCGGCCAGTTCGGCATCACACACAGCGTGATTGCGCCCGCCCAGACCGTCAGCGGCGGCAGCTTCAGCCTCAGCGGCACCGCCGGCCAGGCCGAGACGTCGGCGACCGGTGCAGGTTCGTTCCAGCTGGTCGGCGGCTTTGCCGCCGCCAACACCGTGACCGACCACATTTTCGCCAATGGTTTCGAGCCCTGAAGGAGATACCCCATGCGCCTGACCCGAAATCTGCTGTTTGCGTCGCTGCTGCTGAGCGGTCCCACGTTGGGCGATCCGCTCGGCAGCGCATTCACCTACCAGGGCCAGCTCAACTTCAACGGGTCGCCCGCGAACGGGGACTTCGACTTCCAGTTCGCGCTGTTCACAGCGGCCACCGGCGGCACCGCCGTCGACACGATCACGCTGAATGGCCAAGCCGTGAACGCGGGACTGATCAATGCGACGCTCGACTACACCGACGTGCCGTTCAACGGGCAAGCGCTGTGGATCGAGGTGCGTGTGCGCGGCTCCGGCGGCGGCAGCTATACGACGCTGTCGCCACGCCAGCCGATCAACGCCACGCCGTATGCGCTGTTCGCGCTGAGCGGCAACCAGGGTCCGCAGGGTGCGACAGGCGCCACCGGTCCACAGGGGTCGACCGGCGCGACGGGCGTACAGGGAGTTGCGGGATCACCAGGCGCGACCGGTGCCACCGGCGCGCAGGGTCCGGCCGGAACTGTGACCCTGCCGTTCAGCGGCACGGGGTCGGATCCCAGCGCAACGCTTTCCGTCACCAACTCCGGTGCAGGCAACGGCCTCGTCGGACAGACCTCGGGCGCGGCGAGCGGCGTCTACGGCGGCTCGGCAAACGGCAACGGTTACGGCGTCGCCGGACGCGCAGGTTCGGGCAGCGGTATTGGCGCGCCGACGCACACCGGGGTTCTGGGCGACAGCGATACCGGTTACGGCATGCTCGGTCTCAGTCACGCCAACGACGGCGTACACGGTCATACGAGTTTCAGCGGCTCCGGCGCCTATGCAGGGGTTGCCGGCGTCGGCGATGGCGGCAACTTCGGCGTGTACGGTTCGAGCACTTCTGGCGATGGCACATTCGGCGGCAGCGGCAGCGGCAATGGCATTCATGGCAGCAGCGGCACCGGCAATGGTGTCTACGGCAAGAGCGGGGGAGCCGGCGTATGGGGTGAAAGCACGGGCTACGACGCCGTGCACGGACACACCAGCAACCCGAACGGCAACACCAGCGGCGTTGCCGGTTTCGGCGACGGCAACAACTATGGCGTATTCGGGACCAGCACGACTGGCAGCGGCGTGTTCGGCACGAGTGGCGGCGCCGGTGTCTGGGGCGAGAGCACCGGCTACGACGCCGTGCATGGGCACACCAGCAATCCGAATGGCAACACCAGCGGCGTCGCTGGTTTCGGCGACGGCAGCAACAACGGAACGTTCGGCGTCAGCACGTCGGGCAGCGGCATTGCCGGTTTCAGCACCACGGGCGCTGGCGTATTCGCCCATAGCACGAGCGGCTACGGCATGGTTACGGACACGGCGGTGTCTCAAGCGCGTGGTGCAAGCGGTTGGGTGAAAGCCATGGCTTATGTTCTGCCCGTGGGTGCGGGCGGCTCGCCAAGCGATACGATTCTGAGCTGTTTCAATTCCCAGCTTCCCGCGTCGGCCGCAACAACGCCGCCATGCGGCTTTGTCGAAGGGGAGCCGAATTCCGGGACCGTGACGATTGATTTTGGATTTCCAATCGAGGACAGGTTTGTTTCAGTCACGGCAACCAGCGCCTACTACTGGATAGCCGCCGCTCCGAGATCCGCCAACATTCTGGGAATCTATTCGAACGGCATGGCGCTGAGTTGCGACCTGGAAAACCAGTGTTCGATAGATCACATCACGAATAACGACGTTTCCTTCTATCTGGTGATCTACTAAGAGCGCGCCTGCTTCGCACTGGAGACTCCATATGAAACGATCCGCAGCGACTTGGGTGTTCGTATTGCTTGCATCGAGCACTGATGCTTATGCCGACCAGGCCGCCTGCGACAAGATCGCCGAGGCCAACTCAAAGACCGGCAGCAGCGGCGCGCGGATGACCACGACCGGTTACCCGTTTGCCCACGACACACCGCACATCTATGGTCTGGGCGACCAAACCTGCAGTTACCTGCGCGACGAAGCCGTCAATGGCCAGCCCGCGGCCGTCTATCGCGAGCAGTACAAGGCCGATACCGGCAGCACCGACGCGACGATCTGGATTTCCAAATCCTCCGGCCGCGTGCTGCGCGAGGAACAGGACGGCGACATCCGCGGCAAGGGCAAGGGCCACATTTCGTATCAATGGCAGCAGTAACGGTCTACAGCCCGGACACGTTCCGCGGGTCCAGGCAGGACATGTCAGGAAAATGCACCCGATGACGTAACCCCGCATGAGATCGTGATAACGAGGTACGTCATGAAGCTGAGCGCATTGCCCGGAATACGTCGGCTGACTCCGTTCCTTCTGTGCATCGCGGCATCGGCTCGCGGAGAAGGCGACCTCGACTACACCTTTCAGTTCGGCGGCCGCACTTACGCTCCGATTCCCTACGTCAGCGGCTCGTCGTTCTCCTCGTGCAGCGGCAGCGACGTTGCGGTTCAAGCGGACGGAAAGATAGTGGTCGCCGGCGTCTGCGAACTGGAAGGCAGCGCCGATTCCGTGTTCTACAGTTTCACCGCAGGTGCGGTGATGCGCCTGAACGCCGACGGCTCACTCGATGCGACGTTCGGCAACTCGCCGTGGCCGGCGAGTACGACCTACCCCGCCATTCCGGGATTCCAGTTCCTCTCCACGGGCACTGCAATTGTCGGCGGTCACGTCTCCGTCGCGGTACGCCCGGACGGCCGGATCGTGCTGGGCGGCATATTCACGGACGTCGCCCGCTTCGGTGCGACGTCGTTTGGCTTCGTTCAGCTCGATGCCAACGGCGCCTACGACGCCAGTTTTGGAAATGGCGGAGTCAGCACGGCATTCCTCTCCGTCAACGACGACGACGACGACGCGCTGAGCCGCATCGCGCTGGACGGACAGGGCAACATCGTGTTCGCCGGCACTTACTACCAGCACGGCGCGGCGAGCGGCGGCAATTCCGACTTTCTGGTCGGCGTCGTGGCGGCAAACGGCGGGTCGTCGCGAGTGCAGAAATATGCGTTCGATCTGGGCGGGAATTTCGCCGACTCCGCAAACGACCTCGTCATCGACGCGCAGGGACGTTACGTCCTCGCCGGCGCGGTCACGCCAGCGCTCAATGATCTCGAATGCGGGATCATCCGCGTCAATCCGGCGGATCTTTCGCTGGACACGACGTTCGGCACGCAGGGAAAGCAAACCCTGTCTTTCAACACCGGCGGTTACAACGACAACTGCGTATCGCTGGCGCTGCAGAGCGGCGGCAGCATCGTCCTCGCCGCCAACGTTGCCGGCAGCGGGGTTGGCATTGCCCGCTTGCTGGCGAACGGGCAGCCCGATACGGCCTTCGGACTCAGGTTTCTCGCCAGCATGGGGGCAGCGTCGTCCCAGCAGTCGGTTAGCCGCGTGCTCGTGCAGCCGTGGGACGGGCGGATCATTCTCGCGGGAAGCGGAGCGTCGGGCTACTGCTATGACTGTCAGCTGGACTTCAATCTCGTTCGCCTGAACTCGAACGGCAGCCTTGACACGAGCTTCATCGCCGAGAGTGTGAGTTCCGGCCCCGGCTCCGTCATGGTTGATTTCGGGCTCGAAAAGATCCCTGGTCGGGAAACCATCGACACTGCGCGCGCGATTGCGTTCTCCGGCCACCAGATAGTCGCGACCGGCGACTCGGTGGACACCACCAATCCAGCGCAAGCTCACTATGTTTTCGCGGCCACACGGTTGATCGACACGGATATCTTCCGGTCGTCTTTCGAACTCGTTCCTCCTGACCACATCACCTGCAACCGGAACAGCATTCTTCCCGATGCGTTTGCGGCGCAGATCGCCGCGAACCTGGATGGCCAGGGATTCTGCATACCTCCGCTGAGTTACGGCATCAGCGGCTTCGGCACGGTGAATGCGTGCGCGACGAGCATGTGCTCGGCCACGACGGCCGGCTGTCCGGTGACCCTCCATGCCCAGGCCGGCAGCGCTACCTTGTTCGCTGGCCACCAGACCCTTGATGTCAGCGGCATGCAGGCGCAAGTCGACACGTTCAGCGCGCCCATCCAGTTCTCGGTGTTCGGCATCCCGCAAAGCTGCAACGCCACCTTCAGCGCAACCTCCTTCGGGGTGAGCGGCACGCTTGATGTCGCCACCGATCACCAATGGGGAGGATTTCCCTACGACGTGAGCACGGTCACGATAGACAGCTTCACGACAACGGCCGCCGACTGCGGCATCTACTCGGCCTTGCTGACTGCACTCCTGCCCGAGTACGAAGCGAGCGCCGCGTCGATCCTGTCCTCGGAAATCTCCGATGTGCTGCTGCCTGCCGGGTATCAGGACACGGATGTTTGCAGCGAGTAGCTCGTCTCAAGCCGACCTCGCGCGCCTGCCGTCAGTTACTTTCGATGACCAACGAGCAGCCTCTGCGCCGTCGGACATAGATCCATCTGGATGCCGGGCAGCGCGATCAGCTGAGTACGCGCCTCGTCCTGCATCGCCCCGCCTTCCGCCTTGTGCCCGTTCGCGATGAGACACTGTCCCTGCAGCAGGCGTGCATGCCACCACGGCACCGGATCGCGCAATGGCAGCCGCGGTTGCAGCTCCGCGAAGATGGCGTCGAGGAGGGACACGGCTTCGCCGCAACGCCCCGCACCGACGAGAAAGCCGGCGTAAGGCAACCGCCACTGGTACAGATCAAGATTCTGCTTCTGGTGGAGTTGCTCGCCCAGCGCGATCACCGCGCGGAAATCGCGCTCCGCGTCGATGCGATCGCCGTTCGCTTCCTCGGTCATGGCCAGACCGGTGAGCGCGACGGCGACGTTGCCGGATACCGCTCCTTCGCGCTGCTTCTGCAGGTCGACGGCTCGCCGCCGCAACTCGACCGCTTCGGCATACCGGCCCTGCATCTCCACTGACGTCGCAAGATTCTGCAGGTCGATTGCGATGACGCCTTGTCCGTTGTCCTCGCGCACCTTCCTTATCGCCGCACGCTGCAGCTGCTCGGCTTCCACCAGCTGGCCGCTGCGCATCAGCGCATAGGCCAGATTGTTCATCGCCGTCACCGTGTTGGGATGGTCCTCACCCAGCGCACGCCGGAAGCGCGCGAGCACGTCGCGACCGAGGGCGACGGCCGTCGCGTAGTCGCGGCGGGCGACGCTGAGGAAGACCAGCGTGTTCAGCGCCTCGAGCGTCTTCGGGTGATCGGCTGGCAGCGTCTTCTGAAAGATGTCGAGCGCGGCGTGCGCGCACTTGTCGGCGTCTGCGAAGCGATTCAGATCGCCGTACACGACGGCAAGTTCAAGCTGCACGAAACCGGCCAGCGGATGTTCCGCCCCGAAGATCTTCGTACGGATGGCCAGCGCGCGCTGCACGAGCGGAATGGCGTCCTCGTACTGCCCGGAATCGTCGAGGTGCGTGCCGAGATTGAGCAGCGACGTGGCCACTTCCGCGTCGTCCGGCCCCAGCGCCTTCTCGCGGATCGCGAGCGCGCGCCGGTAGAGCGCCAGGGCGTCGACACGCCGGCCGAGGTCGTCGAGATTTGCTGCATAGTCGTCCAGATAACGCGCGGTTTCGGCCGCATCGACACCGAAGTGGCGCTCGGCCGAATGGAACGCCTCGGCAAACGCAGCATCCGCCGCCTTGTAGTCGCCGCGCGCGCCGGCAAGCGCGCCGATGTGATCGAGGCTCTCGATGATAGCCGGATCGTCCGCCGGCAGCGCGGCGCGGCGTCGCGCCAGCGCGTCGCGCAGCGGCGGCTCGGCGTGATCGTAGTCCGCCTTGAAAAAATGCACGCGACCGAATTGATCCAGCGCCGCAGCGAGGTCGAGGCTCGATGCAGCCGGATCGGCGCGGCGCAGGTCCAGCGCCTGTTGCGCGAGCGGCAGGGCCCGATCGTAGAGTCCAAGCGCGGCATAGGTTGACGCGATCGTGTCGAGCAGCTGCGCGCGCACGGCGGGCGCCATGCCTGCTTCGGCACGCAGGCGTTCGGCACCCTGGTCGATGAGTTCCTGTGCGGTGACGGCCGCGCCACGCGACAGCGTCGGATCGGCGCCGCGGAAGATTCCGGCGAGAAACCGCGTGACCTGCGATGCAACCTCGGCTTCGCGCGTTTTTTCGCGCGCCTGCGCCAGAGCGAACAGCAGCGCGACGATCAGAGTGAGCGTGCCGAGCGCCGACGCCGCGACACCGAGGCGGTGCCGGCCGATGAACTTGACGACGCGGTACCCGGTGTGATCGCGCCGTGCCTGGATGGGCTGGCCGCCGAGATAACGGCGCAGGTCGTCGGCGAAAGCCTCCACGCTGGCATAGCGCCGCTGCGGCTCGCGCTGCAGCGCCTTCAGAACGATGGTGTCGAGGTCGCCGCGCAGGCGCTTCGGCGCGAACGGCAAGCCAGCGTCGGCCGCCCTGCTCGGCGCGGCAGGGTCGGTCGTGTCCTGTGCGTGCAGGACTTCCTCCGGACTCGGCGCGTCGCCCAGCGCCAGCGGCCGCCGTCCGGACAGGAGTTCGTACAGTACGCAGCCGAGCGCGTAGATGTCCGTCGCCGTCGTGACCGGCTCGCCGCGCAGCTGCTCCGGCGCGGCGTACGCCGGCGTCAGCGGTCGATGCAGCGCGTCCACCGTCGCCGTGGCACCCGGCACGGATTCATCGAGCAGCTTGGCGATGCCGAAGTCGAGCAGCTTCGCCTCGCCCGCGGCCGTGACGAGGATGTTCGACGGCTTGATGTCGCGATGCACGACCAGCTGGCCGTGGGCAAACTGCACCGCTGCGCAGATGTCGAGGAACAGGCCTATGCGCTCCTCCAGCCTCGTGTTTTGCTCCTGGCAATGGCGCAGCAGCGGCGCGCCGTCGATGAATTCCATCGCGAAATACGGGCGGCCATCTTGCGCGATGCCGCCGTCGAGCAACCGGGCGATGTGCGGGTGCTCGAGGCGCGCCAGGATCTGCCGTTCGCGCAGGAACCGGGCGAGCACCGCGTCGGAATCCATGCCGCGCTTGATGAGCTTCAGCGCCGCGCGCTGCTCGAACTGGCCGTCCGCACGCTCGGCCAGATACACCACGCCCATGCCGCCGCGGCCGAGTTCGTGCAGCAGGCGCCACGGTCCGACGCGCTCGGCGGCCCGGCTGTCCTGCGCGTCGGCCCAATCCGCAGCCGCGCCGCCGCGCGCCGACTCCACGCCACGCTCGAAATGCGCCGCCCGTGCATCGGCTTTCAGCAACTTTTCGACTTCGCCACGCAGCTCCGGGTCATCGGCACACAACCGGTCGAGCAGCGCGGCGCGCTCGCCTACGGGCGTTTCGACAACGCTGTCGAAAATCGCACCGATCCGCTGCCAGCGCTGCGCGTCCACGTTCAGGCCTGCGCCTGCTCCAGACCGAGCTGCTGCACGAGGAACGCGCGTGCGCGCCGCCAGTCGCGGAACACGGTCCGTTCGGCGAGATCCTGCATGCGCGCGATCTCGGCCATGCCGAGTCCGCCGAAGACGTGCCACTCGACGAGCTGACCGGCGCGGGCGTCGAGTTCGGTCAGTCGCGTCAACGCATCGTCCAGCGCGACGAGATCGATCATGTCGTTGCTGATTCCGATCTGCTCGCCGAGATCGGTGATCGCATAGTCGCCCCCCCGTTTCAGGCGCGAGCGCCGGCGCGCATGGTCGACCAGCACCTGGCGCATCGCGCGCGCGGCGAGTGAAAGGAAGTGCGCGCGGTCGATCGACTTCGCTTGCGGCGCGCCATGCAGCTTGAGATACACCTCGTGCACGAGTGCGGTCGTGTCGAGGGTCGCCGGGCTGCCGGCGGCGCGGCGCTGGCCGCGCGCGATGCGCCGCAGTTCCTGGTAGACGAGTTCGAACAGGCCCTGCGGCATGTCTGCGGGAACAGTCACGGGGGACATCGTATTGCCAAGGCGGTCCGGAATGCGATCTAGTGTAGCCCGCGCGCAGCGTGCGAGAAGGGATCGCCATGCGCTGGGCACTCCGGCGCCACGTTTCCAACGGCGATTTCCCCGAGCCGAATCACGGCGAGACGATGGTTCTCGTGGGGGCGGCATTCTGACAGGCGGCGCAAACTTGATATGCTCGCGTGCGCCCAAATCTTCAGGCACTCGCCGCATGGTTCAGGGACCCGACGTGTCAGCCACCGTTTCCGCAGCCAACGTCTTCGACGCCACCGAAGCCAACTTCGAAGCCGAGGTCATCCGCGCTTCGTTGACGACTCCGGTGCTTGTCGATTTCTGGGCGAGCTGGTGCGCGCCGTGCCGCGCGCTCGGCCCGATTCTGGAAAAGATCGTCGGTGAATACGCCGGCGGGCTCAAGCTGGCGAAAGTGGATACCGACGCGCAAGGTCAGCTCGCCGCGATCTTCGGCATCCGCAGCCTGCCGACGGTCGTGCTGGTCAAGGACGGCCAGATGGTCGACGGCTTCATGGGTGCATTGCCGGAATCGGCCGTGCGCGAATTCCTGCAGCGGCACGTCGCTGCGAATGCGCCGCCTGCCCCGCCCGCTCCGGCGCCGGAAACGGCGGTTGCGGAAACGCCCGAGCAGTCCATCGCGCGCCTGCAGCAGGAAATCACCCGGCACGCCGACAAGCCCGAGCTGAAGCTCGATCTGGCGCTCGCGTACATGCGCGCCGGGCTTGCCGACGCGGCGCTGACCGAACTCGACAGCCTGCCGGCCAATCTCGCCGAAGACGCGAAGGCGAAGCGCCTGCGCAACCAGCTCGACTTCTCCCGTGCGCTCAGGAATGCACCGGATACCGCCACCCTGCTCGCGCGACTGGCCCAGAACGAGAACGATCATGCCGCGCGCGACCTGCTCGGCGTGCGCCTGCTCATCGACGGCGAAAGCGCGGCAGCGCTCGAGGAATTCCTGCACATCCTGCGTACGCAACGCGACTGGAACGACGGTC
>Ga0335076_10008897_pt1 | contig 10131 bp, 8 predicted proteins | sample Lox_Sample_25_FD_206717 | JGI IMG/M metagenome (GOLD analysis project Ga0335076, IMG submission 206717) | Soil microbial communities from Loxahatchee National Wildlife Refuge, Florida, United States - Lox_Sample_2.5 | ecosystem: Environmental > Terrestrial > Soil > Wetlands | place: USA: Florida...
CGACAAGATAGACGGCGCCGGCGCCGATCGCCTCGGCTGGCGTCGCAACGCGCTTCTGGTCGCCCGCCGTCTCGCCAGCCGGGCGGATGCCGGGAGTGACGATCAGCATACTGTCTCCGACCGTCCGCCGCGCCAGCTTCGCCTCGGCCGCGCTCGCGACCAGTCCGCCGAGTCCGAGCGCGAGCGCCTGCTCGGCGCGCCGGCGCACTGTCTCGACCACCCCGAAGCGATAGCAGGCGTCCGAGAGGTCGGCGTCGTCGTACGAGGTCAGCACGGTGACGGCGAGAATGCGCGTCCCCGAACCCTTGGCTCCGGCGACCGCGGCGCGCATCGTCTGCGGATAGGCATGAACGGTGACGAACGTCGCGCCGAGCTTCGCCGCCTGCGCCGTCCCCCGCTCGACGGTGTTGGGAATGTCGTGCAGCTTCAGATCGAGGAACACCTTCTTGCCGGAAGCCGCGAGTTCGGGGACGAGCGGCAGACCGCCGCCATAGGCAAGCTCCATCCCAATCTTATAGAAACTCGCGCTTTCGCCGATCCGCTCGACGAGACGCTTAGCCTCGCCCGCGTCCGGCATGTCGAGGGCGATGATCAGGCGGTCGCGCGCCGCTGTGGCGCTCAACGCGCCGCCCTCCCCGCATCTTCCGGCGCGAGCCGATAGGTCCACACGAAGGCCGGAGGCAGGTTGAGCAGGATCGGGCGCGAGCGGACCGCCACATAGCGGCTCGCGAGGGCTTCGCGCGGAATGGGCGAACGGAGGCCATAGGTAAACTGGACGAACCGGCCCGACAACCCCATCAACGTGAAGGCGTCGGCGACGAGCTTCTCGCGCCGCTCGGGCGGCTGATTGAGCAACGGCAGGCTGGAGACGAAGGCGGCGATCGGCTGGCCAGCCAACTCCGCGAGCGTGCGCGGGAGATCATAAGCGTCGCCGTGGATGACCTTGGCAGGGGCGAAGCGCCGCCTCAGGAGCTGGCAGAATCCGGGATCGTATTCGATCAGCGCGAGGCGCTCGGGCGCGACGCCGCTTTCGACCAGCGATCGCGTCACCGGACCGGTGCCGGGACCGAGCTCGACAATGAGCCCCCTCGGCGGCGATCCGATCGCGGAAGCCATCGCGCGCGCGAGCGCTTTCCCCGAGGGCGCGACCGCGCCGGTCAGACGCGGCGCCGCGATGAGCGTCTTGATAAAGCGCGCGCCGTCAGCGAGGCCCCGCCGAGGCGTCCGGTCCAGCGCTTGACGATGCATGAAAGCTCCGCGAACGCGCCCGAATCTCCGGCGCCGCTCAGCGCGCGCTTATAACGAGCGGAAGCGCGCCTGCAAAGCGGTGGCGGACGCTCTGTTAGTCGCCGCCGCGGAAGCAATCAACCTCAACCTCGACTAGCCATTCGGGGTCTATGAACCGCGAAACGCCGACGAAAGTGCAGGCCGGCCGAATGTCCCCGAAAAACTCGCCATGCGCGCGAGCGGCTTCCCGCCAACGGTCGATATCGATGAGCATTACGCGCGTTCGAATGACATCCTGCAGGCGGCCGCCCGCCTCATCGATCGCTCGAAGGGCGATGGCGAGACAAGCCTTCGTCTGCTCATAGACGTCGCCCGGATGAGCGGTGCGGCCGTCAGGGGCAATGGGCGCGGTGCCGGCGACAGCGACATAAGGTCCGCAGCGGACAGCGCGCGAGAACCCGATTGTCGGCTCGAGAGGCGAGCCGGATGACGCAAGCTGACGCGGCGCGGCGGTCTCCGAAACTTCGGCGCCGCTCACCCGCGCCCCTCGAAGAACTCCTTCATTTTGGCGAAAAAGCCCGCGCTTTCGGGATGGGTCGTGTGCGACGATTCGGCGGCGAACTCGTTCAGGAGTTCGCGCTGGCGCCGGTTCAGGTTCTGCGGCGTCTCGACATTGAGCTGGACAAAGAGATCGCCCGAATCGCGCGAACGCAGCACGGGCATGCCCTTGCCGCGCAGCCTCAATTGCCGCCCGGACTGCGCGCCTTCGGGAACGCTGACCCTCGACTCGGTTCCATCGAGCGTGCGCACAGTGAACTCGCCGCCCAGCGCCGCCTGCACCATCGAGATCGGGACCCGGCAATAAAGGTCGGCACCGTCGCGCTGGAAGATGTACAGGTCCCCTGGCGGGCCGCCCCGCATTCCTGCCTCGCCCTCGCCGGTGAGGCGAATGCGGGTGCCGTCCTCGACGCCGGTTGGAACATTGACCGACAGCGTGCGCTCTCTGGTCACCCGTCCGGCGCCGGAGCATTTATCGCAAGGATTGTCTATTGTCTGCCCGCGGCCGTGACAGGAGGGGCAGGTTCGTTCGATGGCGAAGAAGCCCTGTTGGGCGCGTACTCGCCCATGGCCGCCACATGTCTTGCATGTGACGGGCTTGGAGCCGGCTCGAGCGCCGGAGCCGCCGCAGGCTTCGCAAGTCACCGAAGTCGGCATCCGGATCGTCGCGGTCTTGCCGTGAAACGCTTCTTCGAGCGTGATCTCGAGATTGTAGCGAAGGTCCGCGCCGCGCTCCCGCCCCGACGACTGACGGCCGCGCCGCCCGCCCATCATATCGCCGAACAGGTCGTCGAAGATATCGGACATCGAGGCGGCGAAACCGTCGTTCATACCGCTCTGGTCGAACGCGGCGTGACCATAGCGATCGTAAGCCGCGCGTTTCTGGGCGTCCGACAGATGCTGGTAGGCTTCGTTCAGTTCCTTGAATCGCGTCTCGGCCTGCTTGTCGCCGGGATGCCGGTCGGGATGGCACTGCATCGCCGCCTTGCGGAAGGCGGACTTGAGTTCAGCGTCGCTCGCCGTCTTGGAAACGCCCAGGGTTTCGTAGAAATCGCGCTTGGACATTGTTCAGCGCGCCCGCAGCCTATGCATGCCTCAGACCTGCTTCTCCCGCGCCGCTCGCCTGCGCATGGATCGGCTCTATTCTCTTCACGGGCGCGACCCGACGAGAACCAAGCCCCCATACGCCATTCCGGCGGTCCCCAACACCAAGGCCGGCCGCTCGAGGCGGCCGGCTTCATTCCGTTCAGGACGACTTCTTCTTGTCGTCGTCGACTTCGCGGAATTCCGCATCGATGACGTCGTCTTTGGCCTGGCCCTCGCCGCCTGCACCGGCGCCGGCGTCACCCGGCGCGCCGCCAGCCGCCTGCTGGGCCTTGTACATGGCTTCGCCGAGCTTCATCTGCGCCTGCATCAGGTCGTTGGTGCGGGCCTTGATACCCTCGACGTCCTCGCCCTGCAGCGCCGTGCGCAGGGAAGCGACCGCCGATTCGATGGCGCTGCGATCGGATTGGGCGACCTTGTCGCCGTAGTCCTTCAGCGCCTTCTCCGCGTCATGGGCGAGCGCCTCGCCGCTGTTCTTGGCGTCGACCAGCTCGCGCCGCTTCTTGTCCTCGGCCGCATGCGCTTCGGCGTCCTTCACCATCCGGTTGATGTCCGCCTCGCTCAAGCCGCCCGACGCCTGGATGCGGATCTGCTGCTCCTTGTTGGTCGCCTTGTCCTTGGCGGTGACGTTGACGATGCCGTTGGCGTCGATATCGAACGTCACCTCGATCTGCGGCACGCCACGCGGAGCCGAGGGAATCCCGACCAAGTCGAACTGGCCGAGCGCCTTGTTGTCGGCGGCCATCTCGCGCTCGCCCTGGAAGACGCGAATCGTCACCGCGGTCTGGTTGTCCTCGGCGGTCGAGAACACCTGGCTCTTCTTGGTCGGAATGGTCGTGTTGCGCTCGATGAGCCGGGTGAAAACGCCGCCCAACGTCTCGATGCCGAGCGACAGCGGCGTCACGTCAAGCAGCAGCACGTCCTTGACGTCGCCCTGCAGCACGCCCGCCTGAATGGCCGCGCCTACTGCTACGACTTCGTCCGGGTTGACGCCCTTATGCGGCTCCTTGCCGAAGAACTGTTTGACGACCTCCTGCACCTTGGGCATGCGGGTCATGCCGCCGACCAGAACCACCTCGTCGATCTGACCCGCCGAGAGGCCGGCATCCTTCAAGGCCTTGCGGCACGGCTCGACGGTTCGCTGGATGAGGTCGTCGACGAGCGCCTCGAACTTCGCGCGGGTCAGCTTCAGCGCCAGATGCTTCGGCCCGCTCGCGTCAGCAGTGATATAGGGAAGGTTGATCTCGGTCTGGGTCGCCGACGACAGCTCGATCTTCGCCTTTTCCGCCGCCTCCTTGAGGCGCTGGAGCGCGAGCTTGTCCTTGGTCAGGTCGATGCCCTGCTCCTTCTTGAACTCGCCCGACAGATATTCGACCAGACGCATGTCGAAGTCCTCGCCGCCGAGGAAGGTGTCGCCGTTGGTCGACTTCACCTCGAACACGCCGTCGCCGATCTCGAGGATCGAAATGTCGAACGTGCCGCCGCCGAGGTCATAGACGGCGATCGTGCCGGATTTCTTCTTGTCGAGGCCGTAGGCGAGCGCCGCCGCCGTCGGCTCGTTGATGATGCGAAGCACTTCGAGGCCGGCGATCTTGCCGGCGTCCTTGGTCGCCTGACGCTGTGCGTCGTTGAAATAGGCCGGGACCGTGATGACGGCCTGGGTCACCGGGCCGCCGAGATAGGCTTCCGCCGTCTCCTTCATCTTTTGCAGGATGAACGCGGAAATTTGCGAAGGCGAATATTGCTTACCGTCGACGCTTACCCATGCGTCGGCATTCGGGCCCCGAACGATCTTGTACGGAACAAGCGCCATGTCCTTTTTTGAAATCGGATCGTCGAACGACCGTCCGATCAGCCGCTTGATCGCAAAGATCGTGCGCTCAGGATTGGTTACCGCCTGCCGTTTGGCCGGCTGGCCGATGAGACGCTCGCCATCGTCCGTAAACGCGACGATCGACGGCGTCGTGCGCGCCCCCTCGGAATTTTCGATCACCTTGGGGGTCGAGCCCTCCATGACAGCGACGCACGAGTTGGTTGTGCCGAGGTCGATGCCAATTACCTTCGCCATGTCATTCCCCTGTTCCTTCGCGGGACCGCCAGGCCCCAAAGCGGCCGAGCTCTCAGGAAGCATTCCGCCGCGCCTCTCAAGCCGTCGGCTTCGCTCTTCCGGTCCCCGTTTCTCATCGCCAGATTTCCGCTGGTCCGGCGCAAATTCGCGCCCGAACCTGCCAGTCCGGGCGTATATAGGTGGGGTGATTTGGCGGCGCAAGGCGCGGAAGCGGCGGATTTTTCAAGGTTTGCGTGCGGTTGCCGGGGTCGCGGAGCGCCTTCCCCTTTCTCCTGAACGCCTCTAGGTTTGGCCGATGATTCGACGGTTTTGGCTACCGGTTTGCAGCCTCGTCGCCGCGGCTTTCGTTGCGAGCGAGGGCGCCGCGCAGATGATGCTCCCCGGCGCGGCTCCGACCGCGCCGCAAGGGGCGACGGTCGCGCCTGCGAAGCCCCGAAGCGCGGGCGCCGCCAAAGGCGTGGCGGCGGGCGCCAAGAGCGCGAAGCCCGGCGCTGCGCCCAGCGTCGCCAGCCTTGCCGGGCGCACGCTCAAGCTCAACGGGAGGTCGGGCCAATTGCAGATTTCCGGCGACGACCAAACGGCGACCATCGACAAGCTCCAGCTTGCCGGCGAAAGCGTTTCCGATCCCTCGCAGCGATGTGTCGTCGATATTGTCGGCGAGAAGCCGATTCAAGCGACCAGCGTCGGACGCCCCGATGGCCTCATGCGCTTCGAGGCCGATGTCCCCGCCTGCCCGTTCTCCTTCGACGTCGTCGACGGCGCGGCGCTGGCACCGTCGCAGATCACCGCTTGCGTCTTCAAGGCCGCCGACTGCCAGACCAGTCCCGGCGGGCTGTGGGGACCTGACGGCGCCTCGCTGGTCGGCGACGCCGCCAAATTCGCGAAGGAACGCCTCGAAGCCGACAAGGCGATGGCCAAGGCTTTCCACGCGATCGAGGATCGCGCCAAGGACAGCCCGGAGGCGGCCGACCTGGTTCGCGATCAGAACGGCTTCGCTGGCCAGCGCGAGGACATCTGCCGCGACTACGACAAGGAGGGCGTCCACGGCTTTTGCGCCCTGCGCCTGACCCAGGCGCGCGCCGCTCTGCTCGAGACCAGGCTCAGCGAGTTCCACGCGGCGGCCGCCGGCAAGGCGGCGAGCGAAAAACCCAGCAAGACGAGACCGAAGAAGGGCGCAAAACAACCCTAGCGCCACGGCCGCCGCAGGACCGCCCGCCATCCGCGGCTTGTCTCCGCAGCTTGTTTATCTTGCAGGTCTGGTCGGCTAGCGTGCCGTAGGCCGAATCGCACCTTCGCCCGACGAAGGGCGGCGGCCCTGATGCGAAACATGGGGATTGAGGCATGTGGCAGGAGTTCAAGGAATTCGCCCTGAAGGGCAACGCTCTCAGCCTCGCCGTCGGGGTGATCATCGGCGCCGCCTTCGGCAAGATCGTGGACGCTCTGGTCAACGACATTATCATGCCGATCATCGGCATCGCGGGAAAGGCGGACTTCTCCAACTATTTCGTCCCGCTTTCGAGCGCGGTGACCGCGACCAACCTCGAGGACGCGAGAAAACAGGGGGGCGTGTTCGCCTACGGCGATTTCATCACCGTCGTGATCAACTTCGCCATCGTCGCCATCGCGCTGTTCGTCGCAATCAAAGGGATCAACATGCTGACCCGGCAGGCCGCCAAAGAGCCGCCGCATCCAGCGCCGCCTACCCAGGAAGTCGTTCTCCTGACCCAGATCAGGGACGAACTGGCGAAACGCGCCTGAGCCGCCCGGCGCCGGATTCTCAGAGCGCGACGCGCCTGAGCCTCAGCGCGTTGGCGATGACGCTGACCGACGACAGCGCCATCGCCGCGGCAGCGACGGTCGGCGAAAGCAGAAGTCCCATCACCGGATAAAGGACCCCTGCGGCGATCGGCACGCCGAGCGCATTATAGATGAAGGCGAAAAACAGGTTCTGCCGGATGTTGCGCATCGTCGCTTGCGACAGCCGCCGCGCGGCGACGATACCGAGGAGGTCGCCGCGAAGGAGGGTGACGCCGGCAGATTCTATGGCGACATCCGTTCCCGTCCCCATGGCGATCCCGACATCGGCGGCCGCAAGCGCCGGGGCGTCGTTGACGCCGTCGCCGGCCATGGCGACGACCCGACCGTCCTTCCGCAAACGTTCGACGACGTTCCCCTTATCCTTGGGCAGAATTTCCGCCTCGACCTGCGCAATGCCAAGCTTGCGCGCCACGGCTTCTGCGGTCGCGCGGTTGTCGCCCGTGAGCATCGCGACATGGACGCCCGTCTCTTTAAGCGCGCGAACCGCCTCCGCAGTTGTCGCCTTGATCTGATCCGCGATGGCGATCACGCCGCTCGCCTTGCGGTCAAGCGCGACGAAGATCGCGGTCGCGCCATCGCTGCGCAGTTCGTCGGCCACATCGTCGAGCGCGCCGACGTCGATTTGCGCCGCCTCCATCATCAGCCGGTTGCCGAGCGCGACTTTGCGAGCCTCAACCGTTCCGGTCACGCCTTCGCCCGTGACGCTCTCGAAGTTCTCGACCTCGGCCAGCGCGAGACTGCGATCCGCCGCGGCGTCCACGATCGCAGCCGCGAGAGGATGCTCGCTCAAGCGCTCGAGACTGGCCGCCAGTCTCAGCAGGATGTCTTCGCTGACCCCGGACGCAGGCTTTACCGCTATAACCTTGGGCTTGCCCTCGGTGAGCGTGCCCGTCTTGTCGACGACGAGGGTGTCGACCTTTTCGAGCCGCTCGAGCGCCTCCGCATTCCTGATCAGGACTCCTGCCTGAGCGCCCCGTCCCACTCCCACCATGATCGACATCGGACTGGCGAGGCCCAGGGCGCATGGGCAGGCGATGATCAACACCGACACCGCCGCGACCAGGCCGTAGGCCATGCGCGGCTCCGGCCCGAAGGTCGCCCAGGCGATGAAGGCGGCAGTGGCTACGGCGATGACCAGCGGGACGAACCAGCCCGAAACCTGATCGGCGAGGCGCTGGATCGGGGCGCGGCTGCGCTGCGCCTCGGCGACCATTTGCACGATCTGCGCCAGCATCGTGTCGCGGCCGATGCGGTCGGCGCGCATCAGGAAGGAGCCGCTTTGGTTGATCGCCCCCCCGATCACCCTGTCGCCCACGGTCTTCATGACCGGCGTCGACTCGCCGGTGAGCATGGATTCATCAACCGAGCTTCGCCCCTCGATGACTTCGCCGTCGGTGGGGACCTTCTCACCCGGCCGCACGCGGAGCCGATCGCCGAGGACGATCGCGTCGAGCGCGACGTCCTCTTCGACTCCGTCGGCGCGGATGCGCCGCCCGGTCTTGGGAGCGAGATCGATGAGCGCCCGGATCGCCCCGCCGGTCCGCTCGCGCGCCCTTTGTTCCAGGACCTGCCCGAGCAGGGCGAGCGTCGTGATGACGGCCGCGGCTTCGAAATAAATCGGCGCCGCGCCGCCAGCGCCACGAAACGCGGGGGGAAATACGTCGGGCAAAACCGTCGCGACGACGCTGAAAGCCCAAGCCACGCCGACGCCCATGGCGATCAGCGTGAACATGTTGAGGCTGCGGGTCTTGAGCGACGCCCAGCCGCGTTCGAAGAACGGCCGGCCCGCCCACACGACCACTGGGGTCGCGAGGACGAGTTGAACCCAGTTGGAGAGCGCTTCCGGCAGGAATTGATGCAGGTCGGCGAAATGCCCGCCCATGTCGAGCGCGACAATCGGAATGGAGAGGACGAGCGCGATCCGGAAGCGCCGGGTCATGTCGAGAAGCTCCGCGCTCGGGCCTTCCGCGGCGCTCGAAGCTACGGGCTCCAGCGCCATCCCGCAGATCGGGCAATGGGCCGGACCGGCCTGCCGGATCTCGGGATGCATCGGGCAGGTGTAGGTCGCGCCCGGCGGCGCCTCCTCACCCGACGGCAGCGCGGATGTTTCGGGTGCGGCGCCCGCATAATGTGCGCGCTCGGCGACGAACCGTTCGCGGCAGCGGGTCGAGCAGAAATAGAACGTCGTCCCGCCGTGCTCGGCTTTGTGCCTGGCCGCCGCCGGATCGACCGACATCCCGCAGACGGGGTCTATCGCGAACGCACTTTTCGTCTCAGCCGCGCTCATCGGCAAATGGTGCTTGTGTTCCATGAGGGGCAGCCGTAAACCTTCCCACCATGGTAAGGTCAAGTGAATTGTCCACATGAACATCGGCGCGGCGGCGCGAGCGAGCGGAGTCACCGCAAAGATGATCCGCCACTACGAGGCCATCGGTCTCCTGCGTCCCGCTGACCGCCGCGCGAACGCCTACCGCGACTATGGGCCGCGCGACATCCACGAGCTCAGGTTCATCCGCCGGGCGCGCCGGCTCGGCTTTTCAATTCCTGAAATTGGCGCTCTGCTGGCCTTATGGCGCGACCGCGCCCGTCCGAGCCGCGAGGTCAGACGCATCGCGGAGGCGCATATTGGCGAGCTCGAGGCGCGGATAAATGAAATGCAGGCGATGGCGAAGACGCTTCGCGAACTGGTTGCGGCATGCCACGGCGACAATCGCCCGGACTGCCCGATCCTCGACGATCTGGCGCTCGGAGACGCCAGCGCCTGAGATCGCGGATTTTCGTCCGCGGCAAGCGGAGAGCTTGCGCGCGCTTCCGCGCTCGTCCATGACGCGGACATGAACGTCGCCCCGCCCGCTCCCGGCCGCGACTGGCCCGATCTGATCCGGCCTTCGATGCGCGACGTCGCGTCGAGCGGCATCGTCGAAGTGTTCAATTACGGGCGCGGCCGGCAGGGGCTGATTCCGCTCTGGGTCGGCGAGGGCGACCTGCCGACGCCGCCATTCATCAGCGAGGCAGCCAAGGCGTCCCTCGATCGCGGCGAGACTTTTTATACTTACCAGCGAGGCGTGCCCGAACTGCGCGCGGCGATCGCCGACTATATGACGCGGGTCTATGGCGCGGCGCCCACAGGCGGACCTTTCTCGCCCGAGAATTTCTTCGTCACCATCGGGGGGATGCACGCGATCGAGATCGCCACCCGGCTTATCGTCGGGCCGGGCGACGAGGCGCTGATCCCGACGCCAGCCTGGCCCAATTTTGTCGGCGCGCTCGAAATATCCGGCGCGCGCGCCGTCGCGGTCCCCCTCGACCACACAGATCGGTGGAGCCTCGATCCGGACAAGCTTGCTCGCGCGGTC
>Ga0335076_10008899_pt1 | contig 10129 bp, 9 predicted proteins | sample Lox_Sample_25_FD_206717 | JGI IMG/M metagenome (GOLD analysis project Ga0335076, IMG submission 206717) | Soil microbial communities from Loxahatchee National Wildlife Refuge, Florida, United States - Lox_Sample_2.5 | ecosystem: Environmental > Terrestrial > Soil > Wetlands | place: USA: Florida...
AGCTGGCCGATGAGCCACAGCGCCATGTCGATCCCGGCCGACACGCCCTGGCTGGTGACCACGTTCCCGTCCACCACGTAGCGGGCGTCCCGGACCACGGTGATGTCGCCCCGGGCATGCAGGGTGTCCTCGAACGCGTGATGGGTGGCCACCCGGCGGCCATGGGCCGGGCCGGCCTCGTGCAGCAGCACGGCCCCGATGCACACGCTGCTGACCCAGCTGGCCGAGGCGGCTACCTGGCCGTCGTAGGCGCCGGATCCGCGGCCGGCCTGCGTGAACACCTCATGGGGCCCGGTCAGGTCGAGGGACTGGAACCCCTCGAAGATGACGAAGACCACCCGCCGGGGATGCCCGGATCGTGATCAACCGATTGGTGTCGCCCTGGCGACAGCAATCGGTTGATCACGAAGGCAGGGCAGGGCCCTAGTGTTGGGGGTATGACGGGTTTGCGGGTGTTGTTCATTGGCGGCAGCGGGGTGATCAGCTCGGCTTGCGCCGAACTGGCGGTCGAGCAGGGCATCGAGCTGACCGTGCTGAACCGCGGGGAGACCCGGGACCGGCCGCTGCCGGCCGCCGCGCGGGTGCGGCACGCCGACGCGCGCAACCTGGCCCAGGTCCGCGAGGTGCTCGGCGGCGCCGAGTTCGACGCGGTGGTGGACTGGATCGCGTACACCCCGGAGCACGTCGAGGCGGACATCGAGCTGTTCCGCGGCCGGACCGGGCAGTACGTGTTCATCAGCTCGGCGTCGGCCTACCAGACCCCGCCGTCCCGGATGCCGGTGACCGAGTCCACCCCGCTGCGCAACCCGTTCTGGGCGTACTCCCAGGACAAGATCGCCTGTGAGGACCGGCTGGTCCGTGCGTACCGGGAGGAGAACTTCCCGGCCACCATCGTGCGGCCGTCGCATACCTACGACCGGACGCTGGTGCCGCTGGACGGAGGCTGGACGGTGCTGGGCCGGATGCGCCAGGGCAAGCCGGTCATCGTGCACGGGGACGGTACGTCGCTGTGGACGCTGACGCACCACCGCGACTTCGCGGCCGGCTTCGTGCCGCTGCTGGCCCACCCGCGCACGCTGGGCGAGGCGTTCCACATCACCTCGGACGACGTGCTGACCTGGAACCAGATCACCGAGGCGCTGGCCGCGGCGGCGGGCTGCACCGCCGACATCGTGCACGTCCCGTCCGACCTCATCGCGGCAGCCGACGCGGGCTGGGGGGCCGGGCTGCTCGGCGACAAGTCGCACTCGCTGGTGTTCGACAACAGCAAGCTGCGCAGCGTGGTGCCGGGCTACCGGGCGGTCATCCCGTTCGAGCAGGGTGCCCGGGAAATCGTCGGCTGGTACGACGAGGACCCCGTGCGGCAGCAAGTGGACGCCAGGCTGGATGCGGTCATGGACAAGCTGGCCGCGGCCTACCGCGCCTAGCCCAGGCCAGGCAGCCCGGCCCACCGACCGGCCGGTCAGTCAGGCGGCCCGGTCCCCGCCCACCAGCCGGGCCCGCTGCGCGCTGCGCGAGTCGCTGTGCGCGACCCAGATGGCCACGTCCAGGATGCGCAGCAGGCTGGCCCCGGCCGCTTCCGGCGGCCGCAGCGCCTCGACCTCGGCCCGCACCCCGGGGTCCTGCAGCAGGCAGCGCAGCACCTCCCAGGTCAGCCCAGGCAGCCCGGCGGCGCGGATGACCACCTTGTCGGTGATCGGGCACAGCCGGGGCCGCTTGCGGGCCAGCAGCTTGGCCGCGCTGGCCGTGCCCACGCCCGGGATGTCCAGCAGCGCGTCCCAGGCCGCGTCCACCGCACCCAGGTCGGCGTCGCTGGCCTGCCACAGGTCGGTCTCGGTGCTGATCGCGCCGAGCAGGCCGGCGATCTCCTCCCGGTCGCTGCCGAGCAGGCGGCGCACTACATCAGGCCGCCAGGTGATATCCAGCAGCGACACGGCCAGCAGGTCGTCCGCGGTCAGCTGGTCCGGCGGGTTGTCGCCCAGCGTGCCGAACGTCATCCCGGCGAAGCCTTCGGCCGGATCGAAATAGGCGGCCACCGCGGAGCGCACACCCGGCCGGGCCAGAGTCTCCCTGAGCCGCCCGGCCGCACGCCGGACGGCATCCCCTCCCCTTAACGAGCTCATCTGTCCAGTATGGGGCTACTTAGTAGATGCGCCCTACATATGGGGCCCAGATGAGCCGATCTCGGTTAGGTCACGAATCGGCGACAACTGGCACTTTGGGTCTTGCCGGTCCCGGAATGCGGTCTTTGAATCAATGAATCACGATTCACCAGATGCCAACGATGCCTATCTGAGCAGGGCCTTCTCTGTGAATGATGATTCATCCGCCGGGTCGCCACCAGCCGGCGCGGGCACCGGCCTGCTGGAGGTGCACGGGGTCACGGTGCGGTTCGGTGGGCTGACCGCGCTGGACGACGTGTCGCTGTCCGCCGCACCCCGCCAGGTCACCGGCATCATCGGGCCGAACGGGGCGGGCAAGACCACGCTGCTGAACGTGCTCTGCGGTTTCGTCCGGCCCGATCCGGGCCGACTCCAGTTCGACGGCGCCGAGCTGCGCCGGCTGCGCCCGCACCAGCTGGCCTCGCTGGGCATCGCCCGCACGCTGCAAGGCGTCGGCCTGTTCCGGCGGCTGTCGGTGCTGGAGAACGTGATGATCGGCGCGCAGCGCCAGGCCCGGGCCGGGTTCTGGTCGGCGCTCGGCGGGCTGCCGCGCAGCGACCGGGACGAGCGGGCGCTGCGTGGCAAGGCACTGGACGCGCTGGACCGGGTGGGCGCCCCGGGACTGGCCGACGCCATGCCGCACCAGCTGGCGTTCGGGATAAGAAAACGGGTAGCGCTGGCCCGCGCCCTGGTCGCCCAGCCCCGGCTGCTGCTGCTCGATGAGCCGGCCGGCGGGCTGTCCGAAGCCGAGATCGACGACCTCCGCCAGCTGATCACCAGCCTGTCCGCGGACACCACGGTGCTGCTGGTAGAGCACCGGATGGACCTGGTCATGGCGGTCTGCCAGGCGGTGGTGGTACTCGACTTCGGCCGGGTCATCGCGCGCGGCACCCCGGAGCACGTGCAGGCCGATCCGGCCGTCACCGCCGCCTACCTCGGCACCGAAGCCGCCGAGGGCCCCGATGAGTGACCAGGCCACCGCCCCGGCCGAACCGGACGCGCTGGCGGTAAGCGACCTGGACGCCGGCTACGGCGGCGCGCTGGCGCTGCGCGGCATCTCGCTGGCGATCCGGCCGGCCAGCATCACCGCGGTGCTCGGCGCGAACGGCGCGGGCAAGACCACGCTGCTGCGCGCGATCAGCGGCGTGGTCCGGCCGCGCGGCGGCCGGGTGCTGGTGCACGGCCGGGACATGACCGGCCGCGCCCCGGAGGACATGGCCCGCGGCGGGGTGGCGCACGTGCCCGAAGGGCAGGGCGTGATCGGCGAGCTCACCGTGGAAGAGAACCTGCGGCTCGGCGCGCTGTGGCGGCGCGGCCGGGAGGCCCGGGCCGCCGCGCTGGCCGAGGCCTACCAGCGGTTCCGGGTGCTGGCCGACCGGCGGCGGCGGGCGGCCGCCACGCTGTCCGGCGGCGAGCGGCAGATGCTGGTCATCGCCCGGGCGCTGATGGCCCAGCCCCGGGTGCTGCTGCTCGACGAGCCCTCGCTCGGCCTGGCGCCCCGGGTGGTGGCGCAGGTCATGCAGCTCACCGCCGAACTGCGCGACAGCGGCCTGACCGTGCTGCTGGTCGAGCAGAACGCGCGCAGCGCGCTGAGCATCGCCGACCAGGGCGTGGTGCTCAACCTCGGCCAGGTGGTGGCCTCCGCGGCGGCCGCCACGCTGGCCACCGACGTCCAGCTTCGCCAGCACTACCTGGGTTTCTGAGGAGGCGTCCGTGGCAGAACTCGGCCAGCTGACCCTGGGCGGGCTCAGCGTCGGCATGATCTACGCCGCGATCGGGCTGTCCCTGGTGCTGATCTGGCGGGCCACCCGGATCCTCAACTACGCCCAGGGCGGCATGGCCATGTTCACCACCTACCTGGCCTTCGAGGTGATCAACCGCACCGGGTCGTACTGGGCCGGCTTCGCCGCGGCGCTGCTCGGCGGGCTGCTGCTGGGCGGGCTGATCGAGCGCGTGGTGATCCGCCCGGTGGAAAACAAGCCTCCATTGAACGCCATCATCGTGACGATCGGCCTGCTCATCTTCCTGGAGGGCCTGGCCGGTGTTATTTACGGGGGCCAGTACCGGTCGTTTCCCGCCGCGTACTCGATCAACGGGCTGAAGATCGGCTCGGCCGCGCTCGGCATCTCGGCCAACGACGTGTTCGTCGCGGTGGCGGTGCTGATCGCCGCGTTGCTGCTGGCCCTGCTGTTCCGGTACACCGCGGTCGGGCTGCGGATGCGCGCGGCCGCGTTCAGCCCGCCGGTGTCCCGGCTGCTCGGCGTCCGGGTCGGCCGGATGCTCACCCTGGGCTGGGCGCTGGCCGGCCTGATCGGCGCGCTGGCGGGCGTGCTGGTGTCGCCGTCCACGTTTTTGTACCCGAACAGCATGGACGCGATCTTCGTACTCGGCTTCACCGCGGCGGTGATCGGCGGGCTAGACAGCCCGGCGGGCGCGGTCGCCGGTGGCCTCATCCTTGGCGTGCTGCTCAGCTACGTCAGCGGCTACCTCGGCTCGGACCTGGTCCCGCTGTTCGGCCTGGCCGCGCTCGTGGTGGTCCTGATGATCCGGCCCGAGGGCCTGTTCTCGGCCCCGGCCGCACGGCAGGTGTGACCCGATGACGCTGCTCCGGCACCTGGCCGCCGCGGTCGTGCTCGGCCTGATCCTGGTGCTGCTGACCATCCGGCTGGACCCGTTCCGCGACTACCAGATCGCGGAGATCGCCTGCTACGTGATCGCTGTGGCCGGGCTGACCGCGCTGGTCGGGTGGAGCGGCCAGATCTCCCTCGGGCACGGCGCGTTCATGGCCATCGGCGCCTACTCCGCCGCCCTGCTGCAGCTGCACTGGCACTGGCCGCTGTACGTGGTGCTGCTGGCCAGCACGGTGATCACCGCGGCCAGCGGCGCGGTGGTGGGAGTGGCGGCGGCCCGGCTGCGCGGCCCGTACCTGGCGGGCGCCACCCTGCTGCTGGCCGTCGCGCTGCCCTCGCTGGCGCTCAGCGACAACAACCTGTTCGGCGGCGACCAGGGGCTCACCGTGGTCGCGAACACGCCCGCGTTCCTCGGCGCCAGCTTCCCGCTGACCCGCTGGCAGGCGTGGCTGACCTGTGGCTGCGCGCTGATCATCCTCGTGCTGCTGGCCAACCTGGCGCGCAGCCGGGTGGGCCGGTCCTGGCGGGCGGCGGGCGACGACGAGGTGGCCGCCGCGCTGGCCGGGCTGAACGTGGCCCGGCTCCGGGTGCTCGCGTTCGTGGTCAGCGCGGCCTGCGCCGGCCTGGCCGGCGTGCTGCTGGCGGTGACCACGTCGATCGTCTCCCCCGGGGCGTTCACGCTCACCCTGTCGGTCGCGCTGCTCACCGGGGCCGTGCTCGGCGGCCTGGGCAGCCTGGCCGGCGCGGTGTGGGGCAGCCTCGTGCTGGTCCTGGTGCCCACCTACGTGACCGACGTGGCCACCAGCCACGGCCTGTCCAGCTCGGCCGGGTCCAACATCCCGGTCGTCGCGTACGGCGTCGTGCTCGTCGTCGTCATGCTCCTGTTCCCCAACGGCATCCAGGGCGGCCTGGTCCGGCTGTACCGGCTGGCCGCTCCCCGGGTGCCTGCCCCCCACTGGCGTGGCCGGGCCCAACCGGAGAGCGGCGCGCCGGTCTCCCCCGGGCCGGCCAAACCGCCCCGCGCGTCAGCCAGCGAACACTCAGCCAGCGAACACCAGGAAGAAGGGTCGATATGAACAGATCTCACCGGGTCGGCCTGCCCGCCGTCGCCGCCGTGGCGGCCGCCGCGCTGGTGCTCAGCGCGTGCGGCTCAAGCGGCGGATCCAGCTCGGGCAGCAAGAGCAGCGCGCTGACCGCCTCGGCGCCGGGCATCACCGCGACCACCATCACGATCGGCAGCCACCAGCCCCTGACCGGGGTGGCCGCGCCCGGGTACGACGAGATCGCGCCCGCGTCGAATGCCTACTTCGACTACGTCAACGCGCACGGCGGCGTGGACGGGCGGAAGATCGTCTACAAGTACCTCAACGACCAGTACAACCCGACCGACACGGTGTCCGTGGTCAAGCAGCTGGTGCTGCAGGACAACGTGTACGCGATCTTCAATGGGCTGGGCACGCCCACCCACCTGGCGGTGGCGCCGTTCCTCAACCAGGAGAAGGTGCCGGACGTGTTCGTGGCCTCCGGCTGCGAATGCTGGAACGCCCCGTCCACCTGGCCGGAGACCTTCGGCTGGCAGCTGGACTACGTCCGCGAGGGCAAGATCCTCGGCAGCTACATCAAGCAGCACTTCGCCGGGCAGAAGATCGGCTACTTCTACCAGGACGACGAGTTCGGCAAGGACGGCGTGAAGGGTCTCGACATGGAGATCCCCAAGGCCGACGTGGTCAGCCGGCAGAGCTACGACCCGACCAACATCAACGTCGGCCCGCAGGTGGCCGCGCTCAAGGCGGCCGGGGCCAAGGTCGTGGTGTCGTTCACCGTGCCCGCGTTCACCGCGCTGCTCAAGCTGAACAGCCTCAAGCTCGGCTTCAGCCCGACATACGTCGTGTCCGACGTGGGGGCCGACCCGATCACGCTGGCCGGGCTGCTCGAGGCATACGCCAAGCAGGGCGGGGCCAAGGTGTCCGGCAATGCGCTGACCCAGGGCATCATCACCGACGGCTACCTGCCCACGCTGGGCGACACCGGCAACTCCTGGATCGCGCTGTTCAAGAAGATCCACGACACGTACATCCCGAAGCTGCCGTTCGACGGCAACGTGCTGTACGGCGAGGCGGTCGCCTACACGTTCGTCCAGGCCATGCTCAAGGCCGGCCGGAACCCGACCCGGGAAGACCTGGTCAAGGCGATCCAGGCCGGGCTACCGCAGGGCCCGGCGGTGGCGCCGTACGCCTACTCGGCCAGCGTGCACTCCGGGATGACCGGGGCCTACATCGGCATCATCAAGAACGGGGTCATCGTGCAGGAAGGCCCGGTGCTGACCACCACCACGTCCGCGACCAGCCCCGTTTCCACCTACACCGGCTCCGCGCCCGCCGCCCCGGCCAGTGGGTTGCCCTAACATACGCACGGGGCGCCCGCTAAGGCCGGGCCCGGTGCCGGAACCCGGACGGGGGTAGCAGGCGTGGCCGTCGCACCAAGCCGGCGGCTGCCCGATGATCGTGGGCAGCCGCCGGCCGAGCGGTTGCTGGCCGCCGCGGAGACGCTGTTCGGCGAGCGCAGCTACCAGCGGACCACGGTGGCCGGCATCTGTGCCCGGGCCGGCATGGCCACCGGCAGCTTCTATGCCTATTTCGGCTCCAAGGCGGAGATCTTCACGGCGGTGGTGCGCCAGCTCAACGCCGATCTGCGGATGGCCATGAAGGAGGCCATCGAGCAGGCCGGGCCGGGTCAGCGGGAGCGGGAGCGGGCCTCGTTCCGTGCGTTCTTCGACATGCTGTCCGAGCGGCCGTGGATGGACCGGATCGTGCGCGAGTCGGAGTTCGTGGCGCCCGGCCTGGCCCGCGAGTACTACGAGCACCTGGCCCGGGGCTACGCCCGGGGGGTGCGCCAGGCGCAGCTGGCCGGCGAGGTGGACGCGCAGTACGACCCCGAGGTCATCGCCTACATGTACACCGGGATCGGCAACTTCATCGGGATGCGCTGGGCGGACTGGACCGCGGGCAGCCAGGTGCCCGACGACGTGCTCGACGACCTGCTGGAAGTGCTCCGCCGCGGGCTGCCGCCGCGGGCGGCCCCGGGCTGACGCCCGGGGCCGGGCTCACTGGGCCGGGCTCACTGGGCCGGGCTCACTGGGCTGGCCGGGACGTCGGTGGCACGGAGCGCCAGGCCATCGCCGCCTCGGCGGCCGGTGCCGCGGCCGGCGCGGGCGGCTCGTCCAGGATGCTGTCCAGCGCCTGGAGCAGGCGCTGCACGTCGATGGGCTTGGTCAGGTAGGCCTGAATGCCGTCGGCCCGGGCCTGGTCAGCGCGCTGCTCGGTGGCGTCCGCGCTGAGGATCACCACCGGGATGTCGCAGGTCGCGGGGTTGGCCCGGAGTTCGGCCAGCACCGCCTCGCCGGCCATGTCCGGCAGGTTCAGGTCGAGCAGGATCACGTCCGGCCGGTGCTGGCCGGCCAGGTCGAGCGCCACCCCGCCGAGCATCGCGGCCAGCACGGTCACCGACGGCCGCTGGCTGAGGATCTGCTCGACCAGCCGGAGGTTCTCCACCATGTCCTCGACGTAGAGCACGGTCCGCGGTGCACTGTAGGCGCGGCTGCGCACGATCTCATCGCGCTGGATGGCCAGCTGGGCCACGGCCATCGGCTCCGTGGCGGGCAGCTCGATCCAGAACGTGCTGCCCTCCCCCGGCGTGCTGGTGGCCCCGGCGGTACCGCCCATCGCCTCGGTCAGGTCGCGGGACAGAGCCAGGCCGAGCCCGGTCCCGGCCACCCCGGCCTGAGCGGCGTCGAGCCGCTCGAACGGCTGGAACATCGGGTCGAGATCCTGCTCCGCGACGCCGCGGCCGGTATCGGTGACACAGATCCGGAACCGGTCTCCAGGCTGCCGGGTCACGGTCACCCCGACCGAGCCCGCCGGATGGTTGTACTTCACCGCGTTGTCCAGCAGGTTGAGCAGCACCTGGCGGAGCCGCTGCTCGTCGGCGCGGACGAAGGCGGTGCCGTCGGCCGCCGGGGCCGGGGCGAGCCGCACGCCACACGACATGGCCAGCGGCCGGACCAGGTCCAGCACGTCGGCGATGACCAGGTCGAGCCGCACCGCGCCCAGCGACAGGCTCAGCGTCCGCGCCTCGATCCGCGCCGCATCGCCCACCTCATCGAGCAACTGCACCAGCTGCCGGCCGGCCTGCAGGCTCATCGTGATCCACTCGCGGTGCCGCGCACTGACGTCGTCCATGCTGAGCAGCTCGCCGAAGCCGAGCATGGTGTTCAGCGGGGTGCGCAGCTCATGGCTGAGCCGGTCGACGAACTCCTTCTTCGCGTCGTAGGCGTCGTGCAGCGCCTCGTTGGCCAGCTCCAGCGCCCGGTTGGCCTCCTGCAGCTCCCGGGTCCGGGCCAGCAGCGCGGCCACCGTCCGGGCGCCCGCCCCGCCGGGCGGCGGCACGGTCCAGTTCTGCTCGCCGGCCCGGGCCACCAGATCGGTCACGTCATCGAGCCAGTGGATGAGGTAGTCCAGCCGGCCGCCGGCACCCAGCACCGGCACGTTGACCAGGCTCCAGTACCGGGTGTCCGGCTCGGCCCCGATCGGGCCGAGATCGTAACGCCGCACCGCGATCGTGTCCGCCTCGTGGCTGGCCCTGACCCGGTCCAGCGACGCGCGCAGGGTGACCAGGCCACCCGGGTCCGGGCGGTCCGGGAACACCTCCAGGACCGGCCGCCCGATCAGTGCGTCCCGGGTGGCCCGGCTGTCCCGCCGGTAGGCCGCGCTGGCGGCCATGATGACCAGGTCGGGGCTGAGCACCAGGAACGACCCGGGCAGGGCCTCGAAAATGGCGCCGAAGCCCGGCTCCAGCGCGGCCGCGCCCTGGCCTGCCTGTGCCGCCGCATGCGCTGCTGCTGCATGCTTTGCGTTGCCCGCACTGGCCATGGCGCCCCCCATGCCCGCTAGTGACTTTAAGTCACTCTATGCATACATACGGTGATGAGGCAACTACCCAGTCAGCGGCCAGCCTCCGGAACGCCGTGCGCCGGCGCCGGGTGCGCATGCTGCTCGTGCCCGTCGGGGCTGCCGCCCATCATCCGCAGCATGGCGGGGCCGCCGGTCCGGAAGAAGCGCACCAGCAGTGCCGCCGCGAGCAGCAGGAAGATGATGTTGAGCACGGTGGTGTAGTTCCACTGGATGGCCACCTCGCCCACCTTCGCGTCCCGCTGCGTCGGTACCAGGCCCAGCCCGGTGAACAGGAACTCGACGGCGTACCCGGCCAGCACCATGGTCGCGTAGAACGTGCCCAGCAGGACCAGCATCATCCGGGTGCCGTAGTACTTCCGGTAGATGA
>Ga0335076_10008900_pt1 | contig 10129 bp, 13 predicted proteins | sample Lox_Sample_25_FD_206717 | JGI IMG/M metagenome (GOLD analysis project Ga0335076, IMG submission 206717) | Soil microbial communities from Loxahatchee National Wildlife Refuge, Florida, United States - Lox_Sample_2.5 | ecosystem: Environmental > Terrestrial > Soil > Wetlands | place: USA...
TCGAACCCCAGATCCAGTTGATTCGATGGATATTCATAGGCGCAGCGACCCAGTTGCCGGTCGGCTTCATCACCGGCAGGAGCTCGGGCGCGACGACCTTGTCCCAGCCTTCCTTGTTGGCGAGTTCGTCGAGATTGGCGGTCATGCCGGTCGCATTCCACTCGGCGATCTCGGGGCCCTTGAGCTGAACGGCCGGCGGCGCGTTGCCGGCCACGACGTCGGCGCGGAGCTTGGCCAGCGTATTGGCGGTGTGGCCCGCGATCGAGGTCTGCTCCCACTTGCCGCCGGCGGCGGTGAACATCTCGCCGAGCTTGGCGATCGCGGCCGCGTCCGAGCCCTCGGACCATTGGTGCAGCATGTTGGTTTTGGGTTCAGCGAACGCAGCGGTCGCCGCGAGGGCGCCGGCCACAGTTCCGGCAAGCGCCGCCTTGATCGTGAGCATCGTTTCTCTCCCATGTCCAAAACCGGGCAGCACATGGTGCCCGGCAAAAGCGAATCCGCTTCGGATGTCTGATATTTGCTGCCCTCGTCGCGGGGCGTGGCTATTTGTAAGTTGGTTTCCCCGGCGCCGTCAAACGCAGGAGCCAGATCCGCCACAATCAAGCGAAGCCGGCGCGCTCGGCCGATTTGCAGTTGAGAAAAGTCGTTTCTCCGCGGCCTTGGCTGGTATGATCTCCGGCCGCCGTCGCCTCGTAAACAAGGTGCGCTCATGTCAACAGGACGCCCGGTTTGCGAACCCTGGTCATCACCTATCTCGCCGCGCTCGCCGTCTTTTGCGGTCTGGATTTCGCCTGGTTGAGCCTTGCCGGCGAAACGATCTATCGCCCGGCGATCGGCGGGCTCCTGCGCAGCGGATTCGACGCGCCTCCCGCGGTCGCGTTCTATCTGATCTACGTTTTCGGCCTCGTTTTCCTCGCGGTCCGTCCCGCGGCAAGGCTGGCCCAGGCGATGGGGGGCGGCGCGGTCTATGGCTTCTGCGCCTACGCGACCTACGATCTGACCAACCAGGCGACCTTGCGGGATTGGCCGCTCAGGCTCTCGCTCATCGACATGGCCTGGGGAACGGCGCTATCCGCGGCCGCCGCCGCTTGCGGCTTTTTCGCTCTGGCTATGGCCTCGCCGACTTCCGCGACCGGCGCGGCGGGCGCGGCCAAAACGCGCTGACATTTTCGGCATAGGCCGCGAATTCCGCCGGGCGCGAGCTCTTCAGATGCGCCTCGAGCGGCGGGACGCCGGAAACATGGACGAGAAGCACATACATGACGAGCGGGCCGGAGAACGCAAGCCATCCGGCCGGATAGCCGGCCTCGAGCGCCATCACCGGATAGGCGAGCCAGACGAGCCATTCGCAGAAGTAATTCGGATGCCGCGACCATGCCCATAGGCCATGATCGCAAATGCGGCCGCGATTGGCGGGCGCGCGCCTGAAGCTCGCCATCTGCTGATCGGCGATCGCCTCGCCGGCGAAAGCGAAGGCGAAAACGGCGACCGCAAGCCCGTCCCGCCAATCCAGCCCCGGCCGCGGCGCTCCCGCCGCGCACCAGGCCGTCAACGCCAGAGGCCACGACGCGACCGCCTGGATCTGAAGAAAAACGAAGAGCCGCCGCGGGGCCGCAGCGCCCCAGGATTGCTTGAGCGCCGCGTAGCGCGGGTCATCGCCCCCACTTGTCGCGCGCCGCCATAGCCCGAGCCCGAGGCGGAGCGACCAGGCCGCCGCCATCGCGCAGACCAGGGCGCGGCGCAGCTGGTCGCCGTTCGAGGCGGCCGCCGCCATGACCGCGGCGAGTCCGGTCGCGAATCCCCAGATGGCGTCGATCCGGCCGGATTGTCCGGTCGTCAGCGCGATCCGCCAAGCCAGCGCCATCGCCCCGGCAAGCAGGAGCGCGACGAAAAGGGCGACCCACGCCATCGCGACTCATATGCCGATCAGCGGCTGAATCAGCCGGCCGATCCAGCCGCTGAGTTTGAGCTTTCCCTCGAGCGCCGTGAGGCAGACACATTCGCGGTCCGGGTCGACGACCGGCTGGTGACGCACCTCTTCGTCCAGCTCGATGCAATCGCCGGCCCCGAACTGGCCGAGCGCGTCGCTATACGAGCCGGTCAGCACCTGCGTGTATTCCGCGCCCGAATGGCCGTGGTGCGGAACCGGCTGTCCCGCCGCGACCTTCAGCATGATGACATTGGCGTCGCGCGATTCCGGCAACCTCAGCCGTCGCCATTGGAACCCTCGCCCGACTTGGCGCCACGGCCCGATCTCATAGGCGTTGAGCGGGGGCGGAAGGTCCGGATGAAGCACGCGCGGCTGAGGCTCGGCGCGCGGATCGGCGTCGCCGAGCCGCCCGAGCGCGCGCTGAAACGCCTCCGGGCTCAACCGGGCCGGCTCTGCCTCATCCAGCATCGCCCCGCCAACCGCCTCGAACGACTTGAGCCGCCCCCGGCACTGTGGGCACCCGGAAAGATGGGTGGCGACGACAAGACGCGGCCCCGCTTCTAGCGTCCCGCCGGCAAGGCGCGCCAGACTGAAGTCGGAGGGATGGTGGTTGATCACAGCTCCCGCTCCAGGATGGCCCGGATCTTGGCCATGGCGAGCCGGCTGCGCGACTTGACCGTGCCGAGCGGAAGGGAAAGCTCCTTGGCGATTTCGGCATGCGGCTTCTCGGCGAAGAACGACAGCCTGAGCACGGTCGCCTGGTCCGGCGAAAGCGTCGACATCGCGCGGCGCACCCGCGCGTCCCGCTCCCTGGCGAGCGCCATGTCCTCGACCGATGCTTCGAGGGGTATCGGCAAATCGCCAAGCGCGGCCACGCCGGCGCTCGCTCGCGACGCCTTGCGGGCAAGATCGATGCGCAGATTGCGGGCGATGGTGAACACCCAGGTGCTGACCCCCGCCTGGGCGGGATCGTAGAGGGCGGCTTTTCTCCAGACTGCGACCATGGTCTCCTGCGAGATCTCCTCGGCTTCCGCGGCGCTCAGGCCGCTTCGCTCCATGAGCGCGGCGATCCGCGGGGCGAAATATTGGAACAGCCGGCCAAAGGCGGCGCGGTCCTGCCCAGCGGCGACGGCTTTGAGCCATTGTTTCATGTCGTCGGCGGACGGCGCGGGCGCAGACATTGCGTTTGACCTATTTCGCAAAGGTCGAGGCCGCGCAAGGGCGCAAGTCACGCACATATCCTTTATCCGACGCGCATCCTACGCGCGACCGGCCGAAATGGATCACCGCTGATCCGGGCCCCGCGGACCGACGTATCCCTCCGACAATGGAGGGAGAATCTTGAGTTCTCAGCGATCAGGCCCGCTCAAGGTCGCCGTCGTTGGCGGCGGCGTCTCGGGGCTGAGCGCCGCCTGGCTTCTCGCCAAGACCTGCGATGTCACCCTCTACGAGGCCGAGCCGCGCCTCGGCGGCCATTCCGACACGTTCGACTGGGACGGGACGCCGGTCGATTGCGGGTTCATCGTCTATAACGAGCGCACCTATCCGAATCTTTCCGCCCTGTTCGCCTGCCTCGGCGTCAAGACGCGCGAGAGCGACATGTCGTTCGCCGTCTCGATCGACGATGGCGCAATCGAATATTCGGGCGCGGGCTTCCGCGGCCTTGTCGCTCAGCCCGCCAACCTCCTGCGCCTGCGCTACTGGTCGATGCTCAGCGACATCGTGCGGTTTTTCCGCGACGCGCGTAAAGACGCCGGCCGCGAGGATCTCGGCTCGCTCGAGGCCTATCTCGACCGGCGCGGCTATGGCGCGCCCTTTCGCGACTGCTATCTTTACCCGATGGCGGCGGCGGTCTGGTCCACTCCGGCGATGCGGGTCGGCGAATATCCGGCCGAGGCGTTCATCCGCTTCAACCTCAACCATGGCCTCCTCGATTTCCTCAACCGGCCGATGTGGCGGACCGTGATCGGCGGCGCCCGCGTCTATGTCTCGGCGCTTGCCGAGCGTCTCGGACGCGCGTTGACCGGACGCGCCGCCGTTCGCGTGACGCGAACCGGCGATGGAGTCGATGTCAGCGACGTCGCCGGCGAGACGCGGCGCTATGACCGGGTCGTTCTCGCTACCCATGCCGACGAGGCGCTGCGGCTGATCGGCGGGCCGACCCGAGCCGAACGCGACCTCCTTGGCGCGTTCCGGTACATCCGAAACGAGGCGGCGCTTCACACCGACCAGCGCGCAATGCCGCGCCGGCGCGCCGCGTGGGCAAGCTGGAACTACATGGCAAAAGGGCAAGCGAACGAGCGCTCCTTGTCGGTCACCTACTGGATGAACAGGCTGCAGAGCTTGCCAGGCAGGCCGCCGGTATTCGTCTCGCTCAATCCGCTGTTCGAGATCCCCGATTCGCAGCTGCTTCGACGGATGCGGTTCGAACATCCGATGTTCACCGAGGCGACGCTTGCGGCTCAGAAGCGGCTGTGGTCGCTTCAGGGCGTGGGCGACATCTGGTATTGCGGCTCCTATTTCGGCTTCGGCTTTCATGAAGACGGGCTGCAGGCGGGTCTTGCGGTCGCCGAGGAGATCGGCGGCGTGCGCCGCCCGTGGTCGGTCGACGGCGAAAACGACCGGCTTCAATTCGACTCCTCCCGCCGCGCCGCTGCGGATCTGGCGATTGCGACATGATCGAGCCCGGACTTTACGTCGGCTCGGTGATGCATCGCCGCTTGCGGCCGGTCCAGCGCCGGTTCGAGTATCGCGTGTTCTGGCTTGTCCTCGATCTCGACCGGCTCCGCGAGACATCGAGCGCGCTCAAGCTTTTCTCGATCGAGCGCTTCAACCTGATGAGCTTCCATGCCCGCGACCATGCGGACGGCGGCGACGAGCCGCTGCGTGACAAGGTCGCCGCGCTGGCGACCGCGGCCGGCTTTCCCGCCGACGGTCCGATGCTTCTTCTGACAATGCCACGGGTCCTGGGTTACGTGTTCAACCCGATCAGCGTCTTCTTCTGCCACGACGCGCGCGGCGGGCTGACGGCGATCGTGTGGGAAGTGTCGAACACGTTCGGCGGCCGACATTCCTACGTGATCGGCGTCGACGATCCCGACGCGACGGCGCAGCGCCAGCGCTGCCGGAAGGCGCTGCACGTTTCGCCGTTCATCGGCATGGACATCGAATATCGCTTTCGCTTCGTCCGTCGCGGCGACAGGCTCGCGATAGGCATCGCCGACCACGACCGGGACGGGCTCCTGATGGCGGCGGCGATGACCGCGGAGCGCCGCCCGCTGACCGATCGGGCGCTGCTCGCAGCCTTCGCGCGCGCGCCATTCGAAACGGCGAAGGTGACCGCGGCGATCCACTGGGAGGCGCTCAGGCTGTGGCTTAAGGGCGTGCGCTTCCGCAACGGTCCGGCCGGCGACGACAAGTCGATTGCCCGCCATTCCGCCAGCGCCGGCTGAACGCCGCGTCCGTCAGTCTCGATTCGCCCCCGCGAACCTCAGTCCGATGAAGGCGAACAGCGAGGCGGCCGACAAGACGTTGATGTCGAGCAGCCGTCCGAGCTGATCGGCAGGCAGGGCGTAGAGAGCAGCGCCGCCGGCGAAGCGCATGGCGACGAAGGCGACGAAGATGAGCCCGATGAGGCCGCGGCTCCACCACGCCTCATGCGGCCGGAAAGCGAGCGCGGCGAGCAGGGCGCAGGCGAAGAGAAAAATCTCCGTTCCCGACCCTTGTCCGAACACCTTGGTCGCCAACAGCGTGTCCGCCAGTCCGACCGCCGGCGTCGCCACGCGGGCGGCGAGCGGCGCGCGCGGGGCAAGATAGGCGGCCGCCGCGTAGAACGGGGCTGCGATGAGGGTCGCCAGCGAAGCCTGAAAGCCGCCGCCGACATACCACCAGATGACAATGGGGTACAACGGCTTGTTGGCGACCACCATCCAGGCCACGGCGGCGGTGGCGGAAGCGAGCGGATCGGCCAACTGTCGGTCCGTCGCGTCGGACCCCCTGGTCACGCTGGCGCGAGCCCAGCCGGCGGCGCCGATGATCTGGGCTGTCGCTCCATGAGGGCCTCCTGCCGCGGCGTCTTCGGCTCAATACGACCGCTTCCGGTCGGCGGTTTTGCACAGAACCAAGACGGGGGCGGCGTCGTATAGGCCAGAGTGTTCGACCCGCTCCTTTCGCTGGCGCGTGGCGAATCGCTTGGGATCTGGCTTCCATGACTGAGGTCGGCAACTTGCGTTTGGCCGGCGCTGACGAAAGAGCGCCAATACTGGCTCGGGGCTGGGATCCGCGGGTGCGGATATTGGAGCGCCTTCTTGACAGCCTGCGCTTTGGCTCGCTCAGCGTGACCCTGCCGACCGGGCGAACACTGGTTCGCGTCGGCCCCGAACCCGGCCCCGAGGCGAACGCGGTCCTCCACCGATGGCGGGCGGTTCATCGCATCTTCGCCGGCGGCGATATCGGCCTCGCCCAGGCGTGGATCGACGGCGACTGGTCGAGCACGGACCTGACCGGGCTCTTGCGGCTCGCCGCGCGCAACCTCCATGCGCTCGGCGGCGCCCAGAAAGGATCGTCCGTCTCCCGGCTGGCGTTCCGCCTTCGCCACCTCTTGAACGCCAACACCCGGCGCGGCAGCGCGCGCAACATCATCGCCCATTACGATCTCGGCAACGACTTCTTCCGGCTCTGGCTCGACGACGCGATGCTCTATTCGTCCGCGCTCTGGGACGGCTCGACGCCGACGCTGGAAGCCGCCCAGTCGCGGAAAGTCGAGCGGATCCGCGACCTGCTCCAAATCAGGGGCGGCGAGCGGATCCTCGAGATCGGCAGCGGCTGGGGGGCCTTGGCCGTACGCCTGGCCGAAGCCGGCGCCGCCCGCGTCACCGGCCTGACGCTCTCGCCCGCGCAGCTCGATTTCGCCGGCAATCTTGCCGTCGCGCGCGGCGCGGCGGCGCAACTCGAATTCCGGCTCGAGGACTATCGGGACGTTGACGGCCTTTACGACCGCGTCGTCTCGATCGAGATGATCGAAGCCGTCGGCGAGGCTTGGTGGCCAATCTATTTCGGCAAAATCGCCCGCTCGATGCAGCCGGGCGGGCGAGCGGTCCTGCAGGCGATCACCATCGCCGAGGAGCATTTCGACGATTACCGCCGCACCGTCGATTTCATCCAGCGCTACATATTTCCCGGCGGCTGCCTGCCGTCGAAGACGGTGCTTCATCAGCAATTCGAGCGCGCCGGACTGCGCTTGGTGAGCGAGGAATCGTTTGGTCTCTCTTACGCGCGAACGCTTGCGGAATGGCGGCGGCGATTCCATGCTCGCTGGCCCGATATCGCCGCGCTCGGATTTGACGATCGGTTTCGCCGGCTGTGGGACTATTATTTGAGCTACTGCGCCGCAGGCTTTCTCGAGGGAGTGACGGACGTTGGCCTCTATTGCGTCGAGCACGCCCGCGAACCCATGACCAGCGGTTCGATCAAGGTCGACCGATGAGCTTTCGCGCCGGATCGCTGACGGCGGCGTTGCTTTCGGCCGCTGGCGTTGCGAGCGCGGCGGCCGCGGGCGATTCCTCGTTTTACGGCCATTGGGCGCGCGGCGACGGCGCCGCCCGGGTTCGGATCGCGCCGTGCGGCGGAGCGGCGTGCGTGACCAACACCTGGATCAGGCCCGGCACGCCGGATGAAAAGAGCGGCGATAGGCTCACAATGGACGTCAAGCCCGCCGGGGCCGGGAAGTGGTCAGGCACGGCATTCGATCCGCAGCGCAATCTGCGCTACTCGATGACCATCAACGTCGCCAACGACCATATGACCAGCGACGGATGCATCTTGGGCGGCCTTGTGTGCAAGCACATGAGCTGGACCCGCCTCGGCGGGCCGCGCTGAAATTTGACCGTCGCTTTCGCCGCCTTTATTGCGTCGGCCCGCTCGGGCTCGCGCCCGGGTCGAGCGATCGGCGAGGCAGCGCGCATGATTCATAAGACTGGGGTTTTGGCCGGGGTGCTGATTGCGCTTGCGTCCGGAGGCGCGGCGCTGGCTGGACCGGCGTTTCTCGGCAATTGGGCCCGCAGCGACGGCAAGACCCATATCCGCGTCGCACCGTGCGGCGCGGAATATTGCGGCGTCAATACCTGGGTCAAGCCAGGCAACTCCAATGAAAAGGTCGGCGACACGCTCGTCGTCAACCTGAAGCCGGCCGGAGCCGAGCGCTGGTCAGGCTCGGCTTTCGACCGGAGGCGCAATCGACACTACACCATGCTCGTCCAGGTCGCCGGCCGGCGCATGACCACCGAAGGATGCATATTGGGCGGCATGATGTGTCAGAGCATGGGCTGGTCGCGCCTGGGTCGGGCGATCTGAATTTGCTCTCATGCGACGCGCGCCTTGCCGCAAGGCCGTGCGAAGGGCGCGATCGGCGAGGCCGGCCCTCAGTCTGGAGGGATTAGGCGGGATTGGTCTCGTCGCCTGGCGTCGTTCAGGAGCGCCAGATGTAGACCAGCAGCACCATGGTCGAAACGATACTGACCATCGCCACGATGAAGCTCACTCTGATGTATTGCGTCTTCCACCACAAGAGTTCCGACAGCACCGAGCACCTTAGCTTCAGCTGCTCGAGCTCGTCCTCCGCCTCGACGACGTTCATGAAATCGTCCGGCGTCGCGGTGCGCGAGACGATGAAATGCTTGGAGCCGCGCTTGGGATAGCGTGGGATGAGCACCGCAAACAGGCAAAGGTACACGATGATGAACGGCAGCAACACGAAGGTTATCGGCAGATAGTCGGGAAAGTGGGTGTAATTGCCCAGCACCGGGCCCATCATGAAGGCGACGAACAGGATCGCGATATTGGCCTTGAAGTCGCTCGCCCGGATCGCGTCGGTATATCCGGCGATCAGGCTGCGATAGGCTTGAGCGGGATCGGCGGCGTTTTTATTCATCCGACAGTCGGACACTCCAGAAGGCCGCCGGGACCGGGCCTGCCCGCGCCGACGCCGGGCCTCGCCCCTCCGGGTCCGTCGCTTCGAATTGGCGTCAACCGCGACGCCCTGTCAAGATCGGTTGAATTCTGGCGCGCGCCGTCTCGCCATGCGGGTCAAGCGAAGGTGGGACGCCGCGAATTTAGCGAGCCGGCTGGCGTGAAGCCGAGAAAAGCGCGGGTTCAGAAACCGAAGAACTCGCGGCGCAGCGCGTCCTCGTAAAGCTTCTTCTTGTAAATCACTTCTCGCTGCTTCCGGTTCTCGTGGAAATAAGCAGCCTCCCACTTGTCGAGCTCGGCGACGTTGTGATTGCCGGAGGCGAGCGCCTCCTCATCGCGGATCGCCTTGATCCACTCCTCGACCGCAGCCTTGTAGGACGCCTGCAACTGGTCGAGTTCCTGCTGAAGTTCCGGTGAAATGTCCGCCATGGGAGCTCCCTGCCCAGCTTCGCTTAGCGCGGGAATATGAACAATAGACGACAGCTCGTCGGCTGCGGAAGCCGGCCCGAATTCGACTCGCCGAAACGGCTCCGGCGCCGCCTCAATATTCCTGCCGGGTCGGCCGGAACAGGATTTCGTTGACGTCGACGTCATCCGGCTGGCTGAGCGCGAACATCACCATGCTCGCAAACGAGTCGGCGGGAATGGCGAGGTCGTAGACCTTGCGCACGTTCTCCGCCACGTCAGGCTCGGTGACGCTATCGGGCAGTTCGGACGCGACCGCGCCCGGCGAGATGATCGTGGTGCGGATGTTGTAGGGCTTGACCTCCTGGCGCAGCCCCTCGGAAATCACCCGGACTGCGGTTTTGGTCGCCGAATAGACGGTGCTGCCGGGCTGCACCTTGTGGCCGGCGACTGATGAGACATTGACGATGTGGCCGCTCTTCTGCGCCTTCATGTGCGGCAGCGCGGCGGCAATCCCGAACAGCTGCTGCGGCCGATCTCACGGCCCGAAAGGGTTACGGGCGCAGCAGCGTCTTGATCGCGCGGCGCTCGTCCATGGCGCGATAGCCCTCAGCGACTCGGCCGAGGGGAAGCGTCAGGTCGAACACCTTGCCCGGATCGATCTTCCGCTCCCACACCAACCCGATCAGGTCGGGCAGGTAACGGCGCACCGGAGCGGGGCCGCCGTGCAGGCGTACGTGAGTGAAGAACAGCTCCCGGCCGTCGAGCTCGACGCCATGCGGAACGCCGACGTAGCCGATAGACCCGCCGGGACGGGTAGCCTCGATC
>Ga0335076_10008901_pt1 | contig 10129 bp, 8 predicted proteins | sample Lox_Sample_25_FD_206717 | JGI IMG/M metagenome (GOLD analysis project Ga0335076, IMG submission 206717) | Soil microbial communities from Loxahatchee National Wildlife Refuge, Florida, United States - Lox_Sample_2.5 | ecosystem: Environmental > Terrestrial > Soil > Wetlands | place: USA: Florida...
CGATCGACCTTGGTCGGATCCTTGCCGGAGAAAGCGCCGCCCCCGTGCGGCGCCGCGCCGCCATAGGTGTCGACGATGATCTTGCGGCCGGTGAGGCCGCAGTCGCCGTCCGGTCCGCCGATGAAGAACTTGCCGGTCGGATTGATGTGCCAAACAGTCTTCGCCGTGATCCAGCCGACCGGAAGCGCCGCCTCGACATAGGGACGGACAAGGTTGGCGACGTCCTCTGAGCTCAGCTGCTCGACGAGGTGCTGATGCGAGACGACGATCTGCGTCGCCTCGACCGGCTTGCCGTTATGGTAGCGCACGGTGACCTGGCTCTTGGCGTCGGGCCCCAACGTCTTTTCGGCGCCGGAATGCCGCGCCTTCGAGATCGCGCGTAGGATCCCGTGGGCATAATAGAGCGGCGCCGGCATGAATTCGGGCGTCTCGCGGCAGGCGTAGCCGAACATGATGCCCTGGTCGCCCGCGCCCTCGTCCTTGTTGCCGGCCGCGTCGACGCCCTGGGCGATGTCGGCGGACTGGGCGTGCAGCAGCACCTCGACGTTGGCGTTGCGCCAGTGAAAACCTTCCTGCTCGTAGCCGATGTCCTTGACCGCCTTGCGAACGGTGGCGTCGATCTCTTCACTGGAGATTTTGGGCCCGCGGACCTCGCCGGCGACGATAACCCGGTTGGTGGTGGCTAAGGTCTCGCAGGCGACGCGAATCTGATAGGGGTCGATGCCAGCCTTCGTCCCTTCGCGGAAGAACAGATCGACGACTTCGTCAGAAATCCGGTCGCAAACCTTGTCCGGGTGCCCCTCGGAAACGGATTCACTGGTGAACTCGTAATATTGACGAGTCATATTCACGATTCTCCTGCTGAGGCGCCCGCCGCCACGACATTACGCTTGCTCATCGGGGATCCCCGCCCGCGCAGGCGCTTTTGCCAGCGAGCGTTCGATGCGTCAAGCCGATTTTGCCGGATCGTTCGCTTTACCGAACGGACGAATTGCCGCCGTCGCCGCCGTCAGCCGCCGCGAGCGAAATGACCAAGTCAACGATCCGGCGGCGCACCCTGGGGTCGCGAACGCGCAGGAACGCGCGGTTTAACTGGAGACCCTCGGTCGAGGCAAGAAAATCAACGACATAAGACTGTTGTGATTCTTCGGCAAACCCAGGCTCTGCGGACTGCGCCGGCGCGCCCTCGAAGAAATACCCCGGGGTGACTTCAAGCACGCGCGCCGTATGCTGGAGACGACTGGCGCTGATTCGATTCGCCCCCTTTTCATACTTCTGGATCTGTTGAAAGGTCACGCCAAGAAGCTCGCCGAGCCGGCTCTGGCTCATCCCGAGCATCGTCCGCCGCATCCGCAATCGCGCGCCGACATACACATCGACAATGTTGGACGATTTGGACATCAGCTCGCGCCTCCATGGTCCACGCGCAATGTCGGCGGCTGCATGCCGGTATCAACTGACCCTACGTAAAGCAGATACCCGACACTCGGATAGCGCGCAAGCAAGCAATATTGCAATCAACAGTCCTCTTAGGCGCGGCGTTTTCCCGCCGCGGCGACGGCCAGGAACGCCAGTCCGATCAGCGCCGCTCCGAGCGAGCCTAGTCGAGATTGCCAGGTCGGCGGAAGCGCTTCAGGCAATTCGGCGTCCAGCACCCCTTCTGCGCCTAGCGGAGCCAAGGCGATCTCGCGGCCGAAGCCGTCGAGCACTGCAGAGATCCCGGAATTGGCGGCGCGCACCAGCGGCGCGCCGAGTTCGATGGCGCGCAACCGGGCTTGCGCGAAGTGCTGATATGGACCCGGCGTCTCTCCGAACCAAGCGTCGTCGGTGAGGTTGAGGAGCCAAAGCGGCCGCGCGGAGCCGGAAAAGAGATCGCCGATTTCGATCGGGAAAATCGCTTCGTAGCAGACGAGCGGCATTGCGTCGGGCAAGCCGGGAACCTTCAGAACCCGGGGACCCGCACCAGGCTCGAAGCCGCCGGGAACGTCGACGAACTGGGTGACGCCGGCCTTGTCGAGAATGCTTTCGAACGGCACATATTCGCCGAACGGCACCAGGTGCTGCTTGTCGTAGCGCTCGGCGGAAAGCCCGTCGCGGCCGACGATCTCGATCGCATTGAAGTAGAGCGGCCTCTTTCCGCCGCTCTCGAGCCGCGCCGCGCCAGTGATCAGCGTCGTCCCGCCGCCGAGAAAGCGTGAAATGTCGGCAAGCGCCTGCCTGTCGCGCGAGAGGATGAACGGGAATGCCGATTCCGGCCAGATCAGGTGAGTGACGTCACGAACTCCGGATCGGTCCGGCGCGGCCGCGCGTTCCGAGAGATCGAAATAGCGGCGCAGTATCGCGCCCTTCGTTTCCGGCGAAAATGACCTGTCGTCCTGCGCGACATCAGGCTGGATGAGACGCAGCTTGACGCCCGGGCGAGAAGCGCTCGCCGGGCTTGCGAGCCGATAGGCGCCGAAGGCGGCGATGAGCGCCAGCGCGAGCGCCGCAAGGCCTGCCGGGGCGAGGCTGAGCCGCCCCTCTCCCACCCGCCACAGCGTCGCCGGAGCGGCGAAGATGGCGACGGTCAGAAACGTGAGTCCGTGCAGGCCGACGAGGGAGGCGATCTGGGCGAGCGCGAGATTGCTTCCGAGCGCCATGCCCAGGTCGTTCCAGGGAAAGCCGGTGAAAAGCAGGCCGCGCGCCCATTCGGCGAGCCCGAGGGCGAAGGCGAGAGCGAAAACGCGCGCCGGTCCCGGCGACCACAACGCCCGCGCGATCGCAAAGCCGGCGCCGGGAAAGAGAGCAAGCGCCGCAGGCAAGGCGACGACCGCAATCGGCAGCGCCCAGGCGAACTTATCGGCCTCGACCAGAAAGGCCGCGCCGATCCACCAGAGGCCGGCCAGAAAATAACCGAAGCCCATCCACCAACCGGCCCCGAAGGCGGCGCGCATCGAGCCGGTCAGCGCCCGCCCCGAGTCGTGATCCTCGGCGCCGTCGATCAGCCACACCGCGATCGTTAGCGGCACGGCGATTAGAGGAAAAAGTGAGAACGGCGGCAACGCCAGCGCACCGGCCGCTCCGGAAAAGAAGGCGATGGCGCGCCGGCGCCAGCCCCAGGACAGGATAACCCCCTCGACCAGCGAGGCCAGGATGCCAGGGCGAGGCATGACGGTGGAGTCGGCAAGGCTCAAGCAGGCATCCCTCGTTTGCCGTCGAATCGCCATCGCTGACCATAGACCGAACGAGGAGCGGGTTCGACTCGGGCGAGGGGGCGGGCGGTCCTCGGGCAACATGGAACGCCGGGCTGGAGCTTGGCTCCATCGATAGAGTCGGCATTTGTGCCCGGCGGCAAAGCCGGACCAGGCTCAGCCAAGCCAAACAAGGATTCCGGATTTGTCAGATCGTCAGACGGACTTCGCCTCGCCGCCGTCCATCCGCAGCGTCGAGCCGGTCATCCAGCGGGCGGCGGGCGAGACCAGGAAGGCCATGAGTTCGGCGATCTCTTCCGGCTCGCCGTAGCGGGCGATCCCCGCTTCCTTTGGGAAATTGGCCGTGGCCTCTTCGACCGTCATGTTGTGCAGCGGCGCCCAGTGCTCGAGATAGGAGCGGCGCCGCCCGGTCATCACCGGGCCGGGCAGGACGCTGTTGACCTGCACCCCGTCGGCGATGCCGCGATCCGAGAACGCCTTCGCCAGCGCGACAATAGCGGCGTTGATCGTCCCCACCGCCGCATAGGGCGCTTTCGGGAACAGGGCCGAATTGCCCGACATCAGGACCACGGCGCCTTTGGCCGCTTTGAGCGCCGGCCAAGTGGCGATCGTGAGCCTGCGCGCGCCATGCAGCTTCAGGGCCAGCCCCGCCTCCCACTCGGTGTCGGTCATCTCGAACAGGTCGATCTGCGGCACTGCGCCCGCGATGTTGAGCAATGCATCGATGCGGCTGAATGCGCCCAAAGCCTGATCGACAACAGTTTTGGCCGCGGCGGGCTGGGAGAGATCGCTACCAATGACCAGTGCTTCCGCCCCGGCGGTCTTCACCGCGTCCGCCGTCTCGTCCAGATGGGCGCGGTCGCGCGCGACGAGGACGAGCGCAGAGAGATCGCGCGCGAGCCGAATGGCCGTCGCGCGGCCGATGCCCTGGCTCGCGCCGGTGACGATCGCGACTGACTTGCCCATGCGATTTCTCCTCGATCTCGAGCGACAAAGTCAGCGGGGAAGGAAGTCTCGAATGGCGGTTGCGATCTCCGCGGCATGGGTCTCGAGCGCGAAATGGCCGGTGTCGAAGAAGCGCACCGTCGCGTTCGGGATGTCGCGCTTGAACGCCTCCGCGCCCGGCGGCAGGAAGAACGGATCGTTCTTGCCCCACGCCGCGAGGAAGGGCGGCTTGTGGGTGCGGAAATATTGCTGGAAGGTCGGATAAAGCGCGACGTTGCTCTTGTAGTCGCCGAAGAGGTCGAGCTGCACGTCGGCGACGTTTGGCCGAGAGAGGTAGAAATTGTCGAGCGAGTAGCCGTCGGGCGAGACTTGGGTCGGGTCGGGGACGCCGTGGGTATATTGCCAGACGGTCGTCTCCGGCTTGAGGAAGGCACGAAGCGCTTCCCGATTGGCCGGCGAGGCGTCCTGCCAATAGGCGCGGATCGGCTTCCAGCCGTCGCTCAGTCCCTCCTCATAGGCGTTGCCGTTTTGGGAGATGATCGCGGTGATCCGGTCCGGATGCTTGACCGCGAGCCTGAACCCTGTGGGCGCGCCGTAGTCGAACACGTAAACGGCGTAGCGGTCGAAGCCGACGGTCTCGGTGAAGCGGTCGATCGTCTCCGCGACCCGATCGAACGTGTTCGCTCCATCCGGCAGATCGGAGTTGCCGAAGCCGGGCAGGTCGGGAGCGACGATGTGGAAGCGGTCGGCGAGCCGCGGGATGAGGTCGCGGAACATGTGGCCGGCGGTCGGGAAGCCGTGCAGCAAGAGCAGCTTCGGCGCTCCCGGCGCGCCAGCCTCGCGATAGAAGACGGCGCGTCCGTCGACCTTGGCGGTGCGATAGTGGATGGCGGTCATGACGTTTCTCCTTTGCTCAGCGATAAGCCTCTCGCCGCGCGTCGCGATGACGGCGTAGGCGCAGGCGTAGCCGATCCGGACGACCGGCTCGGCTACGGGGGTTCTCTGGTGCTCCTGCTCAAGGCCATGGAGCTCAGCTCGGCGCCGTCTTCCTGCGCCAAGCGGGTCAGGTCCTGCTTTAGGAGGTAGAACGAAGCCGCCAGGAACAGGAAATCCTTCACAAGAAAGGCGACTGGCAGATACATTGCCGGAAATCCGCCTGCCTCCTGCGCCCATGCATTGGGGAAGAACGGGATGATGGTGACGGTGCCGAGAAAGGTGACGATCGAGCCAAGCGCTCCGAGGACGCCAAGCCGCCGAAACCAGAAGCCGAGCAGGATCAGCGTGCCGAACAGCAATTCCGTCGAGCCGAGGAAAAAGCTTGCGCCGCGAACCCCAAACGCCGGGATCAGCCAGAACACCAGCGGGCTGTGGGCGATAAACGGCGTGATCTGATGAGCTTCGAAACTGAACCACTTCTGGTAGCTGAATATGTAGAACGTGAAGACCATCACGGCGCGGATCAGACGGCAGTCAAGATCGCCCCGGAACGGAGCGGCCTTCGAGAAATGGAGGATGAGCGAGTCCAGGGAGTTCACATGTTCGCCTTTGCTTTTCTTGCGCGCAGCGTGGGATGGAGCGGTGATCCGAGGCTGCGAGGTTGCCGGAATATCAGCCCTTGGCTGCCTCGCCGATCGCTTCGCGGACAATGTCGACGACGTAAGCCGGCGCGGTGATCAGCGGCGTGTGATCGACGGGATGCGATCGAATCCGGGCTTTCATCCGCTCGGCCATGAAGCGGTGATTGTCTTCGACGATCATTCGATCCTGCTCGGCGACGAGGAACCAGGCCGGCCGGTCCTTCCACAAGGGCCGACCCACCTTGACGGTGATGCAGGCAGGCGAGATCGGCCGCTGCACCGCAGCCAGCACCGCGAGCTCTTCCTTTGAGGCGTTCTGCGCGAAAGCGGAGGCGAAGGCGGCTTCGGGCAGATAGATCAGCCCGTGCGAATCCGGGGTGAGCGTGGGCGCCTGAGGATGCGGCTTGCCGCGAGAGAACACGTCCGCCACCGTCTCGCCTTCGTCAGGCGCGAGCGCGGCCACATAGACCAGCGCCTTCACCTTGTCGCCGCGGGCCGCGCCAATGACGCCTCCGGCATAGGCGTGGGCGACGAGCACGACCGGCCCCGCCGCCCGCTCGAGCGTCCGGTCGAGCGCCGCAACGTCGTCGGCGAACGACGTCAACGGCAGCGGCGCGGCAATCGCCTTGACGCCGAGTTCCGCCAGCAGCGCGATGACCTTCGCCCAACTCGATCCGTCAGCCCAGGCGCCATGAACGAGCACGACGCTCACATCGTTCGGGGACATCGCCGCTCTCCTTCAAAAAGGGACCAATCCGCGCCAGTCACTCGGAAGATTCGCGTCCAGTGGCTGGAGGACTGATTTCGCTATTCGTCGGGCTTACCCGCGGAATCCGGCTCGTCGTAGCGCGGCGAGCCGGGGGTGACTGGCCACACGCGCATCGCCTTGACGGCTGACACAATGAGCCGGCTGGCGCCGTCATCGGCTCTTGCTTCAATCGACACCCTGAAGGACTGAGTTCCGTCGCTTGTGAACGGAACTGTCAGGACGACGTTGGACCCGGTCGCGGAAATGATTGCCATGGTCGCTGCGAGAGAAGCGACTCGCGGTCCCTCGTCCGGCTCGATCGCGACCTTGAGCCGGACCGGCTGATCGCCGATCGCCTTGGCCGCGAGCTCCAGCGCATATGCGCCCGCGGGCATCGGATCGGCCACGACGCTGCGCCAGGCGCCAGCTCCATGAGACGGCAAGTCGATCGCCAAGCCCGAGGCCGTGTCAAAATGGGCGGGATGGTCCGGTGATGCCTCACTGTCGTGAAACCAATAAGGCGGGCGCAACGCCGCGAACATGGCCGCAGCCGGCGACGCCGTGCCGAGGATGAACTCTTGCGCGCGACGCCAGACGTTCTCGCCGACCTTCCTGCCGAGTTCTAGGCCACGCTCATTGTCCGCCGGCCAATGAACTCCGGCCCAGATGCGCGACATTCCGGCCGCGTCGGCGGCGGAAGCGAAGGTTGGATAGGAAAGCGTGACCGGCTGAACCAAGTCGCGCTGCTCGACGTAGAGGTGTCTCACCGTCGTGCTGAAATTGAAGTCCGGCTTTCCGATGGCGAGCTCCATGGCGCGGGCCCAGGCGGCGGTGAAGGCGCTATGGCCGGAAATGTAGGAGGGAAACGGCGGAGTCGGCAGATAGGGCTCCCAATCGGCCGCGGGCGCCTCGGCAACTCCCGCCGGAACGGTGGGGGAATACTCGGCCTCATGCTTCGCGGCCGGCGTCGAATAGGCCAGCGCCTCGGAGGCAGAGCGCGGCCGCCACGCGGTGATCGGCGCATTGCCGAGTGAGTGAATGACAGTGATCGGGCGCACATAGTCGTAGGCATATTTGGCGTCCCACGCCGCAATCGATGCGTCGAAAATCGCGTTGCTGGCGACGAAGAACAGCTTGACGTCGTCATCAAGGCGTAGATCGCTCACATCGGAGACGTATCTGGTCATTTCGATCAGCTGCGGCGCCGGAGCCATGCCGAATATCCCCCAATATTCCGTCTCCGCCTTCTCCTTGTCGGTCAACGCGCCGCTGGCTTTGATCAGCACATCGATTTGCCGCAACCATTCCGCGGATCCGGGGGCTGGCGGCGGAACGGGGCGGAATTGGTCGGCGCGAGTGAGCGCAAACGGCATGACGCGGCTCCATTGCGGCGTTGTCGGAAGCTGGCGCTTGCCGAACGACTCGATCGGCCGCCAGGCGTCCGGCGGTCCGGACATCTGCGGCTTGTAGCCGGACGTGTCTGCGAAGTTGCCGCCCTCGTTGGCGCCGTCGTTGCGGCAGGCGGCGAGAACCGCCTCCGCGGCGCGGCGCCCGACCCTGGCGGGTAGGGTGCCGGCGTTGGGATCATAGCCAAGCTGCTCCATTCGGTCGATCAGGGCATGCCGATGCTGCGGCGCGAAGGTTCGCAGGACGGTGAAGGCGGCGTGACTGATCGCTTCGCGTTTGTTCGCTTCGTTGTTGGCGCCGCCTTGCCCCTTGAGCGTAGTCCCCGAGACGACTCCGACCGCGACCGGATCGTAGGCGGTCCACGCGTCGAATATTGCCGTGTTAAGGATCGAGAAAAACCGCGAACCGACAGTCGGCTCCCAGGCCACCTCCTGTCCATAGGGCAGAGCCTGATCGAGCCACTCGGTTACGATCGAGGCGGCGCTTGCCGTCGAGGACTGGGTCATAAGGATCAGGCTGGCGACAGCGCACAGGGAACCTCTGATCAACTCCTATTCTCCCTCATACGGCGGTCCGGCGCGGGCTCGCGCTTTCCCGCCGTCACGCTGACGTCATCGAAGAGACTTGGTGAATCCCTCGAGCGACGCCGTCTGGTCCATCTTCATCGCGCCGGCGTCGTCCACGGTGACCCTTGCGACGCGGCCGCGTTTGAACTGGGCGAGGATGGCGGCATACGCGGGGCTCGACGCCGGGATGATCACAACGCACTTGCTGCCGCTGTCGCCAAACTTGCATTCGTCGGCAGCAAAGACATGGCGAAACGCGGGTCTCTTCGCCTTGTCGACGAAGACCTCGATCCGGGATCCGGCGATGCCGGCCTGGCTTGTGCGGACCACGATCCGATGAGGCTTCGCTCCCTTGTCGAAAGCGAAGATTGCGTTCGCTCCTGTTGGTGCGCCTGCGCGCAGCATGATTGCTTCGGTCGCGAGCGCCATGCGTGCCGGCGCCGCGATCGTGACGAGAATCGAGACTAGGATGAAGCGCCCGACGGTGCGCATGTCAGCTTTTCCAGCGGCGTTCCGGGGAGGGGAAGGGAGCCCAGCGATGCGCCGGACTCCCGCGCTGCTTGGCCCGCTCACAGGAAGCGGTAGACGATCGGACAATCCACCACGAGGCCGACCGATCCGAACTTCTTGCCGTCGAGGCCAGTGAGCCAGCCCTTCTGCACCATGCCGAGGATCGAAAACTCCTCGGTCATCCGGGATCGATAACCGAGCTCGATCGCCCTTTGCGTCCATACTGACGGATTGAGATCCCAGATCGGGCTGTAGTCGGTTGCGACAGTCGGAATGCCGCCGAGCACGTTGAGCGGAGAGCCGCCGTCGGAGAGCGCGCTGTTCAAGCCCTGACGCTGCGGATTGTCCTTGCCGGTCGGGCCGTTGGCGAACACAAAGATGCGCTCGACCGGACTGAAAAGACTGTCGTCTCCGCCGCCGGTGATGTCCTCGAGCCCGGGCGCGTAGGTCGCGCCCTCCAGCGTCGCGGTCAGCTTGTTGTTGGTGTCGGTCGACAGGTAAAACACCGGCTTGGCGAAACTGAATCCGGTGGTCAGCATCATTGTGACCGTTTGGTCGCGTGGGCAGATCCTCACGACCTTCTGATGAACAAGGCTGTGGTCGGGGTTTCCGTCACAGAACTGGTTGAGCACGTCCGCGGAGACGTTGTAGGCGACCACCGGCGCATTGTAGATGTGTCCGCCGGCATTGGTGATCTTGACCAGCGGCGTGTAGTCATTGTCGCCGACGCCGCTTGGCTGAAACTGCTTGGGCGGAAAGAAATTGGGAGCGTCGCCCGGGGTCACGCTCCGCTTCGGCGAGAAATCGACTGTCCCAACGTCGAAGATCAGTTTGAACTTGCCGTCCAGGGTCGCCCTTCGAACCGATCGGCCGACGTCGGCGAAGGTTAATTCCGGCGAATAGTTGAGGCCGAGCTGTTCGGCGTTGCCCTTGTCGTCGGTGTCGGTGACGACGTACCAGACCGTCTGCCCGCTCTTCATCGCGCCTTCGTAGAGCGGCAGGGTGATCGTTCCCTTGTCGAAATCGATCTTGCCCGACTTCAGGTTCTGATACTCGCCGACGAGTTCGCGCTGCACCTGGGACGGCTGCGGGCCGAAATAGGTGGCCGGCACGTCGGCCCCGATCGCCGCCGGCGCCGGCTGTATTTCTTGGCTTTCGAGGTTCTGAGCAAGCGCGGGAGCCACG
>Ga0335076_10008904_pt1 | contig 10126 bp, 8 predicted proteins | sample Lox_Sample_25_FD_206717 | JGI IMG/M metagenome (GOLD analysis project Ga0335076, IMG submission 206717) | Soil microbial communities from Loxahatchee National Wildlife Refuge, Florida, United States - Lox_Sample_2.5 | ecosystem: Environmental > Terrestrial > Soil > Wetlands | place: USA: Florida...
AGTCCAGGATCACCTGGTCGTTGGTGTACGCGTGGATGGTGGTCATCAGCCCCTTGACGATGCCGAAATTGTCCATCAGCACCTTGGCCAGCGGGGCCACACAGTTCGTGGTGCACGAGGCATTCGAGATGATGTTGTGGCTGGCCGGGTCGTAGGACCCGTCGTTGACGCCCATCACGATCGTGATGTCCTCGCCGGAGGCAGGCGCGGAGATGATCACTTTCTTCGCGCCGGCGTCGAGGTGCTTGGCCGCGTCCGCGGCCTTGGTGAACCGGCCGGTCGACTCGATCACCACGTCCACGCCCAGGTCCCGCCACGGCAGCGCGGCCGGGTCACGCTCGGCCAGCACCTTGACGGCCTGGTCGCCGACCCGGATCGCGTCGCCGTCCACGGCCACGTCCTCGCTCAGCGTGCCCAGTACGGTGTCGTACTTGAGCAGGTGCGCCAGGGTCTTCGTGTCGGTCAGGTCGTTCGCGGCGACGATCTCGATGCCCTCGGCGCCACCCGCGTTTACCGCGCGCCAGAAGTTACGCCCGATGCGCCCGAACCCATTGATGCCCACGCGAACAGTCACGGCGGCCCGTCTCCTCGTTGCTATCTCTCTGTGTTCGGTCCGACCCTATCGGACCAGCGCCGTGCGTCCGCCGGGGTGCCGGGATCAGCCGTGCCGGTCCGAACGGGGCCGGAACAGGGTGAAAGTTCCCTCCCTGCGAACAGGGGCACGCCCGGTGGCGCGTCCCACGCCCGGGACTTCGAAGCACCCCGCGCGCCGGATGGGCCGGGCTGGTACCAGCGGCGGGTGCCCGGGCCGTGTGCTGGCACGGCCCGGGCACCCGGTTCCCCTCCCGGCGGTCAGGACTTGGGCATCAGCACGCTGTTGATGATGTAGACGGTGGCGTTGGCCGTGTGCACGTCGCCGCAGACCACCTTGGCGCCGTTGACCGTGTACGTGCTGCCCATCTTGGCCAGCGTCACCTTCCCGCCTTCGAGCGTCTTGACGGTGTCACCGGCGCTGAACTGGCTGGTGCTGACCTGCCCGCCGGCCACGTGGTAGGTGAGGATCTTGGTCAGCTCGGCCTTGTCCGCCAGCACTTTCTTCAGCGTGGCGGCCGGGATCTTGGCGAACGCGCTGTTCTCCGGCGCGAACACGGTGATGCTGCTGGCGGAATTGAGCGTGTCCACCAGCCCGGCCTTCTTCACTGCGGTGACCAAGGTGGACAGCACCGGGTTGCTGGACGCCGCGGTGGCCACCGGGGCGGCGGACATGCCCTGGAAGCTGCCCGCACCCGAAGACGGAACCGCCGCGCAGGCCGGGCCGAACGGCACCGAAGCGGACTGCGCGGACTGCGCGGGTGACGCGGCCGCGTGGGACGCGGGCGCTGAGCTGGCCGGTGAGCTGGACGAGCCGCTGGAGCCGCAGGCGGCGGCGCCGAACGCGACGCTGGCGGACAGTGCGGCCATGGCCGCGATCTGGTACTTCATGGTGGTTAACTCCTCTGCGTTGGGTGGATCGGACAGCTACCGGTGGGCCGGCGGCTAGGTGACGGTGACCGTGACGGTGTCCCGGCCGGTCGCCCCGTTGGGGAAGATGGGGACCCGGCGGGCAGGCTGGATGGCACCGGTGCCGTCGGTCGCGCGGACCTGCAGCTGGTGCAGGCCGGGAGTGGCGTCCCACAGCCAGACCCACTGCCGCCAGGTGTCGAGGCCGGGTACGGCCGCGAGCCGGGCCTGCTGCCAGGGACCGTTGCCAGCCCGGACCTGAACCGCGTCAAGGCCGCGGTGTGGCGCCCAGGCCACCCCGGCCACCGCGGTCCGCCCGGCCTTGAGCTGCGCCAGTGGCTTGGGCACGTCGATCCGCGACTCGGTCTTGATCGGCGCCTGGGCGGCGTAGCCGCGCTGGACCCAGTAGGCGCGCTGCGCTGCGAACGTGGTGATCTCCAGGTCGGTCACCCACTTGGTCGCGGATACGTAGCCGTACAGGCCAGGCACCACCATGCGGGCCGGGAAACCGTGCGCCACCGGCAGCGGCTGGCCGTTCATGCCCACCGCGAGCAGCGCGTCCCGGCCATCCAGAACCGTCTCGATCGGCGTGCCGCAGGTCCAGCCGTCAGCCGAGGTGCTGAGGATCTGATCTGCGCCGCGCCGTACGCCCGCCTCGCGGAGCAGCGCGGCCAGGCTGGCGCCCAGCCACCGGGCGTTGCCCACGTAAGGGCCGCCGACCTGGTTGGACACACAGGCCAGGGTGATGTCGGCCTCGGTGAGCGGCCGCCGGAGCAACTCGCCGAAGCTGATGTCAAGCTCCCGTGCCACCATGCCGTGCACCCGCAGCCGCCACTGCTCCGGCGGGACCTGCGGCAGGCTCAGCGCGGTGTCGACCCGGTAGAAGCTCGCGTTTGGGGTGGTGAACGCGCTGATCCCCGGGACCCGGAGCTGTGCACCAGGCGGCACCGGCGGCCTGGTGACCGCCGGGGCAGGCAGCCGGATCTGGTCGCGCGCGGCCGCGACGCTGAACCGGCCCAGCAGGACCTGGCCCAGCCCGGCCCCGCCCGCCGCCAGGACGGCGGCACCGGCGGCGGTGAGCAGGAACCGGCGCCGGCCCGGCCAGTCACCTTGAGACTGACCGGCGGGCCTCGGGCGGACCGGCTGCGGGCCAGGTCCGGCGGCCGTCCTACTCGGGTCCACCGCGGCCCGGGCCAGCAGGAACAGCACCGCAGCGCCGGCCGCCGCACCGACCACGGCAGGCGCCGCGTCAACCGGGCCGGACACTGGCCGGCTCAGCGCGGCGGCCACGCCGAGCGCCCCGAACACGGCCAGGCCGGCCAGCCCGTAACCGATCCAGCGCCGGGCCGCGATCCCGGTGCCCATCGCGAAGATCGCGACCATGACCAGGATGCCGCCCAGCAGTACCGCCTTGTCGTGGCTGCCGAAGTGCGCGATGGCGAAGTCCTTGACCGGGACCGGGGTGAGGTCGATCGCCGTGCCGCCCACCGCCAGCACCGGCTCACCGGCCGGCCCGGTGAACCCGGCTACCAGCTGGGCCACACCGAGCGCAGCGCCCGCGGCCAGCAACCCGCTCAGTCCTCCCAGCACAGCGCTGCGCACGCCGCGGGCCAGGGCCCGGCCGGTTCTTTCTGTCGTCACGTCGCCATCCGGTTTCTGCTCAGCCACGGGGTTAGGCCGGGCAAGTCGGCCGGTTCTTCGGACCAGCCGCGGTAGCGGATTGGCGGTGGCTGAACGCCGGACGCCAGTGCAGCCGGGCCGGACGGCAGCGCCAATCCACCCGCCTGAGCGCTCCGAATACATGGGCATGAGCGGACCCGATGTGACACTGCGGCTGGCCGGCCAGCCCGCCGGTGCGCCCGGGGCCGACCTGGCTGCGCTGCTCGGACAGGTGGCCCGCGGTGATGAGTCCGCGTTCGAGGCGGCCTACGAGCAGATCGCCCGGCCGGTCTACGGCCTGGTCCGCAAAGTGGTCCGGGACCCGGCCCAGACCGAGGAAGTGGCCCAGGAAGTGCTGCTCGAGGTGTGGCGGACAGCCAGCCGGTTCGACCCCAGCCGGGGCAGCGCCATGGCCTGGGTGGTGACGATCGCACACCGCCGGGCCATCGACCGGATCCGGGCCAGCACCGCGCAGGCGCAGCGGGAGCAGCGGGTGGGCACCCTCGCGGAGGCCCCGCCGGACAGCGTGGCCGACACGGTGGAATCGCGGCTGGATGCCGAGCGGGTGCGCCGCTGCCTGGGCTCGCTGACCAGCCTGCAGCGCGAGTCGGTCACCCTCGCCTACTACGGCGGCTACACGTACCCGCAGGTGGCCGCCGTGCTTGGCACCGCCCTCGGCACGATCAAGACCCGGATCCGGGATGGACTGATCCGGATGCGCGACTGCCTGGGGGTGAGCCGATGAGACTCGGCCAGCCCGAACCGCACCCGCTGACCGGGGTCTACGCGCTGGACGCGCTCACCGGACCAGAGCTGGACCGCTTCGAGCGGCACCTGCCGCGCTGCCCAGCCTGTGACCATGAGGTCCGCGACTTCCGGGAGACCGCGGCGCGGCTGGCGGTTGCGGTGGCCGCCACGCCGCCCGCGCCGTTCCGGCCCCGGGTGCTGCGCGCGGTATCGGCCACCCGCCAGGACCCACCGCTGACCCCGGGCGCGTCCCGGCGCTGGCGGCCGGCCGTCCCAGCGGCCCGCTGGCTGGCCGCCGCCGTGGCCGCGGTCGCGATCGCGGCGGCCGTGGCCCTCGGCATCACCGAGTCGGTCACCCAGCACCAGCTGAACCGGGCCCAGGCGCAGATCCACTCGGCCGCCGCGGTGCTGACGGCACCGGACGCCCGGCTGACCGTGCGCGCCACCACGGCCGGCGGGACGGCCACCGTGGTCTCCTCCCGGTCCCGGCACGCCATGATCATCACCACCGCCGGGCTGCCCGCCCTGGGCGGCGGCCGGGTCTACGAGGTGTGGTTCATGGCCCCGGGCCGGATCCGGGAGGCCGGGCTGCTGCCGACCCCAGCCGCTGGGCGGACCAGCCCGCTGCTGGCCGCCGGCCTGGCCGCGGGCGACCGGATCGGCGTTACCGTCGAGCCGGCCGGCGGCACCCGGCAGCCGACCACCACGCCCATCCTGGTCATGACGCTGAACACCTGAGCCGGGCCGCCTGAGCCGGGCCAGCCGGCAGCGCTACTGGGTGAGCATCTCCGGGGTGAGGCTGGACTCGGTGTCCGGCACGCCCAGGTCCCGGGCCCGCTTGTCGGCCATGGCCAGCAGCCGCCGGATCCGCCCGGCGATCGCGTCCTTGGTCAGCGGCGGGCTGGCCAGCTGGCCGAGCTCTTCCAGGCTGGCCTGCCGGTGCTCGATGCGCAGCCGGCCCGCGACGGTGAGGTGCTCGGGCGCGTCGCTGCCCAGGATCTCCAGCGCCCGTTCCACCCGGGCGCCCGCCGCGACCGCAGCCCGGGCGCTGCGCCGCAGGTTCGCGTCGTCGAAGTTGGCCAGCCGGTTGGCGGTGGCCCTGACTTCCCGGCGCATCCGCCGCTCTTCCCAGGCCAGCACGCTGTCGTGTGCCCCCAGCCGGGTCAGCAGCGCGCTGATCGCGTCGCCGTCCCGGACCACCACCCGGTCCACCCCGCGCACTTCGCGCGCCTTGGCGTGGATCTTCAGCCGCCGGGCCGCGCCGACCAGGGCCAGCGCCGCCTCCGGGCCGGGGCAGGTGATCTCCAGCGACATCGACCGGCCCGGCCCGGTCAATGAGCCATGGGCCAGGAACGCACCCCGCCACGCTGCTTCACAGTCGCAGGTGGTGCCGGACACGACCTGCCGGGGCAGGCCGCGGACCGGCCGGCCGTAGTTGTCCACCAGGCCGGTCTGCCGGGCCAGGCTGTCCCCGTCCTTACGGACCCGGACCACGTACCGGTTGCCCTTACGCAGCCCGCTGGGGGCCAGCACGATCAGGTCCGAGGAATGCCCGAACACCTCGGCGATGTCCTTGCGCAGCCGCCGGGCCGCCGCCCCGGTGTCCAGCTCGGCTTCCACCACGATCCGCCCGCTGGCCAGATGCAGTCCCCCGGCGAACCGCAGCAGCGCAGATACCTCGGCCTTGCGGCAGCACGGCTTGAGCACGGTCACCCGGCTCAGCTCGTCCTTGACCAGGCTGGTCATCGCCACTGGCATCACTCCCCCTCGAAGATTTCCGCGAATGCCCCGGCCAGCTGCCGCGGATCGTGCCGCGGCGTCCCATCGCGCATCGCCAGGTCGGCCAGGACCAGCTTTCCGCCGAGCAGGCCCGCGGCCTTGTCCAGCTCCGCGACGGCGCCCCCCGCGGCGCCCCGGTCAGCGAGCACGACGTCGACCTTGAGCTGTGGTGCGTGATCGGCCAGCACTTCCAGATGGGTCTGCGGCGCGAAGCCCTCGGTCTCGCCCGGCTGGGCGACCAGGTTGAGCGCCACCACCCGCCGGGCACGGGTACCGACCAGCGCCGCGGCGAGCTCGGGCACCAGCAGGTGCGGCAGGACGCTGGTGAACCAGGAACCGGGCCCGAGCACCACCCAGTCGGCGTCCAGGATCGCCGTGACGGCCTCCGGGCAGGCAGGCGGATCCGCCGGAATCAGGGATACCGATCGTACCCGCCCGGTGGTGGCGGCGCACGCGACCTGACCACGCACCGTGCTCATCGCGTAGGGCCGCGCCGGGTCGGCCCCCTCCACCTCGGCCAGCAGGTCGATGGGGACGGACGCCATCGGCAGCACCCGGCCGTACGCGCCGAGCAGCCGGCCGACCCAGTCCAGCCCCTGCACGGTGTCGCCGAGCAGCTCCCAGAGCGCCACGATGAGCAGGTTGCCGACCGCATGCCCGCCCAGCTCGGCCTCGTCGCCGGTGAACCGGTGCTGCACCACCCGGCTCCAGGTGGTGCCCCAGGCGTCGTCGCCGCACAGCGCGGCCAGCGCCATCCGCAGGTCACCGGGCGGCAGCACGCCGTACTGACGGCGCAGCCGGCCGCTCGACCCGCCGTCGTCGGCCACCGTCACGATCGCGCTGAGCTGCCGGGTCACCCGGCGCAGCGCGGACAGCGAGGCGAACAGGCCGTGCCCGCCGCCGAGCGCGGCGACCTTGGGGTTGAGCGGCCGTACCGCGGGCACCAGGCCAGGAGACTCTCCCGGCATCACTCGCGCCCCAGGTCCCGGTGCAGTACCTGGACCGCCGGTCCCTTGACCCGGAGCTGGCTGGCGATGTGCTCGGCTATGGCCACGCTACGGTGCTTGCCGCCGGTGCAGCCGATGGCCAGGGTGGCGAACCGCTTGCCTTCCCGCTCGTACCCGGCCAGCACCACCCGGAGCGCGGCCAGGTAGGAGTCCAGGAAGTCGGCGGCGCCGGGCTGGCGCAGCACATAGTCCCGGACCCGCTCGTCCTGCCCGGTCAGCGGGGCCAGGTCGGGGACCCAGCGCGGGTTGGGCAGAAACCGGCAGTCGGCCACGATGTCGGCGTCCACCGGCAGCCCGTACTTGTAGCCGAAGGACACCACGTTGACCCGGAGCGCGGCCGGCTCCTCGGCGCTGAACGCGTCGTGCATCCGGGCGCGCAGCTCGTGCACGTTCAGCGCGGAGGTGTCGATGACCAGGTCGGCTTCTTCCCGGACGCCGCGGAGCAGGGTCCGCTCGGCCGCGATGCCGTCCACTACCCGGCCGTCCTCCTGCAGCGGGTGCGGGCGCCGGACGCTCTCGAACCGGCGGACCAGGGTCTCGTCGCTGGCCTCCAGGAAGACGACCCGGGGCCGGTGCCCGCGCGCGTCCAGCTCGCCGATGGCCGACTGCAGGTCGGTGGAGAACGCCCGGCTCCGCACGTCCAGCACGGCCGCGACCCGCGGCACCGCGCCCATCGCCCGGCTGGCCAGCTCGATCATGGTCGGCAGCAGCCCGGGCGGCAGGTTGTCGGCCACGAACCAGTCCAGGTCCTCCAGCGACTTGGCCGCGGTGCTCCGGCCTGCCCCGGACATCCCGGTGATGATCACCACGTCCGGCGCGTCGGTCCCGGTCACCCGCGGCCCCGCCCCGGCCTGCCTCGCGGTGCGCGACTCACGACGCCCCCCTGTCCGCGACGTGGCCGTCCCCGTGGCCATCGTCCTGCTCATTATCCGCGCCGGGCCGGAGCGCCGCGAGCACCGCCGCCGCGACCCGCGGGCCGATGCCGGGCAGCCCGGCGATCTCGGGCTCGGTCGCGGCAGCCAGCTTGCGCACCGAACCGAAGTGCCGTAGCAGCGTAGCCCGCCGGGCCGGGCCGAGTCCCGGGACCGAGTCAAGCTCGCTGACCGTCTGGGCTTTTGACCGTTTCGCCCGGTGGTACGTGATGGCGAACCGGTGCGCCTCGTCCCGGACCCGCTGCAGCAGGTACAGGCCCTCGCTGGTCCGCGGCATGATCACCGGCGCGTCCTCGCCGGGCAGCCAGACCTCCTCCAGCCGCTTGGCCAGGCCGCACACGTCCACATCGTCGATGCCCAGCCCGGCCAGGGCCCGGGCGGCTGCGGCCACCTGCGGCTGCCCGCCGTCGATCACCACCAGGTTGGGCGGGTAGGCGAACTTCCGCGGCCGGCCAGCCAGGTCGTCGCCGCTGACCTGCTCGCCGTCAGTGTCGGTGTCGCCCAGCGTGTCCAGCTCGCCGGTCTCCTCCCGTTCCTCCAGGTAGCGCCGGAACCGGCGGGTAATGACCTCGTAGATGGACGCGACGTCGTCGGTCCCCCCGTCGCCCTTGATGCTGAACCGGCGGTACTCCGACTTCCGGGCCAGCCCGTCCTCGAACACCACCATGGATGCGACCACGTGCGTGCCCATCAGGTTGGACACGTCGTAGCACTCGATGCGCAGCGGCGCCTCGTCCAGCCCGAGCGCCTCCTGGATCTCGTGCAGCGCCCGGCTCCGGGTGGTCAGGTCGCTGGCCCGGCGCGTCTTGTGCAGCGCCAGCGACTCCCCCGCGTTCCGGGTCACCGTGTCCAGCAGCGCCTTCTTGTCGCCGCGCTGCGGCACCCTGAGCCGGACCCGGCTGCCGCGCCGGGCGGACAGCCATTCCTCCACCGCGGCCGTGTCCGGCGGCAGTTCCGGCACCAGCACCTCCCGTGGCACGCCGGACTGGCCGCGGGCTGGCCGGGTCAGGTGCTTCGGATCCAGCGGCCCGCCCGCGTCGCCCCGGCGGCCGCGCCCGGCCGGGGCGACCGGCTGGTCGCTGGCCACGCTGTCGTCCCCGTACACCTGGCCGAGGAACTGCTCCACCAGCTCACCCGGGGTCACGTCCTCGACCTTGTCCACCACCCAGCCGCGCTGCCCGCGGACCCGGCCGCCGCGCACGTAGAACACCTGGACCGCGGCTTCCAGCTGATCCTCGGCCAGCGCGATCACGTCGCAGTCGGTGCCGTCGCCGAGCACCACGGTCTGCTTCTCCAGGGCGCGCTGCAGCGCCTTGATGTCGTCCCGCAGCCGGGCCGCCCGCTCGTACTCCTCGGCCCGGGCCGCCTCCCGCATGTCGGCTTCCAGCCGCCGGATGAACCGGTCGGTCTGGCCGGCCATGAAGTCGCAGAACTCCTCGGCCAGCACCCGGTGCTCGGCCTCGCTGATCCGCTGCACGCAGGGCGCGGAGCACTTGCCGATGTAGCCGAGCAGGCAGGGCCGCCCGATCTGGCCGGCCCGCTTGAACACGCCGGCCGAGCAGGTGCGCACCGGGAACACCCGGAGCAGCGTGTCCACCGTCTCCCGGATCGCCCAGGCGTGCGAGTAGGGGCCGAAATACCGCACCCCGCGCCGCTTGGCCCCGCGCATCACCATGACCCGGGGGTACTCCTCGTTCATCGTGACGGCCAGGTACGGGTAGCTCTTGTCGTCCCGGTACCGCACGTTGAACTTGGGATCGAACTCCTTGATCCAGGAGTACTCGAGCTGCAGCGCCTCCACCTCGGTAGCCACCACGGTCCAGCTGACCTCCGCGGCCGTGCGCAGCATGGTCTGCGTCCGCGGGTGCAGGCTGGCGAAGTCGGCGAAGTACTGGTTCAGCCGGGACCTGAGGTTCCTGGCCTTCCCGACGTAGATGACCCGGCCATGATCGTCACGGAACCGGTACACACCGGGCGACTCCGGGATCGACCCTGGGGCCGGCCGGTACGACTGCGGATCTGCCACGCAGCAACTCTATGCGCGCCTGGCGACGGCGGCGCGGGCCGCGAGCGCCGCGCCCCGCGCGCCTGCCATGTCCAGGTCCGGCACCAGCGCGAACTGCACCACCCGGCGCTGCTCGGCGCGCAGCGTGGTGTGCGCCCGCACCTGGTCCAGGAACCACTGGCTGAAGGCCGGCCCGGCCTCGACGACGCCGCCCCCGACGAAGTAGGTGCCGGGGTCGGTGAACATCGCCGCGATGGAGAAGGTGCGCCCCAGCGCCATCGCCTGCTGCTCGAAAATCCGCCGTGCCATCGGGTCGCCCGCCGCGCCGAAGCCGCGGACCAGCCGGGCCGCCTTGGCCACCGGCTGCACTGTGGCCAGTTCGTGCTCGGGGAACTGGGTCAGCCAGTAGGGCAGCAGGTTCTTCTCGATCCCGGTCAGCGACGCGACGCTTTCCGCGTCGCCGGCCAGCCCGCAGTTGCAGGACGGCACCGGCTGCC
>Ga0335076_10008905_pt1 | contig 10126 bp, 11 predicted proteins | sample Lox_Sample_25_FD_206717 | JGI IMG/M metagenome (GOLD analysis project Ga0335076, IMG submission 206717) | Soil microbial communities from Loxahatchee National Wildlife Refuge, Florida, United States - Lox_Sample_2.5 | ecosystem: Environmental > Terrestrial > Soil > Wetlands | place: USA...
CAGGCGATGCTCCTTCAGGTGCTGCAGCAAGGTGCCGCCGGCGCCGTGCACGATGCATTTCGGGACGCCCGTGGTCCCCGACGAGTACATGATGAAGAGCGGGTGGTTGAACGGCAGCTCGGCGAAGGGAATGTCGCGCGCGCCATAGGGCCCGATGAAATCCCCGAGCATCACGGCGTTCGGCAGCGCCGCCAGCGACGGTGCCTCGCGCGTGTAGGGGAAGACCACGATGCGCTCGACCGTCGGCAGCTCCGGCAGGAACTCGGCGACGCGGGCCAGCGAGTCGTGCGCCTTGCCGTTGTAGTAGTAGCCGTCGGCGGTGAAGAGCACGCGCGGGCCGATCTGGCCGAAGCGGTCGATGACGCCGCGCGGGCCGAAGTCGGGCGAGCAGGAGGACCAGATGGCGCCGATGCTGGCGGCGGCGAGGGTGGCAATGATCGTCTCCGGCATGTTCGGGACGAAGCCGGCGACGCGGTCGCCCGGCTGGATACCCATGATCTTGAGCGCCTGCACCAGGCGCGAGACCTGGTCGTAGAGCTGCTCGAAGGTGAGCCGCCGCTTCACCTTGTCCTCGCCCCAGAAGACGATGGCCTCGGATTCATCGCGCCGGCGCAGCAGGTTCTCGGCGAAGTTCAGCCGCGCCGCCGGGAAGAAGCGGGCGCCGGGCATGCGGCTGCGATTCTCCAGCGTCACCTCGCCGCGCGCCTCGTCGACGACGCCGCAGAACGACCACACCGACTGCCAGAACTCGTCCGGCTTCGCGACCGACCAGTCGTAGAGGTCGCCGAAGCTCGCGACCTCGGCGCCCCACTGCTGGCGCACGGCGGCCATGAATTTTGTCAGGTTGGCATCGGCAACGCGCCCGGCGCTCGGACGCCACAGGGGTTCCGCAGCTGCTTCGGTCATGTCGGTCCTCCCGATTCGCCCCGTTCTTGTGCCATGACCGCCGGGCCGTGGCGAATCAAACGACCGTCATCCGATGGGTACCCGCGACGGCGCAACCGGGCCAATCCCCGGAAAGCGGGTTGCGCCGGCGGCAACGCCGACACATGCGGCGGGCATCCCTGCCATGCGTCGCGGCGGGTGGACCCACCGCCGCCGCGGGCCTAAGGTGCGGCGTTTTTCCGATGTTGGGGACCCATCACGTTCGCCGCCGCTTTGCCGCCCTGCCGTCCTCGGTGATGGCGGCGCTCTGGATGGTCGGCGCGGCGTTCTTCTTCGCCGGGCTGTCCGGCATGATCCGCTATCTGAGCGAGAGCCTGCACCCGTTCGAGGTGACGTTCTTCCGAAACTTCTTCGGGCTGGTGTTCATGCTGCCCTGGCTGATCCGGGCCGGGTTCGGCGGCCTGCGCACCGGGCGGCTCAAGCTCTACGCCTGGCGGTCGTTCCTGAGCCTGCTGTCCATGCTGTGCGGCTTCAGCGCGCTCACCATGATCCCGTTCGACCAGGCGATCGCCCTCAGCTTCACCGTGCCGCTCTTCGCCACCATCGGCGCGGCGCTGATCCTGCACGAGGTGGTGCGGGCGCGGCGCTGGACGGCGACGATCATCGGCTTCATCGGCGTGCTCATCATCGTGCGGCCCGGCTTCGGCGGCCCGGCGATGGAGGCCGGCGCCTCCGGCTCGCCCGGCCTCGGCGTCGGACTCTCGATCCTCGCAGCCGTCATCTCGGCCCAGATCACGCTCATCGTGAAAAACCTGGCGCGCACCGAGCCCAGCGACGCCATCGTCACCTACATGGTGCTGCTGCTGACGCCGATGTCGCTGGTGCCGGCGCTCTTCGTCTGGGAATGGCCGCCCTTGTCGCTGTGGCCCTGGATCGTCAGCCTCGGCGTCCTCGGCAGCACCGGGCACATGTGCTACATCCGCTCGTTCGCCGCCGCCGACGCTTCGGCCGTCATGCCCTACGACTACACGCGCATGATCTTCGCGGCGGCGATCGGCTATTTCGCCTTCAACGAGCCGCCGGACCTCTGGACCTTCATCGGCGCCGCCGTCATCGCCAGCGCTGCCATCTACATCGCCCATCGCGAGGTGCTGCGGCGGCAGTCGGCGGCGACGCGCGCGGCGGCGGTGGCCGGCAGCGCCGGCCTCGAAGCCGGCGACGTGCCGGTGGCGCCGGCGCGACCGGCACCGTGAGTGACGCGGCCGTCCCTACTCTGCGCGCGCGCTGGCGGCGGCTCTCCGGCAACAGCCGCGGCGCGCTGTGGATGCTCGCCTCCGGCGTCGTCTTCTCGGTCATGGCGCTCGCCATCAAGCTCCTGGGCCAGCGGCTCGACAACCTGCAGATCGGCTTCTTCCGCGTCGTCGTCGGCTTCGCCGCCGTGCTGCCGTTCGTGGCGCGCGCCGGCCTGGCGCGGGTGCGGACGCGGCACCTGCACGTGCATGCGATCCGCGCGGTCTTCGGCCTGCTGGCGATGTACTGCAGCTACTACGCCATCGCCCACATGCCGCTCGCCGACTACACGGCGCTGTCGTTCACCAAGCCGCTGTTCGCGACGTTTCTCGCCGTCGTGATCCTGCACGAGGTCGTACGCTGGCGGCGCTGGACCGCCACGGCGATCGGATTCCTCGGTGTCATCGTCATGGTGCGGCCGGGGGCGACGACGGCCTTTCAGCCGGCGGCGCTCGCCGCCCTCGTCGAGGCGTTCTCCATCGCCTTCCTGGTGACGCTGGTGAAGCGGCTGCCGCCGCAGGAGACGACGACGGGCATGCTGTTCCACTTCGGCCTCTTCGCCTCGGTGTTGTCGCTCGGGCCGGCGATCTATGCCTGGCAGTGGCCGACGGCCTTCGAATGGCTGCTGCTGATCGGCGTCGGCGTGCTCGGCGCCATGGCGCAGTCCTTCTGGATCCGCTCGTTCCGCGCCGGCGACGCCTCGGTCGTCGCGCCGTTCGACTATCTGCGGCTGCTGTTCGCGGGATTCATCGGCTTTGCCGTGTTCAGTGAGCTGCCGACGCTGTGGACGCTGATCGGCGCCGGCGTGATCGTGACGAGCACGCTCTATATCGCCCATCGCGAGGCGCAGTTGAGCAGGAAATCTAGGCCGGCCGCGCCTCGCCGCTGAGCCGGTCGATGGCGGCGCGCGCCTGCCGGTGGTGCGCTTCGGTGATGTGCGAAGACACGATGCGGATGGCGGCGTAGAGTACCGCCGCGTCGTCGGTGAAGCCGACGAGGCCGATGAAATCCGGGATGATGTCGAGCGGGACGATGAAATAGGCGAGGGCGCCGAACAGCACCGCCTTCACATGCAGCGGCGTCGCCGGGTCCATCGCGCAGTAGTAGGCGGCGACGGCGTCCTCGACGAACGGCACCCGGCGGATGTACTTGCGCAGCTTGTCCCAGAAATCGCGGGTGACCCGCGCTTGGTCGCGCTTCAGCTTCTCCGGATCGTACGGCACGAGATCCCGACCCATGGCCCCGGATATTGGGGGATTCAGCATGGCCGTCAATAGGCCTGCTGTCGCCAGGCGGACGGCGATCTGTTAAGAACCCGCCCGATCGTCAGCAAAGGGGTGCGGCATGGAGATCAAGGGTCAGGCGGCGCTGGTCACGGGCGCCGGTTCCGGCATCGGCGCCGACGTCGCGCGGCACCTGGCCAAGGCCGGCGCCAAGGTCGCCGTGCTCGACATGAACGCGGACGCCGCCGCGGCCGTCGCCAAGGAGATCGGTGGGATCGCCGCGGCCTGCGACGTCAGCGACGCCAGGAGCGGCGAGGAGGCGATCGCGAAGGCGCGCGCTGCCCACGGCCCGGCGCGCATCCTCGTCAATGTCGCGGGCATCCTCATTCCCGGCCGCATCGTCGGCAAGGATGGGCCGCTCGCGCTCGAGAAGTTCAGGAAGGTGATCGACGTGAACCTCGTCGGCACCTTCAACATGCTGCGGCTCGCGGCCGCCGACATGGCCGGGCTCGCGCCGCTCGCGGACGGCGAGCGCGGCGTCATCATCTCGACCTCCTCTGTCGCCGCCTATGAGGGACAGATCGGGCAGGCTGCTTATGCGGCTTCGAAGGCCGGCATTGTCGGGCTGACGCTACCGGCGGCGCGCGACCTCGCCCGCAGCGGCATCCGCGTGCTCGCCATCGCGCCCGGCCTGATCGCGACGCCGATGATGCTGACGCTGCCGCCGGAGGTGCAGAAGAGCCTCGGCGAGTCCGTGCCGTTCCCGCAGCGCCTGGGGCATGCGCATGAGGTGTCGCGGCTCGTGCTGCACATGGTCGAGAACACGCTCCTCAACGGCGAGGTCGTGCGTCTCGACGGCGCGCTGCGCCTGGCGCCGAAGTAGGCGCAACAACCAGGCATCGCCATCATTCCGCGCATCACGTTTATTTGTTCCGCGGATTAGCCGCGTCGCCGACCTCGTTCTGCGGGTGTCGGTGCCGAGGGGTTCGGCATCGACTCCACCCAAGGAGGTCAGACATGATTCGCACAGCACTGCTTTCATTTGCGCTCTTGTCCGCGTTCGCGCTCACGCTGACGGCGCCGGCTTCGCTCGACGTCGGCAAGGGCGGTGTGATCGCCAAGGCGGCGTTCGCGAAGAACGGCGCCGACGATCCCGCCGGCCATGACGCCGGCGACGACCGCGGCCGCAACCGCGGCAAGGGCGGCGGCGCCGACGATCGGGCCGGTCACCGCTAGACAGACGCGATCGATCACCGACGCGATTGCAAGGGCGGGCGCCGGCATGGCCACCGGCGCTCGCGCTCGGTCTGGCGCGCTCCCGCAGGTTGCTTGCGTTCCGGCGGCGGCCGCCTAGAGTGGCGCGCCATGACACGCCGGGAAAAGCCGCCCTTCGCACGTCCACCGAGCCTCGAGGATCTCGAGGCGATCGCCGACGCGGCCTATGCCACGATCCCGCATGAACTCCGGCGGCATGTCGACGGCGTCGCGATCCGCGTCGTCGACTTTCCCGACGAGGAGACGATGGACGAGATGGGCTGCGAGACCGAGTTCGATCTGCTCGGCCTCTATCGCGGCGTCAACCTGTCGCGCAAGAGCTTCGCCGCCGTCGTCCACAACGTCGACGTGATCTTCCTCTACCGGCGGCCGCTGCTCGACTACTGGTGCGAGACCGGCGAGGACCTGACCCACCTCATCCGCCATGTGCTGATCCACGAGATCGGCCACCATTTCGGCCTCTCGGACGACGACATGGAGCGGATCGAGCAATCGGCCGACCACCGGTAGGGGCGCGCTGCGCGCGCCCGCGGGCGGGCGCAGCCCGCCCCTACAAGAGATCGTGCACGCGCCGGCGCAGATCGGTTAGCAGCTCAGACTCGAACCAGGGATTGCGCCGCAGCCAGGCCGTGTTGCGCCAGCTCGGGTGCGGCAGCGGCAGATAGGCCGGCGCGCACTCGCGCCAGGCCTGCACGGTAGCGGTCATGTTCGGTCTCAACTCGCCCAGATAGTAGGCCTGCGCATACGAGCCGACGAGGAGCGTGAGCTCGATGTGCGGCAGCAACGCCATGATCCGCGCATGCCAGAGCGGCGCGCATTCGCGGCGCGGCGGCCGGTCGCTGCCGTTCGCATCCACGCCGGGATAGCAGAAGCCCATGGGCACGATAGCGATGCGCGTCTCGTCGTAGAATGTCGCGCGGTCGAGCTGCAGCCACTCGCGCAGGCGGTCGCCGCTGCGGTCGTTCCAGGGAATGCCGGTCTCGTGCACCTTGGTGCCGGGCGCCTGGCCGATGATGAGGAGCCGCGCTGTCGCCTTCGCCCGCAGCACGGGGCGCGGCCCGAGCGGCAGCTGGGCGTCACAGACGCGGCAGGCGCGAACCTCGCGCAGCAGGGACGCCAACGACGCCATGGCTAGGCCCGCGTCGGACGCAGCCGCGACTGCCGCAACAACTCCTCGACGAAGGCCGGCACGACCTCCGTCGCGGGCCCATAGACGCGTTCGGCAAAGAGACCCTCGCCCTCCGACGGCACGAGATTGAGCTCGACGGTGTGAGCGCCCACCCGACGCGCTTCTTCGACGAAGCCGGCGGCCGGATAGACGACACCTGACGTGCCGATGGCGACGAAGATATCGCAAGCGTCGACCGCCTCGTGAATGCGCAGGATGTCGAACGGCATCTCGCCGAACCACACAACGTGCGGCCGCAAGCCACCGGCCTGCCAGCAGCCGGGACAGACCGACTCCAGATCAAGGTCGTCCGGCCAGTCCAGGGCCTTGTCGCAACCGAGGCAGCGGGCCTTGAGCAGCTCGCCATGCATGTGGATGAGCTGCCGCGTGCCGGCGCGCTCGTGCAGGTCGTCGATATTCTGCGTGACGACAAGGAACTCCCCCGCCCAGTTCTGTTCGAGCAGCGCCAGCGCGCGATGGGCGGCGTTCGGTTTCACGGCAGAATCGAGCAGGCCGCTGCGGCGCGCATTGTAGAAGGCATGCACCTGCGCCGGGTCGCGCTCGAAGCCCTCGGGCGTCGCCACATCCTCCAGGTTCACGGTTGCCCAGATGCCGCCGGTGTCGCGAAAGGTGTCGAGGCCGGACTCCTTGGAGATGCCGGCGCCGGTGAGGACGAGGATGCGCTCGCGCGAGCGGGCCATGCGGCTCAGGCGCGGCTCAGCTCGTAGCTGTGCTCGGCGCGGTAGATCGAGCCTTCGCCGCCAGTGAAGCTCTGGTAGAGCGTGAAGTGCGTGACCTCGAAGGGCGGCGTGCGGAAGAGGTTGTTGTGGGCGATGTAGTCCTGCAGCTTCGGCATCGGCGGCGGCGACTTCGGCCGCGCCAGCGTGATGTGCGGGTTGAACTTCTGCCGCTCCGGCGGAAGGCCGGCGCGCACGACCGCCGATTCGACCTTGTCGCGGAGGTGCTGCAGCGGCGGCGACTTGTCGACGCCGGCCCAGACGACGCGGATGTTGCTGCCGTTGCCGAAGAAGCCGACGCCGGCGAGGCTCATCTCGAAGCCCGGCGCGCGGATGCCGACGAGCGAGGCGTCGATGTCCTGCATGACGCCGCCGTCGACCTCGCCGATGAAGCGCAGCGTGACGTGGAAATTGTCGGCCGGCGCCCAACGCACGTTGGGCAGGCCCGAGCACAACAGGCTCAGCTGCCAACGCACGTCTTCGGGAAGAGCGATGCCGACGAAGAGTCGCATGGGTGAAGTCTGCCTGGACGGCCGGGACGACGCCCCGCCGTCTCACCTTTCACATACGCCGGATTTGCCGGCTTGTCATGCCCGGCCTCCGGCTCTCAGGGGCATGGGTAAGTATATTGCCGGTGGATCGCCTCGATGCCGTCGAGCACCGCCGGCGGCAATGTCAGGTCGATGCTGGCGATGTTGGCCTGGAGTTGATCGAGCGTGGTCGCGCCGATGATATTCGCGGTGACGAACGGGCGGCTGTTGATGAAGGCCAACGCCATCTGCGCCGGATCGAGGCCGTGCTCGCGCGCCAGCTTGACGTAGGCCTCGGTAGCGGCGACGCCGCCCGGCGTGCGGTAGCGCTTGAAGACCTTGAAGAGGGTGAGCCGGGCGCCCGGCGGATCCCCGGCCAGATACTTGCCCGACAGCATGCCCATGCCGAGCGGCGAATAGGCCAGCAACCCGCAGTCCTCGCGGTGGGCAACCTCGGCGAGGCCGACCTCGAAGCTGCGGTTCAGAAGGCCGTAGGCGTTCTGGATGCTGACCATGCGCGGGCCCTTGCCGGCATCGGCGAGGGCCAGATAGCGCATCGCGCCCCAGGCCGATTCGTTGGAAAGGCCGACATGGCGCACCTTGCCGGCCTTCACGAGATCGGCAAGGGCGGCGAGCGTTTCTTCGAGCGGCGTGCCGTCTTCTCGCTTCGGCGGTTCGTAGGCGAGGCGGCCGAAGGCGTTGGTCGTGCGTTCGGCCCAATGGAGCTGATAGAGGTCGATGTAGTCGGTCCGCAGGCGCTTCAGGCTGGCGTCGACGGCGGCATCGATATGCGCCTTGTTGAGGCGCGGCTTCCCGTCCCGGATGTAGGTGAGGCGCTCGTCGGGACCGGCCACCTTGGTCGCGAGCACCACCTTGTCGCGCCGCTTCCGGCTGGCGAACCAGTTGCCGATGATCGTCTCCGTGCGGCCGTAGGTCTCCTTCCGCGGCGGCACCGGATACATTTCCGCCACGTCCCAGAAGTTCACGCCGCGGTCGAGGGCGTAGTCCATCTGCGCGAAGCCTTCGGCCTCGGTGTTCTGCTCGCCCCAGGTCATGGTGCCGAGGCAGATCGCACTGACGCGGATATCGCTGCGGCCAAGCCGGCGGTACTGCATATGAGTTGCTCCTGCGGGTGATCCAGCTTTGATGCCGCTCTCCCAACAACGTCATGCCCGGCCTTGAGCCGGGCATCCATTTTTCATCTGCAACTCTGGATTGCCGGGTCAAGCCCGGCATGACGAGTCGGGGGTCGGTCGGCGGGCATTTGATGGCGATCGATCGACGGAGTCAACGCGGCCTACAAGAACAGCGCAAGCACGCCCGTGTAGCCGTAGAGGCGGTCGTTGCAAATTTCGCCGTTGGCGAAGAAGCCGACGAGCGGGAAATCGCCGAGGGCGTCGCGGATCGTGTTCAGTTCCTCGGCCTTGTCGCCAAAGAGGTTCGGGCCACGCGCGACGCAGGTGCAGTAGACGCCGCCCTTGATCGGCCGCCCGTCGGCGCGCTTGGCGAGATCGCCCAGCATGCGCTTCAGGTCCTGCTCGGCCCCCTGGCGGTCGCGGCGCGTGAAGAGGATGCGGTCGCCCTCTTCGACGAGCGCACCGATGGCGATCCAGCCCTTGCCGGGATCGATCGCGGTCAGGTTGCGCACGAGGTAGTCGCCGGTGTCGGAGCCGGCCACCGGGAGCGCTGCATGGATGTAGCCCGCGACGCGGCGCAGGTCGCGCGACAGCAACTCCCCGATGTCGGCCTTGAAGACGTCGAGCGCCGGCGCGCCGTCGAGCGTCTTGATGACGTTGTCTTCGGCGTCGGTGATGGTGTGCGTCGGCCCGATGGGCGAGCAGCCCTGGGTGAGCCCGGCGGCGACCGCGACGTCGCCGGCGAAGAGGACGCCGGAGATCCCGCCTTCGACGATGCGGTCGGCGATCTGCGCGAAGCCGACCCGCGACGAGGTGAGGCCGCCGACGAAGAAGAGGCCGAGCTGCTCCGCCATGTCGGCGACGATCTCCGGCGCCAGCGGGTTGCGCGGATCGCCGTGGACGAGGCCGAAGAGCGGATGGGCGCCCTTGAGCCAGCCGCCATATTGCGTGCGGAACGGGCCGAGGCCGCCATGCACGGGCTCGAACACACGGAAGGAATCGGCCGGCAGGGCGGCGAGCATGACGGCGAGGCCGGGCCGGTCGAAATATTCGGCACAGCCGCCGATGCCGCTGCTGGCGGCGACGCCGATGCCGGTCGTGCCGACCCAGTCGGCGACGCCGGTGCGCCCGCGCAAGAGGTCGAGGATGCCTTCCAGATGCTCGGCCAGGCGATCGGTCACGTAGAGGAAGCCGAGATTGCTGGCGGGCGGCACCGCGCCGAGGTCGGCGAGACAGGATTCCGTCGCCTGCCGCCAGTCGTCGTGCGTCGCGTGGGCGCTGCGGAAGTTCGTCATGGCTGCCCCGCCGTGCGGTCGATCCCGTCGATCGCCTTCAGCACATAGGGAAGCATATGCCCGACGACGACTTTGACGCCAGCGGCGTTCGGGTGGATGCCGTCCTCCTGGTTGAGCTGCGGATCCGTCGCGACCCCGTCGAGAAAGAAGGGATACAGCGTCACTTTGTGACGCGCCGCCAGCTCCGGGTAGATGGCGTCGAACGCCGTCGTGTATTCGGTGCCGAGATTGCGTGGCGCCTTCATGCCGGCCAGGAGCACCGCCCGCTTCTGCGCCTCCAGCTTTGCCAGGATGCCGTCGAGATTGGCGGCCGTCGTCTTCGGGTCGAGCCCGCGCAGGCCGTCATTGGCGCCGAGCTCGACGATCACCAGCTGTGGATCGTCGGCGAGCGCCCAGTCGAGGCGCGCGAGGCCGCCGGCCGTGGTGTCGCCGGAAACGCCGGCGTTGATCACGCGCGCGGTTATTCCCTTGTCCGCGAGGGCAGACTGCAGTTGGGGCACGAAGCCGTCGGCGTCGGGAAGACCGAAGCCGGCCGTCAGGCTGTCGCCGAACGCGAGAATGCGCAACGGTTCCGCGGCCGATGCCGA
>Ga0335076_10008908_pt1 | contig 10124 bp, 10 predicted proteins | sample Lox_Sample_25_FD_206717 | JGI IMG/M metagenome (GOLD analysis project Ga0335076, IMG submission 206717) | Soil microbial communities from Loxahatchee National Wildlife Refuge, Florida, United States - Lox_Sample_2.5 | ecosystem: Environmental > Terrestrial > Soil > Wetlands | place: USA...
CGACGGCACCTACAGCCTGGATGCGCCCGGCTACCAGATGTTCCATTGCCTGGCCGCGGAATGCACCGGCGGGGAGAACGTGCTGATCGATGGCTTCAGGATCGCCGAGCTCATGCGGCGTGATGCCCCGGCGGACTTCGAGCTGCTCACCGAGGTGGCGATCCCGGGACAGTACATTGACGAGGGACGCGGCATCCACCTGATGGCGCGCCGGCCGCTGTTCCGGCTGGATGAGTCCGGCACGCTGCTGCAGGTCAGCTACAACAACCTCGACCGCGCGCCGTTCGCGCTGCCGCCGGCGCGGCAGCGGGCCTTCTACCGGGCGCTCGCCACCTTCAACGCGCTGTGCAGCGATCCGCGCCTGCAGCACCGCCGCCGCCTCCAGCCGGGCTCGGTGCTGCTGTTCGACAACTGGCGGGTGCTGCACGCGCGTGATGCCTACACCGGCTACCGGCGTCTCGCCGGGGTGTACCTCAACAAGGAGGACGTCGAGAGTCGGCTGAGATTCCTGCGAGCCCGGGCCGGTGAGGCGATCTAACGCAGCAGCCGCCGGACCCAAGTTCCGCCGCGAGCCCGCGGATGCACGCCGCGAGGCGCTGGTTGCCGCCACCCTCGCGTGCCTGGAGAAATTCGGCCACGAGGGAGTCTCGGTGCGCCGGATCAGCGCCGAGGCGGGCGTCTCCATGGGGCTCATCAACCATCACTTCCCCGGAATCGATGGCCTGATTGCCGCTGCCTACGAGTCGCTCGCGAGCCGCCTGCTCTCCGGGAGCCGCGACCCGGCGCTCGCCATCGCCGGCGACCCGCTCGGCTCGCTGCATGCGTTCTTCTCGGCCGCGTTCGCGCCGCAGGCCCTCGATCCGGCGATCTTCCGCACCTGGCTGGTTTTCTGGAGCCTGGTGCCCCACTCCCGGGAGTTGCGGGCGCTGCGCGACCGCACCCACGGCGAGACTCGCGCCACGCTCGCGAGCCTGCTCACGCGCCTTAAGCGCCTGCCGGGCGTACCGGCGTTCAAGGTGAGCTCCGCGGCGATCGGGCTGTCGGCCCTCATGGATGGGCTGTGGGTCGAGCTGAGCCTGAGCCCCGCGAGCTTCGCCCCCGGGAAAGCCGTCGCCCTGTGTGATGACTGGGTGCAGGCACTGGCCGCCGGCGCGTTTCCGGCGCTGCGCGTCGCTACAGGATCTTCTCGAACCAGTGGTGCGCGTACGGGTTGTCGTTGAAGCGCGCGATCTCGGCATAGCCGCACGAGCGATACAGCCGCAGAGCCTCCCCGAGGGATGAGTGGGTGTCGAGCCGCAGCGCCCGCAGGCCGCGGTCGCGCGCGCGCTGCTCGAGCTCGCGAAGGAACCTCCGCCCGATCCCGCAGCCGCGCGCACCCGGCGCGACCCACATGCGCTTGATCTCGCCCAGGTCCGGCTCGAGAAGCCTCAAGCCGGCGCACCCGACCGGCTCGCCCGCGAGACGTGCGACCAGCAGACAGCCCCCGGGCGGCGCCAGCTCGGACAGGGCGCCGTCCCCACCGTCACGGCTGAGATCGAAGCCTGCGGGGAATCGCACCGCGAGCTCGGCGAAGTACTGCTCGAGACAGTGCCGCGCAGCGGGACCTGATGGATCGGCCACGCCGATCTCGACGCCCGCGGCAGGCGCCGGCCGCCCGCTGCTCCTCACTTGTGCAGGTCGTCTATCCAGCGGACGAGCTCCGGAACCTCGACCGGCGTGATGTCCAGGTTCACGACCAGCCCCTGCTGCCCGCTGCGCGCGATCACACAGTGCAGCCGCAGCTCATCGCTGGCGTTGATCTCCTGATGCGGCACGTAGGGCGGCACGTAGATGAAATCGCCCGCGCCCGCCTCGGCCGTGAACTCCAGGTGATCGCCCCAGCGCATGCGCGCCACGCCCTTGACCACGTAGATGACACTCTCGAGATCGCCGTGGTGATGCGCTCCGGTCTTCGCCCGGGCATCGATGCTGACGGTGCCGGCCCAGAGCTTGCGCGCGCCGGTCCTCGCGGTGGTGACCGCCGCGCGCCGCTGCATCCCCAGGGTCTGCGCGGTGGCATCGTCCAGCTCGTCGGCGCGGATGATGCGTACGCCGTCAGCCCGCCAGCGAGGGATTTTTCCGCTCATGGGTCGATCCCCGGTGAACTGCCCCGGACAGTAGCGCGTTCCGTCCGCGGACACCACGTGAGGGTGCGGAATGCTACTCTCGCGCCTCACACCCGCGCAGCCCAAGAGGGATGAATCGTGACCCTGCGCCTCACTATCCCCGCCATCGGGGCTGTGCTGCTCGCCGCGACGCCGGCCGCCCACCCTGCCGTCTTCAGCATCGAGCAGGTGCTGAGTGCTCCCTTCGCCTCCGATCTGGTCGCGGCGCCGGCGGCGAGCGGCTTTGCCTGGGCGAGCGATGCGCGCGGGCGGCGCAACCTCTGGCTGGCCACGGCGCGCGCCGCGGGCGGGGGCTACCAGGCACGCGCGCTCACGCACTACACGGCCGACGACGGTCTCGAGATCACCGACATCGCCTTCATCGCGCACCGCGAGGCGCTGCTTTACGTCCTGGGGGGCGACCCGGAGTATCCCGACAAGCCGGCACCCAACCCGGCGCAGCTCCCGGACGGCGTCGTGCAGGAAGTCTACCTCGTCGACTTCGGCGGCCATGCGCCGGTGAAGCTCGGCGACGGCCACGCACCCCTCGCCGCGCCCGATGGCGAGCGCGTGGTATTTCTTCACGATGGCAAGGTGATGAGCGTCGCGCCGAAGAGAAACGCGCGCGCCGAGCAGCTCTTCAAGATGCGCGGCAGCGTCGACTCGCTGCGCTTCTCGCCCGACGGCCGGCAACTGGCCTTCGTGTGCACGCGCGGCGATCATAGCTTCGTCGGCGTGTACAGCTTCGCCGCGCGGACGCTCCGCTGGCTCGATGCAAGCTCCTCCTTCGACTTCGAGCCGCGCTGGTCTCCGGACGGCGCGCGCATCGCCTTCCTGCGCACGCCGTCGACCCATGACGAAGTAGGCCTGGTCGCCCATCGCAGCGGCTCTCCCTGGTCGATCCGCGTGGCGAGCGTCGCCGGCGGCAGCGCCACCGAGATCTACCGCGCCCCGACCGGGGCGGGCAGCGTGTTCCACGCGCTGAGCTCCGACCAGCAGCTCGTGTGGAGCGGCAACGACCACGTGGTGTTTCCGGCCGAGAACGATGGCTGGCTGCACTTTTATTCGGTGGCGGCGAGCGGCGGCCCGGCGCGCCTCCTCACGCCGGGGAGCTTCGAGATCGAGTACGCCGCCGCCAGCCCCGACGGCCGCACCATCGTGTACGCGGCGAACGCGGGCGACATCGACCGCCGGCACCTGTGGCGCCTCGACACCGCCGACGGCCATCTGCAGCAGCTCACCACCGGCACCGGGATAGAGACGCAGCCGGCACTGCTCGCCGATGGCGCGAGCGTCGTCCTGTTGCGCTCCGATGCCCGCACGCCCATGCACGCCGCGCTCCTCGCCCCGCAGGCACCGCTCCTCGAGCTGCCGGCCGAGGGCCTGCCGGCGGACTATCCGGCGAGCTCGCTCGTCGAGCCGCAGTCGGTGACGCTGCCGTTGCGCGCCGGGATCGCCGCGCACGCGGTGTTGTTCGTGCCGCCCGCGGGGAGCGGCGCCGGGCGACACCCGGCCGTGGTATTCATGCACGGTGGTCCGATCCGCCAGATGCTCCTCGGCTTCCACTACATGGACTACTACAGCAACGCCTACGCGCTCAATGAGTACCTCGCGAGCCGCGGCTACGTCGTGCTCGCCCTCAACTACCGCTGCGGCATCGGCTACGGACTCGACTACCGCGAGGCGCAGGACATCGGTGCCGCGGGCGCGAGTGAGTACAACGACCTGCTGGCGGCCGCCGACTTCCTGCGCTCGCGGGCGGACGTCGACCCGGCCCGTATCGGCCTCTGGGGCGGCAGCTACGGCGGCTACATGACGGCGCTCGGACTCGCGCGCAACTCCGATCTCTTCAAGGCCGGGGTCGACCTGCACGGCGTGCACGACTGGCACCACTGGACACTCGCGACGCAGCGCGACAACCTGCCGCTCTACCCGCTCGATGCCTCCCCGGCGGTGCTCGCGAGCGCGCTGAGCTCATCGCCCATCAGCGACGTGGCGCGCTGGCGCTCCCCGGTGCTGCTCATCCAGGGAGACGACGACCACAACGTCGCCTTCTCGGAGACCGTGCGCCTCGCCGAGGCGCTGCGCGAGCACGGCGTCGAGTACCAGGAGCTGATCCTGCCGGACGAGATTCACGGCTTCCTGCGCCATGCCTCCTGGGTGCGCGCCTATACCGCGACCGCGGATTTCCTCGATGCGAAGCTCGGCGTCGGTGCGGCGCACTGAGCCAACGGAAGAGGACTCACCCGTGCAAGCCAGGCCGACCGTGCAGATCGACAACCAGCGCGTGAAGGTCACCCTCTGGACCTTTGCGCCCGGGGCCGAGACCGGGCAGCACGTGCATGCCCATGACTATGTGGTCGTGCCACTCACCTCAGGCACGTTGCGGCTGGTGGAAGCCGCGGCTACGCGCGAAGCACAGCTCACCGCGGGCGTTTCCTACAATCGTCCCGCCGGCGTCGCCCACAACGTGATCAACGCCAACGCCTACGAGTTTCGCTTCATCGAGGTCGAGCTCAAGTAGAGTCGCGTCTGGATGAGGTACACCGCGGCGCTCACCCCGATGAGCCCCGCGAGCCCCATGAGCTCCTCGCGCGAGCCGAGCGCGATCACGGCCAGCATGCTGACAATTGCCAGCGCCGTCGCTGCCGAGAGCAGCGGGAAGTTGAGCGGCGGGCCGGCGAGCGCGACGCGGCGCCGTGCCAGCAGCCAGGCCGCGGCACAACCCACCGCGTACAGCCCGGCGATCGCGAGCGTCGACCACACGGCGAGCCTGGCGAAGCTGCCGGTGACAGCCAGGAGCGCGGCGAGCGTCGCGTAGCAGGTAACGGCCACGTGCGGCGCGCGACTGCGGCTGTGCAGCCGGCCGAGCGCCCCGGGCAGCAAGCCATCGCGCGCGAATGCGAACAGCTGCCGCGGGGTGCCGAAAATGTCGCTCGCCAGGTAGCCGCTCATCGAGATCGCGGCGCCGACCAGCAGCAGAATGCGCAAGCCCGGGTGGATGCGCGCCATGGCGTCCGCCAGCGGCGCTTTGGACGCAGCGAGAGCCGGCCCGAGGATGCCCTGCGCGACCGCCTGGATCGCCACATAGAGCGCAATGGTGAACAACATGGCGATGGCGAGTGCACGCGGTATCGTGCGGCTCGGGTCCCGCACCTCGCCGCTCGCGCACAGCGGCGTCTCCATGCCGATGAAGGAGAACACCCCGATGACCAGCGCGCCGCGCAGCGCCTGGGCGTCGGGGTGCACCAGCTGCGCGAAATTCGCGCCACGCACGGCGGTCACGCCGATGGCGACGAACACCAGCAGCGGCACCAGCTTCGCGGCCGTCATGACCGCGACGAGGCGCGCACCGCGCCGCACGCCGCCGATATTGGTGAGCGCCACCGCGCCGATCACCCCGACGATCACCGCGTAACGCACCGCTGCGATGAGCTGCGGCGGGAAGACGCTCGCCACCACGTCCGCGAGCGCCGCGGCGATCGCGCCGCACGCCAGCACGCAGCCGACCCAGAGCAGCGTCCCGGCGATGTAGGCGGTGAGTGGACCGAAGGCGGCCTCCACCAGCCCGTAGGTTCCGCCGCTGGTCGGCACGCGGCTGCCGCCCTCGGCAAAGCAGATGGCCACCGCCCCGACCGCGAGTCCGCAGCCGAGGAACACCAGCGGCGCATACGGGCCGACCCCGGCGGCCAGCTGCGCGGGCGCGGCGAATATGCCGCCGCCGACGATCATGCTGATGGCGCCGGCGGCGAGCGCCCACGGGCCCACGGCGCGGATCAGTCCGGCGTCACGCTCGCTGTGCACGAGATGAACGCTAGCACGGCGGTTTCCGCGGCGTCGAGCCGCCCGCGCGCTCTCCTCAGCGATAGAAAATGTGATTGCCGATGGTGGCGAGCGGCCGATGGCTGCGCGCCCAGTCCGGCCGCACACTGCTCGCGTGATAGAACAGTGCGCCGGGCACCAGCGGCTCATGCTCGTCGTCGTACACGGCGGTCGCGACCGTCATTGCCTGCTTCCAGGCGGGCCCTTCCCCGGGCGACAGCGCGCCGAGCTCGGTCCACGAGAAGTCGGCGACGTGGCGATGGCGGCTCGGATCCCAGCGCACCTCGTGGACCACCGCGCAGATCGTGTGCGGAAAATTCGGCGCCAGCGTGCGGTTCACGGTGACTTCGGCGACCGCGTACTGGCCACGCAGCGGCTCGCCGCGCGCCTCGAAGTAGACGTTCTCGGCCAGACACTCGAGATCCTCGGCGCGGCGTCGCGCGCGAATCTCGGCGTGCTGCATGGCATCGATGCGCAGCGGCTCGGCGCGCACTGCGTCGAAGCACGCCACGCCGATGGCGCATGCCATCACCGCGAGCAGCGCACCGAGCACACCCAGGAACGCCAGCTGGCCCCGGGCGCCGCTGTGCCAGTACCAGGCGAGTCTGCGCCGCCAGAGCATCGGCCACATGCGGGCTTCGCACAGGAGTGCCGTGAACATCGCGGTTCCTCCTTGGTCTCCCTGGAAGAGACCTGTGCGCAGCGCACAGGCGAGCGACGCCCCGAGGGTGCACGCGTGGCGCACGGCGCGTCAAACCTCCGCATTATGTTGCCCGGCCTGCGGAGCACCCAGGCGCTGCGGCTTGCGCGAGTTGTGAACCTGCGCACAAAGCCGCGACGCCGCGCGCACTGACATAAGGCGAGCGTTGACACCTGCGGATCACGCGCTCACCCTAGCTGCGCATCTGCAAAGGGCACACCCTTCGAAAGAAGGGGTCGCAAAGCCACCGGTCTAAGGGAAATTTCCTACGACAGCGGGGTTGCCAGGATGAACGCCACGAATCGCAGTGGCTCGATTGCCGCTCACGGACCGAGGACGCGCTGCGCAGCGCGCATCAGGCTCTGATCGCGGCGGCTCACCCCGTGCTGCGCACCCCTCTGTCCCTCCGCGCATAGCTGCCAAGCGAGGCACCCCCATGTCAATGCAAAGCCTGTTGGCGTTCACACCGTGGCCGGCATTGTCGGCGCTCATACTGCTGATCCTGCTGGTGATCGCCCTGTACCTCTCGCGGGATACCGCCCACCAGGCGATCCGGGCGGCGGCCGGCGCGCTGGCGCGCGGCCTGCGCGTGGCGGCGCACTCGGTGATCCGTGGCCAGGAGCGCCTCAGCGCGCGCAACCGCGAGGTGCTGCTCGCCGCGGGCCGGGAGGCGAAGGAGCGCGTGGTGGAGCGCGAGTTCGCGCGCGTGGGCGACACCGTGCGCCGCGATCTGGCGGGCTATCCCGACATGCACCGCCGGCTGAGCGAGGCCATCCAGCGCATCGAGGAGGATCAGGAGCAGGCGGCGGAGGTGCCGCCGGAAGCGCCCGGCTGGGCGCAGGCGGTCAAGGTGGTCGCCAACCTCGATGCCCGCAACGCCGGTGCCGAGATCCTCTCGGACATCCACAAGTCCATGGTCAAGGCGCACGCCGAGGCGATGGATGACTATCGCAAGGCGAGCGCCGAGCGCCATGCGCTGTTGCGCCGGATGATGCCCGACTGGCGTCTGATCCAGCAGGCCCTCGGGCATGTCGAGAAGAGCGTCGAGAGCGTCATCGGCCGCTCCCAGACCATCGACCGGCAGATGGCGGAATACGAGGCGATCGTGCGCGGCGAGGATCGCGCACTGTCGGTGCTGTCGTCCTCGTCGATCGTGTACTTCTTCGTTTCGCTGCTGGTGCTGCTGGTCGCCACCGCCGGCACCGCGGTCAACTTCACGCTGATCGCGCGGCCCATGGCGGAAATGGTCGGCGGCACGAATTTCATCGGCGCCTACCGCACGGCCGACATCGCTGCGCTGGTGATCATCATGGTGGAGATCTCCATGGGGCTGTTCCTCATGGAGTCGCTGCGCATCACGCGGCTGTTCCCGGTCATCGGCGCGCTGTCGGACAAGACGCGCATACGCATGGTGGTCATCACCTTCCTCATCCTGCTGCTGATGGCGAGCATCGAGGCGGGCCTCGCCTACATGCGCGAAGTGCTGCTGCTGGATGAGATGGCGACCAACGCGCTGCTGCGCGGCGACAACTCCGCCTCACTGGTCAATCCGCACCTGTGGATCACCACCGCGGCACAGATGGGCATGGGATTCGTGCTGCCGTTCGCGCTGGTGTTCGTGGCGATCCCGCTTGAGACCTTCGTGCACTCGCTGCGCACCGTCGTCGGGCTGATCGGCAGCGCCCTGCTGCAGGCGCTGGCGCTGCTGCTGCGGGTGTTGGGCAACGGCTGTCGCCACCTGGGCGCACTCGCCTGCCGGCTCTACGACATGCCGTTGTTCGTGCCCTTGTGGATCGAGAGCCGCCTGCGCGGCGGCAGCGGGGCCGCGCGCGCGGCCGCGCCCGGCAAGGCGTCCGTCTGGTAGGAGGCACGCTCATGATGCGATCACTGCTGCTCGTCGGACTGGCGCTCGCACTGCAGGCCTGCGCCCGCCCGGCCGCTCATAACACCGGTGTCTATCTGCTGGTCGACACCTCCGGCTCCTACAACCGCCAGGTCGGCAAGGCGGAGCAGATCGCGCTGTACGCGCTCACGCGGCTGCAGTCCGCGGACTCGATCGCCATGGCCCGCATCGACACCGGCAGCTTCACCGAGAGGGATATCATCGCCAAGACGACCCTCGACGACCGTCCGAGCACCGCCAACGCGCAGAAACGCGCGTTCGCCAGCCACGTCGCGAAGTTCGTCGACGATTCGCAGCCCGCGCCCTACACCGACATCACCGGCGGACTGCTGCAGGCGATCGAGTTCCTCAACGAGAAGCACACCGCCCGCAAGGAGATACTGATTCTCTCCGACATGAAGGAAGAGCTCGCCAAGGGCTACGTGCGCGACGTGCCGCTCGACTTCCACGGCTTCGACGTGGTCGCTCTCAACGTGACCAAGCTGCGCAGCGACAACTTCGACCCGCGCCTGTACCTGAGTCGCCTCGATGAGTGGCGCGTGCGCGTCGAGAAAGGCGGCGGTCACTGGCGGGTGATCAACGACCTCGATCACCTCGACGGCATGCTGTAAGGCGCCAGGCTGCCTCCCGCAGGTCCGCGCTCGGTGTCGCGAGCGCCCGTCTGCAGGGGGCGCGGACCCCGGCAACCCCCGGCCGGGCGGATAGCGACGATCTCGAGGCTATGCCCCCTCCCCGGCCACGGGGAGTAATATGCGCGTGTCAGCGACGAGCCGTGTCTGGAGAGCAGAACATGAATACCCAAGACCGTACCTCGAAAACCGTCGCCATCCTGGGAAACGGCGTGGTCGGGACGACCCTCGGCCAGGGTTTCGCCGAGCTCGGCTACCAGGTGGTCTTCGGCACTCGTGACGCGAACAGCAGCAAGACGCGCGCGGCGCTGGGCGCAGTGCGCGGCTCGCGGGCCGCCTCCCCCGATGAGGCGGCGGCCGCCGGCAGCCTGGCCGTGCTCGCCCTCCCGTGGCTCGGCCTCGAGGCCGGGATTCTCACCGCCGGCGCGCACAACTTTGCCGGCAAGGTGGTGATCGATCCCAGCAATCCGCTGGATTTCTCCGGCGACGTGCCGACCTCGGCCATCGGTCAGGCAGGCTCCGCCGGGGAGCTGGTGCAGCATCTGCTGCCGCAATCGAAGGTCGTGAAGGCTTTCAACACCGTCACCGCGGCGCACATGGTGCATCCGCGTCTGCCCGACGGTACGCCCGACATGTTCATCGCCGGCGACGACGCGCAGGCCAAAGCCCAGGTGGCGCAGATCCTCAAGGGCTTCGGCTGGCGCGAGCCGATCGACGCAGGTCCCATCGGCGCGAGCCGGCTGCTGGAGGCGCTGGCCATGCTGTGGGTACTGTATGGCGTGCGCAACGACCACTGGACGCACGCCTTCAGCCTGTTGGGACGCAAGAGCTGAGCCGCTGACCGCTACGCGCGGGTCTCGAGCGGCCTGCCGAGCAGCGTCGTCAGCGCGTAGACCGTCTCGAGCGTAGGCACGGCCGTGTCCGTC
>Ga0335076_10008909_pt1 | contig 10123 bp, 1 predicted proteins | sample Lox_Sample_25_FD_206717 | JGI IMG/M metagenome (GOLD analysis project Ga0335076, IMG submission 206717) | Soil microbial communities from Loxahatchee National Wildlife Refuge, Florida, United States - Lox_Sample_2.5 | ecosystem: Environmental > Terrestrial > Soil > Wetlands | place: USA: Florida...
GAGGTGCTGCGTGCTGCTCAGGGTGCTGCAGCTGCTATAAATAACGGCTATATTGATGGTCTTATCGAGGCGGCGGAAAATGTTGGTCCGCAGGCTGCGAAGCAAGCTGCTCAGAGCAGAGTTACTACGTTGATGGATTTTCCGGGGCGAGGGAAATTTATTGGCTCCCAGGAAAAACTGATGGCACAAGAACAAGCCATTATGGAAGCACGTAGTACTCATAAATTGGGCATAGCAGGTCGCTTACCTACGGGAGAGCTAGGCTTTGGTATGCCAAGACAAATAGCAGGTGCTGAAAGACCTGAGCTTCAGAATGTTGCTAAAGCCGTTGCTGACATACAGAAACAGATTATTGAGGGCGTTGCTCCAGAAGAACTATTTTCTCTTAATAAACAGCTTAGGGGTCTCGCAGGTAAAACAGCAGCAGTTTTGGGTCGTTTACAAAAGAGTGGGGTTATCGGTGGAGCATCTCCAGTTACGGAAATGGCTAATATTATGCAGGACTTCTTCCTAACTGTGGGTCAAAAGATGACTAATGAGGCGAGAGACATTCAGCGCCAGATTTCCCAGATGGAGCAAGAAGGAAAGACCAGCACTCCGGAATTTGCTGCCCTGCTTGAAAAGTTTGATAAGAAAGTTGCTGAGATTAACTCGTGGTTGGAAAAGGCTTCTACCGAGAGAATGGGTAAGTATCAGCAGCTAGCTGTTGGTGGTGTAACCACTATGAAGGGAGATCTACTTCCTGGATTCAAGGGTCTTGGTCTTGACGTTGCGAATCAGAAGAACTTCAAAGCAGCTATAACTTCCATGGCGGGTGAAGGTGCCGAAGGAACTCGCTTCATAAACACCTTCGAAAAGTCTATTCTGGATTCAGTGGAAGCCATTAGAAAGGGTGCCTCGGCTACCGAGGTTTGGGCTAAGATCTTTTCTATTATGACCCAGTACCCACAAGAAATGAAGAACGATGCTAACAAGTTGGCTGGTATATTCTCTATTATTTCCAAGATTGTTGGTACCCAAGATCAGCAGTACGGAGAGTCCGCAAACAATCTAAATGAAGCTGCTAAGAATGCTCGTAAGCTACGAGACGCGTTGGAAGGAGTTTCTCCCCAGGATTATCAGCAATTGGCAGCAGCTCTTGCCGGTGGCTCTAAGCAGCAGCGAAGAGTATTCGCACGCGGAGTTGGAGGAGCGGATCTACAACAGTCTATTAGAGAACAGCAGCAAGCAGCTATGCAGGCAATGGAAGGTCGTAGGCAGATGCTGGAGAAGTTGGTTAAATCTCCGGAATACGCCGCTATGGGTGCCCCAAGGCACTTCGAACCGCAGCAGTTTGAAATCGTAGATCCAAAGACTGGGCAGGTGGTACAAAAGCTTTCGGCTGAGTTTAAGAGATTTGGATCCTCTGTCGAGGCGTCTATGTCTCAGGCAGGAGTAGCCACTTCTTCATTTGGAAATCAGATGCGCAACGCTCTTCGTAGAGTAGTTCAGTGGGGTTTTGCTTCCGGTATCATCTATGGAACGGTTAGAGCCTTCCAAAACCTAGTTAGTGTAATAACTGACGTCCAGAGTAAAGTAGTTAATTTACAGAAGGTAATGGACACTACCGTTACGGATTTCCAGGGTATTCAAGATAGTGCTGTCTCTATGGCAAAGACTTTTGGAGTTTCCATCGACGATGTGTTTGATGGTATGGAGGCTTTTGCTCATCAGGGCTTAACTACTAATGAGATAATGGATCGCACTCGCACCACAATGTTGGCGGTAAACGTTACTACGTTAAGCACGGCAGAAGCTACAGACGCCTTAACTTCTGCGATGAAGATCTTCGGTGACGAGATTTCTAGCTCAGAGTCCGTTATTGATAAATGGGGATCGGTGGCGTCTAGGCACGCAGTAACTGCTAAGGACTTGGCACAGGCTATGCAAAAGTCCGGTTCAGCTGCTAAGTCTGCCGGCGTTGATTTTGATCAGCTGATTGGTATTACAACGGCAATTGGGGCAGTTACTAGGGAGTCAGGTGGAGCTTTAGCTACGGGTATTAAATTTATGATGAGATCCATAAGGCAGCCTAAAGCCCAGAGAGAGATTATAGGTGCAGGGGTTTCTACTGAAACTGCTGCAGGTGTGCCCCGTGGCGCAGCTGACGTATTAGGAGATCTAGCTAACCGTTGGGACAAATTAACTAGAGCACAGCAGCTAAACATTGCTCAAGCAGTTGGTGGGGTTCGACACTACAACCAGTTCATCGTCCTGATGAAGAACTGGCAAGAAGCTTTGGATGCTTCAACAGAAGCCCAAAACTCTCAAGGTTTTGCTGTCAGAAAGAACGCCATGGTAATGGCAAGCTTTGCTAAGCAGATGCAGGTGTTGCGAGAAACGGTTAAACAGCTTGCTCTGAATCTAGGTAAAGTAATGCTTCCTGCTATGACTACCTTGGTAAAGGGAATGCAGGGCATGCTAAACATCGTAGCCAAGCTCCCAGACCCTCTAAAGGAGTTGGGAGTTGCGGGTGCCGCAGCTATGATTACTATTCATAAGGCGGCATGGATTTTAGGAGATACCTTAGACGCAGTCTTTGGTCAGGACTTTGGAGATAAACTTAAGAAGAATCTTACTAAAGCTGGAACGATTGGATCTGCTATGGGCGCCGCGAAGTCGGCTGGGGGAGCATTTAAAGGCATGGGCGTTGCCTCTGCTCTGGCGGGAATGGTCGATCCAAAGCAAGTAAAGACCCTTAAAGAGGCTATGGACACTATGCGCCTGGATAAATCTGCGCAGGATGTAGGTGCTCTCGCCGAAGGATTTTTCTATCTAAAGAAGGGAACTCTAGCCTGGGCAGAAAGTTTAAAGACTGCGAAAGGTCTGCTAATTACTACAGGCATAGGTGCCCTGGCAATAGCCTTGGGTTATGTTGCAGAGCAAATGCTTGAAGCTACCAAGACTGGTAAGGAAATGGAAGATCAGCTTTATGATGCCACAGGGCAGGCACAAGATGCGGCAAATGCTTTAGCTGGTCAAGGGTCTCAGATTGGTAAATTAACAAACATGTGGGATAAATATTCTTCGGCTGTTGAAACAGCTGCCGATCCTAAGAAGCTGCAGGATGCTCTTGGGGAACAAGCGTTCAAGAGCCCTCTAAAGGCTCTTAAGGACTATCAAGATGCAGTAGCGGCTACTGGATTAGCTTTCGCTAAATTAGATCCAAGTTCTATTGAAGGGATAAGTAAGACCGGAGATTACATAATAGAGGCATCGGACGGCATGAAGGCTCTTTCCACCGCCGCCGCCGATGCCCAGAGAGCAACTGCTGCCGCTTTACAAGCGGATGTTGTAGAAGCGTATGCCAATGAGATTACCAAAGCTAAAGGGGCGTGGAGTAGGCTTGTTGAGATAATGAGCTTTGGTACTCAGAAGATGGATTTGCTTACCCAGCTGGACGCCGCCCGCGATAAAATAAATGAACTCGCGGATGAAATGAAGAAGATGGCTGGCGAGGGGGTTGCTCCTTTACATATACAGGGGGAGATGAACAAGGCTATTCAGCACGAGTTAGAAATTCGTGGCGAAATCCTAGCATCCGCCGGTAACCTTAAGAGAATTCTAGAGAGTTTGCCAAAATTCTCCAATGTCGAGTTGGCTAAGACTATGATTAGTTCCGAGAAGATTGCTGGCGGTGCTCGTGCCCTTGCTGCTTCTGGAGCGGCTGGTAGGGAAGCTACACAGGGTACCGTTCAGATGGGTCTGATGGCTCGCCAAGTAGGTTTGGGGGGAATTGTAGGATACGAGTCTACTGCCAATTCTCAGAGATTGATGCAGGAAGTTTTGGAAAAGGGCATGCACTTCCGACAAGGACCTGCTACAGGTGCGGGGCAGCTAGGTTTTATTAATCCCGAAGCTGCCAAAACCCTAATTCAAATTTCTGACGGCGCTGATAAGCTAGCCAAAACTAAAGAACCGAAGAAAGTAATTGATCAAGCTCGCACGGTTATTACTGGTATAGATGATCTTACTGGTGAGATGATTTACTTCTTCCAAGACGGTATTAGAGACGGAATCCAGGAAATTCGTGAATCCGACATGAGTGATGAACTAAAGAAAGCCATGAAGGATATGTTGGTTCTTGATCGTAATCAAATAGAAGAAGCAGCAGATAAAGGAAAGAGGCTGCTTACCCTGCAAGCAACAGGTGCTTTGGCGGGTATCCGAATTCCTGCTACCGGCATGCCAGAGATTGGTCCAGGCTCTAAGAAAGAGATCACGGTTGAGCAAAGAATTATGGGCGCTCTTCCAGACGAAATGGAAAGATTAGCAAGAGTTCAATCCGAACTGTCTGAGATTACTAAGCGGTACAATGAGGATCTTGAAGAATCCGGAGATGAAACTGAGGCTTATGCCGACACTCTCCAGAAGAATACTAACATTATGGATCCTCTTACTAAACAGCTTGCCGCTAAATTAAAGATGGAGCAATACGAGCTGACCGTACTAGCCCATACCGAGGGGGCATTTGCTAAATTACAACAGACTTTAGAAGCGGCAGCGGATGCTTCTAAGAATGCCGCCATTGAAGAGGAAACCAGGGCAGAATTACTGAAGCACACCTCTGGGGCTCTGAAGGGCGTAGCTGTTGCTCCTCAGCTAGACTTCGGTAAGTCTATGCGTGAGCTGACCGCAGGTGAAAGGCTCCAACTGGAAATGGGTCCTGGGTATTCTAAGACCCTATCCAAGATCGCTGGGGTAGAAAAGTCTTACGAAAGTGGAATTTCTCTGACTACTGATATTAGAAAGCAGATTTCAGATTTCAATGATATGATTGGAGATTTGGATACTGCCGGCGGAAAGCTTTCTAAAGAACTTGAGCTAAGCACCAAAGCTAAGATTTCTGGTACTACCAAGGGAGATCAGGTAGTAGCCGATGAGATTTCCAAACAGGGTAGCGCTCAGCTGGCTGAATTACAGAAGCAGACTCCGACTCTAGATAGAATGCTTGAAGTACTGAAGACCTTAGTCGAGGTGGAGTCTAAAGGCACCACTGAAGAAAAGAAGAAGGCTGCTTCTGAGGGTCTTGGTAAAGTTCAGGCTGATCAGCTGATGAGTGTTCTTGGGGCTGCTGGATCAGACACTCTAGAAAAGTTTATGTCGACTAAACTAGGTATTACAACTTCCACGACTAAGAACTTTATGGGCATTAGCCAGACCTCCACCGCTGCCGGTGCCCCCAACATTAATTTTAGATCAGATCAAAGCAGACAAGCCTTTACTGAACTAGCTAATAGAATTGCCAAAGATTATAACAACATGGCTTCTCCTCGCGCCATTCTTCAACAAGCTGGACCTGCTGGTAATCCTGAAGCTGTTCGTGAAGTGGATGAGGCTACCGCAGACATTAAAGATGCTCAGAAGCAGCTGATGGCTATTCCTGAGGTGGCGGATGCTGCAAGGGAGTTTGCTAAGGCACAAGCCGGTAGGGCAGTGTCTAGTCAGAAGGAAGTAGAATTAGCTAAACAAGATGAAAAGCGTCAAACTTTAATAAATCAAATCAAAGAACAGCGTGCTCGCGTTATGAGCCAACTGATGAATGCGGAGAAAAACTCTGTTGCTGAAACACAAAAAGCAGCCGAGATTTTGGGAGCCAAAGAAGGATTTAGATTAGCCGAAGCTGCGCAGGGTTTTGCCAATGCTATCGAGTCGGCTATTAGAGACTTCAAGAAGTCAGAAATGCTATTCTACCAGAAGCAAGGTTCTGACATTGAAGGCGCTTTTGCTAGGGTAGGTCAGCCGGGATTTATGAATCAATTCGAACAGCGCCGAGCCGCAATTGAAGGCGGTGCCCCTGGTCCCTCTCCTGGAACCTTTAGTCCAAAGTCTATTGAACAAATGGGCTCCGATATGCAAGAACTTCAGAAGGTTGATTTCGATGAAGAGGAAGCACATATCAAGGAGAAACAAGATCTGGAAGTTTCTGCTCTTAGAGAACAGCAGCAGCAGGCTGAGAAACTTCGCGACATTATTGCCGATCAGCTAACTAACGTGGATCTTACTCCAGATATTCAGTCTGCAGCCAAGGATTACCTGGACACTCTGACAGATCAGCTTTCTACTTCAGAGATGGTTAGCGAAACCCCGGACGCTGGCGGAGATGTATCTTTCCAAGGCGTACCGGCTCTTGACGATGCTCGTCAGTTCTTACAGCAGATACAAGAATATGCCAAAGATCAAGCTAAAGCTGCAGAAAAAGCTTTCCAGCAGGAGATTAATCAGCCTATCGTAGATGAGCAGAAGACTACCAACCAGCTACTTACAGGTATTTCTGACATTCTAAAGTCTGGTCAAGAATCTTCTAAGCAGGGCGGTATTCCTGGAGCTACAAGTTATGCAGACATGGCGGGATTAACCGGCGGCGGGGGACCTGCTTTTGCTAGCTCTAAAGATGTAAGCGACTGGGTAAGCGCTGCCACAGCCGCGGGTGGCGGCATGAGCTACCAGCCAACGGGAATGTTTAAGGGCGGAACGGGCACAGTTGCCTTCTCTGATACAGGAACTTCGGACTTCGGAAGCCTGGCTCAGAATCAAGTAGGTTTGACCAATTACAATCAAGTTTTGGAAGCTTCGAATGCTCTTTCTCTTGGTAATCGTGATCTAACCACGGGGGCGGTTTCTTCAAATGCCCGTACTGGAAGGGCGCCTGGCTCCGAAACGGATCGATTGGCGGTAGGTAACACTGGCGATCAAACTAAAGCGCAGACAGAAGCTATAAATGCCTTGGGAGAAAAGCTAGATGCTATAAATGAAAACATCAATAAGTTAACTACTAACCCTACCGATAACTCTTCCCAAATAGTAACAGCTATTACTGATAGTGGTCAGACGCTAGCCCAGCTACTCGGTGGGACTTTGAAGGTTAGTGTTGATAATACTCCGATTGCTGTTTCGGTCGATGGATTGGAGTCTGCCTTTACCAGTGCTTTGAGTAGCTCCAATCTGGGTGCGGTAGGTGCCGAGGTAGCTGATGCCAGGTTGCGTTTGAAAGTATTAGAGGGTATAATTGATCCGACAGGTCCATCAGTTGAAGACAGAATAACAGCCGCTACAGATAAGCTCTCTACCACCCTAGATGCTACGTCCCAAGAAGTTAATGTGCTGGAGACTTCTGTATCCGATCTATCCGATCAGGTGGCTACTCTAACACCGTTGATAGGTATTGATAATACCGTAAATACTTTGAGCCAGTCTCTAGACTCCTTGTCTGCTAAGGTAGATACGAATACTACCGACATTGTAACCATACAAGGACAAATTCAAGATAATACTAATCTGGTTAATAGCCTACAGTCTTCCTTCAGCGACCTCTCTACAAGTGTGGACGACGCTACGGCGCAGGTCGCAGACGCTATTTCTCAGGTCAAGGATTTGTCTACCACCGTATCTGACTTTGATACCCGTATTTCCACTGCGGAGAAGACCGTTCAATCGGCGGTAGATTCTATTTCTAACATATCCGATTCTCTGGATACTCTACGAAATACCGTAGAAATAAACAAGCAAGACATTCAGGCGTCGCTCAGAGACACTGACGCACAAGTTACCCTACTTGAAACTAAGATTGATAAGAATACCGGAGATATCCAGGTGGTCCGAAGCAAGACTGAAACTGCGCTTAGCCAGGCGCAGCAAGCTCTCAACTTGGCTCGACAGCCTAAAGCTTAAAGGTATTAACGAATGGTTATTAAGTTACCAGACGGAACAACGATACTGGAACCAGGAGATCCGAAGTTCACTTCTGTAGAGGACTTGGGGGCTAATTCTCCCACGAATTATATTTTGGATCCCAATCCCAATAAGCCAGTGTCTCAGTTTATTCTGGAAACGTATGGTATTCCCTTTGTTCCTAATGCGGAAACAGGTAGGGTTTTAGGTGGATCTCTGCCGGGCTACGACATAAGAAACCAAGATGCCACAACTATGATGAAACTGTCGCTGGCGGTTGAGCTTCGTAATCCGCCTGTTGGAGGATCTGATCCCGCAGGTTTGGGAGAGTTTTGTGAAGTAGAGTTAGACGAATTCGGCATTGCTCGCTTTTATATAGTCGGACACAACCAAGCCAACAATTTAGATATCCGTTACTGTGTGCCTACTAGCCAGATTAAAGTTCCTGCCAACTTAGTTATAGTTAGAGGATATGACGCTCCTCCTACCCGAGAGCTTCGGACATCCTTTGATGGTTTAAAGAATGCTGAAATTATGACCTACAGCGAATGCGCCGCGGGCTCGTGCGATGAGAATGCTGTTGGTAAGTTCGCCTCTATTTCTTATGACGATCCACTATTAGATCAGACTTATTTGGATGACATTCGAAACTCCTATGAATTAAAAGCTTTCGAAACCCTAATAGGCTATGTGGTAGATGTTAAGCTGCCGGATGGAACTGATCCCGATTTTGCCGCCGTCCGTGGTATTAAGATTACCTTCAGCGATACTACTAAGGAATACATTGCTGTAGATGCTGCCTTAATGAATAACTTTATTACATTGGGTAATACTACACCTGGAAGTACTATACCAACTCTTCTAAATTCTTTTACTTCTGAACATCTAGGATCTGCTACTGGAAATGTACACTATGGAAACTCTAATAATAAAAATGCTACCACTCTTATTATTAAAGCGGTTAACGTTCTAACTGGAGAATGTTCTACTGAAGCAACAAGTATGATTGGGAGCAATATTACCATTCCTGCTTCTCGCTTTACTAGACTTAATAAGTATGGTCGTCCAGAGTCGGACTTCATAGGAGTTCAAGAAGTTGTTTTTTCCGGGCGGAAAATAATAGACATACAAGAATTTGGTGGATTTAGCGTACAGGCGTTCGTAAGAGCCCTAAAGGAACTTATCTCTCTTCAGCAAGGAAAGAATTGGACTTGGACCGTATTGCCTAGTGGGGATGTAGAGGTAGACTTATATAGCGTACTAGAGGATCAGTTCTCTGCTACCATTGCTAATCTCTATGCCAATCCTCCTGGACCGCCTACAGCCTTGATTAGGAGCAGCACGTCTAGCCCCAATATTGCAGAAGCAACAGGTCCCGATGCCTTTAAAGGCTTTATCTCTAATGTTGGGGACAGACTAGGTTACATGGTAGTAAACAATATTATGTGCGTAGTGGTGGAGAGGAAGCGTCCTTCCATTGATATCTTTGATCCTAATGGGCACGCAGATGATATTGCTCAGCAATTTTTGGAACTAACACCGGGTTTGCCAGAGGATGTCGTTTATGTAAATGGTCAGAAAATTACTGGTCAGAGAAGAGTTTATGGAGTTCGTTACACCCCAATAGTTGTTGTAGATCTACCCCCGCCAATAGCTTATGCCGCAGCAGGACCTCTACAGAGTATAGATGCCCAAACAGGTCAGCCCGGCGCCACTATTTTACCCTCTACGGGTATTATAGATCAGACGGTCGGTATTGTGGATGCTGATCCGACTACCCAACAGGACTTTGGTGAAACTCCTCTTTCTATTCTTCAGGACAATACTAACGGCTCCACCATAGATTTAACTTTACCATTCTGTACTGACACAGAGTGCTTAGAGATTGCCCAAAACTTTTTTGCTCTTCAAACAGCCGTAGTCAATACCCAGTCCATTGTTCTTGGTCCTGACGCTGATCCTCATCTTGGGGATGTGCTTCCAGATGGTTCTATTATTAACGAGATTAATTTCTCTTATTCCGATTCCAGCCAGTATTTAATTACCGTTACTGCTGGACCTAAGTATCTAACAGCTGGAAGCTTCCAGGACTCCAAGTATCAACTACGCACCGAAGATGTAACGAGAGAAGGTGTGGTTATACAGGATAAAGGTAATGGCGCAGAATATCTGGTTAGAGTCCAGGAATTTGGTGAGCTGGTTTGTTTAAGCATGGTGCTGGATGAGATTACTGCCGGAGATAGGGTTCAGGTAAGAGTTTACAACGTAGCTCAGGAGAAGATCTAATGGCAACATGCGCTAACATTTCTTTAGAAAAGATTAGAGCTAGGATTACTTTTGGTAGTCCTTCTGATCCTTCCGCCGCCCAATTTGAAACTCCGTTTGTAAAGTCCTTTACGATTACCCGTAGTCG
>Ga0335076_10008910_pt1 | contig 10120 bp, 6 predicted proteins | sample Lox_Sample_25_FD_206717 | JGI IMG/M metagenome (GOLD analysis project Ga0335076, IMG submission 206717) | Soil microbial communities from Loxahatchee National Wildlife Refuge, Florida, United States - Lox_Sample_2.5 | ecosystem: Environmental > Terrestrial > Soil > Wetlands | place: USA: Florida...
GTGTGTAGCTGAAGACCATCGTCAGATCCTTGCCCTGCGCTATCGCTAGAAGGCTCGCAATACAGCGTTTCCCACTCGGCTTCGGGAGAGAATGCTTCCAGGTTTTGATAGGAGTGGCCATTGACGCTGATGGGGGAAGTGCGAACGACGCCACGAAGGTTCACTAGGGCCTTTTCATCGACTTGATCTTGGTGGAGAAGATCCTGGTCATAGCCGAAGTCCCGGAGGAACCAGTTCAACTTCCAGAGAGCCTTGGGTGTGCAGTACAGCCTTCCGGAGAAAGTCCGGGACTCGTGAGCCTTTGGTTCGAGCACGGCAAACTGTACGACGAAGAAGGGTTTCTGCGGATGCCAACGATAGGACACCTTGGTGACGCGGACAAAGAAAGCGCCGGACACCGGACCATCGCGATGTGGTTGAAAGGAAGTGAGACCGGGGATATGGCGTTTCATGACGTTACCTCCGCAGGTTGCGAAAAAGAATTCAGTTTGCAGACCAGCCGATCTCGGTCCTCGAGGGCTTCCTTCTCGAGCTGAGTGATAAAGGACTCGACCAATTCGCGGCTCGCACCGCGAAGCGTCTCGGTGCCGCAGAAATGCGCGGCGTAGGCTTTCACGAGAGTGGGATCGAGGTTGTGCTGCCGGATGAGAAGGCAGAGTTTATCTTTCAGGCGAGGCTGACCGTTGCCGTTGTTCGCGCCGTTTGGGGGCGGGGGAGTAGCTGGCCGCTCGTAACTCCTAGAAGGAGTGGAAGAGCCCGTAAGCGAACCCAACTCCTCGACGGAACAGATGCCAATTCCATAAGCCTTGCGAAGTGCGCGATTGACCGCCCGAGTCTCGGCAATGCGCAATTCGGCACCTCGGACGGCCGAAGACACGTTCGTTGGGTCGGCATCACCGTAGCCGACAAAACCATTAGAGCTCGATGATTTGTAGACCGTGGCCTTAAAAACCCATCGACTAGCGAGGGCGTCCGAAGACCGATCTTGAAGGCTCGTCTTGATGAAACGGCATCTTCTCCGGGCAGCGAGTTGCAGCAGTCCGGAGTGAGTCACATACCAGCGACCATCCAGAAGCTGAAGGTCACCAGCAGCGACGGAGAGAGAATATTTCTCAGTCAGATCCCGGAGAGACGAGGAAGCAACCCCGGAGAAATGGCCCCAGAGCTGACGCGCAAGCCTAACGTTCGATCGAGCACTAATTGTTTTCTTTTTCACGGGCCCTCCCTATGTAGTAGCCTTGACACGACCGCTTGCAAGTCTGTGTGGGCAAACGACAATTGTTTTTCACTTCTACCGGCGCCCGGGCCAAAGTGGAGTAAATTGTGTTGCCTACACAGGGTTTGCAGAACCCCATGACGAGGGAAATGTCATAGCTATAATTTATAGATATGACTATATTATGTCAAGAAGAAATTCGCAGGCCAAGCACTACTCTGTCGATTGGAAGAAAGTTGGACGGAGGGTCAGGGAACTACGAGGATTCGACCTGACTCAAGCGGAATTTGCAGACCGGGTTGGAGTGAGCCAAGGTTACCTCTCCACCATCGAACAAGGAGAGGGCGAGGTTGGGGCACAGGTTCTGCTCGCGATTAGTCGCGAGTTTGGGAAGTCGATCGAGTGGCTGTTGACCGGTGAGGGCTAGCTCGTTACCGGGATGCGAAAGGGATATATTACAAAACGAACACCACTATCTCTTGTTGTATCAATAAGTTACGCAACTAGAGGGTGCTTGAAATTGCACATGAGTTAGGCTGCGGGTGAGCTTTCCAAGATGGAAGAGCGTTCGGCCGTGACTGCCATCACGAATTGCTCTGTCTAAGGATCAATCGACTGCTACGCTGCGTGCTTAATGGAACGAATCAACGCCAGCAAATACTCGTGGGAACCTCAGTTGAAGCGGACGTATTCGAAGTTGAGGGGCTGGTTGTTGATGCCGCGAAGGGGCGGAGCGATCCAGTTGGCGAATTTGCCGGGTTCGGCGACGCGGCCGCACATCAGGGATTGCACGTACTTGTAATCAGCTTCGCTGGGGAGCCATTCGTACTGGCGCTGCTTCCAGGCGTCTTCGGAAACGACCAGGCCGTCGGGAGTAATGTGGTGACCGGCAAAATTGCCGATGGCGCGGTGGAAACCCTTGTGCGGCAACGTCAGTTTGAAGGGGACGCCGGCGGCATCGATGACGCGCTGCCAGCGGGCGACACCATCCTTGATTTCTTCGACGTAGTCGTCGCGAAGTCGTTCGTTGAGCGCGGTCAGCGCGGGCACTTCCTTGCTGATGATCTTGCCGCCGATGACTTCGGACACGGGATAAGTGGCGCCGGTCAAAACGTGATCATCTTCGAGCTTGGTTTCGCGGAAGCGGCCTTTGAGCCCGCTGGTGAAGTAGTTAGCGGCGTTGGAAGAGACGTCGGAGCCATAGAGATCGAGCGTGACGCTGTAGTGGAAATTCAGATAGCGCTGGATGGTCTGCAGATCGATAACGCCCTGCGAGCGGACGTCGGAAGGATCTTCAATCTTGTGCTGGTTTATGACCTCGCAGGTGCGCTGGATGATGCGGCCGACTCCGGTTTCGCCGACGAACATGTGATGAGCTTCTTCCGTGAGCATGAAGCGGCAAGTGCGGGAGAGGGGATCGAAGCCGGATTCGGCGAGAGCGCAGAGCTGGAACTTGCCGTCACGATCGGTGAAGAACGTGAACATATAGAACGCCAGCCAATCGGGAGTGGGTTCGTTGAAGGCGCCGAGGATGCGCGGATTATCTTCGTCGCCCGAGCGGCGGGCGAGCAGAGATTCCGCTTCTTCGCGGCCGTCACGGCCGAAATAGCGGTGAAGGAGGTAAACCATGGCCCAGAGGTGGCGGCCTTCTTCCACGTTGACCTGGAAAATGTTGCGCAGATCGTAGAGAGAGGGGCAGGAGAGGCCGAGCATCTTCTGTTGCTCGACAGAGGCCGGCTCCGTGTCGCCCTGCGTGACGATGATGCGGCGCAATGCCGAGCGATACTCGCCAGGAACTTCCTGCCAGGCGGGCTGGCCCTTGTGGGTGCCGAAATTCACCTGGCGGGCTTCATCGCGCGGCTGGAGAAAAACTCCCCAGCGGTACTCGGGCATCTTGACGTAGCCGAATTGCGCCCAGCCATCGGGTTCGACGCTGATGGCGGTGCGAAGGTAGACGTCGTAGCTGTGGCTTTCGGTGGGACCCATGTCGTACCACCAGTTGAGATAGGCGGGCTGCCAGTGTTCCAGCGCGCGCTGGAGGACGCGGTCTCGGCCCAAGTCCACGTTATTTGGAATACGATCCGTGTAGTCAATCATGATTCCCTCTCAGAAGCCGGCAATACTTCTCTTCATTTTTCCCAGTAGCGCTGACCCTTACTGGCTGCTTTGCACATGAAACCGCTGGCAGGGACGGCGATAACTCCTAGACTCGTTCCCAGTCGAACTTTACCGGCGCGCCGGTGCCATAGACTTTGAGCGCCCCATTCGAACCCACGGCATTGGGGCGGTTGAAAATCCAGTTTTGCCAGGCGGATAAACGGCCGAAGATTCTGGATTCCAGAGTTTCACTTCCACCAAAACGCAGATTTGCCTCGAGCCCGGTAAGTGCGTCCGGCGACTGTGCAGTGCGCGATTCGATGGCCTGACGGATTTCATCTTCCCAATCCAGGTCGTCGGGCGCCGCGGTGACGAGGCCTGCCTCCAAAGCTTGGCGCGGCGTCAAGGGTACGCCAACACTGCCGCGGAGTGATTCGATGGTCGGGGTGTCCTGATAAAACCGCGCTTCGAGCCGGCTGAGGTGATTGACCATGGGAAGATGTCCGAAATTCATTTTCGACAGGGTGATGTTGGCCACGCTGTCGCCTTCTTCGCTGTCGCGCATATAAGTCCTGTCAGACGCGAGAGCCAGTTCGAACAGTGTGCCGGCGAAACAGGAGCCCGGTTCGATGATCGAGAAAACGGAGCGAGAAGTGACATCGATGCGCGCAAAGGTGCGGCGCATCATGCCGAGCACTTCGCGGATGAACCAGTCGTCTTGATGGGCCAGGACGAATTCGTCGTAGGCCAGCACTGCCTTTGGATTGCCGGCTGTTTTGAATATCCAAAGACCGAGTTCCAGTTCGCTGGTGCGAAGAGTGAGGATGGCATCGTCGAACTCACGAGCCATCTGTAAGGGCCACCAGGCAACGCCCGACTGCCGCGCCTCTGCAGCGGATAACGCGGCGGCATGGGCGGGAGCGCTGACGGTGATTGTGGCGAGGCGAGCTTCACGATTCACCTGCACATCGACAGACTCGTAGCGTAGGCCGGAATCATCGACGGTGCGTTTGAGCGGGGAGAGAGCGATGCCAGCGTCCGCGCCGGGCCGGTCACTTTGCGCCGCCAGTTCGCGCGCGCGCTTTTTCACTTCGTCGGAAAATTGCTGCGGCTTGACGATCTGGTCGACCAGCCTCCAATCCTTGGCGCGCTGGCCACGGATACCGTCGGAGTTTGTGCAGAAAATGTCGGCGAGGTCGCGGCGCACTTTTCGCTTGTCAGTGACGCGCGTGAGGCCGCCGGTGCCGGGGAGAACTCCGAGCAGGGGAAGTTCCGGGAGGCTGACGGCGGAAGAACGGTCGTCGATGAGGAAGATTTCGTCGCAGGCAAGTGCGAGTTCGTAGCCGCCGCCGGCGGTTGTGCCATTGCAAGCGGCGAGAAACTTGAGCCCGGAATGCGCACTGGAGTCCTCAATGCCGTTACGCGTTTCATTGGTGAATTTGCAGAAGTTCACTTTCCAGGCGTGAGAGGAAAGGCCGAGCATGTAAATGTTCGCCCCGGAGCAGAAGACACGGTTCTTTGCGCTGGTGACAATCACAGAGCGGATCTCGGGATGCTCGAAGCGGATGCGTTGCAAGGCGTCGTATAGTTCAATATCCACGCCCAGATCGTAGGAATTCAATTTCAGTTTGTAGCCGGGCCGGATGCCGCCGTCCTCGGCCACGTCCATGGTGAGCGTGGCGAGCGGCGGATCGAAGGAGAGGCGCCAGTGTTTGTACTGGGAAGGATCGGTCCGGTAGTCGACGGAGCCAAGTTTCTCCTTCGTGTCCGAAGCGGTGGAAACGTCCACAGGTCCTCCTACGGGCATGCAGAATCGATCATGGTTTTAAGTTTTGCGAAACTGGCGTCGACGGTGCTGGCCGAGGTGTCGAGCTGCGCGTCGGCCTGGCGATAGAGAGGTTCACGCGCGACGAGAATCCGGCGCAGATCTTCCATGGCCTGGTCGTTGCCCGCCATGGCGCGGAAATCGCCTTGCGCCATCACGCGCGCCATATGTTCCTCGGGTTGAGCCTTAATCCAAACGGTGTAGCACCGGGAGAGCAGAAGATCGTAGGTGTCGCGTTCGGAGACGATGCCACCGCCGACGGAGAGAATCGCGGACGGACTTTCGCGGAGAGTGCGCTCCAGAACGCGGTGTTCGATGGAACGATAGCCGCCCTGGCCATAGAGCGAAAAGATATCCGCCAAGTACATGCCGGTTTCCTTTTCGATTTCGGCGTCGAGTTCGATGAACGGCGTGGCGGTTTCGTGGCCCAAGCGGGAGCCGAGTGTGGATTTGCCGGCGCCACGAAGTCCGATCAGAGCGATACGCCGGCGGCGTTCGGATTCTTGAGGCGCGAACTCGCTCTCGATTCGTGAGAGGGCGTCTTTGAGGCGCGCGGCGGGGAGGCGCTCGAGGAGTCTCGCGAGCATTTGTTTTTCGGGATTCGAGGGGCGAGTTTCAAAAAGCTCAACGAGAGTTACGCCCAGCGTGGCGGTGATTCGGCAGAGCAACGCAATCGACACGTTGCCTTCACCGGATTCGATTTGAGCCAGGTGTCGTTCGGAAATGTGCGCTTCTCGCGACATGGTTTTGCGGGTCATGCTGCGGCGGTTGCGCAATTCGCGGATGCGGGTGCCCAGGGTAGCAAGGAAGGTGCGTTCATTTGCAGCGGAAGATGCCCGCGAGGCGAGTGGCGATTTGGATGCGACGGATGAGCGCATGTCAGGCAAAGGAGTGTGCACTATAATACAGGTAAAGGGTGGAGGAGCCAATTGGAAAATTGGACTGATTCACACTACATGCCAGTGTAGCTATAACTGTATTATATATAATGTGTTAGTGCTTTGAGGGGATTCCCAAGAGCGAGAATATAACATGCAGTATAGTACCGACCTGATTCGACCCCCTAAGCTGGAGTTGGGCGTTTCCCGAAAGCCTGGCCCGACTACGAATCGTCCTGGGCATGAGAGATTCGGTTCAAAGGGTGTGATATCATCGCGCCATCATCGTGGTTTGGCGCCGCCTCGCCTTTCCCCTCCGGAGGAATCTCATGAGTAAGAAGCTAAAGTGGATCGCCATTGCCGTGGTTGCGCTGCTGCTGATCCTGGTGATCCTGCCGTTTCTTATTCCGGTCAACAAGTTCCGCCCCACGATTGAACAAAAAGCTAGCGAGGCGCTCGGGCGGAAAGTGCAACTCGGAAATTTGAGCTTGTCGATCCTTGGAGGATCGCTGGGAATTGATGATCTTTCGATCAGCGACGACCCGAAATTCAGCTCCAGCCCGTTTCTGACGGCGAAAAAGGTGAAAGTCGGCGTGGAACTGATTCCGCTGATCTTTTCGCAACAAGTGAACGTCACGGAAATCACCGTGATTGAGCCACAAGTGACGATGCTGAAGGATCCCAGCGGGCGCTGGAATTTTTCGTCTATAGGCGGCAGCGGCAACGCCGCGCCCGCGGAGAAGAAACCCAGCTCAGGTGGCGGCAGCTCGCAATCTGTGTCGATCAAGGAACTGAATCTGGAAGACGGGCAGATCACGCTGGGTAACACGAATTCGCAGAAGCGCACGGTCTACAAGAAAGTGAACCTGAAGGCCCACGACGTGGCCACGACGAATAATTCCCCGATTACGTTTTCGATGGAGGGGCCCGGCGGGGGCACCATGAAAATGGATGGCAAAGTCGGGCCGGTTGATCCTCAGGACGCGGCGCTCACACCACAGGACGTAAAGCTGACGATCAGCAGCCTGAATCTGGCGTCGACGGGATTCCTTGATCCTTCATTGGGGCTGGCGGGATTGGTGGATATGGACGCCAACCTGAAGAGCGAAGGCGGCAAGATGGCCACGAAAGGTAAACTGACGCTTTCGAAAGCCGTGCTGGTACAAGGCGGAAAGCCCTCCGGGGTCCCGGCGATCATTAACTTTGATACCTTCTACAATCTGGCGGCGGGCAGCGGGGTGCTGAATCCTTCGACGCTGAATATCGGTAACGCCAAGTCGAATCTGAGCGGCACCTACAAATCGGTGGGGGATGATTTCGTCCTCGACATGAAGATTGATGGCCAGGGTTTGCCGGCCACGGACCTGGAGTCCTTCCTGCCGGCACTGGGAGTGAATCTGCCAAGCGGATCGAAGCTGACGGCGGGCACGCTGAGTACGAATCTGCACGTGACCGGCCCGACGAACAAGCTGGTGACCGACGGAACGATCGGACTGTACAACGGCAAACTGTCTGGTTTTGATTTGGGGCAGAAGATGTCCGGCGTGGCTTCGCTGGCGGGCATCAAGACGGGCAAGGATCTGGAGATCGAAAAGCTAACCAGCAACGTGCACATGGCGCCGACGGGCATGAAAATCGAGAATCTCAATCTGGTGGTGCCGACGCTCGGCACAGTTGTGGGCGGAGGGACGCTCGACTCGGGCAACAATTTGAACTTTAATGCCGTGGCGACGGTGAGTTCGGCGATGGTATCGAATGCCGCTGGCGCGGTAGGAGGCGCCGCCGGAGGGAGTCTCGGCAAAGTGATGGGTGGCGGAGCCAGCTGCAAGGATGGCGGGATCAAGGTGCCGTTCCAGATCCACGGGACCACTTCGAACCCGCAATTCGTTCCAGACGTCGGGGGCGCAACGGCCAGCCTGCTGAAATCGGAATTGACCTGCGCGGGCGGCGCTGGGAATGTGCAAGGGATCGCCACGGGCTTGGCTGGCGGCAAAGCCGGAAACACCTCGGACGTGGTGAACCAGCTCGGCGGCATGTTGGGCGGGAAAAAGAAGAAGCCCTAAGGCGAAGACCGCGAAGAGCAGTTTTATATCTCCGCAAGTGAACTCGATTCAAAGACTGGGTTCCGGCCTGTAACTCGTTTATACTTACCCGCATATCGATTCGGGTCGAGACCGATGTTTGACTGCTTGTGACCGCATGGCATGTTTGAGGTTGAATGGAAGATCCTAAGGACAAGAAGGGCGGCCGAGAGAATCTCGGCATTGGCGGCTCCCATGGAGTGGGTGTGCCGGCCAAAGGCGACAGCGCCACCAACAATGCGCCGGATCCATTGGAAGGTGCGACCATCTCCGATGCGCCGGTTGCACCGCCCTCACCGCCGCCTCCATCTGCTCCGCAGGTCAAGCCCCCGACAAAAGTAGAGAATCCTGACGCCACGTTTGTCGAAAGCATTCCGGGCACCCCGGCCCCTGCGCGGTACACTCCGGCGCCAGGCTCCGGTCCACGCCCGGTCTCCGGTCTGTATATGAAGGAGACAGTGCTTCAGCCGGGAGACGTAATCGGCGGCCGCTACGAAATTCTTCTGCTGCTGGGCGAAGGCGGAATGGGAGCGGTGTATAAGGCACTGGATCGCGAGGTCGAGAGAACCGTTGCGCTGAAACTGATCCGGCCGGAACTGGCGTCGAATCCGTCGATACTGGCGCGCTTCAAACAGGAATTGTTGACGGCGCACCAGGTTACGCACAAGAACGTCATTCGCATCTACGATTTGTCCGAAGCGGATGGCGTGAAGTTCATCACCATGGAGTTTGTCGAGGGGTCGGACCTTCGGCGGATTCTGGTGGAGAATGGAAAGCTGCCGTTCGATAGAGCGATTGAGATCATCCGGCAGGTGTGCAAGGCGCTGGATGCTGCCCATAGCGCCGGGGTCATCCACCGCGATCTGAAGCCTCAGAACATCATGCAGGAGGCGAAGAGCGGCCGGATCCTGGTGATGGACTTTGGGCTGGCGCGCACCATCCAAGGCGATGGCATGACGCAAACCGGCGCGTTGCTCGGGACCATCGAGTACATGTCCCCCGAGCAGGCTATGGGGAAAACGCTGGATCAGCGTTCCGACATTTTCGCGGTCGGGCTGATTTTCTACGAATTGCTGACGGGCAAGACTCCCTACAAGGCCGACACGGCGATGGCCAGCCTGCTGAAGCGAAACCAGGAGCGCGCGATTCCCGCGGCGGAATTGGATGCATCGATTCCCAAGGGATTGAGCGACATCGTTTCGAAGTGCCTGGAACGGGATCTGGACCACCGCTACCAGAGCGCGCAAGAAATATTGAACGATTTGGATGCGCATCAAGGGTCGCGGCCCACGCTGGCATCTCTGGCGATACCGATTCCTTCTCCGCCGAAGCCGATGATGCCGTGGAAGTGGGTGGCGATTGGCTCGCTGGTGGTCGCGGTGGTGGGCGGCGGCTGGGCGCTCAAGTCTGGCGTGATTCGTTCGGGCTCCGGGAGCGGTGCCAGCGAGGCCAAAGGGCCGGAATTGTCGCTGGCGGTTCTTCCGTTTCAGAATGCTACGGGAGACGCAGCGCAAGATTCGCTGGGGACGAACCTGGCGGATATGTTGAACACGGCGATCGGGCAATCCGCGCACATGAGGGTGGTGTCACCAGACCGCATGCATCAGATCTATTCGGACTTGCGGATTACGCCAGGATCGCAGCTGGATCCATCGACGATTACGAATATCGCGAAGTTCGGGAACGCCGACACGGTGGTCTCCGGAAAGTTCATGAAGTTCGGGGATCAGATTCGCATTGAGGCGCGCGTGCAAGACTTGAAACAGGGCCGCGATGTGCCACTGAAGGTGGATGCGGCAAGCGAGAAGGACGTGCCCAAGGCGGTGGATCAACTGGCGGATTTGATTCGGCAGAACATCTCTATCTCGTCGGATGTCCAGAAGGAACTGAAAGCCAGTTCGTATCAGCCGACGTCGAAGTCGCCGGCAGCGCTGCGGGCGTATATGCAAGGAGTGGCGCTGCGGCGCGAGGGTAAGAATCTGGACGCGGCGAAGATGTTTGAAACGGCTGTCAAGGAGGATCC
>Ga0335076_10008911_pt1 | contig 10120 bp, 8 predicted proteins | sample Lox_Sample_25_FD_206717 | JGI IMG/M metagenome (GOLD analysis project Ga0335076, IMG submission 206717) | Soil microbial communities from Loxahatchee National Wildlife Refuge, Florida, United States - Lox_Sample_2.5 | ecosystem: Environmental > Terrestrial > Soil > Wetlands | place: USA: Florida...
GACACACCTCGCGTACTCGAACATCCCCCAGCAGCACCGCGGCTTCTTCGGGATCTCCGCCCCCAGCCTGCGCGTGCTGGCGACGCTGCTGTTCGACTCGCGCGGGCTGCTCACGCTCTCGCCGGTCCTGCTGATGGGAGCCTTCGGGACCGTCCTGCTCTACCGGCGCGGGCGCCGCGCCGAGGCGTTGACGATCACGGGCGTCTGCGCCTGCTACGTGATCTACAACTCCGGCTACTACCTGCCCTTCGGGGGCGGCGCCCCCGGCCCGCGCTTTTTGATCACCCTGCTGCCGTTCCTGGCCTTCCCGATCGCGCTCGCGCTCAAGCGCTTCCCGGGGCCGACGGTCGCGCTCGCCGGGGCCTCGATCGCGATCTGGGTGATCGTCACGGTCACGCATCCTCTGGTGGGCTACGAGAACGAGACCGTCGTGTGGACGCGCCTGCTGAGCAAGGGCGAATTCCAGCCGACGATCGCGACCGCGCTCGGCGCGGGGCGCGGCTGGGGCGGGCTCTGGCCGGTGCTGGCGGCGGCGGCCGGCGCCGCCGTGCTCGCGGGCGCCGCGACGCCGCGCCTGCGCCTCTCGGCGGCTTCGCTCGGCGCCGGGCTGCTCGCCCTGCTCGGCTGGGCACTGTTCGCGGCGCTCGCGCCGACAGCGCTCGGAATCGATCACAGGGGCCTGCTCGACATCGTCAAAGCCGGGGACAGCACCGCCCTGAACCTGACCCTGCACAACGGCAGCCGCTACCCCCTGGACCGGCTCGTCCTGTACTCGGGGCTCGCCGGGGTGCTGGCGCTCGGCGGGATGTGGCTCGCGCGGCGCGAGCGTGGCGATGGCTCCCGCGCGAGCAAGCGGGGTGAGAACCGGCTTCCGAGCGCCGTGGGCGCCGCTAGTTCCTGACGGTCTTGACCGAGCAGTTGGCGGCGCGCAGCTGTTTGCACACCACCACGTAGCCTGGGCGCGGCTGGTCGTGGGCGTTCATCAGGCCGGCGTCGAAGCGCGTCCTGCTGTTGCCGCCGATCCAGTTGTAGATGTAAAGGCGCTTGATCCGCGAGTTCGAGCCCGCGACAGCGAACATGTACTTGAGGACCTTGGCCGCGCGGGTGAGCCCCGAGCCGTTCTTGTTCAGGAACGAGGGCTTGAACTGCACGAGCCCGCCGGTCTCGGTGAGCCAGACCTGGCCGCCGAGCGCGCGGGCGATTTCACGCGTGCGCCAGCTCTGCATGCGGTTCAGGTCCGAGTAGTTGTGAAGACCCCAGATCGACGGCATCACCGTGCGCAGGCGACGGACTTCGTGCTTGAAGGCCGCGATGTAGCGCAGCGTGGCGTTGATCGAGAATTCGTCGAGCACGTCGAGCCCGATCACGGTGCAGCCCTTGCACACGCGCTTCAGCGCCTGGTAGTAGCGCGCAGCGGCGCCCGCCGAGGGGCTCGAGAAGGAGCCCCTGACGTTGCCGCGGTTGGACTCGTTCCAGGACTGGTACTGGCGCACGTGCGGGAAGTCCTTGACGAACTTGGCGACGGCCTTCTGATAGGCGGAGATGCTCGGCATCTTCGTCGCCGTGTGCTCGGAGTGGTAGAAGGCGACGAGGATCTGCTGGTGAGCAGCTTCGGCTTCGTGGATCCAGGTGCGGGCACGGCCGAGCTCGTCGGGGCGGATCGCGGCGTCCCAGGGAGCGATGTAGCGGGCGATTTTGGTGTGCAGCTGCTGCCAGAGGGGGCTCTGGAACATCACCGTTTCCTCATCGCCGATGCCCGTCAGATACGACGCGGCGGCGTGGGCGGGCGGCTGCTTCGCTGCGCCTCCGAGGGCGCTCGGCACCGCGACCAGCGTGGCGACGAGGGCGAGCGCGAGCACGGCGGCAAGCGTGCGGGCGAGTGTGCGGGGGGTCGTCATATGCGGTCTTGGAACAAGTCTCAGGGACGCAGGTTGCGCGATGTTAGTGATCTTTATCCGCGCTTCCGCCAGGGCTGTCGGAGATGCGACCGCTCAGGCGCCTGCGCCGGGACCTTCGCCGCCGTCGGCGCTGACTCCTGCCGTCTTGAGGAGGTCTTTATCGGCAGGCGGTGGCTCGCGCAGCGAAGGATCGGCGACGATCCGGATGTCAACTCCCGGCAGGCCTTCGATCAGCCGGTTGAGCAACGGCTCGCCCCCGGGCAGAAGCCGCGCGAGACCCCGGCGCGGCCGCGGCGCTCCGAGCAGCACGTAGGTCGTGCCGAGCGAGTGCGCGACGTCGATCGCCACCGCGGCGACGTCCTCGCCCTCCTCGACCCGCAGGCGGGCGCCCAGCATCGAGGTCAGGCGCCGCAGCGACTCGAGCCGCGCGCGGTCCTCTGCGTTGGGGGAGCGCCCCGGTGGGCGCACGACGAGCACATCGAGCTCGCCGTCGAGGCGCTGGGCCGAGCGCCACGCGCGCCGGACGACGTGCTCTGAGTCCTGGTCGAGGATCACGATCGCCAGCAGCCGCTCGGAGATCGTCTGCGGCATCTGGTCCTCGACCGCGGGCCGGCCCTCGTCATCGCGGCGCACCGCGGCGGGCGTCTCACGCACGAGCCGCTTGACCTCGACGTCCTCGGCCACCTGGCGCAACGCGGTCTCGCGCAGCGCCGACAGGTTCTCGATCTTGAAGAAGTTGGCGAGCGCGGCCGGCACCCGCTCGGGCCGGTAGACCTTGCCGGCGCGCAGCCGCGCGATCAGCGCCTCGGGCGTGAGGTCGATCAGCACGACCTCGTCGGCCGAGGACAGGATCTCGTCGGGGATCGTCTCGCGCACCGTGGCGCCGGTCAGGCGGGCGACCTGGTCGTTGAGGCTCTCCAGGTGCTGCACGTTGACCGTCGAGAACACGTCGATGCCGGCGTCGAGCACGTCGCGCACGTCCTCGTAGCGCTTCTCGTGCTCGAGCCCGGGCGCGTTCGTGTGTGCGAGCTCGTCGATCAGACACAGTTCGGGTGCGCGTGCGAGCACCGCGGGCAGGTCCATGTCCTCGACGCGCGTGCCCCTGTAGATCACCTCACGGCGGGGAACGATCTCCAGGCCCTCCGCCTGGTCGAGCGTGTCGGCGCGGCCGTGCGGCTCGAGGTAGCCGATCACGACGTCGCGGCCGTTCTCGGATTCGGCGCGGCCTTCCTGGAGCATGCGGTACGTCTTGCCGACTCCGGGCGCCATGCCGATAAAGACCTTCAGGTGACCTCGCCCGTCTGCCATCGCTGATGCTGCGGACGCTACCGGACATGCCCGGCGGTCCGGCCGGGCCACGGCTTGCGACGGCGAGACCTGCCGGGGCGCACCGCGACTAGACTCCCGCCCGGTGCGCCGGGAAGCCTGGTCGGCATGCCCCAGCGGGGGATGGACCAGGATGAGCACTCGCAGAGACCGACAGCCGGCGCAGCGCAACGTGGGGCCCGTGTCGCGCGGAGCGTGCGTTGTCTGATCCCGCGCTCGGCGCGATCTTCGCGGTCGGCGCCGTGGCGAGCCTGTCAGCCAGCTGGGGGCTCGTCTCCTCGCTCGAGCGCATCGGCGCGCGGGTCGGGCTCTCCGAGGCGCTGCTCGGGATGCTCGCCGCCCTCGCCGCCGACGCTCCGGAGATAACCGCGGCCGTCACGGCACTGATCCGGGGCGAGGACCGGATCGGAGCCGGCGTGATCCTCGGGTCCAATGTCTTCAACATCGCCGCGCTGATCGGCCTGGCCGGGATCGTCGCCGGGTTCATCGCCCTGCACCGGCGGGTGGTCGAGCTGGGCGGAGCGGTGGCGGTGTGGATCGCGGTGATCGCCCTGCTGCTCGTGGTCGGAGTGCTGGCGCCGATCGCGGCGTTGCTGCTGGCGCTCGCGGTGTTCTTGCCCTACGTGCTGGTGCTCGGACTGAGCGGCGAGCGCATCGAACGGCTGCCGCTCGCACGCTCCTGGACGCGGTGGCTGCGCGCCGCGATCACCGAGGAGGAGAAGGAGCTCGAGCCCGCGATCCACCCGCGGCCCGGAACGAGCAGAGACGTGCTCCTGGCCGGCGCGATGATCCTGATCGTGGTCGGCGCGAGCATCGCGATGGAGCGGTCGGGCTCCTCGCTGGGCGAACGCCACGGCGTGCCCCAGATCGTCGTCGGGGGCATCGTGCTGGCCGCCGTCACGAGCCTTCCCAACGCCGTCGCGGGCGTCTACCTGGCGCTGCGCGGCCGCGCCTCGGCGGTCCTCAGCACGTCGCTCAACAGCAACGCGATCAACGTGCTCGCCGGGCTGCTGATCCCGACGACGTTCGTGGGCATCGGAGCAGCGTCGGCACAGACGACGTTCGTGGCGAGCGCCGCCCTTGCGATGACGTTGCTCGCGCTCGTCTTCGCCTACAGCCGCCGAGGGTTCGCGCGGGCGGAGGGCATCGCGCTCGTGGTCGCGTACCTGCTGTTCGTGGTCGTGCTCACGGTCACGGCGAGCTGACGCGCGTTCCGGGCGCGCGGATCGCGATCTTGACGAGATCGTTATGCCGGGGGCTCGGATCGTCATGCGGCGTTGACGCGAGCTGGTCGAGCATGGGAGGCAAAGAGATCGAGATCCTCACGCGCCCATGGCGACCGCCTCCCTCTCACCCCCCCGGCATCGCAGCCGGCCGACGTTGCGCACGCGACTGCGGGTGGCGCTCCGCAGCTGGCGCTTGGACACGCTCCTGATCGAAGGCAGCGATCCGGTCTCGACGTCCGAGCTGACGCTGCGGGCCTTTCAGCTGACCCGCCCGGCGAGCCGTCGCAAGCTCGCCTCGAGCCTCGACGACGTCGTCACGAGCGCGCGCGTGGGCCCGCGCCGCTACTCCGCCTCCCCGCCGCTCGCGTCCCGCGAGATCAAGGCGGCGAGCACCGCGCTCGCCGAGCTGTCCGAGGCGCTGCGCGAGCAGCCGGTCGTCTCGGCCCGCGGGGTCGCGCTCGCACGGCGGCTGCTCACCGACGGGGCCGGGCCGCTGTACGTGCAGACGCCGGACGGCACGCTGGTGCGAGCAGTGCAGGAGGCGTCCGCCGCGCTCGCGGTGCCAGCCTGATCCCGCTCGCGCCCGCGCGGGCGATCGCCGCCGCCCTCTAGGGTTGCGGACGTGCGGGCGAGCTACTACCTGCTCGGCCTGGTCCCCGTGGCGGCGGCCGTGGACGCGCTCGGGGCGCCGGCGGCGACGGTCTTCCTCGTGTCCGCCGTCGCGGTGATCCCGTGCGCCGCGCTGATGGGCGAGGCCACCGAGCAGCTCGCCGGGCGCTCCGGCGCCGGCGTCGCCGGCCTGCTGAACGTGACGTTCGGGAACGCCCCGGAGCTGATCATCGCCGTGTTCGCGCTCGCCGACGGGCTGCACGAGGTCGTGAAGGCGTCGCTCGTGGGCTCCGTGATGGGCAACGCGCTGCTGGTGCTCGGCGCGTCGATGGTGGCGGGGGGCTGGCGGCACCGGCTGCAGCGCTACGACGTCCGGTCGGCTCGCGCACTGGCGGCGTCGCTCGTGATCGGCGCCACCGCGCTCGCGCTTCCGACGCTGGTGTGGATCGCTCAAGGAAGGGAGCTGCCGTCCATCGGCTTGCAACGCGGCTCGCTCGGCGGCGCCGCGGAGGTCGTGACGATCGTCCTCGCCGCGGTGTTGATCGTCGTCTACGCCCGCGGCCTGCTGGTGTCGCTTCACAGCCAGCGAGAGGCCCACCGCGCGGAGGTCGACGAGTATCAGTGGAGCGGGCGCCGGGCGGGCGCCGTGCTGGGCGCATCCGCGGTGCTCGTGGCGGTCGCGAGCGACACGCTCGTCGGCTCGGTCGAGCATGCCTCGCACGAGCTCGGGCTCTCCGAGTTCTTCATCGGCGCGATCGTCGTCGCGATCGTCGGCAACGCCGCGGAGCACTTCGTCGCCGTCGTCGCCGCGCTGAAGGACCAGATGGATCTGACCCTGAGCATCGCCGTCGGCTCCGCGGCGCAGGTCGGCCTGCTGCTCGCTCCGCTCGTCGCCCTGCTCTCGCTCGTGGTGGGCCCCGCGCGGATGCCGCTGGTGTTCAACGGCTATGAGCTTGCCGCGCTGCTCGCCGCGGGATGGCTCGCGGCCGCCGCGACCTTCGACGGCATCTCGACGCGCCGCCGCGGCGGCGGGCTGCTGGGCGCGTACCTGACCCTGGGGGTGGTGTTCCTGCTCGCCTGAGCGCGCGGTCATTCCTCGAAGCGGTAGCCGACGCCCGGTTCGGTGCGGATCAGCCCCTCCGCGCCCCGCCGCCCCCGTTCGAGCTTGTGACGGAGGTTCGCGACGTGAGTCCGCAGCAGGGGCACGTCGCGCACGTGGTCCTCGCCCCACACGCCTCGCAGCAGCTCCTGGCTCGTCATCAGCCGTCCGTGATTGCGGGCCAGCATCGCCAGGAGGTTGAACTCGGTCGGGGTCAGCCGCAGCGGCCGGCCGTCGAGCGAGACGCTGTGGGCGGGCAGATCGAGCTCGAGTCCGCCGAGCAAGATCGTCGTCTCCTCCCCCTCCTCGGCGCGGCGGAACACGGCATGCAGCCGCGCGACGAGCTCGCCGGGCGAGAACGGCTTGGTCACGTAGTCGTCCGCGCCGGCCTCGAGCGCCTGCACCTTCTGCTCCTCTTCGTCGATGCCCGAGAGCACGAGGATCGGCATCCGGCTCCACGACCGCAGCTCGCGGCAGAGCTCGATGCCGCTCCCGTCGGGCAGCACGAGGTCCACGATCGCGCCGTCGGGGGGCAGCTCCGCGACCGCCTCACGCGCCGTGGCGAGCGTCTCCGCGCACGCCACGTCGAAGCCCGCCTCGCCCAAGACCACCCGCAGCGCCCGCAGGACCTGCGGCTCGTCGTCGCAGACCAGCAGCCGCGGTCGCAGGGGCGTCTCGACCTCTCAGGCGCCCAGCAGGTTGTGGACGATCAGGTCGATCAGCTTGATGCCGATGAACGGCGCGATGATGCCTCCGAGCCCGTAGATCAGCAGATTGCGCCGTAGCAGCGCGCTCGCGCCGACGGGGCGGTAGCGCACACCCCGCAGCGAGAGCGGGATCAGCAGCGGGATGATGAGCGCGTTGAAGATGATCGCGGAGATGATCGCCGAGCGCGGGCTGCCGAGGTTCAGGATGTTGAGCTTTGCGAGCGGGCCTTCCGTCTGGCCCGCGGCCGCCCATGTGGTGATGAAGATCGCCGGCAGGATCGCGAAGTACTTGGCCACGTCGTTGGCGATCGAGAAGGTCGTCAGCGCGCCGCGCGTGATCAGCAGCTGCTTGCCCACCTCGACGATCTCGATCAGCTTCGTCGGGTTGGAATCGAGGTCGACCATGTTTCCGGCCTCGCGCGCGGCCTGAGTGCCCGTGTTCATCGCCACACCAACGTCGGCCTGGGCGAGCGCCGGTGCGTCGTTGGTGCCGTCACCCGTCATCGCGACGAGGCGCCCCTCGCCCTGCTCTTCGCGGATCAGAGCCAGCTTTCGCTCCGGGGTCGCTTCGGCGAGGAAGTCGTCGACGCCTGACTCTTCGGCGATCTTGGCCGCGGTGAGGCGGTTGTCGCCGGTCACCATCACGGTTTTGATGCCCATCGCGCGCAGCTGGTCGAAGCGGGCCTTCATGCCCTCCTTGATCGTGTCCTTCAGGTAGATCACGCCGAGCACCTGGTTGTTGCGCGCGACGGCCAGCGGTGTGCCGCCCTCGCTGCCGATGCGGTCGAGTTCGCGCTTCAGCTCCGGCGGCGGCGTGCCGCCCTCGCGGATCACCAGATCGGTGATCGCGTCGCCCGCTCCCTTGCGCAGCTGCTGGCCGTCGTAGTCGACACCGCTCATCCGCGTCTCCGCGCTGAACGGCACGAACTCCGCGTGGATCGATCCCATGTCGTGCTCGCGGATGCCGTACTGCTTGGCGAGCACGACGATCGAGCGGCCCTCCGGGGTCTCGTCGGCGAGCGAGGAGAGCTGCGCCGCTTCGGCGAGGTCGGACTCGGCGACGCCCGGCATCGGGATGAACTCGCTGGCCAGTCGGTTGCCGATCGTGATCGTGCCGGTCTTGTCGAGCAGCAGCACGTCGACGTCGCCCGAGGCCTCGACCGCGCGGCCGGAGAGCGCGAGCACGTTGCGCCGCACGAGCCGGTCCATGCCCGCGATCCCGATCGCCGACAGGAGCGCTCCGATGGTCGTCGGGATCAGCGCGACGAGCAGCGCGATCAGCGTCGTCTCGGAGATCGCGGTGCCGGCAAACAGGCCGAACGGGCGCAGCGTCGCGACGACGATCACGAAGATCAGCGTCAGCGCCGCGAGCAGGATGTTGAGCGCGATCTCGTTCGGCGTCTTGCGGCGCTCGGCGCCCTCGACGAGCGCGATCATGCGGTCGAGGAACGACTGTCCCGGCTCCTGGGTGATTTCGACGACGATCCGATCGGACGTGACGCGCGTTCCACCGGTGACGGCGCTGCGGTCGCCGCCGGACTCGCGGATCACGGGTGCCGACTCGCCGGTGATCGCCGACTCGTCGACGGTCGCGATGCCCTCGATCACCGTCCCGTCGCCGGGGATCAGCTCGCCGGCCTCGACGACGACGACGTCGCCGCGCACGAGCTCCGAGGCGGGCTTGCTGCCGCCGTCCGCGAGCTTCGCGACCGTCTCCTTACGCATCGCGCGCAGCGAGTCTGCCTGCGCGCGCCCGCGACCCTCGGCGAAGGCTTCGGCCATGTTCGCGAAGATCACGGTCAGCCACAGCCAGAGCGAGATCAGGAACGTGTACCAGGCGGGCTCGTGGCCGCCGCCGAGGGGAGCGCCGCCGAAGACCTGTTTGAGCCAGGTGAAGGTCGTGATCACCGAGCCGATCTCGACCACGAACATGACCGGGTTGCGGATCTGCACGCGGGGGTCGAGCTTCTTGACGCTCTCGATCAGCGCCGGCACGACGATGTCGCGCCGGAACAGCGAGGCCGCCTGGCGTTCGTGCGGCGCGGCCACCGGCGCCGGGCCCTCGGGGGTGGTGGGTGCGGGTGTTGACATCGTCAGGCTGCTTTCAGGCGGTCGAGGGCGAGGTTGAGCTCGAGGACGTTGACGGCCGGTTCGCCGAAGACGAACAGGCCGCGCTCGCTCGTGTAGTCGGAGATCAGGCGATCCACGGTCGCGAGCGGCAGGCCGCGCACGGCGGCGATGCGATGGGCCTGGATCCGTGCGTTGGCCGGGGAGATGTCGGGGTCGAGGTTCGACGCCGAGGTGTTCACCGCGTCGACCGGAACCTTCGCAGCGGTCAGGCCCGGGTCGTACGGCTTCTCCAGTTCGAGGTAGGCCTTCAGGTTTTCTTCGTCGGCTTCCTTGGTCGCGACGCTGTTCGGGCCGCGGTTGGAGAACGTGCTCGCCGCCGCGTTGTATTCCCCGCCTTCGGTGGCCGACGGACGCGACTGGAAGTAGCCGCGGACGGGTTCGGTGACGATTTCTTCTTCCTTTTCCTCCGGCTTGCCGTTCTTGCCGATCACGGGCTGCTTGAAGCTCTGGCCGATGCTCTTGGAGCCGACGAGCTTGCCGTTCACGTAGACCTTCTGGCCGTTGGCGTTCCCGGGGAACGCGACCTGGCTCACGCCGGTGATGACCAGCGGGTAGAGGACGCCGAGCAGCAGCGTGAAGAAGACCATCGCGATGATCGAGGTGACGATGTCCTTGCGCATCTCAGTAGAGGTGTCCGGTCAGGCCCTGGACGATCGGTCCGAGCAGCAGGGCGGGGAAGAAGGTGAGCGCGCCGACGAGGACGATGACGCCGATCAGCAGGACCGAGAAGGTGGTGTTGTCGGTGCGCATCGTGCCGAGGCCGGCGGGGGTGAAGCGCTTGCCCGCAAGAGCACCGGCGACCGCGAGCGTGAAGAGGATCGGCCCGTAGCGGGCGAGCAGCATGTCGAAGCCGCCGAGCAGGTTGGCGAACGTGATGCCGTGGGCGCCCGCGTTGCCGGCGTTGGGCTGGATGTAGCCGGTGTAGCCGGCGAACGCCGAGCCGTTGTTGTTCGCCTGTGAGAGATAGGCGTAGAAGGTCTCGGAGAAGCCCTGCGGCGCGTGACCGCCGCCGTGGGCCATCGCCCCTTCGGAGATCGATTTGCGCCCGGCGCTCGTCGCGACGCCCATCGCCGTGCAGAACAGCGCAGCCAGCGGGGTGATCAAGATCGAGAGACCGGCGAGCTT
>Ga0335076_10008912_pt1 | contig 10118 bp, 11 predicted proteins | sample Lox_Sample_25_FD_206717 | JGI IMG/M metagenome (GOLD analysis project Ga0335076, IMG submission 206717) | Soil microbial communities from Loxahatchee National Wildlife Refuge, Florida, United States - Lox_Sample_2.5 | ecosystem: Environmental > Terrestrial > Soil > Wetlands | place: USA...
GTCGCCTGGCGGCGACTGCCCGCACCGCAGGGGTTCATCTCGAGTGCCTGCAGTCGAACCACGAAGGCGTGCTAGTCGACCGCGTGCAGGCAGCCAAGCGGGAAGGGGTGGGATTCATCATCCTCAATCCGGCCGGCTTCACGTACTCCAGCATCGCCCTGCGCGATGCGCTGACCGCCGTGCAGATTCCCTTCATCGAGGTGCACCTGTCGAACATCCACGCCAGGGAGCCCTGGCGGGCGGAGTCGCACTTCACCGCGGTCGCGGTCGGCAGCATCCTCGGGCTGGGCAGCCGCGGCTACGACCTCGCCCTCGACTACGCGATAGCAAGGTTGAAGGCCAGATAGTCCGTACGGCGGGCGCCGCCCGCCGGAGAGAGAGCCATCCATGGATCTGCGCAAGCTGAAGAAGCTCATCGATCTCGTACAGGAGTCGGGCATCGGCGAGCTGGAAATCACCGAGGGCGAGGAGAGGGTCCGGATCGCGCGCGGCGGCATCGTCACCGTGCAGCCGGGTGCAGCCGCCGCCGCAACGGCCGCGCCGGCCGCGGCGCCTGCGCCCGCCGTGCCGGCCGCAGCGCCAGCCCCGGGCGCGCCAGCCGCGACGCCGACGGTCGCGCCGCCGGCAGGCGCGGATGGCCATGCCGTCAAGTCGCCCATGGTGGGGACCTTCTACCGGGCGCCCTCGCCGGAGGCCAAGCCCTTTGTTTCCGTCGGCGACACGGTCAAGGAAGGCCAGACGGTCTGCGTCATCGAGGCGATGAAGCTCATGAACGAGATCGAGGCCGACGCCTCCGGCGTCGTCAAGGCGATCCTGGTCGAGAACGGCCAGCCCGTGGAATACGGGCAGGCGCTCTTCATCATCGGCTGATCGGTGTTCGAGAAAATCCTGATCGCGAACCGCGGCGAGATCGCACTGCGCATCCAGCGCGCCTGCCGCGAGCTCGGCATCCGGACGGTAGTCGTGCACTCGGAAGCCGATACGGAGGCGAAGTACGTGCGCCTCGCGGATGAGTCGGTGTGCATCGGCCCGGCGCCGGCCGCCTCGAGCTACCTCAACATCCCGGCCATCATCAGCGCCGCCGAGGTCACCGACGCCGAGGCGATCCACCCGGGCTACGGCTTCCTGTCCGAGAACGCCGACTTCGCCGAGAAGGTGGAGGCGAGCGGCTTCGTCTTTATCGGGCCGCGGCCCGAGAACATCCGGCTGATGGGCGACAAGGTGAGCGCCAAGCAGGCCATGATCAAGGCCGGGGTGCCGGTGGTGCCGGGCTCGGACGGGCCGCTGCCGGAGCAGGGCCCGGAGGTGGTCAAGGCCGCGCGCAAGATCGGCTACCCGGTCATCATCAAGGCGGCGGGCGGTGGCGGCGGACGCGGCATGCGCGTGGTGCACACCGAGGCCGCCCTGCTAAACGCCGTCAGCATGACGCGCAGCGAGGCGCAGGCTGCCTTCGGCAACGCGACGGTGTACATGGAGAAATTCCTCGAGCATCCGCGCCACATCGAGATCCAGGTGCTCGCGGACGAGCACAAGAACGCGGTGTTCCTGGGCGAGCGCGACTGCTCCATGCAGCGCCGGCACCAGAAAGTCATGGAGGAGGCGCCGGCGCCGGAGCTGCCCACGAAGCTGCGCGACCGCATTGGCGAGCGCTGCGCCGAGGCCTGCCGTAAGATCGGCTACCGCGGCGCCGGGACCTTCGAGTTCCTCTACGAGGACGGCGAGTTCTACTTCATCGAGATGAACACGCGCCTGCAGGTCGAGCATCCAGTGACCGAGATGATCACGGGCCTGGACCTCGTGCAGCTGCAAATCCACGTCGCCGCGGGCGGCAAGCTGCCGTTCCGCCAGAAGGACATCGAGCTGCGCGGGCACGCCATCGAGTGCCGCATCAACGCCGAGGATCCGTACCGCTTCACGCCTTCGCCGGGGAAGATCACGTCCTACCATCCGCCCGGAGGTCCCGGCATCCGCGTGGACTCGCACGTCTACGCGGGCTACAGCGTGCCGCCCAACTACGATTCCATGGTCGGCAAGGTCATCGCCTACGGCGCCTCGCGCGAGCAGGCGATCCGCCGCATGCGCGTCGCGCTCTCGGAGATGGTGGTCGAGGGCATCCAGACCAACATCCCGCTGCACCTGGACCTGCTCAACGACCTGCGCTTCGCGCGGGGCGGCACCACGATCCATTACCTCGAGCAGAAGCTCGCCGAGGAGAGTAAGAAGAAGAAGTAGCCGGTGCCCTGGCTCTCGATCACGCTCGAGCTGGCCCTGGCGCAGGCGGAGCTGTTGTCGGAAGCGCTGCTCGAAGCCGGCGCAGACTCGGTTTCGCTCGAGCCCTCGCTGCCGCTGCTCGATACGGTGGAGCCCGATACCTCGCGCATGCGCCTGAGCGCGCTGGCGCCCGCAGGCACCGATGCGGCCGCGCTCGTCGCCGCGGCCGCGGGCGCGGCCGGTTTGCCCGCGCCACGCTACGAGGTCGCACGCGTGGAGGACGAAGATTGGGTGCAGCGATCCCGGGAACAGTTCGGGCCCATCCAGGTCGGCGGGCAGCTGTGGATCGTGCCGAGCTGGCACCAGCCGCCCGCGGACGCCGGGCTCGTGATTCGCCTCGATCCCGGACTCGCGTTCGGCACCGGCAGCCACCCGAGCACGCGCCTCGTGCTGCGCTGCCTCGAGCGGCGACTGCGCCCGGGTCAGAGCGTGCTCGATTACGGTTGCGGTTCGGGGATCCTCGCCATCGCGGCAGCCAAGTTTGGCGCCGGCGACATCGCGGGCGTGGACGTCGACCCGCAGGCGCTGGTCGCGACCCGGGAGAACGCCACAGCCAACGGTGCGACAATCCGGACCGCGCTTCCCGAAGATCTCCCCGCCCATCGCTACGACGTGGTGCTCGCCAACATCCTTGCCGGTCCGCTGATCCAGCTTGCGTCCCGCCTCGCCGCGCACGTGCGTCCGGGCGGCTGGATCGCGCTCGCGGGCATCCTCGAATCCCAGGCGCGCGACGTGATCGACGCGTATGCGGACGATTTCGATCTCGCCGTGGGCGCAGCCGAGGAGGGCTGGGCGCTGGTGGAAGGCGGGCGGCGATGACCGCGCTCACGACGCGCTGTCCAAGCTGCGGCACCGCCTTCCGCGTGCAGCCCGCGCAGCTCTCGGCGCGCGGCGGCAAGGTGCGCTGCGGCAAGTGCGGCGGCGTCTTCGACGGTGTCGCGGCGCTCGTGTCGGAAGCCAGCACGCCGCCCCCGGACGTCCTCGCGCAGGAGGCCGAGCCCTCCCCGCAGCTCGCGCTGTTCGAGGCCGCGCGCAAGTCCCCGCTCGCCGGCGCGAGCGACGCCGCCAATGAGGAGGCGCTGGCGCCCGAGTTCCTCGACCAGCCCGAGCGCCCGCGGCGCCGCCTGCTCTGGGGCCTGGGCGCGCTGCTCGGCGCGTTCGCGCTGGCCGCCCAGGCCATCTACTACTACCGCACCGAGATCGCCGTGCTGGTGCCGGAAGCGAGGCCCGCCCTGCTCGCGGCCTGCAAGTCCCTCGGCTGCGACCTGCGGCTGCCGCGCCGTCCGAAGCTCATGGCGATTGAATCGTCCGACCTGCAGGCCGAAGGCCGGCGCGAGAACGTGATCGTGCTGAACGCCGTGATCCGCAACCAGGCGCAGTTCACGCAGGAATATCCGGCGCTCGAGCTTACGCTCACGGACGAGCACGACGAGGCGGTTGCGCGGCGCGTGCTGATGCCCGCCGACTACGTCGCCGGCGCGACGCCCGCGCGCATCGCCCAGGGGATCGGCGCCGGCGCCGACACGGCGCTGCGCCTGTACCTGGACACCAGCGGCCTGCGCGCCGTCGGCTACCGGCTGTACCTCTTCTTTCCCTGACGCCGAAGGCACGCATTGAAAATCCTGATCACGGGCTCGATCGCCTACGACACCATCATGGTGTTCCCGGACCGCTTCCGGAACCACCTGCTGGCCGACCAGCTGCACATCCTGAACGTCTGCTTCCTCACGCCGCAGATGCGGCGCGAATACGGCGGCACGGCGGGCAACATCGGCTACAACCTGAAGCTGCTGGGCGCCGACCCGCTGCTCATGGCCACGGTCGGCGAGGACATCGACCCGTACCTCGCGCGGCTGAAGTCGCTCGGCATCGACGCGGGGCAACTCAAGCGCATCGGCGGCGAGTTCACGGCGCAGGCCTTCATCACCACGGACCTCGACGACAACCAGATCACCGCATTTCACCCGGGCGCGATGAACCACGCGCACGAGAACCGCATCACGCCCGAGGTCGGGGCGAAGCTCGCCACCGTCTCGCCCGACGGCAAGGAAGGCATGCAGCAGCACGCCCGCCAATGCGCCCAGCACGGCATCCCGTTCGTGTTCGACCCCGGGCAGGGCTTGCCGATGTTCTCCGGCGATGAGCTCGAAGAATTCATCCGCCTCGCCGACTACGTCGCGGTCAACGACTACGAGGCAAAGCTGCTCGAGGACAAGACCGGCCGCAAGACGGAGGCCATCGCGAAGGACGTCAGGGCGATGATCGTGACGCTGGGCGCCAAGGGCTCGCAGATCTACGCCGGCGGCCGGCGCACCGAGATCCCGAGCGCGCCGACCGAGGCCGTGGTCGATCCCACGGGCTGCGGCGACGCGTACCGCGCCGGCCTGCTTTACGGCATTTCGAAGGGCTGGGACTGGGAGACGACCGGGCGCCTGGCGTCGGTGCTGGGCGCGATCAAGATCGCGCACCGCGGGCCGCAGAACCACATGCCATCGCTCGCGGAAATCGCGGACCGCTACAGGAAGGCCTTCGGAACACCGCCCTTCTAGGTCGCGCTGCCTTCGAGGCGCGCGAGGTCGCAGCCGGCGATCAGCCAGCCGCCGTCCCGTTGCCGCTCCATGTGATAGCGCGCGAGCCAGACGCCGCCGTCGCCATCGGTCATGCGCACCTGTTGCAGCACCTCGCCGTGCTCCTGCGAAGGCTCGAGGAAGCTCACGCTCGCCGGGCGATACACCACGGCGTAGCTATGGCGCACCATGTCCATGAACGTGTCGGCGTCGCCGAATTGCTCGCGGATGTCCGAGGTGGCGTAGGAGAAGGCCTTCTGCCCGTCGTCGTGCGCGAACGCGTCGAGCTGCGCGCTCACGATCACGCGGATCGCCTTGACATCAGCCGCGCTCAGGCGGGACTCAGCCGCGATCGCAGGCAGCGCGAGCAAGCACAGCGCGAGGAGCAGCGCACGCATCACAAGGCGGCGAGGATCCTGCCCGCGTATTCCTCGAGCTTCTCGCGCGGCGGGTTCTTGACCGGCCAGGTCAGCTCCATGCCGTCGCCCGCGTGGCGCGGCAGCAGGTGCAGGTGGTAGTGGAACACCGTCTGGCCCGCCGCCTTGCCGTTCGCCTGGTAGACGGACAAGCCTTCGGGTGCGAACGCCTTCCCGAGCGCTCGCGCGATCTTCGCGCCAGCGCGCCCCACGGCCGCCGCCTGCGTGTCGTCCAGCTCGAAGAGGTTGGCGGCGTGCTTCTTGACCGCAACCAGCACGTGCCCGGGATTGACCTGGCCGATGTCCATGAACGCGAGCGTGTGCTCGTCCTCGTACACGCGCGTCGATGGAATCTCGCCCGTCACGATTCTGCAGAACACGCAATCCGTCATGGCTATTCCTCGATTGGCTGGTAGCCGGGCGAGGTTACCTGCGCGAGCCATCGGTCTTCAAGCCGCAGGGCGGAAAGCGCGCCCCCCCACACGCAACCGGTGTCCAGCGCTGCCAGGCGCGGCCGCAATACCAGACCGAGCGCCGACCAGTGGCCGAACGCGATGGACGCCGAATCCTGCCGGCCCTCGTACCACGCCTGGTAACCGGACGGCGCGTTCTTGCCGCTCGTCGCGAACTCCATGCGTCCGTCCGTCGTGCAGAAGCGCATGCGCGTCATCGCGTTCACGATCACCCGCAGCCGGTCCCAGCCCGTGAGCGAATCCTCCCAGCGCTCCGGCTTGCTGCCGTACATGTTGGCCAGGAAGTCGCGATAGCCGGGCGCGCGCAGCGCGGCCTCCACCTCCCTTGCCAGATTCATTGCCTTTTCGATCGACCACGCAGGCAAAAGACCTGCGTGCACCATCGCCCAGCCGCCCTCGGCATGCATCATCGGACGCGCGCGCAGCCAATCCACGAGTTCCTTCGCATCGGGCGCACCGAGCACGTCCTCGAACGTGTCGTCCTTGCGCTTGCGCTCGAAGCCCTCGAACTGGGTGACGAGATGGAGATCATGGTTGCCGAGCACAACCACGGCCCGGTCGCCAAGCGACTTCACGAAGCGCAGCACCTCCAGCGACTTCGGCCCGCGATTGACGAGATCGCCCACGAACCAAAGCCGGTCGTGCCTTTCGTTGAAGCCGACGCGCTCGAGCAGCGCCTGCAGCTCGTCGAAGCAGCCTTGCACGTCGCCGATCGCGTACATTGCCATCGGCGAAGACTATAACTTCAAAAACTCGCGTCCAGCCTGCGGTACTGGATGGCCTCCGCGATGTGCGCTGCCTGGATCGCCGCTTCGCCTGCGAGATCGGCGATGGTACGAGCCACGCGCAGCACGCGGTGATAGGCGCGGGCGGACAGGAGCAGGCGCGCGAGCGCGTGGCGCAGGAGCTGGTCGCCTTCCTTGTCGGTGGCGCACAGCTTGTCGATCTCGCGAGTTCCCAGAAGCGCGTTGGGCTTGCCCTGGCGGTCGAAGGCTCGCGCGTGCGCAGTCAGCACGCGGCTGCGCACAGCATCGCTTGACTCCGTCGCGCCGGGCGTCATGAGATCGGCGTCGCGCGGCGCGGGCACTTCGAGCTTTATGTCGATGCGGTCGGCGAGGGGGCCGGAAACGCGGCCTCGGTAGCGCGCGATGCGCTCCGGGGTGCAGCGGCAACGCCCGGCCGGCGAGCCGCAGTGCCCGCAGGGACAAGGATTCATCGCGGCGACGAGCTGGAAGCGCGCCGGGAATTGCGACTGGCGCGCGGCGCGCGAGATCGACACGCGGCCGGATTCGAGCGGCTCGCGCAGCGACTCCAGCACGTCGCGGTCGAATTCGGGCAGCTCGTCGAGAAACAGCACGCCCCGATGCGCGAGCGAGATCTCGCCCGGGCGCGGCAGCTGGCCGCCGCCGACCATGGCCGCGCCCGAGGCGCTGTGGTGCGGCGAGCGGTAGGGGCGCTGCCCCCAGCGCTCCGACTCGAAGCCGGAAGCCGATACCGAATGGATGGCGGCGACTTCCAGCGCCTCGGCTTCGCTCATGGGAGGCAGGATTCCCGGGAAGCGCGCCGCGAGCATGGATTTCCCGGTGCCGGGCGGACCGATCATGAGTACCGAGTGCCCGCCCGCCGCGGCGACCTCAAGGGCGCGCTTCGCCTGCGGCTGGCCCTTGACGTCCGCGAAGTCCGGGTAGGCGTGCTCGGGCGCGCGACCGAGGGTCTCATAGCGCGGCAGCTTCGCCTCGCCGGACAAGTGCGCGACGACTTCCAGCAGGGTCTTCGCGGCCAGGACGTGGGCGCCCTCGGCAAGCGCCGCCTGCGGCGCATTCGCCGCCGGCAGCACGAAGGCGCGCCCCGATTCGCGCACGCGCAGCGCCATCGCGAGCGCGCCGCGCACCGGCCGCAGCTCGCCGGTCAGCGAGAGCTCGCCGGCAAACTCGTGCGCCGCCAGCGCGCCGGGCGAAATCTGGCCGCTCGCGGCGAGGATGCCGAGCGCGATCGGCAGGTCGAAGCGCCCGGAATCTTTCGGCAGGTCGGCAGGCGCGAGATTCGCCGTGATGCGCCGGGCAGGAAACTCGAAGTGCGCGTGGTTCAGGGCGGCGCGCACGCGGTCGCGCGCCTCGCGCACCTCGGCGTCGGGCAGCCCAACGATGTGGAAGGCGGGCAGGCCCGGGCCGAGATGGACTTCCACGGCCACTTCGGGCGCATCGATCCCCGCGAGCGCTCGGCTCGCCACGGTTGCCAGCGACATAGATCCTCCACTGTGAGCAACGCAGCAGGGGAGGCGGCGGTTTACGCGCGTGGGTTCTTCGCTTCGAGTTGGGCGACGCGGGCTTCGAGCGCCGTGAGCTTGGCCTGCGCGCGCTCGAGCAGGCGGCGGTGCACGTCCAGGTCCTCGCGCGTGGCGAGGTCAAACCGGTCGAAGAAGCTGCGCACGAGCGCGTGCAGGTTCTTCTCCAAGTCCGCGGCGGGCGAATTGCGCAGCGCGTCCGATATCCGGGCGCGCAAGTCGTCGAATTTCAGGTGCTCATCCATGGCAACGAGGGTACACGACCCGCGCACCCCGGTCGGGCGAAACCTGACATGGGCGCACCAAAGTGGTGCCCCCTCTTCGTGCACTCCTGTCAGCATCTTTATAAATATTTGAATAAATTAAATAAAAAGACTGGCACACCACGTGCTAACCGTAGCTGGCGTTCATCCATTTCTTCACGGGAGATTCGTCAATGCGTAAGACCATCCTCGCGGCATCCTTGGCATCCGCCGCGCTTGCGGTTCCTTCCCTCGCTGCGGCCCAGGCCGCAGCGCCCGCAGCCGCCCCAGCCCCGGCGCCGGAATACACGTTTACCGGCAACCTCGGACTGGTCACGGACTACAGGTTCCGCGGCATCTCGCAGACCTTCAAGGAGCCCGCGATCCAGGGTGGCTTCGACTTCTCGCACACCGCGAGCGGTATCTACCTTGGTAACTGGGACTCCAACGTCAATTCGGGCGCCGGCTTCCCGGGCGGCAGCATCGAGATGGACTTCTACGGCGGCTGGAAGCACAGCTGGGATGACTTCGGGCTGGACCTGGGCGGCATCTACTACTACTACCCCGGCACGGACGCGAACACCACGAATTTCCCGGCCAACCCGAAGAACGGCAAGACGCATTCGGGCCGCGTCGACAACGGCGAGCTCTATATCGCGGGCTCCTGGAAGTGGCTGTCCCTCAAGTACAGCCACGCGGTCACGGACTACTTCTCGCTGCCCGACACCAAAGGCTCCAACTACATCGACCTCTCGGGTACCTATGACCTGGGCGGCGGCTGGGGCATCGTCGGCCACGTGGGCTGGTTCAACCTCAAGAACTGGCACAACAACACCGACGCGACCAAGGGCGACTACACCGACTGGAAGCTCGGCGTGACCAAGGATGTCAGCGGCTGGATCCTCGGGGCGAGCTACGTCGACACCAACGCCAAGGGCAGCTGCAACACCGCCAACCCGGGCTTCTACTGCTTCGGCAACAGCGCCTCCGGCGCGTCGAAGTTCAAGGACGCCAGCAGCGGCACGCTCATCCTGTCCGTCAGCAAATCGTTCTAAAAGTACTCCGGGGTTTACAGTAGCGGAATGGCCGCTACCCGACCGGACCCTGATGTACAGACGCTTTAGAACACTAAAGGTCGTTTCCGTCACACCGCCATTAAGGCGCAAACGGCGCATGGACGGCGTCGAACTTTCTGCCGCCGGAATAAAGATTCCGCATAGATGCGCCTACTCCGCGCGGTTCCACCAGCCGCCGCCGAGCGCCTGGAAGAGCGCGACCGTGTCGGCGTAGCGGCTCGCGCGCGCCTGCGCCAGGTTGAGCAGCGCCTGCTCGTGCGCCTGGCGGGCGAGCAGCAGCGCCAAGCGGCTGCTCGCGCCGAGCTCGAACTGGCGGGTGGCGAGCTCCAGCGTGCGGCGCGCGGCGCGCTCGGCCCGCAGGTTCGCCTGCAGCCCCTGGGCGTCATATTGCAGAGCCTGCAGCGTATCGGCGACGTTCTGGAACGCAGCCAGCACCGTGCTGCGATACTGGGCGCCCGCCTGGTCGAGCGCCGCCTCGGCCGCGGCCTTGCGGTGGACCAGGCCACCGCCCGCAAATAGCGTCTGCGAGATCGCGGCGCCCGCGAGCCAGAAGGCCGTGCCGGCCACGCCCAGCTGGGCCGCGCTGGCCGCGATGCTGCCGCCGCCCGCGAAAATGTTGAACTGCGGCAGCATGTTCGCGGTGGCGACGCCGATCTGGGCGCTAGCCGCGTGCACCTGGGCCTCCGCCGCGCGCACGTCCGGGCGTTGCTCGACCAGCTTCGACGGCAGGCTGACCGGCAGCTCGGCGGGGAGTTCCAGCTCGTCCAGCTCGAAGCGCTCGCCCGCCGC
>Ga0335076_10008914_pt1 | contig 10115 bp, 7 predicted proteins | sample Lox_Sample_25_FD_206717 | JGI IMG/M metagenome (GOLD analysis project Ga0335076, IMG submission 206717) | Soil microbial communities from Loxahatchee National Wildlife Refuge, Florida, United States - Lox_Sample_2.5 | ecosystem: Environmental > Terrestrial > Soil > Wetlands | place: USA: Florida...
CGAAATGTGTCCCGGCTTGGTCCAAGGGGACACGACGATCAAGGGAATGCGGGTTCCATCGCCGAAGAAGTCCAGCGTCTGGATGTAGCCGGAGTCGTAATAGCCGCCGCCTTCATCGGTGGTGATAAAGATCGCGGTGCTCTTCCACAACTCCGGATTCGCCTTCACCGCATCCACGATCTTCTTCACGAATCCTTCGTACAGGTTCCACTTGGACGACGCCGGATGGCCATCCACCCAGCCACTCGGTTTCACGAAGGATACCGCGGGCAACGTGCCGTCTGCGATATCGGTATAGAGGTCGGTGGTGTCCACCAAGTGCTCCGTGCGGATCGTAGTGTTGGTCATGATCTGCTTCTGGTAGTGGAATCCGTTGCAGATGTTGCAGTACTGATCGCTGTTTGGGCCTACTGTTCCGTAGTTTAGCTGGTACGGGTCCGTCAAATACTGATTCCACTGGTCGTTGTAGCCCTTCCAGGAAACGCCAGCGTCAAGCAGAACGTCGCCGATGCTGCGCTGTGTTGTTCCGGGAATGGTGAATGGCGTGTTGCTGGGGTTATGGTCCGCATAGGCATCCGAGCCATCGCCGAAATATCCTGGGTTGTAATTGTTCAGCAGGTAGTAGTGCCCCGCATCACAATTCGGCTTGATCGCCGGCTTCAAGGACGCCAGGTAATCCAAAACTGGCTTCACGCCAGGCTGTGTCGCATCGGAGCAATCACTGTAGGATCCGCCGCCGTACACATTCACCGAGGCACCGTTGTTTCCGAAACCTCCGTAGCCGTCTTGAATCCAAAAGTTGTTGGTGCCCGGCTGGGAGTTCGGATTCTCGATCTCATCCACCGGACCGCCCGCCCAGATGGTTTGGTTGTGAGGAGGCACCGCAGCATGTCCATTTTCGTCGCTGAACCAGATGGCATCGCCGAAGAAGAGCATGATGCTGTCCAAGCCGGTGCCACCCTTGGCTGGCTGGTGGTAGTTGTCACTCATCGAATAGTGGTCTGCGAGTTCCTTGGTATAGGGAGCATCGCCTTCCGCCATGTTGTAGAAGCCCATGGAGGTGGCGCCTTCGTGCGTGGTGGCGCAACCCGGCGCATAGTTCGTGCAGAACGGCACCGGTTGGGGCTTTCCGTTATTGTTCGAACCGACGGTCACTTCGGTCCAGGTGAAGTAGTCGTTCTTGCAGCCGTCCGGATTTCGCCACGTTCCGTACTTCACGTTGCAATCCATCTGCTGGAACATCTGGTAGAACCGGTGCACCGGGCTTGCCGCATAGGCGTCATAGGGAAAATTCTTGCCCGTCAGCTGAAATGGCCCGGGAGGCAGGGTTGAATAGGGTGCGGTATTCGTGACCCCGTCGATGCGTGTGTCTGGCACCGGACCAGTCAGTCCCGTTCCCCCCGTCAGCAAATATTGATAGTAGTTGCTCGCCAGTCCGTTTTCTGAGGACATGGCGTCGGCCAAGGTGCACATCCCCACCTGCGCACACAAATCGGTTGGGCCGCCATTCAGTGGCGCGGGTAAAAATGAATACAACTTCTTCTTGGTCGTCGGGCTGACTTGAAAGGTTGTTTGTCCGGTGACATCCGCCGAATACTGGTACGCCTCGGCAAAGTTTCTACCCGGCGCACCGTCTTCCTTGACGATCCCGCGAGACAACAAGTTATCCACGCTTTCGCCATGTTTCGGCTTGTAGGTTGCAAAAATATGATCAAACGTGCGGTTCTCTCCCACGATCACGATGACATGTTTGATCGGCGTTGCCGTACGACCGGAATGGTCGTGCGCCATCGCGCTTTCTGCCAAGGGACCCAGCAGGCTAAACTGCGCCATGGCGATCGTCGCTAGTGCGACGCGGACACCACGCAGCAGAGCCTCAGTGCTCTTTTTCCAGGCCATATCTTTCCGCTCCTATTTTTTTAGTCTTTGGTCCGAACCAACGGGCCAGGCAGTCCCGAAGTCTGACCACAGCAAATTGCCGGGTCGTGTGCGACAAATGAATTGCCTATGAAAGGACGTGCAAGGTGTGGAAAAATCCGCCGCGCTACCTAAGCCACGCTAACGTACGTACATCGCTCCGTAATGTCCCTGCAACAATCGAGTCGCTTGTCCCGCCAGATAACCGCAGGGGCCCGGATGCTGGACCGTGCTACTGGACCGTACTAGTGGACCGCTCGCTGCTTCTTCACGTACGACCCGATCTCTTCCACGGTTCCCACCCACGCTTGCGTCGACGGATTTTTCAGATAGTCGCAGAGCTCTTCCAGCACTTTCGTGTCTGTCGTTTGATATGCCCGCGGCCCAATCTCATGCCCCACAAAGATCACCCAGCGTCCTTGCGCCAGCGCTTCATCCACGATTGTCTTTATCTGGGCGAAATCCATGTCGTCAAAGGCGGTGCCCATGGCCTGCGCCAGGTCGCATACGGTTGGATCGTTTGCCGCTTCGTCCAGATATCCGCGACCGACCAGGAACCGCTCGGCGACGAGCGGCACGTAGCTCATCACCTCGTTGCCGCGTCCCACAAATTTCTGGCCGCACGGGTACGCAAATGTTTTCGGTTTCACTCCCAGCAATTTGTGAATCTGTTCGTTCGCGTCATCCAATTGCCTTGCCATCATCGGGAGGGTGTAATTTTCCAAGGCGTTGCCTTTGGAAAACGCATAGTTGCCGGTGCACGGGTGCGTCAACGAATGATTGGCGATCTCGTGTCCGTCCGCCACTGCCTGCTTCCATCCGGCCAACCGCTTCTGCACTCCCTCCGGCTGCACGAAGAAGGTGACCTTGACAGCTTCTGTCTTCAGCAGCGCCAATCCGTTATCCACCTGACTCGTTCGAGCATCATCAAAACTCAAACTCACCGCCCCCTTCTTACCCTCCGGCCATCGAAACCCGTTCACGCCGTCCCCCTTCTGTGGCCCTGCGGCGCCTGCCCACAACAACGCGCCCGTGGCCGCCACTGCCGCCAGCATCGTTATCAGCGCTCGACTAATCACTGGCACTCCTCCTTCAGCCTGTCCTCTCAGCCTTCTAAGTCTCAGAAGCGACTTCCGTTCGTTCTTATTCGCTACTCCCGTTTGCTCCCCAATGCAGCACCACTGTCATTGGTCGCGCGTACACATTCTTCTCCTGGGTGTTCACTAGAATTTTTTGCCCATTCGGATCCACGTCATACACATATTGTTCAGAGGTCGCCAGCAACTCCTTCGGACTGGATTGGAACAACGCCACCGGCACCCCAGCATCGAACTCTCTCGCCCCTTTCACTGGCACGGCCATGATCTTTGCCTCTGGAGACAAGTAAAAGAGTTCTTTGCCGTCTCCACGCCAACGCGGCTGTTCGCCTCCGCCGCTCGACACCTGCCACTTCCCGCGCGCCTCGGGAAAGGAGGTCACATAGACTTCCCACTTGCCGCTCTCGTTTGACGCGTAGGCCACCCACTTACCGTCCGGCGAAAATTGCGCGTTCTTGATGGTTCCGCCGGTTTTCAGAAACGGGGAGCTCTTGGCCTCCGGCATTGTTAAATACTTCAACTCGGTTCCTTCCAGGTACAACAAAGTCTTTCCATCGTGCGACCACGATTGCGGATACTTATCGATTCCACTCTGGCAGAGGAGCGTTTCCTCGCGCGCTCCGTTTGCCTCTTTCAGATACAAATCAAAGGCGGTGCCGCGCGTGGACGTGAACACCACCGCCGATGCATCCGCTTTCCATACCGGGTTTGCGTCCATCGCCGGGTCGAATGTCAAACGCTTCGCGCCGCCCTCCGGCAAGTCGTACGTCCACACGTCTGTGTTATCGCTGGCTACGTCGGTTTGATCGACCGCCAGCGTTTTCCCGCTTACCGATATCTCCGGATTCGCATAGACCCCCGCTTCTCCGACCGCGTCCAGTTCTTTACCGCCGCGATCGAACCATCTCAGCTTCGATAACGACACGTTTCCACCTTTTTGTACCAGGAGCATTCCGGTGTCCGTGGCGGAAATCGCTGTTTTCAAAATCCGCGGCAAGAATTGCGGGTCCGTGGCCACCGCCACCGGTTCGCCCGTCAATTCCAGCTTCTTCAGATCAAACGGTTGGGCCATTACCGCGCGATCCCGCAAATACAATAAATATCCCGGCGCGGCATATACCCCATTGGCTTCGGTTTTCACCACCAGGTGCGCTTCGGTGGAATCCAGGCTCGCCGCATACAGCCCGTCTTCTTTGCCCCATTTCGATACTTGCGCCGACAAGAACAAGTAGTGTTTCCCGTCCGGCAAAAACACCGGCCAACGCTGGCTGTTTCCTCCACCCTTCACTTCCAGCTTTGTCGGTGTTCCGCCCGATGCGGACACGCGATCGATCTCGCTGGTCAATCGGCCCACGGGAGTAAAAATGATTGTTCCGTCCGGACTCCAGGAGCCACCACGACCGGACGGCGCATCGCACAGGATCTGAATCGGCCCGTCGGGTATTTGTATCCGCTTCAGTTTGCCCTCTGCGAAAAAGCCCAGCGCTTTGCCATCCGGCGCCCAGAACGGAAAATTTCCTCCTTCCGTCCCTTTCAGGACTCGCGCATCTTCCCCGCCCGCCTCGTACAACCAGATCATCGTTTTTCGCAGCGAGTCCTCATATCCCACAATGGCCACGGTGTGACCATTCGGCGCCACAGCCATATCGCGGGCCGCAAACGGCAAAGGCGCAGAAAACACCATCATGCGGTTCGCGGTCTTCCCGGAATTGCGCCAGAAAATCGCTCCCGCCAGTACTCCAACCGCCAGTGCGCCGAGCAACGACCACAACAGCCACCACCCGGCAGTGACCCGCTTCTTGGTCATTAGCGACACTGCCGGGGCCTCGGCTTGGCTTCCGCTCTTTCCGATCCAGCTCAACTCCAGCGCCAAGTCTTTCGCAGCCTGCCAGCGTTCATCCGGATCTTTCATCAAGCAGCGCTGGATGGCGCGTTCGAGTGCGGGTGGCGTGACCGACTTCACATTGCGTATGGGTTCCGGCTCACGTTCAATAATGGCGCTGGCGACGCTCAGTTGTGTTTTCCCTTCGAACGCGCGCTTCCCGGTCACCATTTCGTACAGGACAGCACCGAGAGAAAAAATGTCGCTGCGCCCATCCAGCTCTCTTCCCTCAATCTGCTCCGGCGACATGTACTGAAACGTCCCAACGATTGTGCCCTGTTGCGTCACGGGCGATGCGGCCGGGCTGGTCCCGGTGATGGTCGCCATCGTGGCCAATCCCGTCTCTTTCGCCAAACCGAAATCCAGCAGTTTGGCGCCGGTAGACGTCAGCATCACATTTCCCGGCTTTAAATCGCGATGCACGATCCCGCTGCGATGGGCGCGGTCTAGCGCCTCCGCGATTTGAGCCCCGTACTTCACCACCTGTTCCAGCGGCAGCGGACCCTTTTCCAGCCGCTTCGCCAGCGTCTCGCCTTCAACGCACTCCATCACCAGGTATTCGAACCCGTCTTGAGTTCCCACGTCGTAGAGCACACAAATGTGGGGATGGTTCAACCCGGAAATGGTCTTGGCTTCACGTTCAAACCGCGCCTTTGCCCCAGCATCCGCAGTGAACGATGCCGGCAACACTTTGAGGGCAACGTCGCGTCCCAAGCGGGTGTCGCGCGCACGATACACTTCGCCCATGCCGCCCGCGCCCAGCGGTCCCACAATTTCGTAGGGCCCCAACTTCGTTCCTGGACTCATCCCCATAAGAGCCGCGATTATAGCCTCTGTTCCGCAGCTACGTCTCGGTCGTCGAGGAGGAAAGCTGGACCACTGCGAGGCGGTCTCTGTGGCCGATCTCCCGTTGCCGCTCAATAGCAGCGTCTTGCCTCTTACGCACGTATGCCCTTTGGTACAGGTGCCGCACGCTGCCCGGCAATGCTACAAACAAAGAAAGGGGAATTCTCGATGAAACGACTACTCCTGGTCCTCTGCGCCGCCGCGCTCTTCTGCGCCTTCGGCCCGGTTCCCTCGGCCCGTGCCTGGTGGTTCTGGCACCACAAACACGCTACTTCGACCCCCGCCTCCGCCAGTCCCAGTTCGGCCGAACCGTCCGCTAAACCGGCGAAGCCGCCCAAACACGCCAAAAAGCCCAAGGCGCAAAAGAACAGCTCCTCCCCCGACTCCGGTTCGCATCTATACTCCATCCCCAAGTCGTTCGGCTGGTGGCACAAGAGCCCCGGCCCCGCGGGAGCCGGCGCGTAGGAATCGAAAACCGGTCCAGCCGACAGAAGTTGAAGTTGCAGAAGTTTTTTTGTACTTCTCGAGAACGGCGCTTACGTCGTAATGGGCATATACTTGTCTCGGGAGAGCGCCTATGACCCGTTGGCACATCCTGCCGTTGTTGCTGTTCGCTCCGTGGCTTGCCTCCCCTCCGGTTCACGCGCAAACCATCGAACATCATGAAGGCACTGCACCGTTATCCTCCTCCACGAAATATCGAGCACACGGCGAACAAGACGGCGTGCGCATAGGGGCGGAGCGTCTCACCAGGAAGCAAGTCAGCCAGACCTTCGCCGCGAATCTGAATCGCTGCTGCCTGGTAGTGCAGGTGGGGTTCTACCCGAAAAAAGACGAACTAACGGACCTGTTCCTCGCCGATTTCACCCTTGTGGACGTCGCCACTGACACGCCGGTTCGCCCTGTCAGCGCGACGGTCGTGGCAGCAACGCTCATCAAGCCGCAAGGTTCCGGAGGCGGTCCGCAGGTCACCCCTGTTGCCAGCGTGGGCTATGAAAATGGCACGTACATCGATCCGGTGACCGGGCAACCCGTGCACGTAAGCGGGGTGAGCACCGGTGTGGGCGTCGCGGTGTCTCCCGGTAATTCCACTCCTCCCGAGGTGACCGACCGCGATCGAGATTTCGTCGAACGCGAACTCTACGAGAAGGGTTTGCCGGAAGCGAAGGTATCCATTCCCGTTGCAGGCTATCTGTACTTCCCCATCGCCAAATCCACTAAAGACACGAAGTATCGTCTCGTGTATTCCGGGAAATCCGAACCGATCACCCTGCCTCTGCCCTGAACCCGACGACTGTTTGCGAAACACATGGTAGGCGCGGCTTACCACCCGCCCCTGCTCATCCCATCCGTTCCTCCACCGCCCGCCGGTACCTGCGGCTAACCCGCAACTTGGCGCCGGTGCACAACTCCACTTCCGCTCCTCCATCTTCTGCGTTCACCAATCGACGCACCCGTTCGAGATTCACGATCGCGGATCGGTGTACCCGGCAAAACGGGCGCGCCTCCAACTCCTTCTCCACATCCGCCATGCTGCGCCGCAACAAATGGGTGCGAACGCCTACGTGCAGACATACGTAATAATCGGCCGCCTCGATCCAATCGATCTCCGCAATCTTCACGAATAGCACTTCTCCGGCATTCTTGATTGCCAAGCGCTCCACGCGAGGAGATTTCCCTCGCCCCGCCAGAATCTTTTCTTTCGCGCGGCGCAATGCCGTGGCAAACCGCGCATCATCGAAGGGCTTCAGCAAATAATCCAGCGCGCCGGCTTCGAATGCCTGCAACGCATATTGGTCATACGCGGTGACAAACACCAACGCCGCCGGCAACGCCCCACCCAACTGTTCCAGCACGTCAAACCCATCGCACTCCGGCATCTGCACATCCAGAAACACCAGGTCCGGCTTCTTCAGCCGAATCTGCCGCAAAGCCTCCGCCCCGCTGGCACATTCACTCACCAACTCGACATCCGCGTCGCGTGCCAGCAGTACTTTCACGTTACTCCGGGACAGCTCCTCATCATCTACTACCGCCGCTCGGATCTTGTCCGCCATCTCGTCTACGCCCTCAACTCCTGTTTTTCCTTGACGTCCTGAACCTCCTTCGTTTCCTTTACTTCGTCCGGTATCACCAGGGTCACTTCCACCTGTGCCGCACTCTTCACTTCCAACCAACCGCGCTGGCCGTACAGACTCTTCAGCCGCTCGCGCACATTCTTCAGACCAATCCCGTCACCCTCGCCCGTGGCAAAGCCCGGCCCATCATTTCGAATACTCACACGCAACATCCCATTCACGCGTGACGCTGCAATCGCAATCATTCCTCCTTGCACGCGTTTGGCAATTCCGTGTTTCACGGCGTTCTCCACCAGCGGTTGCAGGATCAAACTCGGTACGCGCACCTTCCCCAACACGTCCGGCACCTCCAGGCACGCCTCCAACCGTTCGCCGAAACGCACCTGCTCAATCTCCAGATACTTTTTCACCAGCGATAATTCCTCTTCCAACGTCACCTGCTGGTCCGTGGTTCGCAGCGTCTTCCGCAATAAGTCGCTCAGGCGTGAAATCATCTCCACCGCGCCGTCATTCCGTCGTTCCCGCACCAACCCCGCAATCGTGTTCAATGTATTGAACAGGAAATGTGGTTCAATTTGCTGCCGCAGGGCGCCCAATTGAGCCTTCGCCAATTGTTCGTTCAATCGGGCGGCTTCGGTCTGCTGTCGCGCCAGTCGCTCGCGCGACTCCATCATCCAGCCCACCAGCAAAATTCCGCCGTACAAAATCAACCCCGACAGCAGCCCGCCCTCGAATTTCCTCTGCCACAGGGGCAAAAAGCGCGCAGGCGCGATCTGCGGCGTCCACGGATTCAACCATCGTTCCAGTCCCGCGTCCCACGCTGCTGCCGCCAGCACCACCAGCACCCACAGCCAAATATGCTGCAGCCAATTGGTACGTGCAGCCGATTTGCTCCCCAACGGATACTTGGCCCCATATCGCAAAATCACCGGAACCGCCGACGCCCACGGCAACCACGAGAGCAACACCGCAAAGAAAAGTTCTGTCCACGCGTGGTGCATCCCCTCCGCGCGCATCACCAGCACCGTCTGAGTAGCCTCAAACACCCCTAGCCCGCCGCAAATCGCCGCAGCCCAAAGCCACTTTCCCGCCCCGGTTCCACGGCCGCTCATCACCAGGCTTCCTTCATTTCCTTTACTTCCTTCCCTTCTTTCACTCCCTTTATTTCTACCTACCTTACTTCATCTTCTCCGGCGCCGCTCAAAAATGCAGCCAAATTACCGTTCCCTGCAGGCAACGGCCTTCCCTTCTCGCTGCAATTACGCGAAACTCTGGCGTTATGGATACCAAACCACTTCTCGCCATCGTCGCACCGTTTGCGCTAGTCGCACTCCTGGCCACCCGCCAACCCGCCCAGCCAACTACGCCGCAAGCGAACACGCCCACCTACACCGATTCCGGTGAACTCAAACGTCCCGCCCAGTATCGCGAATGGGTTTACCTCACCACGGGCTTCGACATGAGCTACAGCGCCTCCTCTTCCCCCGATCACCACATGTTCGACAACGTTTTCGTCAATCCCGAAGCCTACCGTTTTTTCCTCGCCAACGGAACGTGGCCCGACAAAACTATGCTCGTTCTTGAGGTCCGAGGCGCGCACAGCAAAGGTTCCATCAACCAATCCGGGAATTTCCAATCCACCGATGTCATGGGATTGGAAGTTCACGTGAAAGACGAATCGCGTTTCCACGCGCAGGGCAACTGGGCGTTCTACGGCTTCGATTCCGAGAAGCCCTCCAAAATGACACCGACCTCCGCGAGTTGCTACTCCTGCCATGCGCAGCATGCGGCGGTCGACACGACATTCGTGCAGTTCTACCCCACGCTCCTCCCGATTGCCCAGTCCCACTCCACGCTCTCCCCCACCTACGTCAAAGAATCGGCTGAGGCTGCCGCCGCCAAATAAACGCCAGTTGGCCCCAAAAGGAGTAGACTATCTTCACATTCGGGCTCCCGCGCGCCTTGTCGGAGTTGTGCCATGTTGTCCTTGCTCCGTTTCCCTTCCAAGTCATTCTTTCCTTTCGCCGCGACTCTTCTTGTTACCATCACCCTCGCCGGTTGCGGAAATTCCTGTTTTGTCGCTATCTCTAACAGCGGAAATGGTGTGGTGGCCGTCAAGGCTGGAGATCCTCCTCCGGTTTGTTCCCTTTCCCCGGCCATGGGTACTATGAGTCTGACCGCCACCCGCGCGACTCCCTGCCAGCAGTGCACCGCGTCCGCGCGCGTGGATCATCTCTACGTCACGGTGCGTGGCGTGCAGGTCCGCACAGACTCTTCCGCATCCGACTCGCCGGA
>Ga0335076_10008915_pt1 | contig 10114 bp, 10 predicted proteins | sample Lox_Sample_25_FD_206717 | JGI IMG/M metagenome (GOLD analysis project Ga0335076, IMG submission 206717) | Soil microbial communities from Loxahatchee National Wildlife Refuge, Florida, United States - Lox_Sample_2.5 | ecosystem: Environmental > Terrestrial > Soil > Wetlands | place: USA...
TACACCTGCCATGCGCGGCCAAATTCATTGAAATAATTGACGAAAGCGCCGCCCATGAAAGCTTGAAGAGTCGAATAAACATCGCTTAGGTTAACGCCCTGCTTCAGAACCTTTTCCTTGTCCACATACACATATCTTTGCGGCGTGCTGGGTACATAGGTGGTGGCTATCATGCCGATCTCGGGGCGCTTGCGGGCAGCGTCGAGGAATTTTTTCAGATTGCCAACCAGGAATTCGGATTCCTTCCCCGAGCGGTCTTCCAGTACAAACTGAAATCCGCCCGAGGTTCCGACTCCCGAAATGGCCGGTGGAGAGAATGCGAAGACTGTCCCTTGGGGAAGGGTAATGAGTTTCAAATTCAGCTTCGCCTTGATGACTTGGTACTGCTCCTCGATTTGTTTACGTTTTTTCCAGGGCTGCAGGGTCACCCAGAAGAAGGTGCTGTAACTGTAGCGGGTCAAGCTGAGCAGGCTGAAGCCAGTAACCGTGGTGCAGTATTGGACCCCAGGGGTATCTTTGAGAACTGCCTCGACTGTGCGGGCGGCTTCCGCCGTGCTCTGAATGGAAGAGGCTTCGGGCAGTTGCATTTGGATGTACATATAGCCCTGGTCTTCATCCGGGAGGAAACTGGACGGCAACGCTTTTCCAAAGAAGATGCCGAGAAGCGCAAATCCAGCGAGCGCCACTAGGGCCACGGCACTCTTGCGAATCAGTGTCCCGGACATGCGCACGTACAAGTTGGTGCCGGTAGCAAACACGCGGTTAAACCAGGCAAAGAAACGCGCAAGGATCCCATGTGTCTCTTTCTTGGGCCGCAGCAACAGCCCGCCCAGCGCCGGGCTCAACGTCAAGGCGTTAAAGGCAGAAAAGATCACCGAGATCGCGATGGTCAACGCAAATTGTTGATAAAGCCGGCCCGTGATGCCTGGAATGAACACTGTGGGCACGAAGACAGCTGAAAGAACCAGTGCTATGCCGACGACCGGGCCGGTCAATTCTTCCATGGCCTTGCGAGCCGCATCCTTCGGCTCCAGCCCTGCTTCGATGTGCCGTTGTATGCCCTCGACCACGACGATCGCATCGTCCACGACGAGACCAATGGCCAGCACTAACCCGAAAAGAGAAAGGGTATTAACAGAAAAACCGAAGAACGGGAAAACAAGGAACGTGCCCACCAGCGACACAGGCACGGCGATCATGGGAATCAGACTAGCGCGCCAGTCTTGCAAGAACAGGTAGACGACCAGGATGACCAGCACGAACGCGATCAACAACGTCTCGACAATCTCGTGCATTCCAGCTCTTACTGCATCCGTCGTGTCCAACGTTACCGCATAGTCCATGTCCGCCGGGAAGCTCTGCTTCATTTTGACCATGAGCTTACGGAGGCCTTTGGCCGCTTCAACAGCATTGGACCCGGGCAATTGGTAGATACCGATGGTCGCAGACTCCTTACCGTTGAAACGCGTAAGCCAACTGTAGTCTTTCGAACCCAATTCGACCCGGGCAACGTCCTTCACACGCACTACGCCGCCATCCGCCGCCGCGCGGACCACAATCTCACCGAACTCTTCCGGGGTCTTCAGCCGGCCTTGCGCAAGCACGGCATAGGTGAACGGCTGGCCAGCTACGGTCGGTTCTCCAGCAACCTGACCTGCCGGGTTGACGGTATTTTGCGTCTTAACCGCATTGACGACGTCGGTGATGGTAATACCCAATTTCGCGAGCCGATCGGGCTTTACCCATAAGCGCATGGCGTACTCGCCGAGGCCGTAGATCTGCGTATTTCCTACACCGTAGGACCGCGCAATCGGGTCTTTCAGGTTGATGTAAGCGTAATTCGCCAGGAAGTTCGCATCGTGAGTACCCTTGGGCGAATACAATGCGACTAGAAGCATGGGTGCGGTCAGGGATTTCTTCACGTCGACACCGATCTGGTTCACTTCCGGAGGAATCTGACCATTCGCGAGTTGCTGACGCGATTGGGTGAGAAGAAGGTCTGTGTTCGGATCCGTTTTCAGATCGAAATCGACCATCAGCTCCACACCTGAGTCGTTTGTCGAGCTCATCGAGTACATATAATCCATGTTGTCCACGCCATTGACTTGCTGCTCGATTGGCGTGACCACGGCCCGCTCCAAGGTCTCGGCATCGGCTCCCGGGTACGTTGCGGCGACGCGTATCTCCGGGGGAGCAATATCCGGAAACTGCGCGACAGGAAGACCGATGATGGTAATCGCGCCGACGATTACCATGAGAATGGAAATGACAATCGCGACGATCGGACGTCTGATGAAGAATTGCGACATGACCTAACGTGCCTCCGCCTGAATTTTCGAGGGTTTGGGTACCACGGCGGTTCCGTCCTTGAGTTTTTCGATTCCCTCGACAATGACCTGATCACCCAGGCTCAATCCGTCGTCGATCACCCACATCGTTCCGACTTTCTCTCCGGCCTTGACGGGGCGAATAATAGCCTTATTGTCGGCACCGACGAGCGCGACTTGATAGCCGCCCTGAAGTTCCTTGACCGCACTCTGTGGAACCAGCAGTGCGCCTTTCTTTGTGCTGGTCTGAATGCGCACACGCCCGTACTGGCCGGGCCGCAAGATATTGCCGGGGTTTGGGAATGCGGCCACAAGGCGAATCGTGCCCGTGTTGGGGTCCACTTGACGATCGGTCAAAAGAATCCTGCCCTTATGCGGATAGACGGTGCCATCTGCGAGGATCAACTCGGGTGAACTGTCGAACAGATTTATCGGTTGGCCGCTGGAACTAAGATGCTTCGCACGCAGATACTCTTGTTCGCTGATTGGGAAGTACACCTTGATAGGATCGACTTGCGAAACAGAGGTAAGCCGTATCGGGGGACCTACTAGGTTTCCCATCTGTACTTCGGCGATACCGGCGACGCCATCCACGAGCGATGTCACTTTTGTCCAGCCGAGGTCGAGTTCGGCGCGCTCTACCGACGCCCTGCCGGATTCGACTGCGGCCTCAGCAGCGTGTTTGGCTTGGATCTCATTATCCAACTTCTCCTTCGGGACTGCTTTCTCTGCCACCAGAGGGGTATCGCGTTCTACGTCGATGGTGCTCTTACTCAGTTGTGCTTGAGCCTGTGCCAACTCGCCCTTAGCACGGTCGAGGCCGGCCTGGAAAGGTCGCGGATCGATTTCGAAGAGCATCTGGCCTTTGCGGACGATGGCGCCTTCTTTATACGCCTGGCTAATGATGTAGCCGGAGACCTGCGGTCGAATCTCGGCGTTTACGTAACCCTCGAGCGTGGCCACCCATTCGGCATGCACGGTAACATCTTGCTGTACCGGGGGAGCAACGAGTACTTCCGTATCCGGCAGCCTGATTGCGCCATGGGTCCGCCCGCATCCATGCAGGCCCACCGCCAGCACAGCAATGGCGAACAGAATTACCACAGCCTTTCTCGACTGTGACGGGCGTAAGGGCAGGCCGCTTTCGGATGTGGTATTCGCAAAGGTCATCGAAAACAATTTCAATGTCATATCCTCGATCCATTTCTCGAGGCTCCGCTAACTGCGACGCCTCCAAACACCTTGATCAACTTCTCCGCGATCTGCTCTGCCGATAGTGATCGTTGTGCGACCCATAGATTGCTGCATGATTACGATTAGTCGATTAGCCACGTTCTTTCGTATTGCGACGATGCAGACGGCGTGCCAATTCGCAGGTTTGCAAGTGGTTGATCTGTATGAGCAGAACATGTTCCGCGGCGTGCACGCTGCCGGTATGCGGGCAGCGCGCCAGGTCAGCCTCAATTTCTCGTTCCGCTAGCACAGTCAGGTTCTCTGACGAGTCAGGCCTTACATGGTCTCGATTCCGCAAGCAGCGGTAAGATCGCTTGTGCCAGTGCCCACAAGCACACACACGTGCCCTCGGGGGGAATGGGATAACCTATTTGCGGGGATTGGGGAAAGGTTTCGAACGTCAGGCGACTTTGCGACCCGCACCGAAGCTATTTCGGATAGCTGCGCGGGTTTGCCCGGACTTCCCGGACACCCTTGCAGAGCGTCTCAATATTTCACCTAGCTTTTTTCGGCCATGAAACACCCGAGCTTTAACAGCGCTCAGCGAAACACCCATGTGTCGGGCAGTTTCTGCGCCAGATAACTCCCGAAGCTCTCTCAGCTCGATGGTGACCCGCATGGCCGGTCTCAGCTGTGCTATTGCGGAAGACAACATGCGCGCTCTCTCAGCCTGCAGAAAGCTATCTTCCGGATTAGGGCTGGGATCGCCTATTTCCAGGTCGCGCGTTACTTCTTCGGCATGAATCTCATTGATTGGCGTTTCGCGCAAGTAACGGCCTCTGCGCAGAAACATCAAGGATTCGTTCACAGCAATACGGGTCAACCACGTTGAAAACGAGGATTTCCCTTGGAAATCCCGCAAGTGGACGAATGTTTTCTGCAACGTTTGCTGGACAATATCTTCGGCGTCTTCGCGAACCCGCGTGTAGCCCAGCGCTAGGTTGAAAATCCGCGATTTGTAACGGTTGATGAGGATTTCGAACGCGAGTTCATCCCCGTTTTTCGCTGCGCTCACGAGTTCCTCGTCAGTCGAAGAGCTAACGGACATACTTTCAAACAGGTCAGAATTAGCCCTGGCAGGTCTCACGCTGGACCGCATTGTGATTCTGCTCCTTCCCAGTGTGTGCACCGTCTTTGGCGGAATATCCCCATCAGCTTCGTGCGAGCCACAGCCCACAACGCATGGCGTCGACGCACCTGAATGCTTTCGCGTACCGCAGAACGCAATACCACCTGACCCAGCTCCGAAGAAATGCAAAGGTCAGCAACATAATGCCTCCTGAAAACCGAATATCAATGATGGGTATCTCCCGTTCGAAGATTGATGGGCAACACGCGGGCCAAACGGAACGTCGTCACAAGTCGTTGAGAATGCGAAGAATGAAATTAAACGGGCTTGGTAAGACCCGCAACCTTTGCCCGAATCCGGGCAACCCCGCGGCTTCACGTCAAAGGTGGGCCGGGTTCAGGCCACCGATAATGGGAATGGTACGAGGAGGGCCGGAATGGTGCGAGCCAAAGACCGTGGAAACTGAGACAAGTCGCGCATTCTTGCGTAGGAGATGTGTTTCGGACTTACTCGTTTTTTGCTCTGTCTTTGTTTGTCCCCGGCGTCCGCGGCTATATTGGGGCGCGATTAAACTGCTCGAATCCGTTGCCCACCTTACGATGGAAACGCTGAGCCACAGAGCAATTTCAGCCATCCAAGACGGCTGTTACTGCTCGGAATGTTGTGCGCGACTGATGTTCAGTTTGCGCATTTTGTTTTGAAGAGTGGTTCGTTTCAGACCCAGGCGTTCTGCCGCTCCGCCCTTGCCAGCAATTCTTCCAGAAGCGGCGATTAAGGCATCAATAATGACCTGCCGCTCCGCATGCTCGAAGGTTGATGGGGCGGGCTCGAAGGAGCGTCGTAGTTCTGCACGTGGCACCTTCAGTTCCTGGCCTTGCGTAAGGATGACACAGCGCGCGATGAAGTTTTTCAACTCCCGAATATTGCCTAGCCAATCGGCATTAACAATTGCCTCCATGGCGTGCTTTGGAATGAACTTGATGCGCTTTTGCATTTCAAGAGCGTGACGCGAAGCAAAATAGTGAACGAGGAGTGGAATGTCCTCCTGTCTTTCGCGAAGCGGTGGAATCTCAATCGGGAAAACGTTCAATCGGTAGAATAGATCTTCCCGGAACTGGTTGTTGCGGATCATCTCGCCCAGATTGCGGTGTGTTGCGGCAATCAGGCGGACATCGACACGAATGGTTTTCGTGCTCCCCAGCCGTTCAAACTCGTGTTCCTGCAAAGCCCGCAACAGCTTTGGCTGCAGGTCGAGAGTGATATCGCCAATCTCGTCGAGAAAAAGAGTGCCGCGGTCCGCCAGTTCGAAGCGGCCTTGCTTTTGCATGAGCGCGCCAGTGAACGCACCTCGTTCATGCCCGAAGAGCTCGCTTTCCACTAATCCCGATGGTATGGCGGCACAGTTCAAGCGAACGAAGTTGCGCTCACATCGCGGACTAAGATTATGAATGGCCCTGGCCACGAGTTCCTTCCCGGTGCCGGTCTCACCGTGCAGGAGCACGGTTGACCCCGTAGGTGCGACGATCGCCACCTGGTCCAGCACGTGTCGAAGCGGGGCGCTATTGCCGACGATATCCTCGAATTTGTATTCCGATCCAATTTCGGATTCGAGGTAAACGCGTTCTTGGTCGATCGCACCAGCGTCGCAAAAATCTGTACCTGCGAACTCATTGATAACGGGAACAGCTGCGGCCATAATCCCCTCCCGGGCTCCACGCTTCCAGCGGTTAGAAACTGGGAGGTGAGCTTGTCGGCCTCTTGACGAGCCAATTTGTAGTCTAGTTTCCCTTTGCTACCAACCCTACGATGGTAGTTCGTGGACACCATTTCGGTTCGCAGTGTTCGCTAAATCGGGGCGGAAAAAGCACCGCGGGTGGGGGACCCTGGCGTGGGGGCGTTAGCTTTTGCGATCTGGAAGCTCGACACGCCTCCATCCAAACAAACGTGCATCAACCGACCATCCCCCGGGTCCAAGAAAAGCCAAGGCAGCACCCAGGGCGGATAACAAAATCCAGCTCAATAGATCTGACGGATGAAAAAAGATGTTTGATAACCCCAAGACCGACAATAGCGTTCCTGCGATAGGAGTCCACAAGCCTGCGAGCAGCAGCTTAGCAGCGGCCTATGGACGAAAAACGCGCTCCGACGATTTGGTTATAAGCTTTGCAGAAGTGAGAGTTATTGTTCCGCCTCTGGGGTGAAGGACGTTGGCGATACACTTTCGCTCTGCACTGGGGGCAGTTGTGAAGTCAGCTGCAGATCGATGATCATGTTGATGCGCTGCTCTACTTGAAAGAACGCGGCTATTATCTTTCCACGTAGCACCTTCCGAAAGATCGGCAAATACTTTCTGTGGAGTTCCAGGCCAGCGATATCCGCATCCAGCCACCGGCAAACGAGGCTATCAGCTTGCTCATCAGTCAAAGACCCGTAAGCATCGGCATATTCTTTGATCAGAGCGATTTTAATCTCCGTGATCTGGTTGAGATCTTTGGAGTATCGGTCGTAGACCGGCCAGAACCGGGTCGCTTCTTCGTCCGTAAGTGTTAAATTTGAGGCGATGAGTTGCTTCCGGGCGGACTCTATACGTTTGCGAATCAGCGCCATCTGCTGGTCCGCAAGATCATCGGCGCTTCTTGCGACCATGTTGGCCGGCGGTACAGATAAATCTTGAGCCAGAGCGCCAGAACTAGTACACAAATGTGACCCGGCAATGACGGCAACCGCTAACAGGATCCTGTTCATGCACATTTCCATTTTGAGTAGCCTCTGAAGACTCTGGCTCAACGCCTTTCCCGGTCCCCGGCTATCAGTTCCCAACAGCAACCTCAGTTGAGTCAGTTCCGATCCACTCGACTGTGTATTCGCCGGGCTGAAATGTGACACTGCCAAGAAGTGCCGGTTCGTGGAGGTTTATGTTGGTTTTATCCTTGGGTGCCGCCACTGCCGCGGCCAACGCCATAACGAAGAGCGCTGCTAGAATTGCTAATGACCTGGGCTTCATCGCGCCTCCAGCGATTACTACGCCCGATAAGGGCACTTTGATTGCCAGTGTCCGTCACGTAACTCTCGCTGTGCCCGCGTATTGGTGGACACCTCTTTCCAATCGGTGCCCGGATTCAGTCAGTGTCCTCCGGCAGTCATCGCGAACTCGTGAAAAATAACAACCTAGGCATCCGGTGTGGAGTATTGAAAACTGAACGGGACCTGCTGGAACGCTCTTTGGCTCTTATAGTCGGTTCTTAGGATTTGGGGAGGATCCGAGCATCAGTCAAAGATTGGTTTTTGACTTTTGATTCGCGTTGATTTTAGCCGGGGACTAGAGGACGATTCTCCGGTCACGCAGCGTCGCCAAGGCCGCGGCAGTTGGATGCTTGCAAGCGCACGAGGGCGTCGGCGCTACGAATGGCAGGCCGGAGTTCTCCCGCACCTTTTGTGATCCGGAGTTGGCAAGTAATCCAGTTGCTCGAACAGCACTGGCTTTGGGGACAATCGAATTCACAAATAGCCAAGTCCTCCGGCACGTCAGCGACAATCTGGTCTTTCACCCAATTGCGGAAACGGCTAAGCACGCGTTGAATTCTTGAGTGTTTTATTTGCATTTACCCCTCTACCATCAATGCTCACAGACATGCTGCACTCACATTGCCAAACGGTCCGCAAGTATGCAGAGTGGCAGGGGACTGGCGTTCTGTCGTTCCAACAGTGTGCCTGGATAAAGGTCAGTCCCCCGGGGCAGTCAAATTGGTTGGCTCAACTCCCGCTGCGCAGGCAGGGGCTGTTGGCGTACTGGGTTTTCGGTCGCTTGGGAAAAATGACAGGTTGCGCCTTCAGAATCGAGTGCTCCGGTCGGAAATGGCATCGTATGACCCGACAATAAGAACGTTTGCGTCCATGTGCAAATTCAACCCATCAGTCGCGTTTACCCCGGTTCGGTCCCAGCGGTGTTGGAGTGAACAAGGAAAAACTCTGCTCCGTGTATCGAGCTCAACTCACTGCCCGGAAATCGGCAGTGTGGCAGGCGCGATGCCGCAGAATGGACATCCCGCTTCACCGAAGCATTTGCCTGATCCCTATGCCCAGGAAAATCAATCCTAGAGAGTCTGAAATTGCGGTCCTCCGATTGCTCAATGCTTGGCATGGATTACGAGAGGATGAAGGCGTTGATGAAAGCGGCTCAAGACGCGTCAGCGGCGCAAGGCAAGACGCAAGGCAGAGAGTTTCCCAAGCCAGATTTCAAGCTGAATTCGAAATACGTCGATCAAGTACTAAAAGAACGGATCGCAGCTTAGCGAAGAAAACCATCATGAAAACCGCGATGATATTTCAGTGGTACCAAATTTTTCGCGAGCGCTATCAACTCATGCTGTTTCAGGCCGTGCGGACCGCACTTTGGCTCGCACGGTAGCCAGCACAAGACGTTCGAGTGCAGTGATTCAGATCACGATGAAGGAGAGTCCCGAATGCAGAGCCAATCCAACGAGTTCCGTCCCAAGGCGGCAGAACGATTGTTCCTGGCGGTCGTGAATCAGGCAATCTCCGATGTTCAGGAGCGTGGACGACAGGCGAAAGAAGCTGAGTGTTGGCTGCTCAGCAAGGATTTTGAGACCTTGAACAAACTGTTCGCGTTTCCTGTCAAGCCCGAAATCGCCAAAAGCGAAATCATTGGATCTTAACTGCTCCTGTGAACCCCACGTTCCAACCTTTTAAGGTCGACGGAGTCGTGCGTCGGCTTTTCTCAACTCTCACCGTTCGCGGCACTGGGATTGGTCTCCTTTTGCTCCGAGCTGTTGCGGCCATTGCCGTGGTTTTTCACCCTGCGGTAGCGGTTCCTGGCAGTTTCCAAGTTGCCCAAACGATGCTGTACCTGTTGACTGGATTATCAGGAATACTTTTACTGGTCGGCTTGTGGACCTCCGTGGCGGGCACCATTCTGGCGATTCTCACGTCCGCAACCCCTTTCCTGTATCCCGCAGATTCTTGGACGTGTGTTTTTATTGGGACGCTTGGCGTCGCGTTGGCGTTCCTGGGACCAGGAATCTGGTCGATTGACGCCCAACTGTTTGGATGGAAGCGGCTCGAGCTTCCGGACCCAAAGAATTAGCTCTCAGCCTATCGAGGCCTTGGCGTCACCAAATCCGAATCAGAAACACCAATAAGATTTCGACGACCATTGCTGCAGCCAACACTCCACTTACCTGAAGCGAGCGAGTCATAATCCTCGTAAGAGCCGCGGCTGCTACGCAATTCAGGTGGTACGAAGCGGCCGAAGCAGCACCAGCCGGAAGTATTAAACGTATTGTGTGACCGCTGATGGGCAGTCCTCACCTTTTTGCTGTCAGTCAAATTAAGTTCTGTCGGTAGCCGCTCTCCCTTTTAGCTTCGATCGTATGAAATTGAGTTGCAATCCGTGATCAATCGACGGTGGAACGCGACGTGCTCTCTCTTTGCAATCGTCCAAAGTGTTCCGGCCCATGAAACACCC
>Ga0335076_10008917_pt1 | contig 10112 bp, 9 predicted proteins | sample Lox_Sample_25_FD_206717 | JGI IMG/M metagenome (GOLD analysis project Ga0335076, IMG submission 206717) | Soil microbial communities from Loxahatchee National Wildlife Refuge, Florida, United States - Lox_Sample_2.5 | ecosystem: Environmental > Terrestrial > Soil > Wetlands | place: USA: Florida...
CCGCGACTCGGCCTCGGCCGCCCGCGACTCGGCCCCGGCGGCCCGCGACTCGGCCTCGGCTGCCCGGGACTCCGCGGCGCGGATCGCCTCGTCCCGCTCCTGCCGCGCCGCGGCCAGCTGCTCCCGCGCGTCCTGCCCGGCCTGCGCGGCCTCCCGGGCGGTTGCCGCCTGCTGTTCGGCATCGGCCTTCGCCGCCAGGGCCTCGGCCCGCTGCGCTTCAGCCTCCGCCGCCGCCTGCTGCGCCTGGTCCCGCTCCTGCCGCGCCGCGGCCACCTGCTCCTGCGCGGCCTGCGCGGCCTCCCGTTCCAGCGCGGCCTGCCCGGCCTGCGCGGCCTCGCGTTCCCGGGTGGCCTGCGCGGCCTCCCGGGCGGCCCGCGCCTCCTGTTCGGCGTCGGCCTTCGCCGCCAGGGCCTCGGCCCGCTGCGCTTCAGCCTCCGCCGCCGCCTGCTGCGCCTGCCGGGCCTCGGCCTCGGCCTGCTCGGCGCGGGCCTGGAGCCCGGCCCGGGCCTGTTCCGCCGCAGCGATCTGCGCTTCCAGCCCTGCCCGCAGCCCGGCCTGGTCCCGCTCGGCGTCCTGCCGGGCCTGCGCCTCCTGCTCCTCGGCGGCCCGGCGTACCCGGTCCAGCTCCGCCCGGGCCGACTCGGCCGCCTCCCGGGCCCGCGCCGCGTCCTGCCCGGCCCCGGCCGCCCGCGACTCGGCCCCGGCGGCCCGCGACTCAGCCTCGGCTGCCCGGGACTCCGCGGCGCGGATCGCCTCGTCCCGCTCCTGCCGCGCCGCGGCCAGCTGCTCCTGCGCGGCCTGCGCGGCCTGCGCGGCCTCCCGTTCCCGCGCGGCCAGCCCGGCCTGCGCGGCCTCCCGGGCGGTTGCCGCCTGCTGTTCGGCGGCGGCCTTCGCCGCCAGGGCCTCGGCCCGCTGCGCTTCAGCCTCCGCCGCCGCCTGCTGCGCCTGCCGGGCCGTAGCCTCGGCCCGCTGACGGCGCCGCCAGAACGCGAACCCCGGCCGACCTGAGTCCCCTGGTTCGGCCGCCCCGCTACCTTTCCGGGCCGCCACTTAGCGCCACCAGAACGCGGTCAGCGCCAGATGCGGCTCTCCGGTCACCGGGTCTGGCAGCCCGCGGTGTCTCTGTTCCGCCGCCCCCGCTCTCCCTGGGCGCGGCTTATTCTCACAGCCCGGATAGGCGCGTCTGAGGACTTCCTCACCGGCCCTAACCATCGGCAGGCTCCGTTCCGCTCACCAGGACAGCGTAATGGGGCCACCCCGGGCGGGGGCAAACCCGGCGCATCCCGGGAACTGATCTTCTGGCCAACTGTGACAGTGCGGTGAGCGCAGGGCGATGATGGTCGGATGGACTACGAGGTGAGCCGCACTGATGTCAAGTCCCGTCGGACCGCCGTCGTTGCCGCCAGGACGACGTGGCAGGAGTTCCCCACGCTGTGGGGGCAGCTTCTTGGTGAGGTGTGGGACTGCTTGCACGCGGGCGGGATCTACCGGGGATGCCGCAATATCATGCTCTACCTGGACAGTGTGCCGCGCGTGGAGGTCGGTGTCCTAGTCGGCCAGCCGTGCCCGCTCACCGGCCGCGTGGTGACATCCGCGCTGCCCGCCGGGACCGTGGCTATGACTGTCCATCGTGGCCCCTTCGGCGACGTGGGGGCAGCCCATGACGCTGTTCTCGGCTGGTGTGCTAAACACGGGCACCGGCCGGGTGGCACGCGTTGGGAGGTCTACGGACCGCATAACGACGATCCGGCTCAGCAGTGGACGGAGGTCTACTGGCTGCTCTCCTGACGGGCCGAGATCTGGGCCAGGTCGGCTGCCCGGGATTAGTGCACAGGTTTTGGTGACCGCTAAATGACAAACGCCTAGGTCAGCGTCCCGAGGCGTGCTGGGCGCCGAAGCCTGGCCGAAAGCCGGGTAGCACGTCGCGGTGGGCTGTCCCGTTACGCCAGAGGGCCCGGAGGGCCAAAGGGCCAGGGTTCCCCCGGTCACGGAGCCCGAGGGTCAGAAGGCCAGGGGGCTGTCGGCGAGGTAGCGGGCAATCGGGTCCGCGGCCCTCGGCGCGGGAGGGCGGATGGAAGGCCAGGGCACGGGTGGCGCCCAGGAGGTAGGCGATTTCAGGCGACTCGATGAACGACATTCCGCCGAGGACCGCGGCGGCCGACATGCCCACGCGCTCAATGGCCTGCTCGGTCGCAAACCGGACGTAGAGCGCCCGCGCGAGCAGGGCATCGTTGTCGTCGATGGTCGCGGCGACGGAAGCTACCTGCTCAAGAGCTGCGGCCATAGTCTCCAGGTCCATCACCAGGCCGGCGCGATCTTCGTCCGAACCCCGGCCGCGTGCCCCGCTTCCGTGACGGCAAGCACATTTCCTTCAACCTGATCTTTGACCGGCTCCTCATGCTTTATCCGCTCGGCCTTTATCCGCTCGGCCTGATCCGAGCACAGGCACCCGCAGGCTGAGCTCTGTGCCGCAGTGTAAACGGCCCGGGCTTACGTCGGCCTCGTCATCCGCGGCAGCGGCCGGCGCCTGTATCAGCGCAGGCTGGCGTGAGCACCGACATACGGGAGGTAACGACCATGGCATCCATGCGGGGAGGTAACGACCATGGCATCAATCATCGTGTGCGGGGGCGGCGTAATCGGCCTGGCCGCGGCGACCATGCTTGCCCCTCGGGCGGGCGCGGGGTCAGCATCGGGATCATCCACGCCCAGATGCGGCACACCGTCCGAGCCATCTCGTTGACCCGGCGGGCTTCGCGCGGGCCTGGCACGAGGGCACCGAACGGCACGTGGCCCCGTTCTACCGGGACCAGGTCAGCGCCGATCGGCTCCGCCTCGCCGAGATGATTGCCCTGCGGGAGGGGCGTCCCTGGTCACCACTGGACTCGCCGATGAGTCGGCTGGCCAGCGCCGCCGCCTACGACCCCGGCGCCTTCCGCGCCTTCCTTGCCACCGTCATGTGCCTCGCGCTGCCGCGCGACGTCCTGACCCGTCCGGACATCGCGGACACGGTCGAGTGGGTCGGGGACAAGACCCCGCCGTTCCCCGGACCAGACCGGGAACGGCTCCTGCAACTGCTCGCCGGACGCTGAAGCCGCCCACCCGCAACGGGAGAACCGTCCTGGAGATTGCTATCCGGGTGCGTGCGTCGGCCGGCGGGCGGTAACGAGGATGTACCGGAGGCCGGGCAGGTCAGCCGGGAAGACCCGGGCCATGGCCGTGTAGTGGCGCCCATATCCTCGGTTACCTATGCTTCGGCAGCAATGATGCTTTCGGCGAGCGCCTGCTGCTGGAGCTGCCAGCCCGGCGGTTAGTGGTAGGTCTCGACGGCGAGGCCTACGTTCTCGATGAGCTGGCGGTAATCGGCCTGGGCGGATCGCAGCAGGGGGTGGTCGTGGAACGTGCTGGCGAGCGCCCGGCGCTGTGGGTCATCGCCGGCTGGGTGCGCGAGCCGTTCCCAGGTGGTGAAGGCCAGCCGGCCGCCGGGCGCAGGATCCGGGCGATTTCGCGGGCGGCGGTGGCCTTGTCCGGGACGAACACCAGTACGTCCAGGCTGATCACGGCGTCGCAGGAGCCGTCGGGCAGGCCGGTGGCGGCCAGGTCGCCGGCCAGGAAGCGGGCTTGCCCGCCCAGGCCAAGCTGCGTACTGGTAAGCCTGCTGCCTGGAAGAACAGGCCGACCCGGATATCGGTGTCGCTGTTGCGACAGTGCACGGTGGCGGCGAAGTTGATCTCATGCATCGCCATAGCATCCGCGCATCAGTGACTACCCTGGACATTAGGAGCTGCGGGAAGGCGGTGTGTCATGGACGAGGCAACCATCGGCGCCCGGCTCCGCACGCTGCGCCGCTGGCGCGGCAAGACCCAGACCGAGCTAGCAGGACTGGCTGGCCTGTCCCCGTCGTTCATATCGATGGTCGAAACGGGCAATCGTCCCCTCGACCGCCGCTCGCATATCGCCGCGCTGGCCAGCGCGCTCCAGGTCTCTGAAACCGACTTGGTGGGAGGGCCGCACCTCAGTGCCGACCGGCAGGCTCAGTCGCTGAGCGTGATCCGAGCTCAGCGGCACAGGCTCAGCGGCACAGGCTCAGCGGCACAGGCTCAGCGGCACAGGCTCAGCGGCGCAGGGTGGTGGTCTCCTGCTCCATATGCGACAGCTTCTCGGGATTGCGCACGGCGTACAGCCCGGTGATGAGGCCGTCGTCGATGCGTACCGCTATGACGGTGTCGATCTCGCCGTCGACGCGGAGGATCAGCGACGGGTAGCCGTTGACCTGCGCCGGCTGCAGCGAGGCGGCGGCGGGGATCCTGGCCAGCCCGGCGGCCAGCAAGCGGGCCACCCGGCCGGCCCCCACGACGGGCGCCCGCACGGCCCGCACGACTCCGCCGCCGTCGCCCAGGAAGACGACGTCCGGGGCGAGGCTGTCGAGCAGGCGTTGCAGATCGCCCGTTTGAGCGGCCCGCCGGAACGCCTCCAGCGCGTCTCGGGTCTGGGCCGGGGAAACCGGCCCGCGCGGTCGACGCGCCGCGATGTGTGCCCGCGCCCGGTGCGCGATCTGGCGAACCGCGGCCGGGCTCTTGCCGACGGCTTCGGCGATCTCGTCGTAGGCCACATCGAACACCTCGCGCAGCACGAACACCGCCCGTTCGGTCGGCGTGAGGGTCTCAAGCACCAGCAGCATCGCCATCGAGACGCTGTCGGCCAGTTCGACGTCCTCGGCCACGTCGGGCGCGGTCAGCAGCGGCTCGGGTAGCCAGGGGCCGACGTAGGACTCCTTGCGGCGGCCGAGCGTGCGCAGCCGGGCAAGCGCCTGGCGGGTGGTGATCCGGACCAGGTATGCACGCTGGTCACGTACGGTGTCGAGGTCGACGCCCGCCCACCGCAGCCAGGTCTCCTGCAGGACGTCCTCCGCGTCGGCGGCTGAGCCGAGCATCTCGTAGGCGACGGTGAACAGCAGGTTGCGGTGGGCGAGGAACGCCTCGGTGGCGGGGTCCGGGCGGCCCTCGGGGCTCATGCTCCGGCCGCGATCTTCTGGCGCGGTCCGCGACATGCCGGCCATGGGCGGGCTCCTCTTCACTCTCGACTCTCCACTCTGGACTGCGTTACCCACCAGACACCAGGCCGCGCCGTTTTTGTGACACCGAGACGGCAGCCGGTCCCTTCGCCCGCTGCGAGATGACGTGACGCCAAGTCAGGCTGGCGAGTGGCGCTGCGTCAGCTGTCACCTGTGGCGCACGTCACGTAACCAGCGTTGTCACAGGGGTCGGGTCGTCGGCATCTCGTGTTCGTTCAGTCCAGCGGCACGCACCGCCACGAGTGAGGACGAAGTCATGGAACCCCGATTCAACATGTTCGGCAACGAGATCGGCGCCAGGTTCAGCAAGCGGTTCGCCGGCGCGAGCCTGGTGATCGCGCAGTCGCCGCTGCCGAAGTCCACGCAGGAGCTGGTGGGGCTGCGGGCCAGCCAGATCAACGGCTGCGGTTGGTGCGTCGACCTCCACACCAAGGAGGCCGCCGCCGCCGGCGAAACCGCGGTCCGGCTCAACCTGATCGCCGCCTGGCGCGAGGCCACCGTGTTCACCGAGGCTGAGCAGGCCGCGCTGGCGCTCGCCGAGGAGGGCACCCGGCTCGCCGACGCCCACCGCGGCGTGTCCGACGAGACCTGGGCCCAGGTGCGCAAGCACTACGACGACGGCCAGATCGCCGCGCTGGTCTGCCTGGTCGCGATGATCAACGCGGCCAACCGGCTCGGCGTGATCGTGCGCCAGCAGGGAGGGTCCTACCAGCCCGGCATGTTTGCCAGCATGACGGGCTGATCGGCACGGGGTCCGGACCAGGCGGAGTCAGCCGCTGTGGGCGCGGTCCTTCTCCGTTTGCGCAGCGGCTAGCCGGCGGCCTCGCTGGCGCTGGCCGAGCCCAGGAGCGTCTCGCGGGCGAAGCGGCCGGCCTGCCGCATCGCGGAAGCGGCCTCGGGCAGGAAACTCCAGAAGACATGGAAGTCATGGGTGTCCACTGCGAACAGCTCGAACCGGGCATCCACTCCGTGCTCCACGGCGCGATCTACGAGCCTGGTGGCATCATTCAGGACGGGGTCCCCGGTGGCGGCCTGGACCAGCATCGGCGGCAAGCCGGTCAGGTCGGCGTTCAGCGGGCCGACTACCGGGTCGTCCGCCGGATGCCCGGCGAGGTAGTGCCGGGAGGACATGCGCCGGATCCGGTCCAGTTCGGCTGGCAGGCCATCACGGTCCGCCGTGCCGAGGTCGGTCCACGGGCAGAGGAGCACGGCGGCCCCGGGCATCTGCAGGCCCTGATGCCTGAGGGTCAGCAGGAGCGAGAGGACCAGTCCGGCCCCGGCCGAGTCGCCCGCCACGGTTACCCGCGCCGCGTCGGTGCCCTGGTCGAGCATCCACAGGTAGGCTCGCGCCGCGTCCTGGACCGCGGCCGGGAACGGGTATTCCGGGGCGAGACGGTAGTCAGGGACCAGGACGCCAGCCCTGGCGGCGTCGGCCAGGCAGCCGGTCATCGGCCGGTAGCCGAAGGCCGACCCTGTCATGTACCCGCCGCCGTGCAGGTACAGGATGGTGGCGGGCTCCTCGGGCCCCGGGCTGTTCAGCAGCGCCGCCACTCCCGCGGCGTTCACCGGGCGCACGCTGATGCCGGGCGGCGGCTCGAACTGCGCGTGCAGCGCCTCGACGGCGTCGCGCAGCTCTTGCAGATCCTGGCCTGGATCGGTTGCTACCTCGCTGCGGAGCCCGGCGAACTCCCAGTGCCGGTTGACGCGGGCCAGGAGCTCACCGCCCACCGAGCGGGTCACGCTTACCGCCTCATCCAGGCTCTGCAGCAGCTCCCGGGTCCGGCCAAGCAGTGCCTCGCCGGCCAGCGTGAGCTCCACCCGGTGGGTGGAGCGTCGCAGCAGCTCGCAGCCGACCAGCCGTTCCAGGCTGCTGATCTGCCGGCTCAGTGCGGGCTGGGACAGGTAGAGCCGGGCCGCGGCGCGGCCGAAGTTGAGCTCGTCGGCCACCGCGACGAACGAGCGCAGGTGCCGCAGCTCTATCGCGTCCGGCGCCTGCGGCAGCGCAACGACCTCGGCGTCCATGCCTTCGATTATGACCCGCCAGCAGGGTAGGCGGTGATGCGGTTCGCGCACGACCGCCATGCGTGACTGGCCTTTCCCTCCGCCCCCGCGGCTATGCGAGCGTGGCGGCATGCCGACGAACCGCATGGCCGCCCTGCAGCTGCGAGGCCGGGCCGGGACGCTACAGGGGCGTGTCTACTGGCCCGGCCCGTCATCGGCACGGCCAGCCCGGCTGCTGGTGTTCTGGACGGTGGCTGGCGGCGGCGCCTGGTGCCGGCAGCTGAGCGCGACCGCGGGCCTGGTGGTGCTGGCGGTGACGTGCGGCCGGCCCGGCCCGGCGGACCTGGACGACGCGGTCACGGCGGCCGGGTGGGCCGCGGAGAACATGTCCAGGCTAGGCGCCGATCCCAGGGACCTGCTGGTCGGGGGGACCGGGCCCGGGGGCACGCTCGCCGCCGCGGTCGTGCGGCAGGCGCGCGCCGCCCGGTGGCCTGCTTTCAGCCGGCAGGTGCTCGTCTGCCCCGGCCCGGTGGAGCGGACGCCGCCTTCGCTGGCCGGAGTGGCCCCGGCAACGGCCGTGACGGTCGAGCATGATCCGGGGGGCGACGAGGGCCGGTACGCCGCTGTGCTGCGGCGCGCCGGGGTCGCGGTCGACGAGCTGCGCTACGCCGCGCCCGACCGTGCCTCGGCCGTGCGCATCCGGACCGGCCGGCAGCTGCTCGCCGATCTCGGCGTGGCGCTGAGCACCACCCCGGCGACTATCCGCCGTGCCAGAAAGGCAGACAGGTAATGTCCGAGTCGACTGAACTGCGGGATCCGAACGACTTCACGACGCGCCCTGCTCCCGCGCTGCGTTCCCTGGCGGTGGCCGGCCGCCGTGCCAGGAAAGCGAGCCCGGTAGGCATCGGCGATCTGGAACCGCACCGGCGCGAGCTGACCGGCTACTGCCAGCGGATGGTCGGTCCGTCCGAGGCGGACGACGCCGTCCAGGAGACGATGCTGCGGGCCTGGCGTGCCTCGGCGGGCTTCGATGGCCGCTCCAGCGTGCGAGCCTGGCTGTACCGGATCGCCGCCAATGCCTGCCTGGATCTGCTGCGCGGACGGGAGCGGCGGAGCCGGCTCGGGCAGCGCCTGCAAGCGTCAGCTGAGGTGTCGGCAGCTCAGCCAAGCTCCGCCGATCCGGCCGAGCTTGCCGCCACCCAGGACGGCGTGCGGCTCGCCCTGGCCGCCATGCTCGGCCAGCTGCCGACCCGCCAGCGGGCGGCCCTGATCCTGTGCGAGATCCTTCGCTGGCGGTCGGACGAGGCCGCCCAGGAGCTGGGCACCAGCGCAGCCGCGGTCGCCAGCGCGCTGCAGCGGGCACGGGCGACGCTTGCCAGGCAACCAGGTCCCCGCGACATCGATGCCGATCAGCTGGCCCGGTATCAGGACGCGTTCCTGCGCTACGACTTCGCCGCGCTGGTCAGGATCATCCGGGTGGAGGCCGGCCTGGCAGCCGGCTAGCGATCATGTCTGTCCGCATGCAGGTACCGTCCTCACGCATCTGGCCCGTACAGCGCGGCGATGTCTTCCGAGCCGGCCCACCGGCTGTAGGTGGGCGACTGCGGCCAGCCCTCGGGCGAGTCCTGCCACTCCTCCTGCCGCCCGTAGGGCAGCAGGTCGATCAGCGCGAAGGAGTTGCCGAGCTGCTCGGTGCCGCGGCCGTTGGTGTGCCAGGCGCGATACACGGTGTCGCCGTCGCGCAGGAACACGTTGACGGCGAATCCGCCGCCGGGCGGTGCGCCGACGTCGCCGCCGAACGGGCTGTTCGCCGTGGAGTACCAGGTCATCGTGTTCCCGACCCGCCGCTTGTACGCGAGTGCCTCGTCGATCGGGCCCTGGGTGACGATGACGAACCGGGCGTCGTAGTTGTCCAGGAACTCCAAACGAGTGAACTGCGAGGTGAACCCCGTACAGCCCGGGCACTGCCACTGCTCGCCGGGGAACCACATGTGGTTGTAGACGATCAGCTGTGACTTGCCGCCGAAGACGTCGGCCAGCCGGGTCGGTCCCTCCTCACCCTCCAGGGTGTAGTCGGGCATCTTGACCATCGGCAGTCGCCGGCGCTGCGCGGCGATCGAGTCGAGTTCCCGGGTCGCGGCCTTCTCCCGGGCGCGCAGTGCGTCGAGTTGGCGTCGCCAAGTGTCGGCGTCGACGACGGGCGGTAGTGCGGCGGCGGTCATGGCGCCTCCTAACTGATCATGTTCACAACTGATCATGTTCACAGCCTGCGGTCCGCAGGTATAGACCCGGCCCGGCCGGCTAACTCATCGGTGGCCCGCCTCGCTCATCGAACGGTTGCCTGCCGGCGGAGCGGATCTTGGCCGATCGCTCCAGCTACCCAGGTCGCGGCCCGCCGCGGCGCCCTGGCCTGCGCGGTCCTCCCGGATGGGGCGGGAGGACCGCGCAGGCTTCACTCCGGGCAGGATCGCAGAGGCCCGCCGCGCGTGTTCAGGGTCACCAGACCCGGTACGCAGCCGTGGGATACCACCACGGCCCCCAGGTGATCCAGCCGACACGCTGACCCCAGTCATGCGCCCCGAACGTCTGGTGATACCAGGCCGTGTTGATTTCCACGTGCCCGGAGCCGTAGAACATCAGGTCTCCGCGCCGGGCCTGTGACAGCGGGATCCAGTGCAGGTGCGGATCGCTGAGCATCGCGTAGGTCGAATGCGGCAGCCAGATCCCGGCGGCGTGGCCGAAGGCCTCCATCACCAGGCCTGAGCAGTCGTAGCCGGGGGAGCAGTTGGACCCGCCGTAGCTGTACCAGCAGCCTGCCGCGTGCTGTTCGGCCCAGTTCAGAGCCGCATTGCCGGCCCAGCTCCCGCCGTAGCTGCTGGCGACGGCGGAGTGGGACACCGAGGCCTGCGCCGCCGGGGCGGCTGCGACGGCGACGGCCGCGCCCGGGGCGAGCAGCGCGGCCACCAGCGCGGCGGCCGCGGCAGACTTGCGCCTGCGCGTGCTGCAGAGGGGGGCGTGCGGCGCTGCCACGCGTTGC
>Ga0335076_10008918_pt1 | contig 10112 bp, 8 predicted proteins | sample Lox_Sample_25_FD_206717 | JGI IMG/M metagenome (GOLD analysis project Ga0335076, IMG submission 206717) | Soil microbial communities from Loxahatchee National Wildlife Refuge, Florida, United States - Lox_Sample_2.5 | ecosystem: Environmental > Terrestrial > Soil > Wetlands | place: USA: Florida...
CTCCTGGAACAGCAGCACCATTCTGTTCGAGTGGTACAACTGGCACTAAGAAGTTAAAACCCGACACGGAATCGGGTGCCCCACTTCTGCTGACGTAGGCAGGAGTGGGGATTTTTGTTTGTGATGGAATCTGGTTTCTTGCGTGCGGAGTCATCCTGAGCGGAGCCGTTTTTCAGGCGGAGCGAAGGATCTCCTGCTAAGCGGAACGCGCGTGCTAGGTTGATCGAAAGGCATGCGAAGATAGTTCGTATCCACATGCCCACCCACGACGCGAAATACTGGATCGACAAACTGCAACTCGAACCGCACCCCGAAGGCGGATACTTCCGCCAAACCTACAAGTCCGACCTGGTCATCGCCCATCCCCAGTTCCCGGGAGCACGCGCCGCCTCCACCGCCATTTACTTTCTGCTCGAAGGCAAAAACTTCTCAGCTTTCCACCGCCTGCGCTCCGACGAAATGTGGCACTTCTACACGGGCGCGCCAGTCGCGGTACACGTGATCTCACCGGAAGGGAATTACTCGAAGATTCTGGTAGGAGGCAGTCCCGACGCAGGAGAAGTATTTCAAGCGGTAGTCCCAGCAGGCCACTGGTTCGGCTCGCACGTGGCGGACTGGAAGTCGTGGGCGCTGGTCGGCTGCACAGTCGCGCCGGGATTCGATTTCGCGGATTTTGAGATGGCAAGGAGGGAAGAGTTGGTCAAGACTTATCCGCAGCACACGGAACTTATTGAGAAGTTAACGCGACACTGACTAGTGCTGAGTGTCCGAAACGCGAAGTGTCTCCCGCTGCTCTTTGAGTTCGGCGAGAATACTCTTGAGCGTTCGATCAATGCTAAATAGCTTCAGAATCGCCCAGACAATCGCGATGCCGAGTGCGATATACCCAAGACCGAATAGGCCACCAAATAAGGCATCCATATTAGCAACGGAGCATACTACAGGCTAAGCGAGGCAACAATAGATCACTTCACTGCGGCAGCCTTCTTCGGGAAGATCTCCCCCATCCTGCGAATCTGCGCGCCTACGCCCTTCAACTTCTCTTCAATATGCTCGTATCCGCGGTCAATGTGATACACGCGGTCAATAATCGTTTCCCCATCGGCCACCAGCGCCGCCAGCACCAGCGACGCCGAAGCCCGCAGATCACTAGCTAATACCGCTGCCGCGCTCAGCGGACTCTTGCCGCGCACCACGGCGCGCCGCCCTTCGATCTTGATGTTGGCTCCCATGCGCACCAGTTCCTGCGCGTGCATAAACCGATTCTCGAAAATATTTTCCGTGATGATCGACGTCCCCTCCGCCTGCGTCGCCAGCGCCATGAACTGTGCCTGACAATCCGTCGGGAAGCCCGGATACTCTTCGGTCGACATGTCCGCCCCCGTGAACGGATTGTCCCCCATCACACGTACCGCGTCTGCCGACACCTTGGTCTTCACGCCCACTTCCTGCAGCTTTGCCAGCACCGCGCCCAGATGCGACGGATCGCATCCCGCCACATTCAGATCACCGCCCGTCATCGCTCCCGCAATGATGAACGTCCCCGCCTCAATGCGGTCCGGAATGATCCGGTGCTTCGCTCCCTTCAACTGACTCACGCCCTTCACACGAATCGTCGGAGTGCCAGCGCCCTCGATCTTCGCGCCCATCTTATTTAGCAGATCGGCCAGATCCGCAACCTCCGGCTCGCGCGCGCAATTCTGCAGCACGGTCTCACCTTCAGCGAGCGTCGCCGCCATGAGCAAGTCTTCGGTTCCAGTTACCGTAATCTTGTCGAACATAATCTCCGCGCCTTTGAGCCGCGTGGCGGAAGCCTCGACGTAGCCGTGCTCCTGGGTGATCTTGGCGCCAAGCTTCTCCAGTCCCTTGATATGCAGATCGATCGGCCGCGCCCCAATCGCGCATCCTCCCGGCAACGACACACGAGCCCGCCCGCACCGCGCCACCAGCGGCCCGAGCACCAACGTTGATGCCCGCATCGTCTTCACCAACTCGTACGACGCTTCGGGCGACGCTAAATTTTCGCAATGAATCGTCGTGCGATGCTGCGCCCGCCCCGATCCCAGTTCCACCTGAGCTCCCATCGCGGACAAGAGCTTGCGCGTCGTCTGGATGTCGCGTACCTGCGGCACATTCTCCAGCACCACGGGCTGATCGGTGAGCAAAGCCGCAGCGATGCAGGGAAGCGCCGCATTCTTCGCCCCGCTGATGTGAACAGTCCCCAACAGCGGCTCCCCGCCGCGAATCACAAATTTATCCATGAATAAATCCCGAAAGAAAACATTGTATCGGCTAGAAAACGGACTCTGTTAACCGACCAGGAACTAGGAACCCTAAAGAGAAAACATGCCTACCCGCAAGCAAAACCAATCGCCTCCCGCACATGCCCCTTCGACTTCTTCAGCGCCGCCACAGCCGCACCCCGCGAAACCCCCGCCGCCAACATCACCACGGCGACCGGCGTGCGATTCCCACTCGCCTTAAGCGCAGCTGCCGCCGTCTCGTGATCCGTCTCCGTCGCCTGCTCCACAATGCGGATCGCTCGCTGCACCAGCTTCTCATTTTTCGTCCACACGTTCACCATCAGATTGCCATAGACATACCCCAGCCGCGTCATCGCTCCTGTCGAAATCATGTTGAGGACCATCTTGTGCGCCGTGCCGGCCTTCATACGCGACGATCCCATCAGCACCTCTGGCCCGACTTCCGTCACGATTGCAAAGTGCGCAGCCCGCTCCAGCGGAGAATTCCGGTTGCACGTCAGTGCGATGGTCTGCGCCCCGCGCTTCCGGGCATATTCAATTGCGGCAATCGTGAACGGAGTTCGTCCGCTTGTCGCAATCCCCAGCACCACGTCATGCTTGCCCGGCTTCCGCTTCTTGATCTCGCTGATGGCCAGCTTCGTATCGTCTTCGCTGGCTTCGGTCGAAGCGCCGAGCGCGCGCGCGCCGCCCGCCATGATGTATTGCACCGTTCGCGGATCCGTATTGAACGTCGGAGGAATCTCCGACGCATCCAGCGCACCCAGCCGCCCGCTCGTCCCAGCGCCGACGTAGATCAACCGGCCGCCCTTGCGCAGCCCGGCCGCAACCACGTCGATCGCGCGCGCGATTTGTGGCAAGGCCCGCCGCACGGCGCCGGCCACCGTAGCGTCCTGTTCGTTCATCAGTCGCGCCATCTCCAGCGTCGACATCTGGTCGAGATTGCGAGCAGCAGGAAGAATTTGTTCCGAAGTGAGTTTGCGGAGATCAGAGCCTGTCTTGCGAGCGGTCAAGTCCAAACCTTCCCGATAAGAAAAAGGATGAATGCCTAAAGCAGATCATTTTAAAAGAAGCTCGCGTGCGACGGACATTCATGTCGTCGCTTTTGACTTTGCCTTTGCCTGAAACATCCGCTTGTCGTTACTCCAGCGCCTCGACTACGGCATCATGAAACCGCGGACGCACCTGCTTGATCGCTTGGTTCGCACAATCCGGCCAGGTCCGGTTCGTGAGCAACGTAATCGACAACTGCCGCGCTGGATCGATCCACAACGAAGTCCCCGTATACCCCAAATGCCCGAACGACGACGGGCTGAAATATTTCCCCGACTGCGAGGGAGCCGAGGGCGTATCCCATCCCAGCGCCCGCGAAGTACCCGCAGGTGTACTCTCTCGCCGCGTAAACAAAGCTACCGTCTCCGCGCGCAGAATCGGCGTTCCGCCCCCGAGCATCACCTGTGCAAACCGCGCGAGATCCTCCGCCGTCGAAAACAATCCAGCGTGCCCCGCAACGCCGCCCAGCTCCCAAGCATTCTCATCCTGCACTTCGCCCTGGATCATCCTTTGCCGAAACGTGAGATCGTCGGCCGTCGGCGGAATGGCCGCCCGCATCTCGACAGGCGGATTGAACGTCGTGTTCACCATCCCCAGCGGCCCGAATATCTCGCGCTGGCAGAAGCGATCGAGAGATTCCTCCGCCATCCGCTCCAGCGCCACCCCCAAAATGATGAATCCGATATCGCTATACTCGGCGCGCGCGCCCGGATCCGCCGATAGGGAAGTGCTGAATGCCGCACCCAGCAACTCCTCCCGCGTCTTCGCCTTGAGAAATAACCGTTCATAAGCCGGCAATCCCGAAGAGTGCGTCAGTAACATCCGAAACGTGATGTCGCCCCTCCGCCGGTCTTTCTCACCTGAGGCATCGCAAGCAAATTCCGGCACAACACCAACAACCGGCGAATCCAACTCAAGCAACCCACGCTCATACAAAATCGCAGCCATCGTTGTGGTAGCCACAGCCTTGGTCACAGAAGCCAAATCAAAAAGGGTAGAGATGGAAGGGAGTGGAATGTCTCCAGAAATAGAGGTGGGGATTTTGACTCCCTGTCGATCGCCGCCGTTGCGAGAAGTGGGAGTCTGGTCTCCAGACTCGTACACGAAACTGCCGAAGCTCCGCAGCGCAACCAGCTTCCCCTCAAACGTGACGGCAACCGAAGCCGCAGGAAATGCGCGCGCCGCTATCGCTTCTCGCAGCACATCAAACGCACCACCAAACACTTCGTCTTGCCGATCATGAGAAACAGTCCAGTCCATCACGGCGCAAATGGTAGCATCCACGCCCCGTTCATGACATATGCCACTCCCGATACCCCCTTACTACCGTGTGTTGAGTCGTGCTGTACCGTTGTGTACAGTCAAGACATCTCTCAATTCAGGTCGATATCGATGTCTTTCAATCTTGCCCCTGCGTCGCCGCGCATGCGCAAAACCGCCTCGTCGCGCCTATGTCTGCTCGTTCTCCTTTCGCTTTCCTCCGGGCTCGCTCTCTACGCCGACGCTAGCCCTGCGGGCGATCCTGTTCCTCCCGTCAAGGCGCAGGCCTCAGCCGTCCGTCTCGGCCAGGTTGACGCAATCATTCAGCAATCGATCGCCGACGGCAACATTCCCGGCGCCGTCCTCGTCGTCGGACACAACGGCTCCATCATCTATCGCAAGGCCTATGGCAGCCGCGCTCTGGAGCCCAAGCGCGAAGCGATGACCATCGACACGATTTTCGACATGGCGTCGCTGACCAAGGTGATCGCTACCACCACCGCCGTCATGCAACTGTTCGAGCAGGGCAAGATTCGGCTCAACGATCCCGTCGCCAAATATCTGCCCGACTTCGCGGCCAGCGGTAAGGAAGACATCACGCTGCGCCAGTTGCTCACGCACTATTCCGGCCTCGCGCCCGACATCGATCTCACTCCCGCATTCGACAGCAAGGAGTCCGCCTACCGCCTCGCCTTCGCCGAAACGCCGCAGCAGGCGCCCGGTTCCGGCTTCATCTATAGCGACACCAACTACATCACGCTCGGCGCTCTGATCGAAAAAGTTTCCGGCGAGACCCTCGACGCCTACTGCCTCCATCACATCTTCACTCCCCTGAAAATGTCACACACCCGTTACGTGCCGCCCGCCGCATGGCATTCCAAAATCGCTCCCACCGAGTTCGACGAAGAAACACACAAGATGCTCCGCGGAGTTGTCCACGACCCGCGCGCGCGCCGTATGGGCGGAGTCGCCGGACACGCTGGACTTTTCTCCACCGGGGACGACCTCGCCAAATTCGCCCAAACTCTGCTCAACGGCGGCGGCCCGATCCTCGCCCCCCTCACCGTCACCAAAATGACGCAGCCTGAGCAACCGCCCAACGCGCCCGTCCTGCGCGGCTTTGGCTGGGACATCGACTCGCCCTTTTCCTCCAACCGCGGCGACCTGTTTCCCATCGGCTCCTACGGACACACGGGATTCACCGGCACTTCCATCTGGATCGATCCCACCACGCAGACTTATATCATTCTGCTGACCAACGCCGTTCATCCGCACGGGAAGGGAAATGCCATCGCGCTGCGCTCGAAAGTTGCCACCGAAGTCGCGGCCTCGCTCAGCCTGACTCCCGACGAAAAGGACGAACTGCGCTGGAAGAGCATCACCGGATACAACGAAGCCTACAGCGCCGCCCGCCGCATGAGCGCCCGCAACGGCACGGTGAAGAACGGCATCGATGTCCTCATCGCTCACAATTTCGACATCCTGAAATCGTCAACCGGCAAGAAGCACATCGGACTCGTCACGAATCAGACCGGCCTCGACGCCGATGGCCGCCGCACCATCGACGTCCTCGCGCAAGCCCCCGGCGTCTCGCTCGACGCCATCTTCAGTCCCGAACACGGCGTGACCGGCACGCTCGACACCACCGACGTTGCCAATACCAAAGACTCCGCCACCGGCATTCCCGTCTACAGCTTATACGGCGCCAAGGATGCCGACCGCCGCCCCTCCATCGATCAGCTCAAGACGCTCGACGCCGTCGTCTTCGACATTCAAGACGCCGGTGTCCGCTACTACACGTACGAAACCACGCTAGGATATTTTCTCGAAGCTGCCGCCAAGGCGGGCATCGAGATGATCGTTCTCGACCGGCCCGATCCCGTGACTGGATCGTTCGTGCAAGGCCCGGTCTCCGATCCGGGCAAAGAAGATTTCACTAACTACGGCAACGTGCCCGTGCGCCAGGGAATGACCGTCGGCGAACTCGCCAAGATGTTCAACGCCGAGCGCGACATCAATGCCAAGCTCACCGTCGTCCCCATGGACGGATGGCAGCGCGGCGACTGGTTCGACTCCACCGGACAGACCTGGGTGAATCCGTCGCCAAACCTGCGCAGCGTGACCGAGGCTGCGCTCTACACCGGCGTCGCCATCATCGAATATACGAACATTTCTGTGGGACGCGGCACCGACACACCCTTCGAACTCGTCGGCGCTCCGTGGATCAAAGCCAAAGAATTCGCCGCCTACCTCAATAATCGCGGCATCTTCGGCGTGCGCTTCGTGCCGACGACTTTCACGCCAACGTCGGCGGTTTACCAAGATCAGAAGTGTGAAGGCGTCAACATCGTCCTCACAGACCGCAACGCTCTCGACGGCCCCGAACTCGGCATAGAGTTAGCCTCAGCCCTTCACAAACTCTACTCCGACAACTGGAAGCCGGAAAAAATGCAAGACCTGCTGGTCAATCAGGCAGCCTACGACGCACTGATTGCCGGCCAAGATCCGCGCCGCATCGCGCAAGACTGGCAGGAAGCCCTCGACAAATTCATGAAGGTAAGAGAAAAGTATCTGCTCTACAAGTAGCACGAAACGGGGTGGGGATTTTTGCGGAAAGCGCACAAGAGTCTCGGGAAGACATCCCAACTCTCCCAAACGAGTCCGCCAGACTACCCCACCCAGATAACTCCCCGCCACCATCCTCGCATCCTATGCCACAAGCCGTAGTAAGCTTAGAGAACCTTGGGTCTCAGTGGAGGTCCTATGCGCATACTCTCAACCGTGCTGCTACTGTCCGCTGCCGCCATAGCCCAGTCGTCCACCGACGTGCCGCAACTCTCTCCAGGCCGCATCGCGTCCACCGCGCAGGCGCAATCGTCCGACGCCACCAAGCCCGACGCCGCGACGCCGGAAGGGAAGTCCCAGAGCATCGCGTCGGTCCCCTCCAACGCCACCGAGGCGCAGGCGCCCGACCCCAACGCCCTCGTCATTCCCACCGGATCGCGCATCCCCCTGCAACTCAAGCAGGCCATCTCCACCAAGAACGCCCGCGATGGCGATTCCGTCTATGCCGAAACCGTCTTTCCGTTCGTGCAAAATGATCGCGTCCTCGTTCCCGCCGGGACCTACATTCAAGGCAAGATTGTGCACACCGAACGCGCCGGACACGGCCATGGACGCGCCGAAATCCTGATTCACTTCACCTCGATGATTTTCCCCAGCGGCTACACCGTAATGCTGCCCGCCTCGGTTGAGAACACTCCCGGCGCCGACGACAAGGGTGTGAAGGATAAGGAAGGCACCATCCAGCAGGACAAGAACACGGGCAAGAAGGTGGAAGAAGCCGCCAAGAACGGCGTCTACGGAACCATGGGCGGCGCCACCGCGGGCGGTCTCGCGACTGGTGGACTCAACGGCGCGCGCGTCGGAGCCGGCATCGGAGCAGCCGCCGGAATCGCCTGGGCCCTGCTCAAGCGCGGTCCCGATGTCAAGCTGGAAGTCGGCACCTCCATCGAAATGGAAATCCAGCGCCCCATCCCCATCGACGCCCACCGAACTCAGTTCGCCCGCGCCGGCTCGTAGTGTGGGACGGACACTCTTGTCCGTCGCCTTTGACGTTGATCTTGATTTCTGATCGTGTACCCTCGGATCCTCTGGTCCGGCGCACTTGCTGTTGACCTTCGGGCCCCACTGGGGCGAAAACAATTTAGCCCACGCACATCCCGTAGAGCATCAACCCAAGTAACATCTCCCGCCCGGATTCCCGCTCCAGCCCGTCCCCACTGCTATACAATCCGCCTTAGGGGGCGTCGTCCCGGCGCTCCAGCACGTGGAGGCTCCCAGTGGAACAGCTCGGTCTCGGTTTCAGCACGATCGTCGGCATCATCATCGTCATCTACCTTCTCAGCTCCATAAAAATCCTGGCCGAATATGAACGCGGCGTCATCTTCCGCCTCGGACGCCTGCTGCCCTCAGCGAAAGGTCCCGGCGTCATCTTCGTCTTCGCCCCGATTGACCGCATCGTCCGCGTCTCGCTCCGGCAAGAGGCTCTCGAGGTTCCGCCGCAGGACATCATCACCCGCGACAACGTCACGCTCAAGGTCAACGCCGTTATTTTCCTTCGCGTGATCGAGCCGCGCAAAGCCGTCGTCGAGGTTTCCAACTACGTCTACCAGACTTCGCAGTTCGCCCAGACCACGTTGCGTTCCGTGCTCGGCGAGCAGGAACTCGACGAACTCCTCGCCCACCGCGACAAGATCAACCTGCGCCTGCAGAGCATTCTCGATACGCACACGTCGCCCTGGGGCGTGAAAGTCACCAACGTCGAAGTGAAGCAGGTCGACATGCCCGAATCCATGTTGCGCGCCATGGCGAAACAGGCCGAGGCGGAACGCGAGAAGCGTTCCAAGATCATTCACGCCGAAGGCGAATACTCCGCCGCGCAGCGCCTGGTCGATGCCGCACATCTGCTCTCCAGCGAGCCGGTCAGCGTGCAGTTGCGCTACCTGCAAACGCTCACCGAAATCGGCGTAGAAAAGAACACGACCGTCGTGTTCCCGGTCCCGGTAGACTTCTTCTCCGGCATCCAAAAATTACTGGCAAACGCAAGCGGGACAGAACCGGCAAAGTCATAAATCGTGTAGCCCCGCACCCTTTGGCCCGGGGCCGCGCGCAAAGCGCGCAAGTAAGCGAGTGCTCAAGAGCGTAACGAACGATGAGTGAATGAAGGGTTTTTGTATCAGGCGCGCCCTGACCCGAGCCGATAACAAGAATTGTTAGGGCACGCCTTGAGCCGTATTAAGAAAGCGTCGTATCGAGCGCGGCCTTACGTGCCGAAGGAAATCTGTATCAAGGCGCGGTCTGACCCGCGCTGAAAGAAAAGGTTCGTATCAGGGCACGGCTTCAGCCGTGCCGACAAGGCGGCAAGCAACAAGCGGCTTTAGCCGCTGCGCAAGACCGGGAGTTCAACATGTCCTCAACGCAAGACACGGAAATCACACTCGGCACCGGCAAGCTGCTGGTCCTCTTCTTCAGCCTCGTCGGCGTCTGCGCGCTCTTCTTCGCTCTCGGCTACTCGCTGGGGCGCAAGTCCGAACCGTCGCTGGCCTCCGTGAATCCAGCCCCGCAGCCTGCTCCGGTCTCGACCAAGGCCGCCGGTTCCACGGCCGCCCCGCCCATGACCTTCTACAAGAACGTTGAGCAGAAGGACGCAAACCCCGAACTGACCCCAGCCACCGAAACTAAAACCGACACGGCAAACGGCACCGCTCCGGCGAATCCCACCACAGCACAGCCCGCAGCCAATAGCGCTCCCGATCCGACCACCGTCCTGCCGTCCCCCGGATACTTCGTTCAGGTCGCCGCCGTCAGCAAGCAGGAAGATGCCGACGCTCTAGTCGACGCCCTAAAGAAAAAACAATACCCGGCCTTCGTGGCCGCCGCGAACGCCACCGACAAGCTCTTCCACGTGCAATGCGGCCCCTACTCCGACATCAAAGAAGCCGAGTCGCTCCGCACCCGCCTGGTAGCCGACGGCTA
>Ga0335076_10008922_pt1 | contig 10110 bp, 9 predicted proteins | sample Lox_Sample_25_FD_206717 | JGI IMG/M metagenome (GOLD analysis project Ga0335076, IMG submission 206717) | Soil microbial communities from Loxahatchee National Wildlife Refuge, Florida, United States - Lox_Sample_2.5 | ecosystem: Environmental > Terrestrial > Soil > Wetlands | place: USA: Florida...
AAGAAGACAATCGCGAGACTTATCTCAGCAACACATTTGCCTTGGAGGTTGTTGCTGGCAAGTATCTTCTCCAGGATAAGGTCAACTATCAGGTCACCGGCGCGAATGTGTGGAAGCACGCGCCTTCGCTTGCAGGCATGACCGGGCAGACTCTGCGACTTTATCTGAGTTCAACGAAGTCCGACCTCGCTTACAAATTGAACGCGCAGAAGGACTCGGGCGATTCGTTTGTTCCCTTGAAGGTAGATATGGCCGATCGTAGCGACGCGAATCGTGAGTCCCCTGGCGGCGGTGTTCTCGACAAGGCTGTGGATACCTGGAACGGAATCGAGTTCGTTACCGATCCACTGCCCAAGCCAACAGAACTGAGCGGCCTGTTCTCAGGGCAGCTCGACTTAGTCATCACCAAGAAGGATTTCGATTTCGAAATTCAGCTCTACGAACTCACTGCGCAAGGAGACTACGTTCAACTGGCTCCTTATTGGGCCCGCTCCAGCTACGTGGCAGATCGCAGTCGTCGGCACTTGCTGACTCCGGGCAAGCGCGAGCGCATGGAGTTCCAGAGCGTGCGCTTGATGAGCCGCCAGCTCCAGCAAGGTAGCCGCGTAGTCGCGGTCTTTGCAGCGATCAAAGAACCGGGTCGACAGATCAACTACGGCACGGGGAAGGATGTCAGCGACGAGACCATACAAGATGCTGGCGTGCCGCTAGAGATCAAGTTGTATGCCGACAGCTACCTCGACCTTCCGGTCGGGCGTTGAGCTGAACCGACGACCTTAACCGCAATTCAGAGACGTATTTCAAAATCCTGGGGTCGGTATTTTGGAGGAAACGGAACCGGATCACGAATAGACTCGTTCCAGTTTCGGTATCCCTGAAAAAATCCGACAAGCAGAGATGTGACGATGAGTTCTGCGGATTGACGACGCCAGTCAGAAACGTCCCCCGCTATCAAGCGAGCGCTTCCGATCATCAGGCCGAATGAAATACCGTATCCACACACACCAAAAACGAGGATGTACTTTAGCTTTCCCAGCCGCTTCAGGCGTTCTCGCCGTTCACTCTGAAACTGACGGGACCACAATCTTATCCCGAAACAACTGAATGCGAACGAGAGGATCGCTATCCAAGCAAAACCGACGATTACACCAACGAGGATGGAAGCAGCTAAGCGCACCTCGCGTATTTTACCGCGGAGGAATGCGCGCGCGAACCCATTTAGTAAACATCCACGCACATGGAAATGAATCGCAAGCGGCCTGTTAACTAAGGGGTTTCGCTGTGATCGGCAACACACCGCATCGCACTGCCGCATTTCTTGTGCATTTTTCTATTGACATCCACAGGCACGATGCCGCAGATTGAGGCCTGCAACTCAGGAATGCTCCCCCAAGTGGTTCCTGCCGTTTGCGTTAGGCTGTAAGGAGTAGCCCGCTCTGGCACTCCCACAACCCGATGGCTACGACTCTTGCCCCGGTAGATTCTAGGGAAGTCGTCCGTTGCGATCATTGCCTGCTGGTTCAGTTCCGTACATCCAATAACAATTGCCGACGCTGCCACGCGTCCCTGGACGAGGAACCCGAGCCGGAACCGATCGCTGTCGCGCCGCCGCTGATGATGCCCATTCCGGGCACTGGCCGCGGCCATTTGAACCTGGCCACATCGATCCGGTCGCTGCGCTTGCGCAATGGCTTGAGCCAGCGGCAACTGGCCGGACGCATGGCGGTTCCCCGCACCTACGTTTCTAAAATTGAGAATGAGAAGGCCACGCCTACGCTGTCATCCCTGGAACGGCTAGCGCGCGCACTGGAGGTTACTGTGCCCGAACTGCTAAGCGGAGGAGAACGAAGCCGCCAGGAAGAAATCAACGAATTGATGAAGGATCAATTCATCGCCGAACTCCTGCCGTTCGTTTCGCAACTGAACGGGATGCAGATGTCGAGCATCCTGACCCAGGTGCGGGATCTGACGATACGGCCGCGGAGAAGCGCGTAGGAGCGAAGTTTCAAGGTTTCAGAGTTTCAAGGTTTCAAGGTGTTTTGCCGATGGAGTTTAGTGCGATAGAAGTCCTTCACCCAAAAAGCGGGTTCAGGATTTCGGCAGCAGGCTCCCGCTGCGCTCACGCCTGCTAAGCGCCTCAAGTTTTATCCGGGCAACCAGCCAACACTAAGCCGGGACCTTTCGGGGTTCCGGCTTTTTTCTGGGCGTGACTTTTGAGGAGCGGGTAGGGATGCTTGGAGTGCGTTCGCGTCCCCTTCGCGGACGTGAACTCCGCTCAGCATGACAGTGCTGTCGGTTGAGCGATCGAGACTGCCCTCTGGATGGCTGGGCCACCGGATGCTGAATCCTGTGCAGATCGGCTGACATCTATCTGGCATGGATATGGAAGCTGGAAGTTTCTTTGTGAGTGGAAGTGCTCCGCTTAGGCAGTTTGATCGCGGCGGAGACACGGATCGGGAACGTATCGCGGGTGACGACTCTTCCCTGCTGGACGCTTATTCGACTGCGGTGACTGGCGCCGTGGAACGGACGAGCCCGTCCGTGGTGCACATTGAGGTGCACCAGCGCGCTGGGAAGACGCGGTCGGGCGAGCCACGAGAGCGGCAGGGTGGTGGATCGGGATTCGTATTTACGCCTGACGGGCTGATCCTGACGAACAGCCACGTCGTGCACGATGCGGCGCGGATTGCGGTGACGTTGACCGACGGACGGCGCATGCCGGCGTCGGTGATTGGGGACGATCCGGCGAGTGACCTGGCGGTAATTCGGCTAGACGTTCCGCGGTTCGATGAGCCCGGTTTGGTTGCGGCTGCGCTGGGCGACTCGCAGAAGCTACGCGTGGGACAGATTGTGATTGCGATTGGTGCTCCGTATGGATTTCAGTCGACGGTGACGGCAGGAGTAGTGAGCGCTCTGGGGAGATCTTTGCGGTCGTATTCGGGGCGGTTGATTGACGATGTCATTCAGACGGATGCGTCGTTGAATCCGGGGAATTCGGGCGGGCCGCTGGTGGATTCTGCCGGGCGTGTGGTAGGCGTGAATACGGCGACGATTCTTCCGGCGCAGGGAATCTGCTTCGCGATCGGGATCAATACGGCAAAGTTTGTGGCGTCGCGGTTGCTGCGGGATGGGAAGATCCGGCGCAGCTTCATCGGCGTGTCGGCGCAGACGGTTCCTCTGCATCGGCGGGTTGTGCGGTTCTACGATCTGTCGAAGGAAATGGGCGCGATGGTGCTGTCGGTGGAGGAGAATAGTCCAGCGAAACGGGCAGGCCTGCGCGAAGGCGACGTTATTGTCGCGCTCGAGGGGCAGCCTGTCGCTGGAGTGGACGACTTGCTCCGCATGCTGACTGACCTGCGGGTGGGAGTAAGTTGTGCGTTGACCGTGGTGCGGTATACGGAGAAGCTGGAATTGAAGATTGTGCCGGAGGAAGCGCGCTAGGAAAGGTCGCGCCCCAGCAACGCAGTCAGTAGAATGGGCACGGCAATCGCCGTGCCCTATAATTTGGCCCACGAACACCCCTCACGCTGCTTCGAGTTGGTAGTTCTTCTTGTGGTAAGCAATGTCTTTTTTCAATTCGGCCAAGATCGCCGTGGCGTCCTCGTTCGAGATGCCGATATTCTTCGGTTGCCCTAAACCATTGAGAATCTCGTCCAATTCGGGAGTCTTACCCTCCCCGTAGAGCGCGTGCTGCTTATAGCCGCTGTTATCAGACTTCCGCGACTTCTTCCAAAAGGCCGCCATTACCTCTTCGCCTTCACCGTTTCGAATGCTGTCGAACAGCGTCTCAAAAGGCATTCCATGCACTAAAAACTCATGCAGGAGAGTGGCCGCGGTTTTTCTCTTGTCGTACTTGTTGGGGAAGAATTCCCCTTCTGTAATGCGTAGCGTCCGCGGCGTAGACGTGGTGACGTTTGTGAAATCAAACGTGTCTATGTCGACGTCGTTCGTGCCACCCTTCAGCACGTACATCTGAGTCAAGCCTTCCGTTCCGTCGCCCAGCGCGGAACTGGTACGGAACGTAATGTTCTCCTTGCCGCTCGGCGAGCATAGTCGTGAATAAAAACTGTTTGCGGTCTTGCTGGCGGTCAGAACCTTGCGAAACAAGTCGAGTCCGCCCTGATACACGGTGTGATTGGCAAACATACCTTCGATCTTTTCCATGGCTCCTCCTTTATAGAGCTGCTAGAAGTGGGAGGCCGCGAACTTTAGCGCGAATCAGGGCCGCGCGAACAGAAACCGTTCTTTTGTTTGGAATTCGTAACGCCCATGTCCCGATTCGGGAATTTCGAATTTCCACCGTCTTTAGGCTTCAAGGACAACAGGCTCCCGGCAGCGTGAACGGTGCGGCGCTTACTGCTGCAGGTTCGGCCTTGCTTCTGTGCGGATTCGCTGCCGTCACTGCGCCCGCATCGCTTGCGATGATAACCGCATATCGGGAGTCCACTTTGTACAACACAGCACCTGCGGGACTTCATCGCAGGGAAGCCGACGTTTACCGGCATGTTTCGGAAGAACCGAAGTAGCTCAGCGGCAAAACCGTTGCAGGTCCGGGGTAGGGGGCGCAGGAATATCGTCGAATTCGCCTCGCCACCCCGTACAGCCGTGGGAGACAACACTTCGCGCAACCCGGCCTTCCAGCTCTCGCGCCTTCGTCTTTGCCTGCTCGACTTGCGAACTCGATAATTCAGCTTCCAGCGCCTGCAGTTCTTGCTGGTCAAGCCTGAATCCACCGTCGCCACTGACCAGCATCCAAACGTAAGCCTCGAACTTGTCCATGGACACACCGTGACCGTCGCGCAGAAGCTCTGATAAATGAAACTGCGCCTGCGGCAGTCCCTGCTCGGAAGCCTTGCGGAACTGTTCTGCCGCCAGAGCGTAATTCGAGCGCTCCAGGGCAACTTTCCCAAGTAAGTATTCAGCGAAGGGATTATCGTGGGCGCTCGCTTGCTCGAACCAGCTGGCCGCCTGGTTCAAATCGCGAGAAGGCACTTCTCCCGAATAGATCGCGCGACCAGCCATCCACTGCGCCAGCGGATCCCCTTGGCCCGCTGCTTTCTTGTACCAATCCAGAGCTTGTGCAGGATCCGCAGTCATGCTGAGTCCAGTTTCGTAAAGGTATCCCAGAACGACCTGCGCCGGAGCGTAGCCAAGATCCGCGGACCGATGCAGGTAATCGATGGCGTTCGCGGCGCTCCGCGTGGCGCTGCTGCCTTCTAACGCATTCATTCCTCGATTGAACAGATCAGGCGCATTCGCGGAGGGCGCCGACGTTTGGGCGTTTAAGAACGTGCAGACAAGCAGGATACCTGCGAAGAACTGGACAATCGCGCGCATCGATTCACTCCTGCACGAAATCATTTCCTCTAGCGTCCTTTCCGTCAATAACGCGTCGGAAGCTGACCAAACGTAATGTCCCCAGCCTCGCGCAATCCGGGACCCAGCCGCGTCATTGCGAACCCCTTCCCCCCTGTGTTAGCCTCATATCGGGATGTCCACTTTGCACGACAAAGTACCTGCGGGCCTCGATCGGAAGGAAGCCGACGTTTACCGGCATCTGGACCCGGAGCGGCTGCCGAAGCACATCGCCATCATCATGGATGGAAACGGCCGGTGGGCCAAGCGGCGGCACATGCCGCGTGTGGCCGGGCACCGTGCTGGAGTAGAGGCCGTCCGTTCGACGGTCGAAACTGCCGCACGAATTCATATCCAGGCGCTGACACTGTACGCCTTTTCTGAAGAAAACTGGAAGAAGCGGCCGAAGACTGAGGTCGGCTTCCTGATGCGACTGCTGAGCCGCTACTTGAAAGGCGAAGTCCCCACGCTGAACAAAAACAATATCCGGCTGGAATATATTGGGCGGCAGTACGAACTCCCCGAAGACGTACAGGAGCGAATGGCGTGGGCGCGCGAAAGCACTGCAAGGAATACCGGCATGGTGCTGACGCTGGCCTTGAACTACAGCGCTCGCAGCGAAATTGTAGATGCGTTTCGCTCGATCGTGAATGCGGCGTCACAGAATGGCGGATTCGATCATCTGCGAATTGACGAAGACACGGTCAGCCGGCATCTGTACACGCGGCATCTTCCTGACCCGGATCTGGTGGTGCGGACTTCGGGAGAAATGCGGCTGAGCAACTTCCTGCTATGGCAGTTGGCGTATGCCGAGATCTATGTGACGCCAACGCTTTGGCCCGACTTCCGCGGCACGCATTTGCTGGAAGGCATTGCGGAGTATCAGAAGCGGGAGCGGCGGTATGGCGGGCTGAACCACGCCGATGCGCATCCGGCGCTGGCCATCGAATTCAAACCTTAGGACGCTTTCTCCGATAAAGACGAGCGATAGCATTCCTTGTGGACGGCGCGGCCGCGCTCGTCCGTTACACACTCTTCCAGTTTGCAGGGCTGGCCACAAATGGCGCAGGCGGGGTCGTGATGACTCTGTTGCTTTTCTTCCGGCGAACTTTCTTCAGGGGCCATGGCGCCTTGGCTCCTCTCTGTCTTGGCTTGGAGCGCACTATAGCTGAAAGAGTTCCTCCAGGCAAGAATTGTCGCTTACCCTACAGAGCGGGAGACCTACGATATTGAAACCGCCTGCAGTGCACGAAATCCCACGCCCCGCCCGTGAAAGCGCAGGGCTTCGGGGGACGCCGCCTTGGTGGTCGACCGCGGCAGCTAGTCTTTCACGACGCGGTCCGTGATCTCAAGGCCCTTGTCGATGATGGCGAACGCCTCGCGCAACTGTTGCTCGTCAATGCAGAGCGGAGGATTCGTGTAGAACGAGTTCCAGCGGACGATGGTGTAGAGTCCCTGTTCGCGGAAGAACTTGCCGAGGGCGGCCATTTCTTCGGACGTGCCGTTGAAGGGGGCCATGGGCTGCTTGGTCTTGCGGCTGCGAACCAGTTCGAAAATCCCGAATAGGCCGATGGAGCGGACTTCGCCGACCGACGGATGCTTGGCCTGCATTTCTTTGTGGAGGTCCTTCATGATCGCGCCCATCTTGCGGGTGTTTTCGATGAGGTGATCCTCTTCGTAGACGCGGATCGTGGCGAGGGCGGCGGCGCATCCCATGGGATGCGAGTTGTAGGTGAGGCCTCCGTAGAAGACTTTGTCCTGGAAGTGCTGTGCGATGTGATGGCGCATCCCCACTGCGCCGAGCGGCAGGTAGCTGGACGTCAGGCCCTTCGCCATGCAGATGAGATCGGGAACGACCTTCCAGTGGTCGATGGCGAACCATTCTCCGGTGCGGCCGAATCCGGCCATGACTTCGTCGGCGATCATGAGGATGCCGTATTTGTCGCAGAGCTTGCGGACTCCCTGCATGTAGCCGTCGGGCGGAATGAGAATGCCGTTGGTGCCGACCACGGTTTCCAGAATGAAAGCGGCAATGGTGTGCGGGCCTTCGAGCTGCATGGTCTCTTCGATCATGGCCAAGGAGGTCTCGGCGGATTCCCATCCGCGCTCGATGCCGTGGTAAGGATCGAGAACACGCACGACGCCGGGGATGCCGGGTTCGGCGGCCCAGCGGCGCGGGTCGCCGGTAAGACTGATTGCGCCTGCCGTTGCACCGTGATAGGAGCGATAGCGCGCCATGATCTTGTGGCGTCCGGTGAAGAAGCGGGCAAGCTTGATGGCGTTCTCGTTGGCTTCGGCGCCGCCATTGGTGAAGAAGAAGGTATCAATGTCGCCCGGGCAGATTTCGGCGAGCTTGGCGCCGAGGCGCGCGCGGGGCTCCGTGGCCATAAACGGATTGGCATAGGCGAGCGTCTGGGCTTGCTCATGGATGGCATTGATGACGCGCTCGTCGCCGTGTCCGATGTTGACCGACATTAATTGGCTATTGAAGTCGATGAAGCGCTTGCCCTCGGGCGTCCAAAAATAGATGCCCTTGGCCTTGGCGACAGGGATGGGGTCAACCTTGGATTGGGCGGACCACTCGAAGAGTGTGTGCTTCTTGGTGAGATCGACGATTTCCTGGCCCGACATGGTGGGAGTAGCGAGAGTAGTAGTCATGAGATCCTCTGTTTACTAATCGCGAGCGTCGTAGATCATTGAGTCATTGAGCGATTTAGTGATTGAGCCATTGAAAAGCTAAGAGGCTTGGTTTTCAATCGCCCGATGACCCAAGCGCCCGATCACACAATTCTTTAGAACTTCCGGCTGTGCTCTTTGGCCCAGCGTTCGACGACGACTTTTTTGTCGGTGTAAAACTCGATGGCGTCGCGTCCCTGGCCGTGCAGGTCGCCGAAGAAGCTGTTCTTCCATCCGCTGAAGGGGAAGTAAGCCATGGGCGCGGCGACTCCGATGTTGATGCCGATATTTCCGGCAGGCGCTTCGTAGCGGAAGCGGCGTGCGGCCGATCCGCTCGAAGTGAAGAGGGATGCCTGATTGCCGTAGGCGCTGCGTTCGAGGAACGCGAGAGCCTGATCCATGTCGTCGGCGTGCACCAGGCTGAGCACGGGGCCGAAGATTTCGGTATCGGTGATCTCGCTGGTCGCGGGAACATCATCGAGAATCGTTGGTTTCACGAAGTTGCCTGACTCATGCTTTGCAATCCTGGCGTTGCGTCCGTCGAGCAGGATCTTCGCGCCTTGCTTTTCGCCTACAGCGATGAGGGACTCCACGCGTTCTTTACTCTGCGGCGTAATCACGGGGCCCATCTGAACGCCATCTTCGAGACCATTGCCGACTTTCAGCTTCGAGGCGGCGTCGGCGATGGAATCGCGGAATGTCTTCTGCGCTTCGCCGATGGTAACGGCAACTGAAACAGCGAGGCACCTCTGACCAGCGCATCCGAAGGCGCTATCGCTGATGATCTGCGTGGCCATGGGCATATCGGCGTCGGGCAGAACGATGACGTGATTCTTGGCACCGCCCTGGCACTGGCAGCGCTTGCCCTGCTCGGCGGCGCGAGAGTAGATGTAGCGCGCGACTGGAGTGGAACCGACAAAGCTGATGGCGCGGACTTTGGGGTGGTCGATGAGCGCGTCAACTGCGGCCTTCCCGCCGTTCACAAGATTGACGACACCCTTCGGCAGGCCGGTCTTCTCGAGCAGTTCGTAGATGTAGCGCATGGTGAGCGGCACGCGCTCACTCGGTTTCAGAATGAATGTATTCCCAGTCGCGATGGCGTAGGGCAGATACCAGAAGGCGATCATCCCGGGGAAATTGAAGGGAACGATGGCGGCCACCACGCCGAGCGGCTGACGGATCATCATCTCGTCGATGCCGCGGGCCACATCTTCGAGATTGTAGCCCTGCATCATCATGGGAATGCCGCAGGCGACTTCGACGTTTTCGATGGCGCGGCGCATTTCGGCTTTGGCCTCGGTGAAGGTCTTACCGTTTTCCAGGGTGATGATGCGGGCAATGTCATCGATGTGATCTTCGAGCAGCATCTTCAGCTTGAAGAGCGGCTGGATGCGGTCCTCCGGTGGGGTCCGGCGCCATTCGGGGAAGGCAGCAGCAGCGGCTTCGACGGCTGCGTTAACGGCCGCGGCATCAGCGAGGGGAACGCTGGCTATTGTTTCGCCCGTGGCCGGGTTCACGACGTCGCGCCATTCGCTGGCGTGGGAACCAGTCCATTGGCCGTTAATGAAGTGGGTCAGTTTGTTGGCGGGAGGTGCTGCCACGGTCATGATGATGATACCTTTCGCTATCGCGAAGAGTCTGCTGCTAGGGAGTTATGGGCATCGAGTGCGCATTGAGAATTCCCTGCTGGTGCCAAGGTAAATGATACCGCTTATAGGGATCCTTCGACTGAGGTCGGCCTTCGCTTGGGCAAAGGCCAATCCTCGTTCAGGCTGACAAAAACTTACACCAACTGCGCGACAGCGCCTTTCTGGTTGCAGACAGAGGCGATGGCGGATTCGAGAACGTCCATCGCTTCGTCCATTTGTTCGTTTGTGATCACCAGCGGCACCAGCACGCGGATTACGTTCGAATACGTACCAGCCGTAATGGTGATGAGTCCGTGCTCGTAGCAATGCTGGCTGATCTTCTTGGTTTCGTCGGTGGCAGGCGCTTTGGTCTCGGGAGACTGCACGAGTTCGATCGCCTGCATGCCGCCCAAACCGCGGACATCGCCAATAATCGGCCAGCGGCGCTGCA
>Ga0335076_10008925_pt1 | contig 10107 bp, 6 predicted proteins | sample Lox_Sample_25_FD_206717 | JGI IMG/M metagenome (GOLD analysis project Ga0335076, IMG submission 206717) | Soil microbial communities from Loxahatchee National Wildlife Refuge, Florida, United States - Lox_Sample_2.5 | ecosystem: Environmental > Terrestrial > Soil > Wetlands | place: USA: Florida...
TAGTTCGGGTTCGTTTGGACGCTAAATGTTCAGCCCCGCTCCCAGCGGCGGCGTCCACGCAGACGAAGCCCGGCGTGGTCGAAGTTGCGCTGGGCGCAGACCAGGACGAGCGACGCCGACGCCGACACCGACGCCTACGCCGACGCCGACGCCGACGCCGACGCCGTAAAACGCCCCACCAGTCACATGCGCACCCTGGCGCGCATAGGTTTTAGAAGATCGGGGAGGATTGGGGCTCCGGGGAGACTTTGGTGCATCATAGACCCCCAAATCCTCCCGTAAGCCCGAATCCTCCCCGGAAAAGTTCCGATAGTCGTACTGATGAGCGAATAACGATGCTCCGGGGTATCCATTTAACCGGAGTAGCCTGAGCCGGTGGAGCAGCTTCGAGCCGGTGTGCATTATCCGAGGTCAACAGGGGAGTTCCAGGCCTGGTTCCGCACAGATGAGGACTGCCTGGACTACCTGGAGTGGCTGCGCTGGCCGGGCGGTTTCACCTGCCCGCGCTGCGGAGACGGCACGGGCTGGCGGCTTGGCGATGGCCGCTTGGAATGCGCCGGGTGCAGTTCGCGGACCTCGGTGACGGCGGGCACGATCTTCGACCGGACGCGGACGCCGCTGACGGTATGGTTCACAGCGTGCTGGCTATTCGCCACGCAGAAGGACGGTATCTCGGCGCTGAGCCTGCAGCGGTCCCTGGAGATCGGCTCGTACCAGACCGCGTGGGCGATGCTGGGCCGGCTGCGGTCGGTGCTGGTGCGCCCGGGCCGGGACCGGCTGGCCGGGACGGTGGAGGTGGACGAGACCTATATCGGCGGCGACGAGCCGGGGCTGCGCGGCGGCCGGGCCCCGGGCAAGAAGGTGCTCACCGGCATCGCAGTGGAGGTCAGGGAGCCGAAGGGGATCGGCCGGTGCCGCATGGCGGTGCTGGCCGACGGGTCCTCCGCCTCGCTGCATCCCTTCGTCACCGGCCACGTCCGGCCGGGCGCGACGGTCATCACCGACGCCTGGATGGGCTACCACGGGCTGGCCGGGCTCGGCTATGTCCACCAGCGGCGGAGCCAGCGGGCTGCCCGCGCCCGCGGCGAGGACCCGGGCGAGCTGCTGCCCGCGGTGCACCGGGTCGCCTCGCTGGCCAAGCGGTGGCTGCTGGGCACCCACCAGGGCTCGGTCGACGAGGCGCACCTGCCTGGTTACCTCAACGAGTTCGCGTTCCGCTTCAACCGCCGCCGATCGGCCAGCCGCGGCCTGGTGTTCTACCGGCTGCTGGAGCTCGCCGCCGGCCACGACCCGGTCCGCTACCGCGACCTGATCGTCCGCCAGCGATCCAAGGCACCGCCCGCGCCGCCAGGCACCCGGGGTCATCCGCCCAGCCTGGAGCGGCCGGGCGCGAACCGCCCGTGGCGGGCAGCAGAGATGCAGCTACGGCTGCCCTACTCCGGTTAAATGGATACCCCGGACGATGCTTATGTGACCAGCGGGATGTCATGGTTCACGCCATCCCCGGCAGGGAGCCGGTCCGGACCGCGCCAGCTGCGCGGGGTAGCCGGGCCAGTAGCAATACCTTGTTAACGGCTTTGCCGCCTACGCCGCCGTGGCGTGGCCCGGCTACAGCCAAACCAGCCAGCGTGACGTGCGCTCATCCCGCCGGTTACCCTCTCAGGGTGATCTCCGCCCAGGCCGTCTCCGCCTCCCGCGCGCGGACCGGCCGCGCCGGGGACTTCGCGGGTTTCCGCCTGCGCTGGGCCTTGCTCATGTCGGTCGCGGGCGGCCTGGCCGTCTACGCTGCCTTTCCCCCAGTCGGCGCCTGGCCGCTGGCGGCGCTCGGCCCGGCCCTGCTGGTGGTCGCGCTGGCCGGGCGGAGCCTGCGGGGCTCGTTCTGCTGCGGCCTGGTATTCGGCCTGGCGCTGTTCGTGCCGCTGCTGTCCTGGCTGATCAACGTGGCCTGGTACGGGTGGTTCGCGCTGGCCGGGGCGGAGTCGGTCATCTTCGCGGCGCTGGCCGTCGGCCAGCGGCTGCTGCTGGGGCTGCCCGGCTGGCCGGCCGCGGTGGCGAGCTGGTGGGTGCTGGTCGAGGCGGTACGGGACCGGTGGCCCTTCGCCTTCCCCTGGGGCCGGCTGGCCATGAGCCAGTCGGTCGCGCCGGACGTCCGCTGGGTCGCGATCGGCGGCGCGCCGCTGCTGACCTTCCTGGTCGCGCTGACCGGCGCCATGCTCGCCCGAGCGATATTGACGACGGCGAGCGCGGGCGGCTGGCGATCCCGGAGCTCAGCTGGTGCAGCGCTGGCCGTGGTGGTGACGGCCGGCCTGGTGCTCGCGGGAGGGCTGCTGCCGGTGGACCCGGTCGGAGGCGCGCCGACGGTCCCGGTGGCCGCGATCCAGGGTGACGTGCCGCACGCCAGGAACCTGCCGCAGCAGCTGAACGACACCGAGGTCACCCAGCACCAGGCCGCGGCCACGCTCAAGCTGGCCGGGGAGGTTAAAGCGGGTCGCCTGCCCGCACCGGACCTGGTGGTCTGGCCGGAGGACTCCACCAGCATCGACCCGCGCGCGGACCCCGCCATCTACGCCAGTGTCGCCTCGGCGATGGAGGCGATCGGCCGGCCGATGCTGGTCGGCGAGGTCCTGCAGGACCCGCAACGCAACGTCGGCCAGCTGTGGGTGCCTGGCGTCGGCCCGACGGCGATCTACGTTAAGCGCCAGCTCGTGCCGTTTGGCGAGTACATCCCGTTCCGCGGCCTCATCTCCAGCTTCAGTTCCCTCCCGTCACTGCAGCCGGTGGACTTCACCGCCGGCCACCGGGCCGTCGTCTTCGCGGTCGGGAAGATCCGGCTCGGCGACGTGATCTGCTACGAGGTCGGCTTCGACAACCTGGTCAGGTCCGAGGTCAACGCCGGGGCGAACCTGCTCGCGGTGCAGTCCAACGACGCGGACTTCGAGATCGACGGGCAGCTGGGCGAGACCGGGCAGCAGACGGCGATGGCCAGGATCCGCGCCGTCGAGAGCGACCGCGCCGTGGTCTACTCCTCGACCACCGGCGAGAGCTCGATCATCGCGCCGGACGGCCGGCTGATCGCGCGCAGCGGCATCTGGCAGCAAGCGATCCTGGACGCGCGGGTCCCGCTGGTGAGCTACCGCACGCTGGCCGACCGGGTCGGGGCGTGGCCGGAGTACCTGATCGTCATGCTCACCCTGCTCGCCCTGGCCTGGGCGGCGCTCCAATCACGGCGCCGGCGCAAACGGGCACCGGTACCCTGAACCCGGTAACCGGCGTGGCTTTCCTGGCGTCTGAACCCTGACGGGCGCATCACGCCGGCGCCCTCTCGCTCGGGTCAGCACCACGTAATATGCGTCCGGACACGCAAGACGGGGCATCGCGGCCTGAGCCCTGATTCCGGTGCAGAAGGAGGGTCACCGTGCGCGGCACAGACCGCAGGTCGGCCAGGAAATGCGCCATCGTCGCGGCAGCGGCAGCCGTCGGCCTGCTGGCCACCGCGTGCAGCAGCGGCGGCGGGGCCGCCCCCTCCCCGGCACAATCGCGGGCGCAGGCCGCCGCGTCGGCCAAGGCCCGGGCCGCGGCGCTGGCGGCCGAGCTGAAGATCACCCCGTCGAACGGCAGCCATGGCGTCGATCCCGCGGCCGGCATCACCGTCACCGCCCTCAAGGGCAAGGTGACGAACGTCACGGTGCGCACGTCGGGTGACGCGGTGTCCGGCCGCCTGAGCGACGTCGGCACGACCTGGCACAGCACGCGGCAGCTCGACGTGTCGCAGAGTTACACGGTGACCGCCACCGGCACCGTCGGCGGCGACCACGTCACCACGACGAGCACCTTCCGGACCCTTACGCCCTCGCAGACCTTCTCCACCCAGATCTTCGAGGGGTACGACCAGACCTACGGCGTGGCCATGCCGATCATGCTGACGTTCAGCCAGCCGATCACCGACAAGGCCGCCGTCGAGCGGTCGCTGGAGCTGACCACGTCCAACCCGGTGATCGGCGCCTGGTACTGGGATGGCGACGAGCACCTGAACTTCCGGCCCCGGGCCTACTGGCCGGCCAATACCACGGTCAGCTTTACCGGCCACCTGAACGGGGTGGAGGGCGCCAAGGGCGTCTACGGGGCCGCCAACCTGACGCAGACGTTCACCATCGGCCGGTCGCTGGTCGCCGTGGCCAGCGCGACCACGCACCGCACGCAGATCTACCTCAACGGCAAGCTCGCCTACCAGTGGCCGATCAGCACCGGCCGGCCCAGCCTGCCGACCCCGGACGGCACCTACATCAGCGTGGAGAAGGCCAACCCGGTCCGCATGGTCGGCGGCGGGGCGCCCGGCAGCGCCGGCTACTACAACGAGCTGGTCAACTACGCGGTCCGGTTCACCTTCAGCGGCGACTACTACCACTCCGCCCCGTGGTCGGTCATCGACCAGGGCAGCACGAACGTCAGCCACGGGTGCGTGAACCTGCCGCCCGCCGCCGCGCAGACCTACTACAACCTCTCCATCCCCGGGGACCCGATCACCGTCACCGACAGCACGGCGGCGGGCAAGTGGGATGACGGCTGGACCGAATGGTTCCTGACCTGGTCCCAGTACCTGAAGGGCAGCGCGCTCGGCCTGGCCGTGCAGGCGGGCCCGCAGGGCAGCACGTTCGTCTCGCCGTCGTCGCTGCCCGCCGACACCGCCACCGTCCCGCTCGGCACCTCCGCCCCGGGCAACTACTACGCCGGCTCGGCGAACCTCGGGGTCATCGGCTGACCGTCCGGACGGCACTAGGAGGCATCCCGCGCCCTGGCGTCTAGCTGCCTGGCGACCGCGAGAGCCTGGTTGATCGGCATCGCGTAGCCGTTGATCTTCAGGCCGGTCCCGTCGCCGGCCACGGTGATGCCGATGACCTGGCCGTTGAGGTTCACCAGCGGGCCGCCGATCTCGCTGTCCGAGGAGGACTGCAGGCGCGACTGCATGAGCCCGGTCAGGGTCCTCCCGTCCGCGGTGAAGGTCTGGTTCAGGGCGATCAGCAGGCCGGTGTTGATGACCACCCCGTCCTGGGTGCCGGAGGTGCCGATGGCGGTGTCCATGACCTCGCCGCGGATGTGGTACGAGAGCTGCTTGGCCGCGTACGAGTTGTCGGCCAGGGTGTCGGAGTTCCCGACCTGCAGCGTCGAGAACGCCCGGCCGTCGCCGCCCTGCATCTGGAGCAGCGACAGGCCCGCGGTGGCGTCCGTGCCCAGCACCGTGGCCTGGAACGTCGCGCCGGAGGCCACGTACCTGGCGCTGAGCTTCCCGGCTCCGCCGGACGGCTGGTAGGTGGTCAGCACCTTGCCCGACGGCGTGAGGACCAGGCCGATGCCGACCGACTGCCCGCCGGACATGATATGCACCAGGCCGGGCACGGTGGCCTGGAGGATGTTGCTCTCGCTGTCCTGGCCCGTCTCGTCGTCGTCTTCCACGAACACGCCGCCCGACTTGGCCGGCGCGGGAATGACCGACGACGGGGGCACGACCCGGGGCGGATGGACGAGTTTGGTGAGGCCGAAGCCGACCCCCAGGGTCAGCAGGCCCGCGGCGGCATACGCCAGGAGCCTGACGCCGCGGCCCGCTCCGGTCCGGCTGGCGGCCGCGGCCGCTGGCGGGGTGTCCGGCTCGGCCGGGCGGTCCTGCTCGGCCGGACCCTCGTGGTTACCGGTGTTCCCGTTCTCCTGCATCGCGCGATGCTCCTTGGCGAGAAGTCCCCGCTATCCGGATGGTCTGGTCAGCAGGCCCCTGACCGTAATCGATCGAACTATGGTGCCGCCGAGCCCGGTGGCCAGGGGCCACCGGGCTCGGATCACTTCGGGCCTTACATGCCGGACGGGTCCATCAGCCGGTGATGCGCCCGGCCCTTGCGCCAGGTCTGCCCCGGCAGCGGCTGCACCGGCAGCGGGTTGCCTGCCTGCGTTCCGTTGCCGCCCGTGCCTCCGCCCGCCCCGGCGGTGTTGCTCACCTGCTGCGGGGTGGTGTTGAAGGTGGCCGACATGGCCGCCCCGGCCCCGTCGAGGACCACGGTGACGGGGTTGGTGAGGCCGAAGTTCTGGCAGCCCAGGTTGGTGAAGGACATGTTGAGCCGGTTGGCCAGGAAGGTGAGCAGGTTCTCGCCCACCGTCGGCACCGGTGTCGGACCGGTGGCGAGCAGCGCCTGGTTGGCCGCCAGGAACGGGGTCTGGATGTTGACCATGTTCTGGCAGAAGTTGGCCGGGCTGCTGGTCGCCTCGGTGAACCGGCTGATCAGCGGCTGGCCGAGTTCGGCCCGGTAGAGGTTGGTCTTGGCCGGGTCGAGCTGGCCGTTGGCGTCCAGCACCATCTCGTCGTTCTCCGGCACGAAGGCGGCTACCCGCGGCTGGCTCCTGGTGGCCAGGAGCTCGTCGAGCGCCTGTGAGGTGGCCGGCGCACCGTTGTTCGCCAGGTCGGGCGCGGTGAACGGGGCGCACCCGAACGCCGGGTCGAGGAACCTGTCGATCAGGGCGTTGTCGCTGCCGTTGGACAGCGCCTGGTTGCCCGTCATGTTGGCCTCGTTGGCCGCGGTGTCCTGCGCGGTCTGGCCGGTGGCCGGGTTGAGCAGGTACACGGTGGTCACGTTGTCGCTGGGGTCCTGGTCGACCATGTCGAAGTTGCGCACCACCGGGCAGCCATTGCCGGTGCCGATGGCGCCCGCCGTGGGCACGATCTTCGCCGAGCGCCCGGCCGCGGGCACGTGCACCAGCCCGGCGCGCATGAGCCGGAGGGCCGCGTTGAAGAAGTTGATGCCGTTGCAGAAGGAGACCTGGCCGAAGATCGATCCCAGGCCGTTGACGCAGTTGCCCTGCTGCAGCGCGTTCGGTGTCGCGCCGACCTGGGTCAGGTTGGTGCCGTTGAACCCGAAGTCGATGGTGACGATCGCGTGACGCGGCAGCCTGGGCACCACCGGCGCGGCGGCCGGGGTGGTCCCCTGGGTAATGACCAGGGGGTTGTACACGAACAGCCGACCGGTCCGTGGGTCGAGGATGGTCGCCTGGACGAACGCTCCGAGGTTGACCGAGTTGGTCATGGTGCAGCCGGACGCCGCAGGGCTCGTCCCGGCCGGGCCGGTGAGCTGGTACGGCGTCGCCAGGCCCTGCGCGCTGAGCGGGTTGGCCGGGACGATGATGTCGCAGTTCACGTTGGCCGCCGTCGCGGCGGCGGCGGCCGGCGCGGCGGCACTGGCCGAGCCGGAAGCGCTCGGGCAGGGTGCGGCCGGAGTCGACGCAGGCGCGGCCGGAGTCGAGACAGGCGCGGCCGGAGTCGAGACAGGCGCGGCCGGGGTCGTGGCAGGCGCGGCCGGTGTCGAGGCATCCGCGGCCGGGGTCGAGGCAGGCGCGGCCGGTGCCACGGACGAGGCATCCGCGGCCGGGCTGGCGGACGCCCCCACGCAGTTGCCCAGCGCCGACTGGTCTATGTGCGTGGTGTTGTTGCCCGAGACCGCGAGAACGATCCCGAGCGTGAGGCCCAGCGCCATCGGTATGGCGAGGGGGGCCGCAAGGCGCGCCGCGCGGCGGTTACCGCGTCCGCGCCGTGCGGGCCGCTGCCCGCTCAGCATTCAATCCACCTCCATGGACGTCCCCTATGACGCTCCCGGTGGATCACCGTAGACCCGCGGCGCGGGAAAGATCAGCGAATTGAAAAGGTTCCCGCCACGTAAGGATTTTTTAAGCTTTCGGCCGAAGCGGTCCCGAACCTATGAGATTTCTTTCTGAGTCCTTACGCCCCAGCTCAGCGGGCATATTGACGGATCGAGATCGTCCCGTGATAGGCAAGCGCGGCAGCTGGCCCGGCCTCGCGGCCGGTGACGGAAGAGGCTCGGGATGACAGATTTGCGTCAAATGGCGAAGGTGGCCCCGAGGAACCTCGGGGCCACCTGGGCCATGGAGCCTGGTTGATTGAACGCGGGCGGGTCAGGCTGAGCCCGCTCCGGTGCTACATACCGGACGGGTTCTGCCGGTGGTGACGCCGGCTGAACGGGTTCTGGTTACCGGTGTTGGCTCCGGCCGACGCCGAGGCGGCCGGCGCGGCCGCCACCTTGGCCACCTGCTGAGTGGTGGTGTAGGTGACCGCGGTGGCCACCCCGTTGCCGTCCAGCGTGGCGGTGACCGGGTTGGCCAGGCCGAAGTTGGCGCAGCCGAGGTTGACGAACGACATGCTGAGCCGGTTGCCCATGAACGTGGCCAGGGTGTTGCCGACCGCCGCGACCGGGGTGCCGAAGTTCAGCTCCCTGGTCATGTCCAGCTGGTTCTGGGCCGGCTGGATGTTCACCATGTTCTGGCAGTAGTCGGCGGCGACCGTGGTCGCGTTGACGTTGTTCGCCAGCAGCGGCTGGTCCACCAGCGAGCGGTAGACGTTGGTCTTGGCCACGCTGAAGGCGGCGTTGACCAGGGTCATCTCGTCGTTCGTCGGCGTCACGGCGATCGTCCCGTGCTGGTTGACGCGGGCGCTGAGCTCGTTGAGCGCCTGCGCCCCAGAGGTGCCGCCCGGGGCGGTCGAGTCGGGAGCACTGAACGGTGTGCAGCCGTTCGCCGGGTCGAGGAAGCCGACGAGCAGCTTGTCGTCGCTGCCGTTGACCAGGGTGGTGGCCCCGGCGATCGCCGCCGCGTTGGCCGCGGTGTTCTGCGCGGTCTGGCCGTTGGCGTTGATCAGGTACGAGGTGACCACGTTGTCGCTCTGGTCCTGGTCGATCATGCCGAAGTTACGGGTGTCCAGGCACGGCTGGCCGTCGAGCGAGGTGCCCAGCGCCGGGACCGTCAGCGTGCCGCGCGCGATCTCGAAGTTGGCCAGGTTGTAGAAGTTGACGGCGTTGCACGCCGACACCTGGCCGATCACCGACTGGCCGAGCGCGTCGACGCAATTGCCCTGGCGGGCGCCCCGGCCCTCGAGGACCAGGTTGGTGCCGTTGAAGCCGACGTCGATGATCACCTGGGAGCCGCGCGCGATGGTCGGCGCGGCCGGGGTGGCGGCCGCCGTGGTACCCGCGGTGATGACCAGCGGGTTGTACACCTGCAGCTGGCCGGCCGGGCTGAGGATGGTGGCCTCGACGAACGCGCCCTCGGTGGAGGCGTTCGCCATCGAGCAGCCGTCACCGAGCTGCCACGGCGTGGCCAGGCCCTGCGCGCTGAGCGGGTTGGCCGGCACGGTCAGGGTGCAGTTCATCGACGCGGCCGCCTGCGCCGCCGTCTGGTTCAGGCTGATCGCGTTGCCCGTGCCGTCGACCGGGACCGTGGCCAGGTCACCGAGCGGCCGGAAGGCGGTCTGCCCGTTGGCGAAGGTGGCCGCGGGCGGCACCGTCGCGGCGGCCGCGGTGGCCGTCGGCGTCGCCGCCGCCACGGCCGGCACGGCGGCCGCGGAAGCGCCGGCGGACGGGCTGGCCGAGGCCCCCAGGGCTGACTGGTCGATCTTTGTTGCGTTGTTGCCCGAGACCGCGAGGATGATCCCGAGCGTCAGGCCCATCGCCATCGGTATGGCGAGGGGGACCGCAATGCGCGCCGCACGACTCTTACGACTGCGGCGCGATGCGGACCGATGCCCGCTGAGCATTCAATCCACCTCCATGGATGTCCGCTGTGCCGCTCCCGGTGCCTCACCGTAGACCCGGGAGGCCGGCCAGATTCGGGAATTCAGAAGATTCGCGGTTTGTCCGTTTTTTGGGCCGAAGTCATGCCGGAACCTTTGTATTTCATTGCGAAGTCCTTACGCCGCAGGTAAGGCGGCGCCCGCGGAAACCCGGAATGCCGGGTAATTGCCTGGCGCGCGCGGCGGCCCCATCGCCCGGCCGACCGTAAGAACTGACAGTAGTTATTACGACTCCCGTGGTGACCGGCAGATCTTGCGGGGAGGTTACGAGCGCGCCGCATCTGAGGGGCTGTCCGGCAGGTCACAGCGTCGCCAGGGCCCGGCGGGATCTTTCGGGGTCCGGTCCTGGGAGACCGCCGGACCCTGGCGACCGCGCTGGGCCGCCCGATGGCCCATGGCCGCAGCCGCGGCCCGCCGTGCCGCTGATTAATCCGGCCAGGCATTATCCGGCGGTTCATGAATTCGCCGGCTGAATAATCACGGCGAGGGCC